>JAAUYK010133583.1_pt1 | contig 10102 bp, 5 predicted proteins | sample 7278021 | NCBI WGS metagenome assembly JAAUYK01 (sample SAMN14350223, study PRJNA611818) | marine sediment metagenome | isolation source: surface marine sediment (1.8m) | place: French Polynesia: Moorea | collected 2018-08
CGTGCATAAGCCATTTTCATAGGCACTTCGATCTCTAGTGTCGTTGAACTCTTTAGGATATTATACCGGCTTAATAGGACCTTAATATGTCAGCTCTCAAACTTGCGGTTGTCTGAGAACGGGGCGCTTTAGTTATATGCACCGCCGTGAGAAAATGCCGGCGCCGCGCGGAGATGGATGGATGAATTATGCGCTCTCGCAGAAACGCCGGTTTCACACGATCAGTGTGACTGACTAGCTGCTTCAAGTAATGCCTCCCGCTAGCTCGTCTCCGATGAAAAACATCCAGAGAGCGCGCGAATTTCCAGGACAGCAGCTAATTGCTTCAATGGCTCCAAATTGAGCCGGGACTGAAGGCAATCAGTCGTACCAACAAAGGAGGACGTTTATCGTTGCTGCGTTAGAGCGTTAGCCGATGGGAGTTCGGGTGATTATCTACGGTGTGGCCATTAAGGCCCAGCTCCTGTCAGCAGTCGAAAGATCGAGTGAACAACTAGGTTAATCCGATCCCATCACCGTGGCGGCGGCGTTCCCACTGTTATCACACGTTTAAAGTCCTCCCAGCTTCGAATTGTCGCCAAGCTGGCAAACACTTGTGTGCCTTTAAAACAGATCGATACGTTTGTCAATGCTTCAAATGTCAACGATCGAGTCATGGACGTGATAAGGAATGTCTTTTCCCTGCCGGCGGCTAGCGTCGTAAATGGTAGAAATAGAACGAACGAGATGCGGGTGTCGCGACCCACGCACGTCATAATTAACCGCGCACGCTACAAACGAACGAACACGTGTGTTGCTCATTTCCGCTTTCGTGTCCCCGCAATAATGAGAGCGAGAGACACATAGCAGCAACTTATGAATGGATCACGGCGACGAATGCGGCGGCGTGTCTTTGTTGCAACTTTTTTGCTATTCTCGTGGAATTGGCGCGGTTTACCACGCAGCTCGTTCGCCGGACCGTGACCGTGGACCGCACCCGCCTTGAAGAGAAGACTTGACAATAAACCAGGAGCCGCGGCCGGGCGGCCCGGAGCAAGGTTTATGCGTCGACCTCGGCCGTAGGTTGGGCCACCATCCCCATAAGGTTTTCCCTATCTTAAGGAGCTCCAGTTCAGGGCCGGCCGGGTTTCTTTCAACCTGATTAACTGTCTCAACTCAAGTAACAGTGTTTGCCTAGTTGCCGGTCAAGTGGAGGATAGGTTACAACGGGGCCGCGCAACGGCGACTGAAGCGGTAAAATGATAGCGGGTCTCACTCGCTCGCTCGCGTTGCGCTCGCTGGTTTCTTTTCCTTTCGGCCAGCTCACCTCAACCCGGGCATCTACTCTGCTGTGTCCGCAGCAGCCTAAGTTACGGTCAACCGCATTCCACTATGAAGACCGGCCAGATTTCTTTCCACACTCAGCAAAGAGACAGAGAGACGACTCCAGCCATACTTGCGGTTTTTAGTTGGACGAGGCCGGCCGGCCGGCCGGCACGCGACCTCGTAAATCAACACGAGGCGAAAATTCCAAAGTCCAAGATCGTTAGGTAGGCTCGAAAAATCGCCGCTCAAATGAGCCGTCCGTCCATGTGCTACGATTTCCTAAATGGCCTCGCCCCACTAGCTGGGCTTAGTTTCCCTCCTTCCTTCCTCCCTCGCAACGAGCTCCATTAATCTACCAACTGTTGCGAATGGCGGCGTCGGGGCCGGTATCGTTCCCTCGTCCGGCCTTTGTTGTTGACACTGGTACGCGTAGCGTCGGCGCGGCCTTGGATTCGGACTACGGCAACGGCGCCGTCGGCAATTTATCGGCGACGGCGGCGGCGGTCAAGATCGGCGAGTGAGCAAGGTCGAGCTTTATCAATGGAGCAGATACCGGGGTGAGTGTACGTTATAGTAGCTTCGCCACACTGCATCCGAAATGCTACATGCCCCGGCAATTAATGCTCGCGTTCAAGGGCGGCGGCGGCGGGCCCTTAATTCCGTCGCCGGAGCAACGATAATTGCGGCATCGTAAGCGCAAAAAAACAACTCGTGTTCCGATTATAAAACGCAGCCAGCGAAAGTCAGGTTTCCGATTGCAGCGTGTACGATAAGATTATCCGCGCGGCACGAAGCGCGCGATAAATCGGTAATCGGATTTCCCCTCGCCTTTAGCCGTTGCTGCTGCTATTTTCGTACGATGATCTTCTTCTTGCGCAGATATCCGTTCAAGGCCAGATTGGCGCCGGCGCCGACGAGAGTTTCGCGGCCGGCCTACCAGCTGCAGCAGCGGCAGGAAGTCTGAAACAAACTCAGTCACGAAGCCGACGATTTTTCTCTTCAAGGCGAAGAGCAAGCGAGCGAGCGAGCGATCGCTGGCTGCTGTCCATCCGATGGAAGCAGTGGCAGCTGCGACGTGTAGAACTTCTCCTTGAGAATTCGCCACACTGTTGCTGGTATTGTGCGCAGATGGACGGACGGACGGAGGATCGTGGACGGTCGGCCCTCAGCTAATTAGGCCGACTCGAAGGAATCCGCAGCGGCATTCGAAAGTTGCAGGCGTCCGGCCGTCAACGCCGCGTGCGTTGGCCGTTCGCTGTCATATTTTAATGGCCCGGCGGTATTTCAGCGGCCGGCCGAGAGAGACAATTCTGACTGCATTTTGGAGCATCGAGCTAAAGGGAGGCCTTCGGAGGCCAGTTTGTTCTCATGCAGACGGATGGATGGATGGATGGCAGCGAGTCCGTTGCCTCTAGTAATTCATGGATTCCTGTCCATTTTCTGTCAGGGCTGGGAACTCCACGGCATGGGAAAATCTCTCAAGGAGAAAACGGCCGGCCGGCCGGACGGCAACCGCTGTTTAGCAGCCAGGCGACGATCGGCTTTTTTGTTGCCCGCCATTCTACGCTACTTACCACTGAGCGAACAGTAGCGCGCAGTTCCCCCCACGAGAACGAAACTGCGCGGAGCGCTAAATGACCATATTTGGACAGACAGACCGAGACGTTCATGCAGTGCCCAAGGCAGAAACCGTCCCACTTCCACATAGTACTATATGCTAGAGAACCAAGACGTGCGTAAAATAGTCTCGCCGCGTTAAATCAAAGAGCGCGTACGTATTGCGAAAACCACACAAAGTCCGACCGGCAGCGGTTTTTACGCATTTCATAAGACTTGCGCGCGCGGGGGCATTTTGTCAAACTGACTACGCTTCAGCTTTCTTCACTCGCTGTGTATGCTCTATATAGGTACGTGGCGCGCAAAAAACCGCTTCCAGCCCGCCATGGAGCCGCTGGATCAAGCCATCATCGCCGGCCGCGAACGGACGAAAGTACGACCGAACACCTGATGCTAACTTATGAGCTAGGCGACATACGTGAAGCCTTTGTCTTTGTCAGAGGGGGGAAATCGCGATCACGCTCCCACAGTTTCCATACAAAAGTGACGATTTCTCCCTGCCTCCTCCTCCCTAGCTTCCTCCTCCTCCGATTTCTATCCAGCACGCGCTAAATTGGAGCCATATGCCGCCGCAGACGACTGAAAGTTGAAGTGCGAAATACGTTCCTCCTCGATCCCTCCCTCCCTTCGTTTATATATACGCGCTCGTCGGTCCCTAAGTGCTCCAGACACATAGCTGCTGCTGACGCCGCGAAAAAAGATTAGATTAGCTGTGCAATTTCATTACAGAACTAGCTCCCTCGCGTACGTACGCGTACGTCCCGTCATTGCCCGGGCGAAATAGGAAGTGCTGATCGCGGCCTTGAAAGTTGAGCTCGGGTAATTAGGTTAGGTTTCCACAATGCAAGCAGGAAGCGTGAATTCGGAGCCCGTCCGTCCGCGTGCATTGATCGCATCAGTTAAACCGGCGTCGGATTCTTTCAATGCGACTGCAGCTTGAGGTAGGGAGAAAAGTGCGGGAACGAGGAAGTTGAAGTGGGGCTGGTTGTCACTGCCGCCGTCGATCGTTAAAGCAGCGGAATGCCAACGTAAACTCGGGTCGTAATTCGTAAATGGCACGCAGCTAGGGAGCTAGTCGATATCGGAAGTACGGTCGAGCAAGAGAAGAAGGGAGAATGGCATTTGATTCCTTCTGACTTAGGAATTCTCGATTTCGAATCCGTATTTGCAGGAGACGAGTCCCTGTCGGAGGCAGACGACATGTCATATTAAAGGGAAATAGGGATCCTGTTGGATGCAGACGAGGCCTTATTTTAGGCCTGCGCACCAATTGTTCCGTATGCGTACAGCGAATTATGCCAACGACTAAAATATCTTTATTTCCATTTCCCAGCGAGGGGGCGGACCCGCGGTAGCAACAATCTAGCTAGGTATGCAATTGGACTTTTTGGCGCGCAATCATCAGTTCATCACACAAACGGCAGCGGTGTAGCTAGCTAGCGATGGCAGGCAGCTATAATCGTAGCAATTAGATTAGGGTGCGTACGTAATACGAGCGACCGACTTGCTACATGGGCGGCGGCGGGTCCATCTCTTCCACAATGGCCCTGAGCACTGCGGCCGCCATCAGCGCCGAGTACTGCTGCCACTCGCGCTCCTTTGTCCCGTCCCGGTAGTCGGTCATCCCGCAGATCAGCATGTACTGTAAAGACAAAGGTGGGAACTTGATGGACAATAAAGGCATCGATTCGTCGTACTCGTACCTGATCCTTTCTGTTTCCGTAGATGGACTCGACGACGGCGGCGAGGTCGGCCTGGTCGAAGGCGGCGACGCCGTACCGGGAGCTGAACTCCTGCCGAAGCTGGTTGTCGCTCGACACCTGGCGTCCGGCGGCGACCGGGCCCAGGTGGATCATTGGCTCGCCGTACGACCTGGGGTCCTCCCTGCCTGCCCGGGGCGTCGGGTGGCCCACCTCGATGACGTCGCCACCGCCGACGCTCATGTAAAGCTTGTCCGAATCGGATGACGGCCGACGCCACCCGTTCACGTCGCCCGAAACGCCCTCCAGCTCCAACTGCTTCAGCGATGACTCAAAGTGGCGCAGCCAGGGAGCCTCAGAAGGGTTCGTCTCGAACTGGACGGATGTTTAACAATAAACGTTTTGTTCAGCCTTTAAAATGCTAGTTGTAGCGCATGGTTACCTTCTGGACCAGACTCTGCGCAATCTCTTGCAACCCTAGGTCCGGCGGACACCACGACTTGGTCTCGAACTTGACCGCGCCCTCTGCGCTGACGGAGGCGCTCTCGCAATACTGGTAGATCAGCCGCTGCTTGGCGTCCATGCCGCCGCCCCGGCCGAACGAGGAGGGCGACGCGACGACGACGTCGCCAAGCCGGACGTGGCGGTCGAAGTCGGTGTAGTGCGGGACTGCGCCGCCCACGCCCACCAGGAACACGTGCTCCACGCCCTGGAAGGTGCCGAGGAGCCGCGTGGTCGAGCTGCCGGTCGCGATCAGGGCGGCGTCGCGCGTCCCGTCGCCGCTGCTCGTCATCGGCAGCTTGGTGGTCACCACGCGGTGGCAGCCGAGGTCGCCCAACGTGTAGACGTTAGCCTCGCCTAAGAAAGCATATTGAAATATGTTAGTTGAATGTCAAGGTGTTAGAAATGTAGTTAGGACGAATGGAAAAAGGTTAGTTAAGTTTATGCATATGATGCACTACTAGATGTACGGGCTCTAAAATCACCGTGGGGAGGCCTTCACCGTAATGTACGTAGGTCAAATCGATCGATCGTCATACCGTTCTGAAAGTATAGCGAGAGATGAGACAATGCACAACGAACCCCTCATTAATTTATTTTGCTTAGTAGGAAGATAAAAGTTCTGTTCTGCATTGTCAAATCTCTCGGGAGATCCAATGAGGCAGCAAAAGAAATCCAAACGGGACGAAACCTAAAATAATTAAAGCAAACGACGATGAGAAACGAGCACAAACATATGTGTGACTAAATTAATTAATTGACACAATCACACGTCATTCCCGAACATTTACGTACGTTGTCCCTATAGTACAAATGGAGCGAGCTCTATTTCCGTACATTATCCGTACTCACCTACGGTGGCGTATCTGACGAACGTCTGCCTGTTCTCCAGGGCGGCGTCGACCGCCATCTTCTCGTGGTACTGCGCGGTGATGATGGCGATGGTCGGCTGCAGCGAGCGCTCCACACGCGGCATCTGCTTCACCACCGTGACGTTCTCCTCGTTCTGGTGGACGCGGCGGAAGGCGCCGGCACACGGGTCAACACCTTAAAATAATCATTGTCGTAAAAAACGCTTTGCACAGAAGTTAACAGATCTCCTCCGGATACCTGCTGGGCTCCCTCCAACCCCCACGGCCTTGACGAGGTTCTTGGTGACGAGCTCCATGACCATGCTCTTGACGAGCTCCTGGGACACCTCGAACCTTCTGGACATGTCATCGATGGTGAGAGAGTTCGGGTAGGCCTCCTCAATCGCCTCCAGCACGTTCTCCTCCTTAACCTCAACCCGCTGTTCTTTATCTTCGTCTAAGGCTGAAAAGTAATATTGACAGCGGCGTTAATCTAAACGAAGAGACTTGTAGAGAGTCGGTGTCGTTAGTAGAGCACACGATTAAATGTCATGCGATACAATCTGGATTCTGAGCGTGTTAGCCCGAGGAAAAAGTTCTTGTTGAATCTGTTAATAGCAGTAAATGAACTATAAAGCGTCAGTCGGATTCTTCGCAACTTCTCACGAGCATGCATTGCACCTAAATTTGCCAAACCTTTGGACTTCTTCGAACCGGCGCGGGCATTGCCGACAGTGTACAGGAGGGCCCCGTGAGCGGCTTCAATCAATTAACATACATATAGCGTTGATCAAGAGGCAACTAAAAAGACCTACGAGTATAATCGGGCGTGATTGTCGCAATACTCACTCGGTCTGCTTGGCAGTTCGTCCATCTCCTTCTCCTGCGTGAGCTCCACTTCCACTTTGGCCATCATCGGGTAGCTCTTCTGCATCAACTTCATTATCTTCTTGATGAAGCCGACGTAGTCTTAAAAGGTCGTAAATTAAGTGTTCCACATGATCGAACTCGGGTACGGATTCCTGTTTATTACCTCTGGGAAAGTCCACCGGGCTGACGAGCTCCTTGAAGAACTCCTGCGCGGCGTAGGCCCTCTGGTGCTCCGGAAACTCGAGCTTGAACCAGTACGAGATGCGCCTCTTCTCCTGCGTGAACCGCTTCGTGTTGGCGTTGACGAGGAAGACGCGGAACTCGAGGCAGAGGTGCGCCGCAGCGTCGGCCGCTTCTCCGTCGCCGTCGGTCTGCTTGTTTACCACGATGCCGGCGTTGCTGCCGCCCGCGACGTGCACCTTCCCGCCGCCGCCGTCCGTCATGACCACCTTGCGCTCCATCATCAGCGTGGTCGAGTTGCGCGTCTTCTTCTTCGGCGTCATCACGATTTGCTCTGGAAAATTAGAAAACATATACGTATCTTCGACGAGCTCATCTTTTGCATTTAGCTCACGCACGAAAACCCGGCCTGCTCATAATGCACGGGGCGTAACCCGACTTCCGCCTCGGCACAAAAAAAAGCCAGGCGGTGCTCATTGACCTTTGCTTTGGGGCGCGCACCATATCTGGCAGCGAGTAATTATCGGTACACGACGAGGTAGGGCTGCTCTTGTACGCGCGATAAGCAAGAAGCCACGGCCGCCAGGTACATGTACGCGTCGTGTCTGGGTGATGAGGCATTACTCACTACGCTTGACGTTCTCGTTCGTATTAAGTAGCGTTCTTTGCCGTGAACAAAAGTGCAAGAAGCCGCGCCGCCGCTAGCTTCCGGGATCAAGTTTCGAGCGAGAGGTCGAGCAATAAGCGATCCGCACGCTCCGATACGGGCAATCAATCATGAACGCGTTTTCGGGGGCGGACGCTAAACTAGCTGTATAGATATCGCAAAAAATGCGAGACAAATACTCCCAGCTAATATCTGGCGCTCGCTCTCTTTCACGTTGGCGTTTGCAAATTGCCGTCTAGCCTATAGACCAGTCACGCGGTCATGATTTTTGACTGATAGCCCTTGAATAGGGATTTGGAGCCAGCGTTCGATCGTTCTCACGACGGCGTGTATACGTGCGCAAAAGTAGTTTCTCCGTCTGTGAATGCGTCATTCGCCTCTTGCATGCGTCACGCGTCAGTTCCCATGCAAGCAGGTACAAGGCCGCCTAGCTGTCAGTCAGCCGGACGAAACCAGGTGCGCAAAAAATAATCCTATTATTGGCCCCTACCTTCGCCCTGCGATGCCATCGTGACCAGCGCCGGCGAACGTCTCGGCTTCTTCGTGACTAGTACGTGTTGACAGCGTTCTCTTCGAGTCGTTGATCCGTATGTACGTCTGGACCCCGCCTCCCTCAGCTCAGCTTTCCTCCTCCTCCTCCTCTTCCATTCGGGGTTGATTTAATTTTAGCCCTTGGAGACTTCTCCCTTCCCTTCCGTTCCTTTCACGGTGAGAGTGTGTAGCTTCTTGACGGACTTTGTTTCTTCGAGTGTCGGCAAGCAGGCACATCAGCAGCAGCAGCTATACGGCAGCTCGCGTTCGATCGCCGGCCCCAACATCAGCGAGGGAAGAGCTAGGAGAGGATGATATTGTGTACTATGCCGTTGCTGTTGCCGCCGTCGCCGCCGCCCTTTCCTTAGTATCTCGCGGCGGCAACGTTGCAGCCCGACCCGGCCACCGCCGCCGCCGCCGCCGCGTGCGTGAGGGCGAGCGCCTTTCTACGCACACTTGGGTCACACTCCTCCGCCTCCTCCTCTTTTCTCCCTCCCGCCTTCCCGCGCACAAGTGCGCTCGCCGCCGCCGCCGCCGCCGCGATCGACGAGGGAGCGCAACTTAACTCAACGCATGCCTTTCGCCTCGCCAGCGTCCCGGCCCGTTCACATTCGTGCTATGGGTTAGTCATGCCACCGCCACAGGATAGCTATACGTGCACGGCGAATGGAAAGGGCAGGAAGACGAAGGGAGGGGAGGAAGATTTGGCGGCGGGAAAGTTTGGCAGCTCGGGCGCACAATTTCCATAACGAAGCAAGCGAATATTCCGCGATGAAGGAGGCCGGCGGCGCATAATAATCATCAATGTGGTGGGTGTTGACTACGTAACTCACGGTTCCACGGAGCACGTCCGCATGTATACGATATACGGCCGGCAATAAAAGTTAGACTGTCAGTCGTGTGGGGTACAAAGGCAATTGTTTCCCTCCTCTAGCCATATAGCTACCGCCCTGATTGCTACACGACTTGTTATACTACAGCTTCAACGCCATGCCTCGTTTATCTGCGGACAGATAAGGCGCAAAAAAGCTCAATGATGGAGGCGGCGGCGGCCAGCCAGCGGGAAAACGGGACTTGTTGGCGGCGACGGTTTAAAAATCAGTCGGTCCACGAGACAGATGTGTCTCTCGAAGCGTAAAATGAGAGAAATGCTGAGACACGATTGTGTAGTAGTGCTACTTGTCGTAAACTGTACATCTGGTTGTCATCAGGGCTCGCCTGACACGTTTCACGATTCGGCGCGTACGTCGCGCGTCTTACGAAAAGGGGAGAAATTAGGGTTCGGAACGTTTTATAGTTAATCTACGAGGCAGCACACTTTTGTTTGTTACCAGTGACACCTGTGTCAGGTACAATCAATATCTGTCAGGTGTCACACCAGTGAAAGGTACTGTACCTGTGCAGGTGTTAAAATGCATGAGGCAGGTTCAAATCAGGTTGACGCAAATAAACCCCATGAAACAACGCCATTTGCAGTTATAATTGACCAGATCCCTAGGAGAATCGAGCTTTCACGATCACGTTTATTGATGTACTATGTTACAATGACAGTTGGGAACTTCCGTAAGTGCCGCACAAACTCAGCCGTTCAACCGAAGCTAAGCATGTTATTAAAAGTCTTTCTCCTATATGGCAACTGATCGTTTGTTCGTGACGGTTACACCATTAATCACAGAAAAGCGAACTAAAAGTAAAATACACAAAGAGGTCATCAATACGCTACTACGCACTTTTAAAAATTATACGGTACGGTAAGTAAGCAAGCTGGCATTTGGCATATATGCACCCGTATCAGATCCTGACATGGACGTAGACGTGACTACGCAATTATCTCTGCGTGCCTTCGTCGTCTTCGTCCTTCTTCTTGTCCTCCTTCTTTA
>JAAUYK010124543.1_pt1 | contig 10100 bp, 8 predicted proteins | sample 7278021 | NCBI WGS metagenome assembly JAAUYK01 (sample SAMN14350223, study PRJNA611818) | marine sediment metagenome | isolation source: surface marine sediment (1.8m) | place: French Polynesia: Moorea | collected 2018-08
AAGGCGTGCTCCCGCACGTTGTGGCTCATGCCTTCGCCGACGTCCGTCACGCTCAGGCAGACATAGCGGCCGGCCGCCCGGCTCTCGGTCGAACCCACGGTCCTGTCGCTGCTCGTCGCGTTGGCCGTCTTGACCGTCAGGTCGCCACCATCGGGCATGGCGTCCCGGGCGTTGATCGCCAGGTTGAGAAGGGCGTTCTGCAACTGTCCCGGGTCGGCGCGAACTGGCCAGAGCTTGCGGCCCAGATCTGTCTTTATCCGGATCGTCTCACCCAGGGTTCGGCGCAGCAGGTCGATGGTCTCCAAGACGAGATCGTTGAGGTCGACGGTCTTCGGCTCGAGGCGCTGACGCCGCGCGAAAGCGAGCAGCCGGCCGGTCAGATCGGATCCGAGCTCGGCGGCCTCCAGGGCCTGCTCGATCATCACGCGCCGGCCTTCGTCCTCGATAGCGGCGCCCAGCATCTCCAGGTTGCCGACGATGACGGTCAGAAGATTGTTGAAATCGTGGGCGATGCCGCCGGTCAGTTGTCCGATGGCCTCCATTTTCTGTGCCTGGCGCAGCCGTTCGTTCTGCAGCTTCCGCTCGGTGATGTCGGCGACGATGGCGATAAAGACCGGCGGGGTCTCCCCCTTCATCAGCTGAAGCCGGACGATGATGTCGTAGGTTGTGCCGTCCTTGCGACGGTGGACGGCCTCGAGCTTCACCTGGGTCTCGGTGCCTTCGCGCAGGGGGTCGAGGATGGCCTTGAAGCGACGCTCGTTATAGTCGGGCAGCAGATCCATGGGTGTGAGCCCCAGAACCTCTTCGTGCGAGTAACCCAGGTTCTCCAGTGCGCCGCGGTTGACCTGAAGAAACTCGAGCGTGTCGGCGTGGAATACGAAGATCTCGTTGACCGACTCCTCGACGATCCGGCCGAGCCGCGTGTTGAGCTGCTCCGTCTCCTTGCGTTGGCTGATGTCGTGGATGATGCCCGTGAAACGGCGCTGTCCGTCGAAGCTGAACTCGCTGACCGCGAGGTGCATGGGAAAGGTCGAACCGTCCTTGCGCCGCCCGGTGACTTCGCGGCCGATCCCGATGATCTTGCGTGCGCCGGTCTTGAGGTAATGCGTCATGTAGCCGTCGTGCTGGCTCCGGTAGGGCTCGGGCATGAGCATCTTCACGTTCCGGCCGACAATCTCCCCGGCGTCATAGCCGAACAGGGTTTGGACCGCCGGGTTGACGGTCCGGACGATCCCTTCTTGGTCGATCGTAATGATGGCGTCGACCGCGGTTTGCAGGATCGCGCTGAGGGCGGCCTGGCGTTCGTCGAGCGCCGCTTCTGCCTTCTTCTGCTCGGTGATGTCGATGCCGGTGCCGATCACCGCACGCACGCTTCCGTCCGGCGCGCAGACCGCGCTGTTCGACCAGGCGATCAGGCGCTTGCTGCCGTCGCGGGTTATCCAGTGATTGGTATGGCGATTCGACGTGCGGCCCTTCAGCAACTCGGCGAACACGGCCTGGACCCCCGCGATCTCGTCCTTCGGGACCAGTTGTTCCCAGACGTTCGCGTCTCTGACCTGGTCCAGCTTGTAGCCGATGAGATCGGCGCAGGCCTTGTTGAAATCCCGAATGTTACCTTCGGGGTCGAGGATAACCACGATCGCGCCCAGGGTGTCGAGCAGCGGCCCGGTCAGATCGTCGGTCGGCTTCCAGTCGTCCATTGCCGGGCGGATTCTAGAGGTTCGTCGCCGCCGGGTAAATCAATGGGCTCGCGGTCTCTTCGAGCGCACCGGTCGATCTCGGGGTTCACGTCGCCTCTGCTTCGGCCGGTCGTGTCCCGGCGCCGGAGTCCGGCGGTTCGCCGGAGTCGGGCGAGAGCAGGGACAGGATTTCCGCGCGGTCGAGCGTTTCCTTCTGTTCAAGGGCGCCGATCAGCCGGGTGACCCGGTCTCTGTTGGCCTCGATCAGTTTCTTGGCCCGGTCCTCCGCCTCGCCCAGCAGCGTCCCGACGGCCTCGTCGACCCGGTGCGCGGTGGTTTCGCTGAAGCGGCGGGGCTGGGCGATCTCGCGGCCGAGGAAGGGGTGCTCGTCGCTCTGGCGCAGGTCTTGCGGACCGATCGAGGGTGCCATGCCCCAGCGCGACACCATGGCGCGCGCCAGCTGGGTGGCCTGCTTGATGTCGTCGTCCGCGCCAGAGCTGACGGAGTCCAGGAACAGCTTCTCGGCCGTCCGTCCGGCCAGGAGCACGGCGAGGCGGGCGCGCAGGTAGTCCTCGGGCAGGGTGTGGCGTTCTTCCTCGGGCAGCACATGGGTGCCGCCTAGGGCCCGGCCCCTGGGAATGATCGTGACCTTGTGGATCGGGTCGGCCTCCGGCAGGTAGTGGGCGACCGCCGTGTGGCCCGCCTCGTGGACTGCCAGGCGGTGGTGCTCGTCGGGCTGGATCGCCAGGGTCCTGACCGAGCCGAGCACGATCTTGTCGCGCATGTCCTCGAGCAGCCGCATCGTGATCGCCTTCAGGCCCTGGCCCGCGGCGGCCATGGCGGCCTCGTTGACCAGGTTCTTGAGATCCGCACCCGAGAACCCCGGCGTGCCGGCGGCGACCCCGTCGAGGTCGACGTCGTCGGCCAGGGGTACCCGCCGAGTATGCACCTTGAGAACGGCGGCGCGCGCCGACTTGTCCGGCAGCTCGAGGGTGACGTGACGGTCGAAGCGGCCGGGGCGGAGCAGGGCGGGATCCAGCACGTCGGGCCGGTTGGTGGCGGCGAGCACGATGACGGCCTCGTGCCCCGCGAAGCCGTCCAGCTCCGCCAGGATCTGGTTCAGGGTCTGCTCCCGCTCGTCGTTGCCGCCGCCCAGTCCGGTGCCCCGTACCCGGCCGACCGAGTCGAGCTCGTCGATGAATATGATGGCGGGAGCCCGCTTCTTGGCCTCGTCGAACATCTTGCGCACCCGCGAGGCGCCGACGCCGACGAACATCTCGATGAACTCCGACGCCGAGACGTAGAAGAACGGCACGCCGGCTTCGCCGGCCAGGGCGCGGGCCAACAGGGTCTTGCCGGTCCCCGGCGGCCCCATGAGGAGCACCCCGCGCGGCGGCTCGGCGCCGAGTCGGCGGAACCGCTCGGGATCCCGCAGGAAGTCGATCAGCTCGGCCACCTCGCGCTTGGCGTTCTCCTGGCCGGCGACGTCTTCGAAGGTGACCTTGCGCTCGTCCTTGGCTTCGGTCCGGGCCGAGCCCGCCAGGAAGTCGCCGATATCACGGCCGCCGAAGCGGCCGACCATGTTCTTCTGCATCCGGTTCCAGAACCAGAAGTAGATGCCGAAGATGACGATCCAGGGCAGCAGAGCCAGCAGCCAGCTGCCTTCCGAATCGCCGGGGGAGCGCTTGGTGATCAGCTCGGCGCCGCTCTGCTCGATCACCGCGATCAGGTCCGGATCACCGAAATCCGGAACGAAGGTCGCGACCTGATTGGTCTCCTGGCCCTCGATGGCCGTCGGCATGGGAGACTTCAGGACAGCGGAGAGCTCCCGGCCGCGCAGCGTCACGCTGACAGCTTCACCCTCGGCGATCAGTGATTTGACCTGGCTGTAGGGCAGGTCCAGGACGATCGGCGGGCGGGCGAGGGGCAGACTCCAGAGCAGAACCAGGAGGACCAGGCCGCTCAGTATGAGAAGCACCCACTCGCGCGGTATCTTCTTCATGAGACCTGTCTCCTGCGAAGAGTCCTGTTTCTCTCCGGTCTTGGGCGCGGGGCGCTCAAGCTAGGACGAGCCCGGCGGCACCGGGTTGATACAGATCAAGGAAGTCGGAAGCCTGTCACGTCGATGATCGACCGGCAAGACCGGGTCGAAAAAGGTCGATCCGCCGAGGAGAGCTTCAATGAAGGCGATCAAGACATGGGTGGTCGTGGCCGACGCGGCGCGCGCCCGGATATTCCTCAACAGCGGACCCGGCAAGGGGCTGGTGTCGGTCGAGGGCGAAAGCCTCGAAAACAAGATCACGCGAACCAGCGAGGCCGGAACGGACCGGCCCGGCCGCGTGCACGACCGCTTCGGCCCGGGCCGCCATGCCATGGCGCCACGGGCCGATTGGCACCAGCAGCAGAAGGAGTCCTTCGCCCATGATCTGGCGACCCGGCTCACCGAGGCGGGCCTTCGCGGAGACTACGATCGGCTGGTCCTGGTCGCGCCGCCCAAGACCCTGGGGTCTCTGCGTCAGGGGCTCGGGAAGGCCGCTTCGGACAAGGTCACCGGGGAGCTCGCCAACGACCTCACCCACCTGACTCCGCGCGATCTGCCCAAGCACCTGGACAGCCTGCTGGCGCTCTGAGCGAGAGGGTTGCGCTCAACCTGGTTTAGGCCGCGATCCGAGCAAGACGCACGACCTGGGACAGGTTCACGCGATGAACGGGCCGCCGGATGGGATCCACCCGGGCGACGCCATTCATCGCAGTCGGCTTTAGGGCTCCAGGGGCTCTTCCGGCAGGGTCTGCAGGTAGGCCATCAGGTCCATCAAGCTCTGCCGGCCGAGCGCGCGCAGCGCCGGCATATCGGCGTAGGTCTGGCCGTTGCTCAGCTTGTGCAGGGCCCGCCAGGGATCGCTGTTGGCAATCGCGCCGAGGGTGTTCAGGCCGTCGCCTTCTCCGGTTATGTAGGCGCGGCCGTCGAAATCATGGCAGATCGCGCAGATCGTCTGGAACAACCGGCGCCCCTCATCCGGGCGGCCTCGGACCCTGCGCGTGTTCGAGTCGATCTGGGCGGTCGGATCGTCCTGGCCATTGGCGACGAAGAGCGCCAGGGCCGAGAGCGCATTGTCCGGGATCATTTCCTCGGTAAAGCCGTGCTCCGGCGCGCGCAGGATGCGCTCGATCTCTTTGGGGTCCGCCCCGACCTTGCCGTTGATGCCTTTGATGCCGGTGTAGTTCGGGCCGCTGGCGAAGTTGCCGTCACGGCCGCGATAGTCCCATCCGTGGCAGGAAACGCAGCGCCAGGTCTCCAGATCCGCCGCGACGCCGGCCTTGGGGTAGGAGGGGTGACGGCCGGCCGGCGGGTCGACCAGCAACACAACCCACCAGAGATCGTAGAGACGGCCGCCGTAGGCCAGCACCCAATCGTCGCTCGGGTTGTCGGGAACGCCGTAGAGGTAGCTTTGATAGAACCCCTTATCGAGCGTGTCGTCCGGCAGGAACTCCCAATTGAAGTCGGACGACTCGGACTGGCTCTGGGCCCGCGCGTCGGGACTCGAGAACAGCAACACTGACGCCAGCGAGGCGGCCAGAGCGAAGCAGGAAAAACCGCGCGCGGCGGCGCTTGCGAGGTTCGAAGCGGACATGCCGGTGAAGCACCTTCGGTTTGTTGAGACTCGGGCGTTTGTTGAGGGTCGAGGCATCCTTGACGCGGTATGGTTGATGTCAAGTTACTTCGGTTGCCATGATCCATGTCAAATGAATGACCCCTTCAGCCTTTCAAGTCTGAAAGATCAACTGCGTCCGGTCCGCGGCGAACCGAGTACGGCTGAACTGCACCGCCTTGCCGGCCCCGTCGACGTTCACACTCTCGACCGTGAGAACCGGCCGGGTTCGGGCTTGGCGCAGCTGCGCGGCTTCCTCGTCGGTCGGCATGCGTGCGGTGACCCGTGTAACCTTGCGCCAATAGTCTTCCAGGCCGTGACGCGCGAATGCCTTGGTGATGGAGCGGGTCTCTTGGTAGACCGCGATGAGGTCGGGAAAGCGGCTGGCCGGGAAGAAGCCGCTGTTCAGCGAGAGGGCTTGGCCGTCGACCTCGTGGAAGGTCTCGAGAAAGAGACAGGGCGTTCTGCGACGGATGCCGAGCTCCCGCGCAATCTCCTCGTCCGCCTCGATTCGCGCGCTGCGCAGTAGGTATCCCGCGGCTTGCCGGTTCTGGCGCGAGATGATCTCGCTGAATCGGGTTCGCTTGCCGATCAGGTATTCGACGACGTTTTCCTGGACGAAGGTGCCGCGGCCCTGCTCGATCCGGATCAGGCCCCGTTCGGCGAGCGCCGCCATGGCCTGACGGAGGGTATGGCGGTTCACGCCGAAACTCGCGGCCAGCGTCGCCTCGGTCGGCAGCTTCTGTCCGCCGGCCAAGACGCCCCGGGCGATCTCGTCCGCGAGGCGCTGCTCGATCTGGCGCCAGAGGGCGACACCCTGGCCACGTTCCAGTCCTCGACCGTCGCTGGTCTCTGTCACCAAAACTTCATTCCTGCGCCTTGCTCCCGGCATGAAAGGGAGGCATGATTAGAAAAGATATGGACGTCTAGACGAATACTATCAAACATCTGGGTGGGACACGCAAGGTGCAAGACGCCGACGGACATAAGACAGCAGCCGAAACCGCTGCGGATCCGGCGATCGCGGCGCGACGGGCTTGGATGTCCTTGCTGGCCAGGGCGTCGCCCGAAGATCTCGAGGCGGTGTGGGATGCCCTGGAGGACCCGCCGAGCCGCCGTTGGCTGCGCAGGCCAGAGACCGGCCTGGTCATGGTGCGCGGACGGGCCGGCGGCACGGGACAGGCGTTCAATCTCGGCGAGATGACGGTGACTCGCTGCGTGCTTGCGACGGAAGAGGGCTATAGCGGCCACGCCACCGTGGCCGGGCGCGACGCCCGCCACGCCGAGCTGGCGGCCTGCTTCGACGCCTTGCTGCAGGACCCGCGGCGCCGGCCGGCCCTGGAACGGGATCTGCTGGCCCGGCTGGAGCGTGCGCGGGCGGCGGGCGACAGGGCGCGGGCGGCGGCCGCGGCCGCGACCAAGGTCGAGTTCTTCACGCTCGTGCGCGGCGAGGACTGAGGGCCATGACCGCGCCAAACGCCGATCTGCCGCCGACGGCGGGCTTCGACGATCCGGTGATGGAAAGCCAGGAGGTCTTCCGCGCGGTGCTGGCGGCCATGGCGCAACCGGGCAGGGTGCAGGACGTCTCGCCCAATCTGGACCCGCCGGCGCCGCTGGGCCCAGTGGCCGCCGCCGTCTGCCTCACGCTGCTCGATGTCGATACCCGGCTCTGGCTCGACCCCGCGGCCCGCGGCTCCGACGGCCTGCGCCGGTTCCTCGCCTTTCACTGCGGCAGCCCGCTGACCGAGGACCCGGCGGAGGCGGGCTTCGCGCTGATCGCCGAGACCGGGGCCGTGCCGGCGCTGGAGCGGTTCAACCAAGGCAGCGCGGCCTATCCCGACCGCTCGACCACGCTGATCCTGCAGGTCGAGGAGATCCGGGCCGGCGCGGGCCCCCGCCTGTCCGGTCCCGGCATCGCCAATAGCCAGCGCTTCGACGCCGGGCCGCTGCCGCCCGGCTTCTGGTCTCAGGCGGCGGCCAACCGGGCACGCTTTCCGCGCGGGGTCGACCTGATCTTTGCCGCGCCGTCCCGTCTCGCCGCGCTGCCGCGCTCGACGCGGGTGGAGGTCGACTGATGTACGTCGCGGTCAAAGGCGGGGAGAAGGCGATCGCCGCGGCGCATCGTCAGCAGGCCGAGGCGCGAAGGGGCGACCCCAAGGTGCCCGAGCTCTCGCTCGCGCAGATCTCCGAGCAGCTCGGCCTGGCGGTCGACCGGGTCATGTCCGAGGGCTCGCTCTACGACCGCGAGGCCGCCGCCCTGGCGATCAAGCAGGCGCGGGGCGACCTGATCGAGGCGATCTTCCTGCTGCGCGCATACCGGACGACCCTGCCGCGTGTGGGCTACAGCGAGCCGCTGGACACCGGCGCCATGGCCGCGGTGCGGCGCATCTCGGCGACCTTCAAGGATCTTCCCGGCGGCCAGGTGCTCGGCCCGACCTTCGACTACACCCACCGGCTGCTCGACTTCTCCCTGGCGGCGGAGGGCGGCGGGCCGCCGCCGCAGGAAGGGGCGCCGGCCCCCGATCACGCGACCAGCGGCGGGACCGAGGCGATGCCGCGCGTCGTGGACCTGCTCGACCGCGACGGCTTGATCGAGCGCGAGGCGCCCTCGGACGAACGCGAGGTCGGCGACCTGACCCGGGCGCCGCTGAGCTTCCCCGCGGACCGCGACCTGCGCCTGCAGAACCTGGCACGCGCCGACGAGGGCTTTCTGCTCGGCCTCGGCTATTCGACCCAGCGCGGCTACGGCCGGACCCACCCCTTCGCCGGCGAGATCCGCCACGGGCGGGTGGCGATCGAGGTGGTGTCGGAAGACCTCGGGTTCGCGGTCGAGATCGGCGAGATCGCCGTCACGGAGTGCCAGATGATCAATCAGTTCAAGGGCTCGGCCGACGTGCCGCCGCAGTTCACCCAGGGCTACGGGCTCGCCTTCGGTCACTCCGAGCGCAAAGCCATGGCCATGGCGCTGGTCGACCGCGCGCTGCGCGCCCGGGAACTTGGCGAAGCGGTCGATGCGCCCGCCCAGGACGAGGAGTTCGTGCTGTCGCACAGCGACAACGTCCAGGCCACGGGCTTCGTCGAACACCTGAAACTGCCGCACTACGTCGACTTCCAATCGGAACTCGAACTGGTGCGCAAGATGAGGGCCTCCCATGAGCCGGGCGCGAACGAAGCCGCGGAATAGCGCCCGGACCGAGCGCGATCCCGCCTACAACTTCGCCTTCCTGGACGAGTCCACCAAGCGCATGATCCGGCGCGCCCTGCTCAAGGCGGTGGCCATCCCCGGCTACCAGGTGCCTTTCGCCAGCCGCGAGATGCCCATGCCCTACGGCTGGGGCACCGGCGGCGTGCAGGTGACGGCCGCGATCATCGGGCCGGACGACGTGCTCAAGGTGATCGATCAGGGCGCCGACGACACCACCAACGCCGTATCGATCCGCCGCTTCTTCGAGCGCACGACCGGCGTCGAGACGACCGGCGATACCGGCGACGCCAGCATCATCCAGACCCGGCACCGGATCCCGGAGCAGCCTCTGCGCGAGGATCAGATCCTGGTGTTCCAGGTGCCGATTCCCGAGCCCCTGCGCTTTCTCGAGCCGAGGGAGACCGAGACCCGGACCATGCACGCGCTCGGCGACTACGGTCTGATGCACGTCAAGCTCTACGAGGACATCGCCCGGCACGGACACATCGCCACGACCTACGCCTACCCCGTGATGGTCGACGACCGCTACGTCAGCGATCCCTCGCCGACGCCCAAGTTCGACAATCCCAAGATGGACCGCATGGCCGCCCTGCAGCTGTTCGGCGCAGGGCGGGAGAAACGGATCTACGCGATCCCGCCCCATACCAAGGTCGTGAGCCTCGACTTCGAGGACCATCCCTTCGAGGTCCAGCGCTGGTCGGAGACCTGCGCGCTCTGCGGCTGCGCGAATTCCTTCCTCGACGAGATCGTGACCGACGATCGCGGCGGGCGCATGTTCGTCTGCTCGGATACGGACTTCTGCGCCAAGCGGCGCGGCGAGGGCGGGGAGGGCGCGGCGTGAGCGCACCCGAAGGCCCCCTGCTGCGCGCCCAAGGCGTGACCTACGCCTACGGCGCGCAGCTCGGCTGCCGCGACGTCGGCTTCGACCTCTGGCCGGGAGAGGTGCTCGCGATCGTCGGCGAGTCGGGATCGGGCAAGACCACCCTGCTGCGCTGCCTCTCGGCCCAGCTGCCGCTGCAGAGCGGCAGCGTGGCCTACCGGCGGCGCGGCGACGTCCTGGTCGACTTGGCCTCGCTGACGGAATCGGAGCGGCGTTTCCTGATGCGCACCGACTGGGGTTTCGTGCACCAGACCCCGCGCGACGGCCTGCGCATGACGGTGAGCGCCGGCGGCAACATCGGCGAGCGCCTGATGGCCGTCGGCCAGCGCCACTACGGCCGGATCCGCGGCGCGGCGGAGGACTGGATGGGGCGGGTCGAGCTCGACCAGGATCGGATCGACGAAACGCCCGCCGCCTTCTCCGGCGGCATGCAGCAGCGGCTGCAGATCGCGCGCAACCTGGTCACCCATCCCCGGCTGGTGTTCATGGACGAGCCGACCGGCAGTCTCGACGTCTCGGTGCAGGCGCGTCTGCTCGACCTGCTGCGCTCGCTCGTGCTCGAGCTGGGACTCTCAGCGGTCGTGGTCACCCACGACCTGGCGGTCGCCCGGCTGCTGTCGCACCGGATGATGGTGATGCACACGGGCCAGGTGGTCGAGAGCGGCCTGACCGATCGCGTGCTGGAC
>JAAUYK010037696.1_pt1 | contig 10097 bp, 12 predicted proteins | sample 7278021 | NCBI WGS metagenome assembly JAAUYK01 (sample SAMN14350223, study PRJNA611818) | marine sediment metagenome | isolation source: surface marine sediment (1.8m) | place: French Polynesia: Moorea | collected 2018-08
ATAGGGCACCTGAAGGAAGAAGAGCGAGAGGCATAGGATGACGATCACTGGTTTGATGATCCATAGGACAAACTTTCCCTTCTCCTTGCACTTCTCCATCACCTTCCTCGGCTTGGGGATGGGCGCGTAGAAGAGGACGCCGCTGTGGGGGCGGCTCGACTCCCCCGTGGACGACGACGGATACATGACGGCGTAGGCGCACATGCTTGAACCTCCCGAAGACGGAGCGCTGTTCGTTCTGGCGGCCTCGACGGCCGAACGGCCACTGAGAGGCCGTGCGTCGTCGTTAGATATATACGATGATTTATTCGTGGAAAAAGTTCGCGTTAATACAGCCGACATTTCCAATACACTCTTTCTGGATGATGCGTAGTGTTCGCGCGGCTTGGATTGCTGTAGTACTGATCCGTACTACAAAGAGTTGTCCGGTACGTAGGTCACTTTCTCATTAATATGAAGGAGCTGTGATTGCTCGGAGCGCGCTTCGAAAATAGCGCTTGTTACTGGGAACTGTCCGGTAGCAGTCCGGCCTAAGTGGAAAAGTTCCATTACGCCCGATTATTATCATGTATGCAGACAAAATGCAGTACAAAGGCATTAATCATTAGAACCAAATCCGACGAAAGGATCGAGAAACTCTGCATCATACTGATGATTGAAACACATCTGAATCCCGATATTGCTGTTTCAGCTAGCAATATGACGGCGGATTTCTACGGTCACCGAGTATTCATCGCAAGTACGTATGGGACAATTCACATGAACGCGTATTGGTTTGATAAGGCGAATCGTCATGATAGTTGTCAAACTTCTGTTCTCAGGATTTATTCTCACTCCATAATTGAGCACACACCGGCGCCGGGATATTCGCAAAAAATCTGAGGACGGGCTGTCGTCATCAGTTTGATTAGAGCAGTCTTCATTTAGCGTTTATAGTAGTGGTAGTGAAAATACGTATACGTAGTAGTAGCTCGCGCATATTCGCGCTCTCTGACTAGAGGTCGTCCCGGTGCAAAATTAGGAATCGTTTCCGCTAAAGACGTTCTCCTTCGAAATGCTCCTTACGTACATTCTTCCGATATATCGATCGAACACTCTATGACAGCACTCACACGCTCATTCCGATCGAAACACTAATCACTCACTGTATTACGTATGTGTTGTAGTATAGTTTTTCTCTCTTTTAAAGTTCTCCATTTTGAGCACCTTCTTCAGTTGTCTTGCATTTCTATAAGTGGCTTGCGTAGAAATTCCCTTCTAGTAGGTTGTTGCGTATGTAGTTCATTCTGAGGGGTGCCTAGTCAATTTTTCATAGGTCAGGCTCCCAGAAACGGAGTCCATATAGTAGTTGTACGAGTTATAGCTGCACTGCGAATTAGCTGGGCTACAGCTTCTTGCTGTCCTTGACGCTGTCCGCCGCCGAGCTGCCTCCGATGCCATGGCCGTGGTCGCCGTACGTGTACGTCGTCCGGAAGGGCATGCTGCTGAGGCAATTCAACGGTCAACGAAAGTGGCCACTTTAAGACAGCAATATAACATCTAGAGGCTAAGACACATCTTCAATTTCGGCCACATCCGTTGGGTCAGTCAGTTCCTGATGTTTTGATGATGGCTTCCTCCGCCGCTGCCTCCGCCGTTGTGGTTCCGGGGCTCGTGCTCAAAGTACTTCGAGCCGACCGAGCTGGCTCCCTTCATCGGGTGGTCGCCCCGCCAGCTGTGCGCCTTGTACGCCGTGCTCGACGCCATGCGGAACGAAGGGGGAGGGCTGTGGTCGTTCTGCGTAATAAAATCATGGGGTGGAGAATAATTTAATTATATACACGTAGCAAAAAGTTAAAACTTACGTATGTCCTGCTCTTCCTCCTATGCTCCTCGATATCGTTCGAGCTGCTGTTGCCCCAGTCTTGATATACCTCCCACCTGCACCAAGTGGAATTGCGTAAGGAAATGTACGATAGTAATACAATGTAACGTCCTTGTACCTAGTGCTTCTTGTGCTCTTGCTCACTGGCTGATTCCTCGAATTCCAGTCCCAATAAGACCTGCTCCTGCTTCCCATTCCTCCGGGTCCGCCGCCGCAATGGACGCAGCAGTGGCACGGCTTTGCCGGCGAGGAATGGAGGGAACGCTGCGAGCGGCGGAGAGAGTGCGACGACATGCAGCAACCTGGAAGTGTACTTTAGTTAGGTACGTATGGGTACGATTGACGGAAATCATTAGCTTGCCTTTTTGAAGGTGTCCGGCTGATTTCGACCTGTGACTCGATGTGGCTGCGGCGATGGCGTCCTCTAGCTTCTTGCTCCTGGGCGATACCGACCTGTGCCTCCGCCGGTGTCCGCTGCTCCCGCTCCTCATGCTCCTGCTCGCGTGGTGGCTGTGGCCGCGAGACGGCGACCGGCTGAAGTGGCTGTAGGCCTGGAAGCGGGACTCCACCGCGCACTCGGAGCAGCTGTCGCAGGTGCTGTCGTTGTCCTCGGTTGAGTCGCGCTTGTTGGCGCCGCAAGAGCACTGGTGCTTGCCGTCCTCGCGGGAGACGATGCCGGAGTCCTTAGCCACTGAGGAGTCCTCCTTGTTGGAGCCGGAGTTGCCCAGCTTGGTCCTGCTCCAGAAGCCCGACTTGGGCCGCTTGCCGGTGGCGCGCCGGTTCGACGAGCGGAGGAAGAAGGGCGAACGGACGTCGCCGGCGCCGTGGTCGTCTAGGCACGTGTCCGAGGTGTCCTCCGACGACTCGAACTGGTGGTTGTGGTGGTGAACGCTCCCGTGGTGAACGTGGTGGTGTCCGCCGCCTGGGCCCATGTGGCTGATGTGGCTCCGGGGCGGGCCCTGGCTCACGCCGGTGACGATCGAGTGGTGAGACTTGGTGCTCTGTCGGCGCGGGTCGCCGTGATGAAGGATAGAGATAGGCGCGGCCACAGCGGCCGGGTTGAGGCCGCCTCGGCCACCGCTGGAGTCCATCCCCATCTGGTAGGAGGGCAGCGGGATAGCCAAGGGCGCCGGATAAGCTTTCAAGAGTCCCCTAGTAAGCAATTGAGAGGGTTTTGATAAAGAACAAGAGTTAATAGCTCTATAGACCGGCGTCGATGGCTATTGCTCAATAGACTATGGAAAGTGTACCCTGGGTATGGAATGCACTACTATACTACATGGGTATGGGGTCTACCAAGGGTATGAGGTCCACCATGGGCATGGGGTGTTCTAAGAATGTGACTATACTCGTACGCTTGTTGCAAAATAGGTACATGAGCATGACTTGCAAAAATTGACAGGAAATAAACGGCCGTAATATAGGAATTTGGTGATCGCCTAGTTAAACAATGTGCATCGACCAAACAAAAAGGCTACTGAACAAGAAGGGGAAGGAAAAAGTTCACTTATAGACCGGTGTCATCGACGCCGGTAAAAATGCCGACATATGAGTATGTAAAGGTAACTGACCTCTTGTATCGGATCGAACAGATGGTGACGAGAGCGATGAGCGCTCCGAAGAACACTGCACAGGCCATACCCAGCAGAGCTATCTCCAAGCTTCCCATTCCGCCAACTCCTCCGCTGCCACCCTCAGACTCGTCATCGTCGCCGTCGTCGTTCGCTTCCTTATCACTGAGCGCCGAGCTGCCGTCGATCACGTTGCTCCTCTCGCCGCCGTTCTCCAGCCTGTCCGACGTAGTGAGGAGATGGGGACCTATCCTGACCTCGACGAGGCCGTGCTCGGCCAGGAGGTTCTCTGCCTTGTACAACTTGGGGCTGAGGCTGCGCGCCATCCTGTCCGCGTCCACCAGGTGGTTGGCCTCGACGGCGTACAGGTGCAGGTCGGTCTGCTCCAGATCCCTAATCTCCTCTACGAGGTGCTGGTGCACCGTGAAGCCGGAGATGTCGCTGAGCATCTTGGTGATGTTGGGCATGTCCTCGATCACGTGATCGGAGGCGCTGCTCAACACAAGGGTCATGCGGTAGTCCGAAGACAGGACGTGGATCTGGAAAGAGAGATTACATATTGCAACACGATTGCCTTTAATTTGATCAAGTGTTTTCAATACGTACCACAAGGTCGATTCTGGTTGCCAGTCCGTCCTCTCGGCCAGACCTGTCTCTCGCCTCCACCTCTAGCACGAATGTCTTGCCGGCCTCGCTCGCGAGTCGCCTCTGCACGGTCACCTCGCCCGTGGGGTAGTCGATGGAGAAGAAGCTCTTGGCGGGTCCGAACAGCCGGTAGCGCACGTTCGCGTTCTCGCCGGCGTCGGCGTCCCAAGCCTCGATCTTGGAGACGAGCTCGCCCAGCTCGGCCCTGGCTTCAACAGCGGCCACGACTGGCTTCTCGGCGGTGAGGAACTCGGGCCGGTTGTCGTTGTCGTCAGAGATGCTGACGTTAATCAGAATGTCGTCGGACACGGTGCCGCCACTAGGGTTTCCTGTTTCGACAAATTGGTCATGACTTGTACCGTTGTAAAACTTTTAATGATATGGTTATTTCGGGACGGAATTCTGACAACCGTCATTGATGCATGTTGCGATAGAGGATTAACTTTCGTTACCTGACGACAGGTAGAGCGTGTAAAATAGTACGGGAACTTTGGAAGCGGACTCTCTGATGCCGTCGTCCTCCGCGTTGGCGTCTCTCAGCACGGCCTTCAGTCTCAATTGGTAACTAGGACGGCGCTCGCGGTCGGGGCTTTCGGTCAGCAGGAGGAAGCCGGACTTCCGGTCGATGGCAAACATGTTGTCGAAGCTGCCCTGCTCGCCGTCGAAGTAGAAGTCGACGTCGCGGGCGTCCACCTGTCGCTCGAGGAGGGCGCGGAGGTCGAGCAGGTTGGCTGGAACGCGGATGTTCTCGGGAATCTCGAGGTCCTGGACCTTCTGCGAATCACTGAAGAGGCGGCTGATTGGCACGGGTGTTGGGGAAGACTCGATCAGCGGCTGAGAAGAAGTTTCAACGTAAATAATTATGATTTTTTTTTGTGGTATAAATTGTTACCTCGCTAATTGCGACCTTCTTTCGCCTCGGGGTCTCCTCCAACTGTCTTCCCAAACCGGTTGTGCCCACCGTCCTAGGCTGTTCCTTCACGTCCTTGATGCCCCTCTCCAAGCCCCTCAGGTCGCCCGCAACTGGGGACTTCTCCTCCTTGACCTCAACGACGACGACCGCGATGGAGTTCTTTCTGGTCGACCGCGGGTTGGCCAGATCATGAGCGAGGACGTAGAGCTCGAAGCGATTGTCGAGATCGTTCTTCCTCTGCTTCTTGTAGACGATGACGCCGTCGCGCTCCCCGATGCCGAAGCTGTCGTCTCCCGCGGCGTTGTTCCGGATGCTGAACCTGACGCCCCCGTTTTGTCCCTCGTCGGCGTCGGTGGCGTACACGCGCAGGATTTCCGAGCCGGGCGACGCCGAGGATGGCATCGTCGCCTCGTAGACCGGCACCACAGTGACATCTTTGCCAGAGAGACTCTGGAGCACGCGGTCCTCACTGTCTCCGTCGCGGATCCGCCTCAGCCTCTTGTAGCCGGAAAACCTCGGTGCGTTGTCGTTCACGTCCTCCACGGTCACCGTGATGTTGGCCGAGGAGCTCATCTGCCTCGATGGGTTCGAATCGACGGCGTGGACCAAAAATCTAGAAAAGGTTAATTAGCGCGATGAATAAGCAATTACGTACAAGGGAAACACAAACGTACGTTATACCTGCATGATATAAATCTCATGTAAATACCAACCTGTATTCCGGTATCGATTCCCGATCGAGAGTTCCGTCAACAGTGAGTGAGCCGTCATCACGAGAAATGACAAAAGGCAACGAGGAGTCGGACAGCGAGTAGGAGACTTTCCCGTTTAGGCCGACGTCGCCGTCGGTGGCGAAGATCTGTCCGAGCCGGTGCATCTTGTAGACGCCCTCCTTCAGGCTGTACTCGTACTCCTCCTTGTCGAACACGGGCTTGTTGTCGTTCACGTCCTCCACGCCCACCTTCACGGTGACGAAAGTTCTGGCAGCGTCCGCCGACCCGTCGGAGATGCTCACGTTCAGCAGGTACTTTAGGGCAGGGCTCAGCTTGCGGAGGAGAAGCAGGTCGCCACTCGAAGGATCAATCTGTGAATTTTATTCGCGATTAAAGTCATTGAAATTAATTTAATTATCAATCATGTCAAACCGTGATGTGGCCACGTCTCCTGTTATCCTCCTTCTTATGCCGCTCTACCACGACATGTCTCTTCGGGCTGCGTAGGTTGTGCACCTCTTCGTCCTCGACGAAGAAGCTCAGCCTGCCTCTCGAGTTGGCCGTTTCGTCCGTGGCCATGACGCGAGCCAGTCGAGTACCGACGGGAGCGGTCTCCACCACTGACAATCCGTCTGAAAGGGTTTATCAATGGGAAGTTACGAGTGAGTCACTACGTATAATTTTAAAATGCTTTCGCTTGCCTCTTCCTTTGAGTGAAACATATGCCGCGTTGATCACCGCCAGTCCCCTGAAGTCCGGAGGCGTGTTCTTCGGTCGCCGCCTCGACGTCGACGTCGTCGTCACGGATGTCGTCCGTCTCGTGGTTGTCGTGGACGGGAGACCCGATGTCGTAGAAGAAGACTTCCTCCGCGTCGTCGTCGAAGTCTGACGCTCCGTCGTGGTCGACGTCGACGTTGAAGAATTGCTCAATGAGTTCTTGTTGACGTGGATTACGAGCTGGGACTCGGTGATGTGGCCCGACCGATCGGTGGCGCGGATACGGAGGTAGAACTTGGAGTCGCCATCGGAGGTCAGGATTCCGGGGAGCGATGAGCGAGTCGAGGTGCGAGGGTAGGAGGTGAGAAACACGCGGCCGGTCTTGGCATCAAGGCGGAAGCGATCGGACGCCTTGCCGAGCAGCTAAAGTAAGGACAAATTGATGGTTAAGGGAAAACTTGACTAATGTTAAGCTGACTAATTTACCTTCAGAGCGATTTCATCTCCTAGATCGGGATCCGAGACTCGGATTCTATGTCCTAAGTCGACCTGCACCGCCCGGCCGGCCTCCAGGTCGGATTGCCTGACGCTGCCCTGGTAGATGTGCCTGTCGAACGCGGGGCTGTTGTCGTTCTCGTCGGCGACCTCCACGATCACCTGGACCACTTGGCCGTTGCCGCGCAGCTGGAGAACGCCGCCCCGGCCCTTGCCCAGCAGGAGGGAATGTCTGGCGGCGGTCTCACGGTCCAGAGGCGCCTTCGTGAAGAGCAGACCCTGCTCCGTGATGCCAAACTTTTCCCTCGCCTCAGAGTCGCTGCCGCCGCTGTTCAGGATCAGCACGTCCTTCACGATCTCTTTGCCCACCTGCTGGCCGAACTCGAGCTCACTCAAGTTCGCAACCAGCGCGTCCTTCACGTTCTCTTTCACCGTGAAGTGGTAGGACCGGCTTGGCTTCAGGTTCACCTCATCCTGCTGAGAAGGTCTGGACGTTGAGGAGGCGTCGCCGTTGGGAAGCACGGTGACCTCAATCTCCGTGGTAACCTTGGAGCCGTCGTCGAGCGCCTCCGCTGTCACCTTCAGCTTGTAGTAGTCGAGAGCGCTGTCGCCGACGTCCTTGACCAGGCCAACCTTGCCAGAGGTCTTGTCGATGCCGAAAGGCACTGAAAGAATGTGTGCGAATATTAAGAAGCGCGCCGCCGGACGTGGGTGCATATTACGTGAGCGCGCAAAATTTATCTCATGATGGCCAAATTGAGGCACGCAAGCAGCTGGGCGTTTGATCACTTTACTACCACTGCTCGTCGCTGCTGGCATGAAATAATTGCCTCGCTGGCGGTGAAGAGGTCGCTCCCTAGCTCGGTCGGTCGGTCGGTCGCAGGCAATCTGTTTAATGAACTTGTCATTGGAGCGAGCGAATGAAGATGTGTCGGTCGCTCCCATACTAGTAGATAGATGCAAGTGATTCCCTTTGTTGCCTTCGGCGTCGCCGTCGTCATCGTAATCCGGACTGCCGGCCTGCATCCGCAATCTCATCAAGAAGATGCCGTGGATAATTGCCCTGCGAACGGACGAACGACACCCCCTAACCCCGGCCTGCATGATCTAACTCGGTCGCTCGGTCGAATGACGTCCTGTGTAGCGTGCTACCTGCGACCCATGCTTCCATGGCGATGTCGCTTCTTTTTTCTGACCGCCGAAGAATTTTTGAACGGGAGCCCATGGCCGGCTTGCTTTAATTATCCTCGGGGGCAAGGGATCATGCAGCCTCTGAGGCTACTATTGTTCTGTCTGCTCAACTTGACAGCTGGCTGGGTTGGTAGGTAGCTGCATGGGTGATCACGTAAGCGTAGTATAGCAAACGCTGCAAAACCGAAATTGGTGTCAGACCGGTCGGTCGAAGGAGCGAACGAACGAAGAAGCGACGTTTGTTCTATCCGCCTGTCCGTCTGGCAGAGCGGCTGAATTTTAAGTAACGGGTCTGGAATGGGAGCGACCGTGCGCGCGAGCATTGTTTGCGGAGGGCGGTCGCGTCGGGCAGTTAGGCAACATCTGCATGAGGTTCAAATTGGCCGCTGTCCGTGGCCACGCCTCCCTGGCTATAAGCTAGACGGCAAAGATCGAACACTTTGTTATACCTCCGTATCTGTATCTGTGTCGCATGGTCCACGTGAGCCTCCTCCGCCCCGGGTTGGCGATCTCCACCTGTCCGATCGGAGTCCCCTTCCTCGCCTGCCGCGTCACCGTCAGGCGCTGAGTCCGGTCGGGGAAGAAGAGCGGCGCCGGAGACACCTCGATCTGAGACTGAGATGACGGCGAGGGCTCCACGTTTGTCCTGTAGAAAAATATTTGAGGTGTTTAAGTTCTGATTAAAAATTTGACTAAGCACAATACCTTGATCCAAATAGACCCTGGTTCCTCGGGGTCGTGTGCCCGTTCGACACGACCCTCTTCGTCGATGTGGCCCTCGGGGTGGTCGTCGCAGCCTCTGTGGTCCTCGTAGCCGATGTCACAACTGTCGTCCTGGGAGCGTCTTCCGGCTCGCCGGGCCCCTCCACCCCGATGGCTGTGATCCTGACCTGCACTATGGAGAGGGAGGTCCGCCTCTGGGCGGGGTCCGACGGCTGATCGGTCGCGCTCAGATAGAGGGTGTACCTGGAATTAACGCCAGAAATCGGTCAGCCAAGCGAGGAGGTAATTTTCAATCGGCCGGCCGGGAGAGAAATTGCTTTCCGAACAAGGCGATTTCATTACGTGGATATCTTGCGCAAGCTCCGACCGCGCCTTAAAGCCAGCCAGATTTAGCTTTATCCCCGCGGACATTGCACACTTAATTGGCTTCATTAGCCCTCCCCTAGACGGCCTTGGCGTCGCCATGTCTGAACTGCAGCAGCAACATCAAAGCAAACTCGGCCATCGGAGAAACCACGGGAGGGCCGCGAAACCATTTATAATCCCGCGAGGCAATTAAGGATGACGTTCGGCCGAACACCTACTGTACAATAGTAGATGCTACGCGCGATAATTTCTTCCTGCCTGCAGTAGTTGTGCGAGAAGGAATGCCGCCATTATGGCGAATGTGAGCTTTATGTTCTCGAGACGCAGAGCGGAGAATCCCTGTTTTATGGGGTTACGTGTGACGAGGTGATGACGACATTCTGTGGAGGAGGGAGCGGGCCATCCATCCATCCATCCATCCATCCGTCAGTCTACGGTTAGAGCGGGGCATGCTCGTATCGTGTGTCCCTCCTCCGGTCGTCTAGCTCGTCTCTCTTCCGTTCGTCTTCGTCTTAGTTCATTCGCCGCTCGCTCGCGTCGCGTGCGTTTGTCGCCGAATTGTCGGCACTTTGCGGTAGCATGGGTGCGTCTAGCTCGCATGGAGATGTAGCCAGGGTGGCGGCAATTTTTTTACTAATTCACGGTATCGAAAGCGCTTGATCAAGCCTTTAAATATTTCTTTGAAACTTTGCTATAGACTGCATTTGAGCGGACCGTGGGAGGAGGAAGCGATTTCCAGCTGAATCGCGTGATGAGCAGCGAAGAAAAGGAGAGGGGGAATTGGGCGAAGGAGCGAGCGAGAATTGCGAAACAAGTGATAAACACGATGAGCTCTGAGGCATTGTCTAGCTAGCATAATTGCTCTCTAGTAGTCGAGGCTGTTACGTCTTTAATAAACA
>JAAUYK010176227.1_pt1 | contig 10096 bp, 14 predicted proteins | sample 7278021 | NCBI WGS metagenome assembly JAAUYK01 (sample SAMN14350223, study PRJNA611818) | marine sediment metagenome | isolation source: surface marine sediment (1.8m) | place: French Polynesia: Moorea | collected 2018-08
CGGGGCTGCGCCATTAGGCACTCACTTAGACTTATTGGTCGCGAATTGGTCTTTCGGGGAGATCATAGCACGTTGCCGGCCGCGCGGGGCCGACTCCGCGCCGAAGTGGAAGCCCATTTTCCTTGGTTTGTAAAAGAAGCTAGATGTCGGATCGATCAATGTAGGTTTGGCGGTATGCGTCAGTGACAGAAGTAAAGTGGGTTTCTCTTGGAGAATACAGCTCATGCTCCCGGCAGCGGCGCCCCATGCAGACGCCATGTGCGTGGCGGGAGCTCACAGAAGGAATTTCGTTTTTTTGTTTCTTTTCTTCGCTCTTGATTGCATCTCATCTAGTCTTGTACGAACAAGGAGGAAGCGGGCCGCCAATACGGCGCAAGGAGACAGGTCTCACGCGGGAGGCAGAAAAAATATAAAGAGACTACTACTTGACAACCACCGGGGTCGGTTCGATCGATCAATTACTCCTCCTCCTCCCTATACAGTGCGGTCGGCGCGCGTTTTGACATGATAGCTATCGCAGATCAGAGTTCTCGTGAGTGAGGAAGCATTTGTAGGACAGCTGCTGCTAGCTTGCTTGCTTAATTCCTTGATTGCTGCTGCTGCGCTAAGTGAGAACTAACGCGCGAAACGCCGTCCGCCTGCCCCGGTCCCCCCGAGAGTCTCCGCTGGCGGCGGTCCCTAGCCAGCGATGCACTCACAGAGTGCACCGCCCGGCCGCCCGACCGGCCGCCCAGCCCAAGAGGATGAATGACTCTTCTCTCTTCGATCTGTTCTTCCGTATCTTGTAGTTGTTGGTTCCATAATCAGCTAGTTCAAGTCCGTGTTCTTGTCAAGTCAACCAGTCGGATGTCTCTTTTCTTTCTCTCTCGCTCCCGCTTCGACTCACTGCTCTTGGTTGCTGCGAGGCCAACCTCGGGTCGTACAGCCCGCCCGGCCGCCAGGGGCAGACGGAGCGGGCGGCCTCCGCCGAGAGGCTCGATCAGAGCGCACGAGTCAGATCACTTCGAAAGGGTGGTGGATTCCGCTGGGAATAGCTTCACACCGGTCAGATTACAAAGCAGAAGCACGGCTTCAGGTTTCAATTTGAGGGCTCGAAGCATTCCTGGCCTCTTCTCAGACCCTAGATGGCCAACTCATATGCTGCTGCTGCTGGCCCCTAGGCAAGCGCCGCCCTTACCGCGTCCCTGGGGCAGGACAGGGCAGGAGCTTCCGTGGAGGACATCATTCGCGACCTTGAGCCGAGGGGAGGGGAGGAGGGAGGGCCTATCACCTTTCCGTCTGGGGTACTTGATGGTGTTGTGTACTGGAGGAGGTTTAGAACTGGTGGACTCCGTCGCCACCGTGGCCGCTGGGGCCAATGATCTGCGTGGAGTCGAAGCCCTCTTGGCAGATGTCGTACAGAGGGTTGTTGAACAGACCGGCCAGCTTGCACAGGGCTTTTGTCTTGAAGTCGTTCTTCTTGTCCTGCTTCTTGCCCTCCTTGGCCTCATCCTCAAGCCTGTCCAACCTGGTGTCGATGGCGCTCTCAAGGTAGCGCATCCGCTCGGCCGTCTCCTTCTCGATGACATCGAGACGAGCAGAGAAGTAGGCAGCGCCAAGAGCACCAAGAGTCAGCAGGAGAAGACTCGGCAGGATGCTCTGCAAGAAGACATGGTGGTCACTTCCAAGTCCTTTGCTCACTGCTTAAGTTCCAAGTTTCAACTTACCGGCAGAAGAAGGGCGGCATCAGTGTGTCCTTGAGGTCCGGCAAATCCACCCTGCCGTCTCTGGTAGTAGACAAGGTCCTGGGTTCCTTGGTCTGAAATAAGTTGTTGCCTTTATAGTTGATTGCAGAAAAAGAGGCCGATGCGTAAATGCTGACGCAAAAGTTAAAACGACGAATTCTCCCAAAGTCAAAGTCAGTGGGCTCTACTTGTCGTAAAGGAACAATTTTGCGCTACTGGACCGACGAGAGAAACTTTTTTTGTCCCCATCAGCTTTCATTGCGTTTCATCGTAGCTCTTTCCCTCGATCATTCTTCCTTTCACTTGCTCGCTCTTTCGTTCCGCTTACGCACGTTCACGTGCGCCGGCCACAACGTACGCATTGCGGAGAGAAAATTGTTGCGGATCGAGCGAGCCAACTTGTCTACTCCTCTTCCTTCTAGTGCCAATTTTTCTGCCTACTCACTCAATTGCCAGCAATTAAACCGAGCCTGTATAGCGATCAATGGATCAATGGAGGCACGTGTCGCGTGCGCATTTATTTACCTCTGTAGTAGTCTTGGACGGCGGCGGGGTCCTCGTAGACGGTCTGGTCTGCCATTGCTGCTCCGAAGAGGCACAGGACGATGACGGCTTGCGTGTTCATTTTGCGATCGAATGTGGGGCTATTCGTTCCTTCCTATTTGCTACTATCGACACACACGGACACCTAGGTGCTCGCTCAGACTTCCGACGGGTGACTGGAGGGGTCGTTTTACCGCCGCCGACGATTTCGACTAGCGAACGCGGCCTGTGCCCGACGTGCGACCAGAAATTATCGACGGCACGGTAGCGCACGAAAATAACACGCGCAAAAGGGACAAATAATGCGATAGTACGCAACACGCTCGTTTTAATCGGCATTTTTTCATTTTTCCTATTCATCTATATTTTAAGGCATATAATACGTGGTTTTTTACTAGTTTTCCGCACAGGTAAAAGCGTCTGGGCTAGGCAGCCTGCCCGGCAGCAGGCCGCAGCTAGCAAGGTAGTCCGGCGCCCGCACGTACGAGTACGTAAAACAGCATGGCGCGGCGGCGGCGACGACGGGGCGGGTCGCCCCGACCGCGGGCAGGTGAAACCGACGTTGGCCGAGCTGACGGCCGCCACGGAGACGGATGTCCTCAAGTTCTGGTCGGAGAACCGGGTCCAGAAGGTGCCGTTACGGGAGGGACCGAATCGAAGGAAGGAAGGCGGACAGGCTGCAGGTAGATAGAAAGGAGGGATCGCGAGCCCGGGATCTGGCTATCCAGGAGCATGCGAGCGAGCGAGCGAGGCGTGCGTACACCGGCTGCTGCTGCTGCTGCTGCTGCTGTCGTCTTGGCTTCGTTCCTTCGTCGTCGTCGGCCGTACGTACTTCTTAGAGATGGCGGGCACGGTGAAAGTGTTGGGATTCCGCTCGATCCCCTGCAGCAGCCAGCAGCCTCCCGGCCGCCTTCCCTCCTTCCTTCCGTCGGTCCCCGCCCTGGGCTATATCCCGAACATGAACGCGAACGCGGGCGCTGCCTTTCTGCCGCAACCGACTGCAAAGTCTTAAAAAGCGAAGACAGACGGATAGATACTACGTACATCTACTATAGCCACTGCTTTTCCCAACACTTGGAGCTCGCAGTAGGTCCAATCACCAGAATTAAGCAGTTCCACTAGATAGTAAGAATATAGAGCTAAGCAGAGGCCTTTCTGTAACTACGTAATGCTGGAATAACTATGTTAATGCTACATATGCCCTGCTGTCAAAGCGATGCTTGTCTTATCGCGCATGCAAATCTCCGCCGTCCCGGCGAAATTTCAACACATCGCGTAGCCGGCTAGCTGCATGCCGACCACATGCTTCGATCTCTCGGAGTGGTCCAAAAAGCGGACTCGATGACGGCGCGCACCGGAGCCGGTCGCGGCTTGCTAGCCAGCTACCTGAACGCCGTATGTACGTACGCGTAGTGGCTACAGTACATAAAACGGCGGAGGGAGCTAGCTCCAATTTCGTAGCCAAGGGAGGGGGAATTTGGATTTGAGCTGGCGAGGCGGCGGCCGAGGCGAGGCGGACGCCATTGGCCGAGCTGCATGGACGGACCGAGCCGGCTGACCTTGGGGCCGGGCCAGTCTTTGAGAATGGATCGAGGGAGGGAGGGAGGGGAATGGAGGAGGAGGGTGCAAAGTGCTGATGCAATTCCGTGTGGGGAACAGGAGCTAGGGCGCTAGCTGCACCAGATGTCCCTCCGATAGTCCGGCCAACCGGACTGACTGAAACCCTTTCTAGTATACGTCTCTAGCTCAACTTTGCAGTAAAGTTGATTCTTTTATTCCTTACTTATGACCAACCCGGAACAAAGGAGAATGAATGTATGTACTATAGTATATATGAAGTGGGCAGGGGAATCAACGTGGGGGGATCGAGCTACCTATCTGGGGTATAATATATAAATTCTTCTACCTCACGGAGGTTACGGGCGTATATTCGATGGTGGAAGGAAAGTAATAATGTTGCTGCTGCTGCGGTCTCTTTGCTGAGAAAAGCTTTGGAATGGAAAGCCTCTTTGCCATGTGTGAGAGCACTTGGAGCTTCTCTCTGCGAGCAAGATCGAGAAGCGAGTCTGGAGACAGAGCCGTTGAGGTATCGAAATGACAAGGGGATCGACCCTTGCACTGTGCACGCTATATAAATGCATGATGTCAATTTCAAGCTTAATCGTGGCTCGATCTAGCTGAGGCTCCCAAGGCTAGGCAATTGGTGGCTAAATTTACTCTGCTCCTCTGGTCAGGAAAAGGAAGAAGGAATCTCACGTAGCAAGAGTTACAATTGAGGGCAAATGAGCGACGGGCCCCAGTGCTCATTGACTTGCTGTGGAGAGAGCTGTTTTTCTCCGCTTCGATCTAAAAGCCACTAGCGGCGGATGGATTCCACAACTTGAGGGAAGGTTTGGTTTGAAGTGGGAAAAGAGTTTGCCGTTTAAAGAACACCTACTATAGTTACCGGAGTCCATCGCTGCAGTGCTTAGATGTCAGCCGAAGACTGGGCCGTGAGAGTGCGTGTAAAGTTTCACTGCACGATACCAGCAGTTCTCTTCACGGGAAGGTCAAGTACTTGGAGTTCGCCATCCTCGTGGATGCCCATTGGCTAATTGTTGGCTGGCTGTGGCCTCGATTCTCCTGACTGGCTTCGACCTGCTGCGCAGAGGGCTGCTCTGTACTGCTACTGGCTGTTTGAGATGAGTGGTAATTTGTGGGCAGATATTGTCTAGATCTCTGTTCTAGCGAGGATCAGTTTTGAGATGGTTAGATGTGGAGAAATCCCCTCTTTCTCTCTCTGGGGTGTCGATGGAAGAGACTAAATGGGGCCGCTCTAAGAAGGCTTGAGAGGATTGCGATGAAGCAGGCCCCTTGCTGTTGTAGGTGTAATGCGCCATCTGCGATGTCGTGTCTAGAATTGGTGGAGGCCATCGCCGCCACCGGCGTAGCTTCCACTGGGTCCGATGATCTGGTGCGAGTCGAAGCCCTCTTGGCAGATGTCGTAGAGAGGATTGTTGAAGAGACCGGCCAACTTGCAGAGGGCCTTCGTCTTGAAGTCATTCTTCTTGTCCTGCTTCTGGCCCTCCTTGGCCTCATCCTCCAGCCTGTCCAACCTGGTGTCAATGGCGCTCTCCAGGTACTTCATCCTCTGTGCAATCTCCTTCTCAATGACATCAAGTCGCGCAGAGAAGTAAGCTGCAGCAAGCGACCCACATGTCAGCAGAAGGAGGCTGGGGAGAATGCTCTATTTGGGACAAAATATGGTTTAATGTCCTATGCTGCGTGAATTTGGTGTACAGTACATTAAAACCTACCGGAAGCAGGTGAGCTCCATCGTCGTAACCCCCGCCGTAGCCATGGCCACCGTGCTGCCTCCGATTCACGTAGAGGAGATCCTGCTGAGGCTGTTCAACTAAAACCGGCAGAGAGATTATATGAGAAAGACCCTTAATTTTGCTTTATATTTTAATCACCTCCTGAGTAGTAGGGTGCTGCCACCGCCGATGGCTGCACCTCGGAGGCGAACTGTTCTGCACTGGAGACCGCGATCACTGCTAGCAGGCAAAGCATGCCCAAGGGCTTGGCACAGGAGTACATTGTTGATGCTGTTGGTAGCGGCAGCGGCGCGATTAGCCACAGCTAGTTTGGAATTTCGCAAGCAAGCATGCAAATGGTCCCGCAAAAAGGTTAGCCGAATGAGAAAACCGTCCAGAAATTTCTCACAGCCAGGACTTGCGTACTGGCCAGCGGGTAAGAATAGCATGCATATTGTATATGCCGCATATGGCGTCGACCGTGACAGACGCGCGCCGTGGCTAATCGCGCAGTACAGACTTTCCTTGTGTGGACTAGAGACTAGAGGAGGAAGGGGGAAGGCTGGCTTCGATGCACCTGATCGAGCTCGCACTGCGCTCACGAATCTTGAGAAGAACGCTTTAGACGTCTACAAAGGGAGGTGTCTCCCAGGCGGCGGCCGTCGAGATACTGAGAGGCCGGACCTCGAAAACTCGGCTCAACGTCGCTGGCGTACGTTCTCCGCCTTGCTGGGCTGCTATGCAGGCCGCGCCGCGGTGACAAGGCACTGATGACGGAAACTGGTTACTATCTGGACCTACTTTTTTCCCCAGCAGCAGCTCCCTTCCCTTCTCTTCTCGTCGGCCTGGTGCAGTCGGCGTTGCAGGGCTCGTCCTCCCTCCTGTGTGCGAGCGACGCCCGCAGCCTGCTTTTCACCATCATTATTGCAAGCGAGCGAGCGAGCAAGCGAACGAGCGAACGAGGCCAGGCCCGGCTCAGCCGCACGTCAGTCAGGCAAGAGGAAGCTATAACAAAAGCTGCGTGCAAAAAAAGCGCTCATGCCAGCCAGCCAACCAACCAGCCGGGCCAGGTGCGACGCGTGGCGCTGCGGGCAGAGAGAGCCGGCGTAGCTACGCCATCATCATCATCGTGGTCGTAACCGGCGTCGTCGTCGTCGCCGTCTGTCTTCTCTAGCTACCGAGCATGGAGCGCACTCCCTCCCCCTCCCTCCCTATGCACCCAGCCACCCCCTTTCCCAAGCACATCAATGCAATTTGTCTCGGTATCGCGAGCAGCTAGCGCGGCGCGCACCGGCGAGCGAGCGAGCGAGCCAGCAATAGCTCTCCGGGCCGCTGCACAAAAAGCAAGCAAGCTCGTTTCGTCCAAACTTCTCGCTCGCTCGCTCGCCACGACCAAGTCGAGCTGGGTGTCGTCGCCTCTCTCTTTCTCTCTCTCTCTCTCTCTCTCTCTCTCTCTCTCTCTCTCTCTCTCTCTCTCTCTCTCTCTCTCTTTCTCGGTTCGTCATTCCCGCGCGAGCGAACAAACGACAGTCAGGCCTGCCGGGCTCGCCGCCAGAAAATTGATCTCGTCCGCCCGCCCGCCCCCTAAACGCGCTCGTCCGGTGATGCTCGCTTTTCTCATTGCTGCTGTCGACGCCGCCAACCGGATTTCTCCTTTCCTCCCTCCCGTGCGTGGACGTCACGTGCGGTCCAACCGCCGGCCGGCCGGCCAAAGGAACGTCGTAAATGATGACAGTTAAGCTATCGCGTTCGCCATCTCTGTTCGAACCAACACCTCCAGCTATCTGCCCGTGCTATCCGCCGCCTATCTTGTTATTGCTTCGAAGAACCTACCTGAGATTGTTGCACTATAAACAACGGGAGTTTGATAGCCGATTTCAATTAAGGAGATTGGGTCCGGTTTCTATGGGTGGCCTTGGGGGGCCCAAGAAAGAATTGGCATTCCTAGGCTACGTACAAAGTCGGTTCCTTTTATTGCTACTACATACGACCAACCCGGAACAAAAGAGAATGAATGAATATGCACTATAATATACTAAACGTAGGGTGGGGGAACGAGGGGGTTCGCTGCATTTCTGTAAGTTCACCTCATAGAGGTTTTGACTGCCATGAATGGAAAGGCAAAGTAATACGCTCACTGCTGCTGCTGCTTTCACAATTCAATGGGGGGGAAGCTTTGGGATGGCAGCATCCTGATGGTCAATTGGCTGTCCGAGCATCCTTCAAAAAGTAGACCCCAGTCAGAAGGCATTGAGCTATGGGTGCATGGTTGTTTGTGGTAAAGATGTTGGATGACTTGATTTGAAATGTGGTCACAAATGGAAGAAGGAATCTCACGTAGCGTGTGGGGTACTTAATAGGTCAGAACAATGAGGCTAAGACAAACTATCACATTGCGCCAGCCTACGAAACTGATAGAGACCGCCTTTCCTTTACGTTTAACTAAAGGACACTGGAAGCGGATGGATTTCACAACACGGTTTAGGATAAAGAAGAGGAAATGTGTTTGCCGTTTGAAAGACACCTTGTTACCGAAATCCATCTGAGCAGTGTGCTTAGCTTGGGTTGAAGGTATAAATGGTCTCTCACAGTTGCATGACTGGCGTAATTGAGACTGCTTACCCCATTGTACTGCCTTTTGACCAATGGTTGGCTGCCTGTGACCTTGATCCTTCTGACTGGTTCCTGCTGTACATCCGGACACGTGCGCTGTGTATCCAGCCAATGACGTGTGGTGTCGAGTTCAATGCTGGGAGACCTAGAACTGGTGGACACCATCTCCCCCGTGGCCACTGGGGCCAATGATTTGCGTGGAGTCGAAGCCCGCTTCGCAAATGTCATACAGAGGATTGTTGAAGAGGCCAGCCAACTTGCAGAGGGCCTTGGTCTTGAAGTCATTCCTCTTGTCCTGCTTCTTGCCCTCCTTAGCCTCATCCTCGATCCTGTCTAACCTGGTGTCGATGGCACTCTCCAGGTACTTCATCCTCTCTGCAATCTCCCTCTCAATGACGTCAAGTCGTGCAGAGAAGTAGGCCGCACCAAGGGACCCAAATGTCAGCAGAAGCAGGCTGGGAAGAATGCTCTGAAAGGAAAGACGGCTATATGAATTTCTGCTATACGTGTACTGCTAAAACTTAATAGTCGTACCGGTAGAAGGTTGGCTCCATCATTGTAGCCTCCAGAAAAGCCAACGCCATGACCTCCGTGCTGCCTTCGATTCACGTAGAGTAGATCCTGCTGGGGCTGCTCGGCTGAAACATTGGAAAGTAAGAAATATAGTAATGGGCATATTTGTGAAGAACAAGGTCAGCAATTAATTCTTACCTCCGGGATAGTAGGGTGCCGCTGCGCCTGTGGCTGCTGGCACTTCAGATGCAAACTGGTCTGCACTGACCACTGCTAGCAGGCAGAGAACGCCCAAATACTTGGCACTGGCGTACATCGTTGGAGCTTGCTACACATAACGAGCACATCACGATCAGTCACAGTTGGCGATTGGGGCAATTATTTAAGGCAAACAAAGTATATTATTGAATAGGAAATTGGAGGCAGGCAGCCAACTGTGACCGTAATAGCTTACACTGCTTTCCTTGACTACTTGAGACTAGATGCGAGGCAAAGACTGTCAATTGGTCTTGGCTTATAGTTCGACCTCCTTGTTCTCGACGGAGGTGTCTCCCGGGTGGCGACTGTCCAGATACTGAGAGCAGCAGCCAGAGATCGTTGTGGGTCCGAACGACCCACCGAAATTTCCCAAACCCGGAATAACTATGCCGCCGCCGCCCTGATTGGCCGGTTGGCTCCTATGCTAACTGAACGACTTGTGACACGGCACTGACGATGACGGAAACTGGTTGCACTCAGTATCTCCACCTACTTTTTTTCTCGAGCCACACGGGTCACTCACCGGTCGCCGCTGAAGCCGCAGCCGAAGCCGACCCGGCTCTTGTCTTATCTCCGCCGACCCAGCCCGGTCTGTTTCTTGACCAAACCGTCATTAGAGTCATAAATGAGCACCGCGGTGTAGCTCGGCTCGCTTTTAGGCTCGTTCGTATGCGTACCGGCGCGGATTACGAGTTAGTTGCTCTGGATGCAGCATTTGAAGAAAGCGCTCGCGCCCCAAACCACGAGGCATCTAGTGGGATGTCCAGATCTGTATCTATTATACTGCCTTATAAGTTATAAGTCCAAATTGTTAATTCAGTTGGGCCATGCAGTATCTTCAATTAAGCAGCGTTGGCTACCCTGCTATCTACGCGCACCCCTTTTTTACGGCTGACCCTCTAACCTAGCTCCCTCCACCTGTCGATAATATAATGGCAGGAGAGACGGGCTGGCTGGGTAGATCTTGTCCAGTTGCATTTCCTTGGGTCTAGGTCAATACGCAGTTTGTGCACCAATTGTTTGTGCAACCGCCATCGCCGCCGCGCCGCGCCGCCCCAGCCGCGATTGCAAATACACGCATCCGCTTACAGCCTGAGCGTCCAGTACCAGGTGCGATGCATCGGCCAGCGGCGGCGGCGGATAATAGCA
>JAAUYK010006126.1_pt1 | contig 10092 bp, 10 predicted proteins | sample 7278021 | NCBI WGS metagenome assembly JAAUYK01 (sample SAMN14350223, study PRJNA611818) | marine sediment metagenome | isolation source: surface marine sediment (1.8m) | place: French Polynesia: Moorea | collected 2018-08
ATTCTAGTTTAATTTTGCTGAAAATTTGATAGAATGTGGACATTGTCCCATTTAACTTGCCCTATTAAAATGAAGTTTGTAGAAAAAGAGTTGTAAATTTGGTAGCTAAAGTACTGAATGCCGCAAAACATGTGGCGGAATCGGTACGTAGCTAGCTGCTCTCCTCTCTTTCTTTCTCTCTTTCGGAAGCACGGACGAACCACAGCGCCACCGCCGATCCGCAGCTAGTCTCTATCTCTGTTGCTAGGCGAGCGCTCCCCTTTCTAACTATAAGCTTCCTTAACCGGGGAAAGGGCAGTGTGCAGGAGTATAACGAGACAATGCATGCATCAATGAGCGCTGGCAAAATACATATAATGTGTGCTTCGAGCAGAAGGCATACCATGTACAGGTAGCTGGCTTCGTAAAATTTGCGCGTATGCGAAAACCTTCTCATTGAGCAATGTCGTGAATCAGACTGAAATTATCGCAAAGCTAGTAGTGGACGGTAAGAAGCGGTTCTAAAGGTTATGCCGAATCGGCTACCTAGAATATTCATGGAGACTTGATGCTTCTGTACTATGTCCTATGGCATCGTTTGTGTTCTGTTAAGGTCTTTACTTATTCGAAGTTATTACAATCTCCAACTGATTGACGTGCGGCCGGTAAAAAAATGCGTAGTGCATAACATACGCTCTCATTTTGACAATAGTTCTTGCAGCCGACCCGCTTTTGCCACTGGAGTACGATTCGCAATTGCGCGTGAGACAGAGCCGTGATTTTTTTTCTCCGTTTGATCACCGACCGAATTGCCCTTGTTCGTTGCTTGCAAAAGTAGGCCGCGTAGCTCGGCTCTGTCTAGCACGCTCCGTCCGTCCGTCCGTCTGTCTGTGCCGTTCGTACCTTAACCATGCCATCCCACTCGGTCCGTCCGTTTTGACAGAACACACGTAGTACAGGAGAGAGTGAGAGACTCGTTGCATGAACTCGACGCATGTTCTGCTAGCCACGTATTCGCGCATTCACCTGTTCCTGGCAAGACACCGGCGTCGCGTCGTGATATACCGGCAGAAACAGATTCTGTTATCTTCCCGTTCGCTCCCTCGCTCGACCGCCGCAGCCTTTCTTTTTTCCCCGGCTGCCGGCGGCGCCGCCGTATGCCGGCTTCCTCCCTTCCACAGCTGCGCCTAGCTGGCTACAGCCTGCCTTTCTCTCCGTTTCCGTCCCAGCCTGGTTGGCGCATGACTGCGGCCGGGCGGCGGCCGATTTCGTTCGTTCGCCCTTTCCCCCTCCTCTCCTCGTCAGGCAGACAGAATTGTGGAGAGAGCCGCTGCCGGCCGGCATTACCTCCGCTGCCGCCGCCGCCGCTATGATGACTCTCCTCTACGTGGTGCAGGCCGGCTTGAGTCGCGGCGGCGGCGACGGCGGCGATGGAGCAATGCATGAGGCAGGCAGGCAGGCAGGCAGGTCGGCTTTTCTGACGTAGGCGGCGGAGCGGAGTGCGGCGACCGAGCGATCGAGCGAGCTCCTCTTCCAGTCTCTTCTTCAGGCGAGATTCGCTTACTCACTGCCGCTGCCAGCAGAGAGCGAGCGAGCGAAGCCGCTAAAGAAAGAAATACTTTCCGAGAGCGAGTGTGAGAGAGAGAGACGGTTTCGTTCTTTCGATCGTCCTCCTCTTGTAGTCGTGTGTTCGTTGCGCCACGCAAATCGATCGGGGCCCCTTATCAAGAGAAGGCTCGAGAACGCGCACGTCCGAGTCCTCAGCTGCTATCGTAGTGTCGGCGACGAAGGTCCACCACGTCGCTCACTCTTACGGTCCCCTTTGTTCGGTAAGGAGGAAGGAAGCCTCGCTCGCTGGTTGGAAGCCTTTTTTTTTGCTCATCCCTTTCCCCCGCGGCCTAGTTTAACACCCAATACGTACTAGATCGACTTCTTTGTCTCCCCCGTGTAGATGTCCAGTGAACCTGGCGTCGTAACTGCAACCGTCGCTGCTGCCGTCGTCGTTCCCGCCGCCGTCTCAGTGGTCCCGGCTGCAGACTCGCAGGAGCCGGCGTCGAAGAAGAGGAGGATCGAGGCGACGACGACCGCGTCGCCGCCGGCAGCCGCAACAGACTCACCCCCGAACGGAAACTGCACCAGCGGCGGCAACAGCAGCGGCGGCAACAGTAAGATGGAGGCCATGGACACGTCGAACGGCGCCTCGGCGGCGGCGGCCGCCAACGGCCACGCCAACGGCGCCTCCAAGGCGGCCGGCGGCCAGTCCGGCGACATTGACGAGTCGCTCTACTCGAGGCAGCTCTACGTGCTCGGCCACGAGGCCATGAAGAAGATGGCCCAGGCCAACGTGCTCATCTCCGGCATGAAGGGCCTCGGCGTGGAGATCGCCAAGAACGTCATCCTCGGCGGCGTCAAGTCGGTGACCCTGCACGACCCGGAGGACTGCGCCATCGGCGACCTCAGCTCCCAGTTCTTCCTCACGGAGGACGACGTGGGCAAGAACCGGGCGGCCGTCAGCCACCAGAAGCTTGCCGAGCTGAACAACTACGTGAGCACCGGCGCCGCCTCCTGCCCCCTGGAGGAGGACTTTCTCAAGGACTTCTCCGTCGTCGTGCTGACCAACTCGAGCCTCGACGAGCAGCTGAGGATCTCCGAGGTGACGAGGAAGTTCGGCATCTGCCTGATCGTGGCCAACACGAACGGCCTGTTCGCTCAAGTGTTCAACGACTTCGGCGAGGCGTTCAAGTGCTTCGACACGAACGGCGAGCAGCCCATCTCGGCGATGATCTCCGCCATCGACGACGCCGGGGTGGTCGCCTGCCAGGACGAGACGCGGCACGGCTTCGAGGACGGCGACCACGTCACCTTCTCCGAGGTGGTCGGCATGGAGCACCTCAACGGCTGCGAGCCCATCAAGATCGAGGTGATGGGGCCGTACACCTTCAAGATCGGCCCTCAGCAGGGTCAGTACGTGAAGGGCGGGATCGCGACGCAGGTCAAGGTCCCCGTTGACGTGGCCTTCAAGCCGCTGCAGTCGGCCCTCACCGACCAGGAGCTCTTCATCATGACCGACTTCGGCAAGTTCGACCGGCCCGCCCAGATCCATCTGGCCTACCTGGCCCTGCACGAGTACCGCAAGCGCAACGACGGCAAGTCGCCCCGGCCTTGGTCTCAGGCCGACGCCGACGCGTTCGTCGCCATCGCCAAGGAGCTGAACGAGAAGTACTGCAACGTCACCGTCGACGAGGATCTCGTGGGCCAGTTCGCCAAGATCTGCGCCGGCGACGTGAACCCCATGGCGGCGGCGATGGGCGGCATCGTGGCGCAGGAGGTGATGAAGGCCACCTCCGGCAAGTTCATGCCCATCCGGCAGTGGATGTACTTCGACGCCCTTGAGTGCCTTCCCGAGGACAAGAGCGGCCTCACGGAGGAGGAGTGCGCGCCGCAGAACTCCCGCTACGACGGCCAGATCGCCGTCTTCGGCCGCGGCTTTCAGAAGAAGATGGAGGAGCAGAAGTACTTCGTGGTGGGCGCCGGCGCGATCGGCTGCGAGCTGCTGAAGAACTTCGCCATGGTCGGCCTGGGCGCCGGCCCCTCCGGCAAGGTCACTGTCACCGACATGGACATCATCGAGAAGAGCAATCTCAACCGGCAGTTCCTCTTCCGCCCGTGGGACGTGCAGAAGCCCAAGTCGGTGACCGCGGCGAACGCCGTCCGCGCCATGAACCCCAAGGTGAACGTGGAGGCGCAGCAGGACCGCGTCGGGGCCGAGACAGAGTCCGTCTACAACGACGCCTTCTTCGAGGGCCTGGACGGCGTCGCGAACGCCCTGGACAACGTGGAGGCGCGCAACTACATGGACCGGCGCTGCGTCTACTACCGCCTCCCCCTCCTCGAGTCCGGCACCCTCGGGACCAAGGGCAACACGCAGGTGGTGATCCCGCACGTCACCGAGTCCTACAGCAGCTCCCAGGACCCGCCGGAGAAGAGCATCCCGATCTGCACGCTGAAGAACTTCCCCAACCAGATCGAGCACACGCTGCAGTGGGCGCGCGACCTGTTCGAGGGCACCTTCAGCCAGGCGCCGCTGTCCGCCAAGCAGTACCTGGAGGAGGCCAACTTCGTGGAGAGCACCAAGAGGCTGCAGGGCGCGCAGCCCATGGAGACGCTGGAGCTTGTCGAGAGGTGGGCGGACCGATTAATATTGCATTCAGTTCCGGTAGGCCATATTGGCTGCTGAATTATTCACTTTATCTGACCGGACACTACGTAATCGATTGTACGTATTGTTAACGTTCCTACGAGGTGACAATTAACTCAAACAACTCTCTTTATTTAAAGGATGCTTGGCGCGGAGAGGCCCAACAGCTACGACGACTGCGTTGCGTGGGCGCGGCTGTTCTTCCAGGACCTCTACCACAACCAGATCGCGCAGCTGCTGCACAACTTCCCCGCCGACCAGACGACCTCGTCGGGGGCGCTGTTCTGGTCCGGCCCGAAGCGCTGCCCCAAGCCGCTCGACTTCGACCCCGCCACCGGCGTCCACCTCGACTTCGTGATGGCCGCGGCCAACCTCCGCGCCGAGGTGTACGGCGTGCCGGGCATCACGCGCGACGCCGCCGCCCTCCTGCCCATCCTGAAGCGCGTCTCCGTGCCGCAGTTCGTGCCCAAGGAGGGCGTCAAGATCGCGGCGAACGACGCCGAGGCGCAGGCCATGGCCAACCAGAGCGACATCAGCGACCAGGAGCAGCTCAACGAGCTGGCCAACAGGATCCCCAAGAGGTCCGACCTGCCGGCCGACATCAAGATCACCTGCCTCGACTTCGAGAAGGACGACGACACCAACTTCCACATGGACTTCATCGTGGCGGCGTCCAACCTGAGGGCGGAGAACTACGGCATCGCCCCGGCCGACCGACACAAGTCGAAGCTGATCGCCGGCCGCATCATCCCCGCGATCGCCACGACGACGTCGCTCGTCGCCGGCCTCGTAGGGCTCGAGCAGTACAAGCTGGTGCAGGGCCACAAGAAGGTGACGCTCTTCAAGAACGGCTTCGCCAACCTGGCCCTCCCCTTCGTCACCTTCTCCGACCCGATCGAGGCGCCAAAGTTCAAGTACTACGAGACTGAGTGGACCCTTTGGGACCGCTTCGTCGTCGAGGGCGGCCAGGAGGGCGGCGCCGAGATGACCATGGCCCAGTTCATGGACTACTTCAAGGAGAAGCAGAAGCTGGAGATCACGATGCTGTCGCAGGGCGTCAGCATGCTCTACTCGTTCTTTATGCCCGCAGGTATAATAAGCGAGAAGGAGAGGCGGGAATGGATAGGTAGCGGCAGCTCTCAAGTAAAACAAATTGTTGTGGCACGTTTTTGTCCCTTTGTCCGCACAAGTTACTTTTGCTTTGGGGTTATTTTTTGCTGCATTCGTCACCTCCGATTTTAACCTGTCTATCACTCCTAACTAAAACTCACTGTCCTCTTCCAGCGAAACGCGACGAGCGGATGAAGCTGCCCATGTCCAAGGTGGTGGAGACGGTTTCCAAGAAGCCAATCCCGCCGTACGTGAAGGCGCTCGTCTTCGAGCTCTGCTGCAACGACGACACCGGCGAGGACGTCGAGGTGCCTTTCGTCCAGTACAGACTGCCAGCGGCGCAGTAGACGATGATAAAAAATGTGCGTAGTATTTGTATGTATGCTGCTGCTGCTATTTTTTTCCGCAACCCGACGTACGGCTAGAGCGTGAGAGGCTTAATTACGACGTGCGCATATTGCGTGCGAGGACGAGGAATACGTGCGAAGAAGAGCAGGAGGTTAAGCAAAGAAGAGGATTGAGGAGAATAAGTGTCGACAATTACTCTTGCGAACGAACAAAGCGAAGAAGCCTTTTCCCCGTTTTCTACAGTAATAATAAATTTCTCTGCAGACACACTCGTAGTTAAGTACAGATTCATTGAATTAGGTTGTCGGATTCTTGATCACCGGCTAAAGGAGATTCGTGCTCGGATGAAGCAGCGTCGGTTGTCTTCTGGTTCGACGACGACGAGGAGACCTTGATGACAAATGACTCCGAGGAGCCTTTCCTGCCCTCTCGTCTCTTGACGCTTCGGCGGAGGATCTTGCGCAGACTTCGCCGAGGACCTCCAATAGCCTGAAGAAAATGAGTGTTCCGTTATACATAATAGGACATTAAACTATGTACATTTCTCGTACGTCGTTTTCTCCGTCGTCCTCCTTGCTCCCGCCACCTCCCGCTCCCGCCACGTTAATCTGGTGCATGAGACTGGAGAGGCTGGCGTGGCAGACGCTCTGGACGCCGTGGCTCAGCGAGAAGTCTCCGTTCCCGGCGTTGGAGACGGCCAGAGAGGCCTTCTCGCCGACGTCGTTCATGGAAGTCGCGTTGGACAGGGTGCCTTGAAAGCCTCCAAGCCTCACTTTGTCTGATATGTGCCGAAGAGTATTAAGCATAATCACTTTTATGATATATCGTACCTTGATAGAGGCCAAACTTCTGTCCCGACTTGGAAGCCTTGTTCGCCGTCGACTCGTTCTCGATGCAGGGGCAGGAGTTTCTCTTTGCGAAGCTGATTGCCGGGATGCTGATCTTGATATCTCCGACGTCTTTGTTGCCGGCATCCTGACCAGAAACAACGGGGACGACTGCAGTCTTCTCCTCGACAACCGTCTCCTCCGCAATAGACGGGTTCTCGCTCTTGGACGGGAAGAAGACAAAGTCCTCCTCGGCGATGGAGAGGCCGCCGCCGGCCGCGCCGCTGCCGCTGCGGCGTCCGAACCGCACCATGCACGCGCCTGACAAATTGGAAGGAATCCAAGTAAGGGTTAAATTTTTGGTTTCTTAATTCCGTACCCGGCGACTCCGGAGGCACGTAGTGCTTCCTCGCCCCCATTCGGTTCCTCGCGCTTCCCGACCGGCGGATCGCGGCCTGGTGGTGATGCGACGACGGGCCGAACAGATCCAGCGGACTGTGGTGGCCAAACATGCTCGAGGTGCTGCCCGGTCTCAGATGCTGCACCCTCTCTTTGGCTCTCCTAATATAATAGGCAGTTAACACTCCTAACTTAATTGTCCAGCGCATGCATGTACGTACTTTTTCTTAATCTCCGCGCTCTCTCCGACCAGCCAGTAGGTGACCTGGTCGCCCTTGCCCTTCATGCTGGTCACCCCCCTCACGGTCAACTCGTAGCCGCCCAGCTTGACCAGGATGTCGCGGCACTCTGAGCTGCAGTGGATCCTGAAAAGACGCCATGCACACATTGCGATTTGTGTCGACGGCGGTTGCAATCGCAATTAACCTGCTCGGCAACCCAGTCGACTCCATCCTGTTGGCCGTGTTCACCGTGTCCCCGAAGAGACAGTACCTGGGCATCTTGCGGCCCACGACCCCGGCGCAAACGGGCCCGCTATAATATACGACTAAAACTGTTAACATGTTTCTCGCATGGTTGAAAATAATTCACCTGTGTATGCCGGCCCGGAGGAGGATGCTCTCAGCCGGCCGGTGCCTGGCCCGAAACTGCTCCGCCTTCTCGAGCATGGCGAGGGCCATGGAGGCGATCTCGCCGGCGTGCTGGTCCGCGTTCCTCACGGGCAGCCCGCTGACCACCATGTACGCGTCGCCGATAGTCTCCACCTTGTAGACATCGAAGTTCTCGATGATGGAGTCGAAGCAGGTGTAGAGGTCGTTGAGAAAGTCGACCACCTGCAGCGGCGACGACTTGGAGCAGAGCTCGGTGAAGCCGACGATGTCGGAGAAGTAGATGGTCACGTTGTCGAAGCTCTCCGCGTCAACGCTCTTGCCCTGTGTATGAGTATTAAATAGCGGTCTGCATGCAACCACTTTGGAGGTAAGTCCGATACTTTACCTGCTTCAGTTGGTCCGCCACCGTCCGTGGCAGCATCTCGTGCAGCAGCGCCTCCGTCCGCCTCTTCTCGTCGATCAGCAGCTGCGTGCGCTCGTCCACCAGGGACTCCAGGTTGTTGGCGTACTTCTCCATCATGGCGAGCATGTTGTCGAAGATGTTGGACTTGAGGCCCTTGCGGAGGGAGCGCAGCCGGCCCCGGACGAGCTTGAAGTCCGGCCGCATCTCTGGCAGCTCGCACCAGCAGTCGCGCAGGCAGGTCTTCACAAAGTCGGGGCAGTCGATCGCGGATAGGTCGGGCCGGAAGCCCTTCGAGTCCTCGGGGCAATGGTAGACGCGTTCGAGGATCTCCCGGGCCGACATCCTGCCGCAGTGGCCGAACGGCCGCGACGGGATGGACGCCGCCGAGGCCTGACAACTCGGCGACAGCGTTGTCGATACCTACAATTTGGTAACGTCGGACCCACACAATTTAGGGTCATGCAATAATTATACTTTGTTCGTGGAAGGCGGCCGAGCGTAGATTTCGTAGAGGATCATGGCGAAGCTGTAGACGTCCGACTTTTGCAAGATCTCCACCGCCGTCATCAACTCCGACAGCTTCTGCTTTTGGTGCGGCCCGCTCGGCCTTCGAGACTTTGGCCGGCGAGTATGAGCGCTCTGAAGGAAGCGGCTGTCAGTCAGACGCAAGAGCTCTGGCGACCTAAAAGCAGAGGAATTATTCCCTCATCCAACTATAACAGTATCCGTTCCTGCCTGTAAAGAAGGTCCTGGCATGTCGCCGGGTCCACGTCGCCGCTCTCGAGCCTCTTCCCGACGTCGCACATCGACTCTCTGAACTCCTGCAGGCCAAAGTCGGCCACCTTGAGGACCCAGCGCGAGTCCACCAGACAGTTGGAGGCCTTCAGGTTGGCGTGAAACTTGAGCGGAGACTCCTACAATATTCAAATTGGAAGCTGGGGGGATTTCGAAACGTGCACCGTCATCGCCGCGCATTAATTCCTAGCTCGAATTAGTTCAGCGTGAATGCATGAATGAAGAGACCTGCAAGTAGATCATGCCCCTGACGATGTCGCCTACGAGCGACGCGATGAACATGTTGTCCAGCTTGACGTCGTCGTTGCAGAGGATGTCCCTACGGGAGAGAAATACATTTTTCCATCACGAGTTGAATAAGGCTGCGTCTTTCGCTGCTGCAGCAAATATGCTGGTCGTCATTGCGTGCGCGTATATGCGGCGGAAAAGTTGTCAGATCAATCATGTATGCACTATGCATTGAGGTACAAAGCTAGTAGCTCTCGATCGCGACTATAGTGCATGGATTTTTTGGCTCATTGTATAAGTTATTTAGCATTTATCTCAGTAAACTTTAACCCTTATTGTCTAACCTCAAACTTCCCCTGGTGCAATACTCGGTGATGATGCACACACTGCCCGGCTCGACGCAGGCGCCGACGAAAGAGTTGACGTTTTCGTGTCGCAGGTCCCGCATCATCTGCAACAATTAAGCAATGAGAGAAGCAGATCGATCGAGGCCGCCGTATATTTAGGCCACCTTCAACTCCTTCTTCAGCTTCCTGTTGATGTCGACGATCGGCCGGACGGATTTCTTAACGGCGTAGATCCGTCCCTTGTAGACCCCGATGCGGGCGAAGATCGTGGAGAAGCGGAAGTCGCTCTCCTGGTTGGAGCTCAGAGACACCGTGCTGTTTCTCACCGTCCCCCCGCCGCCGCCGTTCACCACGGAGGCGGAGCGGGGCAGGCGGGCGTGGTACGAGGGGGTGGATTCGTCAATCTGATTAATATTCCTGTTCATTCCGCCGTCCAATTCGATAAAAATATATCATCACCTTAAGATCTTTGGGATCGACTTTCCAGAGCAAGGAGTCGAGCTCCTGCTCGTAGCGATAGTTTCTGTACGCGACGATGACGACGACGGCCAGCACGACGCAGACGCCGCCCCCGACTCCAATGAAGATCTCCCTATCGGCGTAGTGTTGGAGGCAAAGCTTGCCCTAATATAGACCGAGTTGAGTAGAGCTTCTAACACAAGAAAAAAATTACGTCGAAGCCACACTCCGGCACGGCCCTCGGCGGCCGCCCCGACGGCCAGACCATCTTCCGACTCAGGTGCAGCGTCGGCAATCCCGTGCCGTTCGAGGTCAGGTGAAACGTTCCCATGGGGTAAAGTCCATATTCGGTGACGCGACCTGAGGAAAAGGAACTCCATCCCGCAAT
>JAAUYK010035108.1_pt1 | contig 10091 bp, 14 predicted proteins | sample 7278021 | NCBI WGS metagenome assembly JAAUYK01 (sample SAMN14350223, study PRJNA611818) | marine sediment metagenome | isolation source: surface marine sediment (1.8m) | place: French Polynesia: Moorea | collected 2018-08
GAGGCCGATCCCCTGCCCGATGCCGCAACCGAAAGCGGCGATCGCGATACCAAAACCAGCTGCCGTAACACATGCCACAAAAAACTTCAGAGCTTCAGCTTCCATACCTACAATTCCTCCTTAGTTGAAATGATGGTTTAGGCTTCTTCCATTGCCCCATGACAGGCACTCTCGATATTGGTTTCCCCTCAAGCGCAGACGGGGATTGAAGACTAGTGGGCGTGCTCCATCGCGCCCTGGAAATACATGATCGATAAGAGAAAAAACACAAAGGCTTGCACCAGGGCGACGAAAACCCCCAGGGCCATGATGGGCAGGGGCGCAAAAAAGGCACCGGCCAGCAGAAACAGGATCGTCAGCACCAGTTCGTGCCCCATCATATTGCCGAAAAGACGGAAGGTCAGCGACAGCACGCGGGCCAAGTGCCCAATGATTTCGATGGGGCAGATAATCGGAACCATCCACCAGACCGGTCCCATGAAATGTTGGTAATACTTCACGCCGTGGTGCTTGATGCCGAGATAGTGGGTGAAAAAGAAAACCACCAGGGCACATCCCAGGGTGGTATTGATGCTGGCCGTGGGTGGAAAACAGGTGGGCACCATACCGGCCAGGTTGCTGACGAAGATAAAGATGAAAATCGTGGCGACCAGGGGCAGCAGCCCACGGCTCTCCTCGCCGGCAATATCGACCATGAAGTCTTCGATGCCGGAAATAACCACCTCAAAGAAGTTCTGGGCTTTGCCGGGAATCATGCTGACGCCTTTGGCACCCAGCGCGGCACAGACGATCAGGAAGAGCATGACCAGCCAGGCATAGAGGACATGGGGGTTCTCATGGGCAAAATGAGCCGGCCCGGGCCCGAGCAGTTCGCAAAATTTGACCAGAAACATCCACGGGTGTTCCATCCTTAAACCGCCTCCTTGAAAATGAGTTTGGTGAATTCTAGCGCCGCGGCCGCAGAAATGCTGGCCACCACGACCGAAAGCCCGACAAACAGGCCTAATGGATCGACAAGCTTTCCGGCAATCAGAAATAAGATGATGACACCGCTGGCGATGAAACGCAGATAGTACTTGGCGATGATAAGCTGGTGCGGGGCGAGATGGGGCGGTGTCAGGGATTTTTTAAGGGTGCCTGCCAGGAGGTGAAAATTGATGGTGACGATCAGACCGCCGGCCATGACCCCCAGGGCGAAGGCGAAGTGTAAATAAAGCAGCGCGGCCGCCGCGGCGGCCATGAGGAGTATCCAGTTGGATCGAGTGACGAATCGGAGTATACGCGTCTGAATGTTCAACGTCTGCCTTTTTCGATCTCGCGCCGGATGGCGTGGATGTTAGAGTCGCCGGCTCTTCTTGATCGCCAGCCCGATATTGCGGAAGCCGGCGGCGATTCCCAGTCCCAGACCGATCAGCGTAAACCAGGGTGTCGTGTCGATACGCCGGTCGAGATAAACGCCCGCAAAGAGCCCGATGAATATCGAGAGGGCCACCTGCAGTCCAAGGCTGCTGTAGTAAGCAAGGTCTCGCCAGGCCCGCCGGGTTTCTCTTTTCATGCGCAGAAATATCTCAAAAAACACACCGGTTCCAAGGCCCGGTCGGTACAAGTCAAGAGCATCTAACATAGGCCTTCGGGGAAAGTCAACGATAATTGAAAGCCCACTACCAGCAGAGTTGATCGGCATCGAACACCGGCCCGTCCTTGCAGACATGCAGGTATCCGTCTCCCGATCGATCGGCCACGGCACACCCCAAACAGGCCCCCATCCCGCAGGCCATGGCCGCCTCGATCGAAACCTGGCAGGGCAGCCCCAGACGCGTGGCGATGCCGGCCACACAGCTGAGCATGTCCATGGGACCGCAGCCATAGATGATATCGGGCGGACGCTGCTGGGCCGCGATTTCCAGGGGATGGGTCAAAAAGCATTGGGCCCCGTCGCTGCCATCGTCGGTGGTGCGGTGGACCTTGACCGCCAGCCGCTCAAAGTCATCGATGCACAGGAGGTCATGGCTAGTCCGGCCGCCGAGGAAAACCTCGCAGGCGTCAAGCGCGCGTGTTTGGGCCAAATCCTCCAGCAGGTGCATCATGGGGGCCACCCCGATACCGCCGGCGGCGATGAAGATGCGCCGATAGTCCTCACGGACCCGGAAGCCCTGTCCCAGGGGCCCCAGCAGGTCAAGACGGACACCGGGGGTCAGTTTGCCCATGGCCGCCGTTGCCGCACCGACGATTTTGTAGAGGAGGGCGACCCGGGCACGGTCTTGGGATTCGATTTCCAAGCGGTGGATCGAAAACGGGCGCCGCAGAAATGCGCCTCCCCCGACACCGCCCAGCATAACAAATTGGCCGGGCCGGGCCGCTGTGTAGTCGACGGGGCTTTCCAGAACCATGCGCCGGTATCCCGGCGCGATTTCACGATGGTCGACAATCTCGGCCACGGACTGTTGAATCATGGGTGCTTGCTCCTCGATTCCGGCGTCAATGGAATTTCAAAAAGGGTCATCCAGCGCACCGAACGCCGACGGCCGCCGTTAAGCCGCGGGCGCCGCCATTTTATTTTCTTCGCCCGTCCTCGCACATGCCGATGACGGCCGCGAAGCGTCCGACCTTGTGGCCGGCGCGATAGGAAAAAAAACGCTGCGACTGGCAGCGGGTACAGATCTGGCTCAAAGCGATGTGCCCGGCCGCCAACCCGGCCGCCGTGAGCTGGTCGTGGCTAATCGCCCAGAAATCAAAATGGTGGGCCGACACCCGACGGTGCCAGAAAGCCGTCGGTATTTCGTTCCTGTAGTTGATGAATTCAGCGCAGCAGGGCCCCAGGGAAGGTCCCACGCCGGCCAGCAGATCGTCCGGACGGCAGCCGAAATCACGCGCCATGGCCGCCACCGTGGCACCGATCACGTTGGCAATGCTGCCGCGCCAGCCCGAATGGATGTTGGCCACCACGCGCTGCCGCGGATCGAACAGCAGCACCGCCTGACAGTCGGCCACGAGGATGGTCAGCAGGAGTCCCGACTGATCGGTGATGAAGGCATCCCCCGTGCCGGCCACCGGGGAGCGCTCGCCGGCCGGCGGCTCTGCCAGCGACAGCACGGTGTTGCCATGCACCTGGCGGAGGAAAATCAGCCGGCCCGGCGCCAGGGCGCGCGCCAACCGGCGGCGGTTTTCATCGACGGCGGCCGGATCATCGCCGCTTTTTCGGGCCAGATTGAAACTCTGCGCCGGCGGCCGGCTGACACCGCCCTCCCGGGTGGTGATCGCGTGCTGCAGACCGTGCTGACCGGCCAGGTGAGGAAATTGCAGCAGGGGCAGACCACGGCCTTCCATGGCCACCAGCCCGGCGTTTGCGGCGGATGTGCCCCGCGTATCGCCGGGCGCCCCCTTGCGGGATCGATGGGTCCGTATGGCGTCTAAATCTTTCACGATGCCGGCTCACGCCTTTGGCCGTAGCGCTTTAGGACACGCTGGATCAGGGTCGTGGTCGACAGCTCGGGGTCCAGCGCCACCCGCAGCACACGCCCTCCCCGCGCTTTGACCACATCGGCGCCGATAATGGCCGTCTCGGGCCAGTCCGCCCCCTTGACCAGCACATCCGGGGCAATGCTTTCGATCAGCCTGAGGGGATCGGGTTCATCGAACAGGATGATAACGTCAACACAGGCCAGGCCGGCCAAAACCGCTGAGCGGTGAACCTGGCCGTTAAGCGGCCGCCCGGGGTCCTTGATGGCCTGGACCGACACATCGCTGTTGAGCCCCACGAAAAGAACGTCACCGGCCGCGCGGGCCGCCTGGAGATAATGGACATGCCCCGCATGCAGCAGGTCGAAGCAGCCGTTGGTGAACACCACGGTCTGACCCCGCCGGCGGCAGGCGGCCGCCCGCTGCCCGGCCGCGGCGCGTGTCAGGCATTTCGAACTTTGAGAAGTCGCGACCATTCAATCTTCCCGGTGAGACGCCGCCCCCGCAACGGCGGGTTTGGCCCGCAACCCCAACGGCCCCATTATGGCCGGGGTCGCTTCACGGTTAACGGAGGGTTCGTGCAAAGGTAAGCACATCCACGGCCGCCGCACCGGCGGCCAGCACCGTTCGGGCAGCTTCCTCGACCGTCGCCCCGGTGGTGAAGACATCGTCCAGCAGCAGCACGTGTTTTTGGCATATCCCTTCGCGGTCGTGCACCGCGAAGGCGCCTCGAATATTGCGTTGTCGCTCCCGGCGGCTCAGGCCGGTCTGGGAACGGGTGCGGCGAGAGCGCACCAGGGTGCGCATCGCGGCGACGGGCCGCATGGCCGCCGCCGGGTCCCGGTCCGCGGCCCGCTGCCAGGCGCGCAGCAGCAAAGCGGCCTGATTGAATCCGCGCCGGCGCAGGCGGCGCGGGTGCAGCGGTATGGGCACCACCAGGTCCACGCGGCGCTCCCGCCAGTAATGATTAAAGGTATCATAAAGCATACGCCCCATGGGCGCGGCCAGGGCCAACCGCCCCCGATACTTGAGCTGGTGCACCAGGGCCATCAGTCCGCCCTGATAGACGCCCACGGCGCGCGCCCGGCCATAATACCCGTTGTCCGACAGACAGTCGCTGCAGCGATGATCACCACCGACGCGGCTGATGAACATGATGCCGCAGCGCGAACACAGGGGACTTCGCAGCCACTGGCATTGTTCCAGGCATGCCGGACACAAAAGACCCCTTAGATGGGCCTGGGGATGGTGACGGCCGATCGCCTGAGGGTCACCATGGTCGACCGACGGCGGCGGAGCATCGGCGGCCGCAAGCACCCCGAAGCGTTTGCAAGCCGCACAGCGCGCCGGAAACACCAGTTCGACCAGCGCCTGCCAGAGCCGGCGGGCCCGCCCGGGCGGCACCACCCAAGAATCCGCCGCCAGTGCGCAATCGTCCGATGGCGAAGCGGGAATCTCTCGAAGGCCGTCGCCCTCGCCGCCCCCGTCACCTCCGGTTGTTCCGCCTCGGCTGGCCATGGCCCTCAACGCTCGATCGCCCTGATGATCGCCTTTGCAAAGGCCGCGCAGGAAAACTCCCGGGCTTCGGCGACAGCGTCCCCGTCCAGGTTGGGGGTCACAATCAATTCTTCGGTTGCCATTGTCATTGGCCTTTCGTGGGTCGCATCGATTAGCGTGCGCCGGATTCCGATCGGCGCCGCCGGTAAACCTCGTAAATCACGAGGGCCGCGGCCACCGACGCATTCAACGAATCAAAGGACCGCGCTTGAGGGATCGATACCAGCAGGTCGCAATGGGCTTTGACCAGCCGGCGCAGACCACGGCGCTCGCCGCCCACCACCAGCGCCAGGGGTCCGTCGAGGGTCGCCGTGAATGCCGTCTGGTCGGCGCCGGCATCCAGTCCCGCGACCCACAGGCCAATTTGCTTGAGTTGCTGGATCACCTTGACCAGATTGGTCACCCTGGCGACCGGCAAATGCTCCAGGGCACCGGCCGAGCGCTTGGACACCGACGGCAGCGGCGGCACCGCACGATCACGAGGAATGACGACACCGTCGACACCGGCGCAGTAGGCCGTGCGCACGATGGCACCCAGATTATGCGGGTCTTGCAAATTGTCAAGCAAAACCCAGAAGGGCACCCGCGAGGCCCTGGCAATCACCGCCAAAAGCCGGTCTTGATCCCAGACGGGCAGCGTGCTGACCCGGGCACAGATACCCTGGTGACCGCTGTGCCCCACCATCCGACGCAGGTGGGCCTCATCCACGGTCTGAACGGGGATTTGCCGACGGGCGGCGGTCGTGGCAATGGCCGCCAAACGCCGCTCCGCGCGCCCGGCACGGATATAGATGCTCTTAAACGTGCGGCGCGAGGCGCGCAGCGCCTCCTCCAGGGCATGAACGCCGTAAAGGATTTCGGTCGTTGAGCGCACCATGCAGCCCCCGTGTGGATTGTATGTCAGGCCTGGGCGGTGGTTGGCCGGCCGGCGGCGTCCATGAGGGTGAGCAGTTCCTCGACCGTCTGATCCAGTCGGTCGTTGACGACGATGTGTCGATAGCGAAAGCGGGCCGCCATTTCCACACGGGCATTGCGCAGTCGCGCGGCAATCACATCGGGCGTATCGGTTCCGCGTTTCAACAGACGCTGCCGCAATGCATCCATGCTGGGGGGCATGATGAAGATCGTCACGGCCCGGGGATAACGCTGCACCAACTGTTCGGTACCCTGAACGTCGATGTCCAAGAGCAGGTCGTCGCCGGCGGCCAGCGTGCGGTCGATGAAGTCCGAGGCGGTCCCGTAATAGTGGCCGTGGACCCGGGCCCATTCCAGCCAGCGTCCGGTGCCAATCCCTGCCTCGAAAACATTCGCATCGATGAAAAAATAATCCCGGCCTTCGATTTCACCGGTCCGGATGGGACGGGTCGTGTAGGAAATGGAATAACGCAGGGCGGGCCGGCGCTGGCGCAGAATCCGGCACAAGGTCGATTTGCCGGCCCCGGACGGGGCCGACAGGACGAACAGCCGCCCCTCGTGCGGGGTAGGATCTTGCTGGTCAGATGCGGATGCCGGTCCGGATGCCGTGGGCGACTCGATGCTCATCCGTTGTCTTTCACGGTCAAAAAGCGCTGGGATATGGTCTCGGCCTGGATCGCGGATAAGAAAACGTGGTTGCTGTCGGTGATGATAATCGAGCGCGTCCGGCGGCCATGGGTGGCATCGATCAAACGCTGATCTTTCTTGGCCTCGTCCTTGAGACGTTTCATGGGTGCCGAATTGGGGGATACGATCGCCACCACCCGTTCGGCGACCACCGTGCTGCCGAATCCGATACTCAGCAATCTGGGTTCCATTAGGGCGCTAACCTCCGATGCGGCCGCGGGTTTCAATCGACCTCGATGGTTGTCGGGTGCCGGGCGGCCAACTCTATTCGACATTCTGGACCTGCTCCCGGATCTTTTCAAGCTCGGTCTTCAGTTCGACCACCAGATGGGATATTTCGGCCTTGCCGGTCTTGGACCCCATGGTGTTGAATTCCCGATTGAATTCCTGGATCAGAAAATTAAGCTGCCGGCCGGCCGGAGATTCATTGGCCATGATATGCCGGAATTGTTGCAGATGGCTTTGGGCCCGCACGATTTCTTCGGCGATGTCGCTGCGATCGGCGAGCAGGGCGGCTTCCTGGGCAATCCGGGCCGGATCGATCTCGATCATACCGTCGGTCAGGGCGTCGATACGCTCCTTGAGCCGCTGCTGATACTGGGCCAGCAGACCCCGGGCGGCCGATTGGACGGCGGTCAACCGCGCCTCGATGATCTGCAGGCGCTTTTTAAAATCGACCTCCAGGCTGCGGCCCTCCCGGCGGCGCATCGCCATGAGCGCCTCGAGCGCTTCCGCCAGACCATCATCGATCAGCGCCCCGAGCCGCTCCAGGTCGGTTTCATTTTCAGCCGCCTTGATAATACCGCCGGCATTGACCATCATCTCCAAACCGATCTCGCCGGTGAGGTTGAACTGGTTGCGCAGCGCCTCCAGGGCCTGATAATAGGCCTTGGCGCGCGGCAGATCGATCTCGAAAGCCCCCGCCTCATCCCCGGCTTCACGAATAGCGAGCCGCACCTCGACCCGGCCGCGGTGCAGGCGCTCGGCCACCTTGGTTTTGACGCGCTCTTCCAGGGGCTGATAAAGAGGCGGCAATCGAACGACCAGGTCGAGATTCTTGCTGTTGTAACTGCGCATCTCGGTGACGATCACGTCACCCCCGCGGCTCACCTCGCTGCGGGCGAAAGCCGTCATGCTGTTGAGCATCAGGTCATTCCTTTCAAATCTTAACCGGCCGGATCACCTTGGGCGCTCATCGCCGCGGCCTTCAAATCGCGTCGCAGCTTGCGCCGGGCCCGCATCAGGAAAGCCTGCAGTTCGGCCTCGGCGTACCCCGGATAAGTCCAGGGCAGGGATTGAAACCCGCCTTTACGGTAAATCAGGGTCAAATCCGCATAGATCCCCTGGCCCAGATAGATCCGGTGGGCGAAGTTCTTCCCGGTGGCCAGAACGAAACGTTCCGGCAGCAGCAAACCCGGATCGATATTGACGCGCCGTCGGCCATCCACGGACCAGGCGGTTTCGATGCGATTGGTGATGTGCTTGCAGGCGGGTAGTCGGTTTTGCGCCACCAGTGTCTTGTAGGCCAGCAAGCGCCGGCGCAGGGGCCCGCCCATTTCCCGGGTGTAGTAATCGGTATAATCAAACGGCAGCCAGGGGCTGACCATGTCCAGCGGCCCGAACGCCTCTCCCAGCGCATCGATGATCGGCCGGGCCATCGACGGCACGCTCACCAGAAAGCCGATGACCAGCTTGCCCGGGGAGGCGGGACGGGGTTGGCTCATGAATCCAGCGGGCGGGCTTCATCCACCAGCATAATCGGTATATCGTCCTTGATTTCGTAAACCAGGCGACAAGCCTGGCAGATCAGACCGGTCTCACCGTCATTCAGGTGGATGTCTCCCTTGCACTGCGGGCATACGAGGATATCCAACAGTTCTTTGTTCAAGCTCATGTTCGTGGCTTGCCTTCCTGCTGTCGCCCAGCGATGATTGCCATACGTTTAACCCCATGAAGTCGCCGTTGTCCGCGGCGCGGACGCACCAGGACACGGTCGGCCGACATCAGATCGCGTTCGCGAGCGTGGGGGTGGGGTTTGGATACCGCTTCTATCAGGGATGGCGGCCTTTAGCAAGATCGGAGGGCGCCGGAGGGTCGTATGCCAAATTGTTTGCCTCAAATTGCTTTCCCCAAATTGCTTTCCATGGGATAAGCTAGTATCTTTTGCTTCCATGAGCACATCCCCACCATATGCGGCGATGACGGACGACCACCGGGAGGAGGCGCCGCTCGGGGTCGCCCGCCTGCGCCGTCTGGGGCGCCGACTGACCACTCCCTTCAGGCTGCGTTTGTCCGGTGCGGGCTCCGGGGGCATCCTGGTCTGTACGGCCATCCTGCGGCATCTTCCCGGCAAGCGCCTGGTCTGCCGGGCGCAGCGGCGGCAGGGCCCCCCCGTGATCGTCAAACTCTTCCTGGCCCCCCGACAGGCCCGCCGTCATCTGGCCCGCGAACTCGAAGGTCTCACCGCTTTCCAGGCGGCGCAGATACCGACACCGGCCGTGGTTCATCAAACGACGCTGGACGATGAACGCACGCCGTTGATAATGACCACGGCCATCCCGGACGCCCGCAGCCTGGCGGAGCGTTGGCCCGATCTCGTCGATCGCGAACGCGAAACGCTCCTGCGGCAATGCGTCGCCCTGATTGCCCGGCTGCATGTGGGCGGAAGCTACCAGCGCGATATCCATCCCGGCAATTTTCTTTTGACCGGCAGCCAGATTTATCTTATCGACGGCGGCGACGTGCGGCCGCTGGGTCGGATGCCCCGCTGGGCGACACGCCGCGCGCTTTCCAATTTGGCAAGTTTCCTGGTGCAGTTCGACCCGGATGCCGACCAGTGGGCGGCGGCCGCCTTACAGGCGTATGAGGCCCAACGTCGCTGGCCGCCCAGCCGCCGGCGTTTGGGGCGCCTGACCCGCATGATCTGCCGCCGCCGCCACGGACGGATGCGTCAGCGGGCCGCCAAGGTGGTGCGCCCTTGCACGGCAGTCACCGTTCACCGGCGCTGGCGGCGCTATATGGCCTGCGACCGGGCCTGGTATTCACCGGCCGTGGTACCGCTGCTGAATGATCCCGAAGCCTTCATGGCCAAGGGCGTCATGCTCAAAGACGGCAACAGCGCCACGGTCAGCCGGTTGGCCTTTCATGACCAAACCCTGGTCATCAAGCGTTACAATATCAAAAACCGGCGGCATCGCCTGCGCCGCTGCCTGCGCCCCAGCCGTGGCCGGATAGCATGGTGCAACGCCCATATGCTGCGTCTGATCGGCATCGCCACGCCCCGGCCGCTGGCCCTGATCGAGGAGCGCTGGGGGCCCCTGCGCGCCCGCGCGTTTTTGATCTGCACCTATCAACCGGGTGTGCATCTGGCCGATTACTGGCGCCATGACTGGGAAGCGCGCGATCCCCGGGTCGCCGCGCTGCCCCCCCTGCGCACCCTCCTGGCACGCCTGGCCGCTGCCCGGATCAGCCAC
>JAAUYK010059224.1_pt1 | contig 10091 bp, 6 predicted proteins | sample 7278021 | NCBI WGS metagenome assembly JAAUYK01 (sample SAMN14350223, study PRJNA611818) | marine sediment metagenome | isolation source: surface marine sediment (1.8m) | place: French Polynesia: Moorea | collected 2018-08
CTTGGCCAAACTTCCTAAAACATATTACGCCATAATTTGACTGTACAGTCCAGTCCAGTACATGTACATGACAATATTGAAACACGAGCCATTGACCAGGCATGTACTCCTTACTTGCTCCGTCCGTCAGAGTACGTACAAATTTAGTTTTAGTCTCCTAGCTCAGAATTTAGCCAATTCCATCTGAAAATATTTCAGTCTTTGTACTGCGCAGTGCTCCATCTAAGAAAAACCAAGTGCGCTACGAGTACAATAAGCAAATGCAATAACAAATTCTCAGTTGGACAAACATCATCTGGTATGTGGTAAGTAACATCTACCTGTCTGTCTGTCTGTCGATCAATCGAAGCGATAATGCTTTCTTCTTTCGTACCTACGTCCGTCCAGTCAGTCATCCGTCGCCAGCTGGCTGTGTATAATATCGTCAGTCCGTTCGTCCGTCAGATCGAGAGAGCGAGAGAGCGCTAGACGCAAAGTTTTACTTTTCCCACGGCCATGTTCGTTCGCCTTATTTTCTCCCTCTCTCTCTCTCTCTCTCTCTCTCTCTCTCTCTCTCTCCGGCTTGCTCGCGTGGAGAGGAGAAGTTTGTCATAATTTAGCCAGCCCTGATCGCTGCCGGCGCAAGCAAGCGACGGAAACGGCGTCGTCTATGGACGTCGGCTACCACTTGGCTCCAGTCCAAGCAGCCCGCCGGTTCCGCCATGCAAGGTGCGTACGTCGCATGTCCACCGCGAGGTCGGTCTGTCCGCCGGTCGGCAAGAAATGGCCAAAAAAGTATAGTTCCTTGATTCGTGACCAGCATGGCAAGAACGTTTCTGCTCGTGCAGGATACCGTATATGCAAGGGCCAAAGTACCCGACGATATTAAAATTGCTGCAAAACTATGTGGCGACGTTCAGTTTTTTGCCACCACGCGGGCACCAAATGGAACAGGGCTATAAACGCAAGCAGAACGTGGAACGCCGCCGCAGATGTATTAGTTACGGTCGACGGTCTCGCCGACGACAAAGATGGAAAAGGTACAAAGAGCGATTTGCGCTATTTTGCGCGCGCTATGGATGTCAGGTTTCCCATTTAAAGTCTTGCCTCTCCAACTACCCAAAATACGTAGTATACGGACTCAAATCAAATTAGTAGGATTACCCGGCCAACGAAAGACTCGAGCGCCACTCGAGCCGATTCCTAATAAACACTCGAGCACTACCGACTCTCGATTTTCTCGAGACCTAGACCTAACACCTGGCAAGATTATTACATTTTTGGAATCAGCGTGCCGAGATCTACGCGATAAACTGCTGGTTTTCGACGAATTAACTCAAGCACTAAACGCATTTTACTCCAGCACTCCAGCCGCAGAGGGTAATTTACTCGAGCCGAAAATCAGTCCAGTGTTGTTCGAGCGCGAGTCCCGCACTCGAGCGATTGACCCCTATATACTCGAGCTGATGGCCGGTGTGGCAGATGTTGAAGTGCCGGAAACCGGTCGGTTAGCGGTTCGATATATGGACTTAAGGTAAGCTTAAATTGATCGTATATCGCCCTGGTGGAACTTTCATGGAATGGACGAGGTAGCTTGATAGGAAGAGGAAATGAAACCGGCGAGTTTGCGAATGATTTCCGAAGTCACCAAAATCTGCAAAAATGGTAAGTGTATTGCCTTAAGTTTTTTGCCGATTTCTGGTGTATGAAGAACGCGTCGCAAACGGTCCGGTTCGATTATAGGGAATTACTTAAGTAAAGGATGCACTGCAACTTAATGATATCATGGGTGTATATATATATCCACGAAGAAGGCTTGCTAATTGGAACGGCATAAAGGCGAAAAGCGATTGGTTTGCGACGGCTACGCAGGCGATAACTGGGCAGGAAAAAAATGATTATGGAGTCAAGGGGTTTAGGGCCAAGGATGTGGCCAAAGGCAGATAGAGAAGTATGTTCAAACCGGAGAGTTTCATGTGCGTTTCCGAAGGTACCGAAAAGGGCAAAATTGGCAAGGCTATAGGCTTAGGAAAATTGCCCCTTTTTTCGTACATGTTAAGCCCTTCGAAAAAGTGAGGGTATGAGGCGCGAAAGAGTTTGTCAACATGCAAGGGAAACCTCTCATATATGTTGTATATATTGAGTTATAGGTAGGTGGTGCGGACGCGTAGCGCATATATACAGCTATGGAGCAATTGTACTTGGAGATTGCAGCCACGGGCGACATCCCGTCGGCCTCGTTTGTACACTTGATCGGTGTGCCAGCGAAGCGCTGCAAACTGAGGGGTTATCTCCGCGTCCTAGACAGCGACTGCACGCGGGTGTCAGTGATGGCGGAAGGCCCAGAAGAAGACGTACGCGAGTACTACGACTACATGAGGCTCAGCGACAACCTCGTGGGCACCGTGACCAAGGTGGAAGAGAAGAGCATTGAGGATTACACGGAGACCGAGGCGTTCCATGTAGTAAACTTCGGAGATGCCGAAGAGGACGACAGAGCTAGCGATGAAGAGGAACAAGGTAGTCGTCAATCGTCGGAGGATTGTCAAGAGCGTCGCGAACCAGGTGGTTGCGAAGGCGAGCAGGAAGTTCGCGTCGTTCCCGAGACACCTGAGAAGGCTGAAAGTTCTTCATCGGAATCTGATGATGAAGTGGAGACTAACAGCTTCCCCATGCAAGAGAGCGAGACGATGCTCTTTGAGCCGCCGAAGAGTCCGGTGTTCAAGGCAAGCCGGCCGCCCGCTCCCTTGAAGCGTCGAAAAGAAGTCGGTTATCGTAGAGACGAAAGTGAAAGCGAGGAGGAAAGTCAATCAATCCTATGCAGGAGAAAGCGCCAGTCGAAATAAAAGTATATGAAGTATGTTGGCAAATGGTGGGTTCTCAACGCGTTTTCTATTCTGACCCTTCGCAAGTACGGTAGATATTAAACTGACGTGCATGTATATGGAAAGCGCAATCCCTTAGCTTGTAAGATTTTCATGCACATACTATGGTATCAAGCGCATTTACGTTGCGAGCGTTAGCAGATGAAATTTCGATGCACGGATTGCGTCGTCTTCTAAAATCGATTGGTTTCCTTCGCGTTTTCGGACGGAATTTGAACGATCGTCAAAGGGTTAAAGTTAATAAAAGGACTAGATGTCGTATCACTGTGATTTGGTGCCGAATATGGAAGGGAAAACGGCGGGTTTGCGACTTAATTGTCTTCTTCGTCCTTCTTGGAGTCGCTTTTCTTTGGCTTGCCGCCCTTCTTCGCCTTCTTGGCTTGCTTCTTCTTCTTCTTTGGCGGCTCTTCGTCTTCGTCCTCCGAGGACGTGCTGGTGAAGCCCTCCTTATCGACCCGTTTGGCGCGCTTCTCCTTCGGTAGATGAGCTTGTTCCCAGTCCGCCTCCTTGTCGACTTGGCTCGTCTGGAAGGCTATCCTTGCCTGGCGTTCGATGTCCTTGACGCGCATGAACGCTTTAGCCTTGTCGGCGGCGGTCTGGGTCGTCGCCACAATGAACCTCTTGAGTCTGAAGGAGAAGTAGGAGGAAGGATAATGGAAATGCGTATGAAACAGGCCCGTTTTCAACAAACCTGGCCGGGATGTAGACCAGGTTCTCGTAAAGTTGTCCCACGGGGAAGGAGTAGCGGCGCCTATACTCGGGAGTGCAGATCAGGCGGATCATGGCCAGCACGAAACCCCTCTGTGAGAAGTCGGTGTTGCGCGTGACATACTTCTGGAGCGCCACCGTCCTCTCCCAGCTGTCGAGGAACGAGATCACCTGCTGCTGAGTGTTGAAGGGGAGGTGGGTGGCTGAAAAGGATAGGAAAGTGTAAGGAATGTGAAGGAAACCAGCGCGTTTGCGGCTACCTAGCATGGGGTTGAGGTCAGGGTTGGCAGCCAGTTCGCCCGGTAGTATCCCCTGGTGTTCGAACGTCGCCAGCTGCCTCTTGATGTTGGCCAGCGCGTCCAGGATCTCGTGTAGGGTGGCCGAGTGCATGAGCTGCACCTTCCGGAAACCGGACAGTTCCTGGCGGAAGCCCATCACCTGGCCGGCCGCTTGCTTGGTGAGGCGCGTGTTGATCTTAAGTATCTCCATGCCCTTCAGCCCCTTGTACTCGGTGGCTGCGAGCGCGCGCTGTCCGTCCGAAGGGCCTTCGTCGACGGGCGGCTCAAGACAGGCGCGTTCGAAGAGGTCTTGTTCGGCGTCCTCGGCAGCTTTCTTCGCAGCGGCCGTGCTCCTTCCGGCAACTTGGTCTGCGGGGATGCCCATGATCTCTGTGGCGTTCGCCTCGGCCGCGGCTTGGAACTTGGAGAAGGGGGGGAACACATAGCTTGTGGTCATTAATATCAAAGCGAGGGGTTTGAAACTTACTGCCGGCGTTGTCGTGTCAATCTGGACGGTCTCATAGCGTCCCTTGACGTTCTGGAACTGCTTGCGTCCCTCATCCGCTTCGTCGTCCTCGTCCTCGTCCTCGTCGTCGGAGAGAACGATTACGTTCTTGTCGGCCTCGACCATGGCTTTGCGGCTGAGGTAGCCCGAAGTGTGGGGAGCCTAAGGAGAGAAAGCACTTGTAAGTGGCGTGAAAGAAGCGGGTTTTAGGCGGTTTACCGGCGGGTACTTGGCGACATCTTTCTGTTTCTGGACACCGCTCGTTCCTGCTGTCGCCTCGGTCGGAGCCTAAAGGAATGAAAGATATGAAACAATATATTCCTGAATGTTCATAACCGACGTGTTTGAGGCGAACCTTTGGCTTCTCCTTCTCTCCTTTCGGAGAGTCATCTTGGGTGGGGGCCGGGACGTCGATGTCCATCTCCTCCTCATCACTGGAGGCGGCGGCCGCGGCGGCGCGCCTTTCGGCTTCCAAACCCGCTGCTTGGCGGCGCTCATTCCCGTAGTCGACGGCGCACGTCGGCGGCCTCTGGAGCTCCTCGTCATCAGGTCCAGGAGGCTCAGGCTCAGGCAACTCGAGACGAGCCGGGCTTTGTTCGGGGGGAGCATCGGCTACAGAGAAAGATAAACTTGAAGCAAACCGACTCGTTCCATGCGCATTTTTAACTTACGTCCATAGCCCGGCTGCTCCTGGCGAGGCGACATGTCCTCGGGGCCGAAGTGGACCTCGCCGCTCATGGAGAGGTTAAGGTCGCCACCGAGGAGATCGCGAGCGCTCGGTCCATCGTAGGCCGCCGATAACGGGTGGACTTCCGGGGTCTTCTCTTCTACGGTCCACTTGCCGGGCGCCAACATAACCCAGTTGTACCTCATCGGGTCGAACCCCGGGATGTTGGGAGGCGTCTCGTGGGTCGTGGAGACCTAACAGTTGAAAGAGGAATTAGAAGAGAAGCAAATCGGCGGGTTTCCGAATCGTTACCTTCGTCGTTTGGGTCCTCTCCACCGTGGCGGTGGCGCGCATGGGGCGGACGGGCATCTGGGCGAGCGGAATCATCCCCGGGTGCCGAGGAGGAGCCGCAGACGGGCCGGGTTGAGTCCCCGATGGACCGGGCTGAGGGCCGGCAGTTGCAGGAGTCGTCTCAGTCGGATGCGCGCCGGCCGTTGTGGTTGTCGGCGGAGCCGCGGCAGTCGTAGGATCGGGTTCCGTCGTAGACGGCTTGGTCTTAGGCGGCTTGTCGGCCATGATGATCCCGATCGCCGCTCGAACTTGATCACTCGGCAGAACTGACTGAAAGAATGAGCAAGCGGAAAAGGGTAAGCTGATACCGGATGAGGAGGGTAAGTGGGGATTTGGCGGGAAATTAAGGCGCGAAATTTGAACTAGCCCTTACCACTTAGGTTTTGCGTGTAGCAGTCCTCGAAGACCCCTCGGTTTCTTGCGACCTCGGCGCTGTATTGAAGGCTGCAAAGAGGACGGGTGGAAAGTTAGGAATTTAGATTCTTTAGGTTTGCAAAAGTTAGGTGCAAGCGTCGGAAACGCTTCCGTTTAATACGCTATTACATAAAGCACAGAAAAATTTGTCTCTTCCAAAAAAAGGTATTGCATATCCTCGGTATCTTCTTGTTCTTTAGTAAACCAATTTGCTTTCACGTGTCTCAGTCCTTCAGATCACTCCAGGATCGCGGGGAGCTTGGAGAGGGCGATGTGGTAGGTCTCCGCCATCTCGAGGATGTCGTTCTCGCCGTCGTTCTCCTCCAGATCCTTGATGAAGAGAGACAAGTCCTTTGAGGCGCGAATGAGGCCCTTTCTGTGGCTTAGGGCGCGCACGTAGCTCCTCATCAGCTGGATGATTGAGTCGACGGGCATGCCGTCCTCGACGACGCTCTTCACGTGGTCCAGCACGGAGGCGCGAGGCATCGTCATGGACTTCTTGGCAACGGGTGGGTTTCCGGGGCTGGCCGGCCTCTTGTTCTTCCACGGGGTGGCCGGCGGCTTCTCGTCGGACGCCTGCTGCTCTTTGCCGGGTTCTCCCGCGGTCTCGTCCTTGACCTTCTTCGACCGCTTGAAGTTGAAGAACTCGTCGTCTTCCTTAATCTCGCCATCATCGTCGGTGTCAGACACCCCGACTATCGGCGTCGGAGCCTTAGTGCAGGCGGTCCTGTTTTCGGCGGCTCTGCGGCGACTCTCGTTCCTCTCCGTGTTGTACAGGTGCTTGCGGACGTCCTTGTTGAACTTTTCCATGTCGAAAACCGCGGCGTTCTCGTCGTTGGCGAGCCCGTAGGCAGCGATGGCCACACGCTGCAGGAACAGCTCCACGTACCTCGGGAGGCGGCGGGCGTCGGCCGGCAGGACTCTGAAAAGGGAGATGGGCGCTATATTAAGTTGTTGCAAATTAAATTCTACGATCGCATCGGAAACCCACCCGTTGTTGCCCACTCCGCTCTTCCAGTAGATGGACCTCTGCAGTTCGATGTGGAAGACGGTGTCCATGAGCTTCGCCGGGTAGAACCTGTCGTACTCGACGAACGCGAGGAGAAAGTGGCCAAGCTTCACGATGTGGTTAATATCCCTGAAGAAGACCTCGGTTTGCGCCAGGCTGCGGAAGGGTAAGTCCCTGAGCTCGGGGTCCGATCCCAGGATGACGGACTTCATGGAGATGAGGAGGTTCTCGTGGACTCTGTCCTGCTTGGCCCCGTCCTTGAGGCAGAAAAGGCGCAGAAAACCAGTCGCTCTGATGTTGGCCAGGTGCGCGATAGTGTGGATCTGCTGGTTCCTGATGAGATGGTCCACCTTCGTGTTGATAGCGGCGAGTCCGTCGTACGTGGCCTTGATCAACTTGATGATCTCTGCCTGCGGTCCGCCATCCGCCGCCGCCAGCAGCGGCTCAACCGAAGGGAACTTCAGGTTGACACCTTCAAAGCCGACGGTACGAAGCTGCTCGGGAACGCACGCCACAAGGAGCTGTTCCTCGTGGCTTATTTCGTGGACGGGGGGCGGGTCGTCATGTTCGAGTGCATGTAGAGTAGCGGCAACCGGCCCGTCTGTGACGCCATCCTGGACCATGACCTCGAGGACGTGTTTGGCGACTTTGTTGGCGGCCACGGCGTAGAGCTGGTCCCTGTTGAGGGGGTCGTCGGCCTTCTTCTTGTGCTTAACCGGCGGGTTCGCGGCGTTCTCCGATGATCCCTCAATCCCCTTCCTGGCGTCTTTGCCCTTCTTCTTGAGCTCCTTCCTCCTCCTCTTCAAGGCGCGAGTGATGCGGTCGAGCTCCGCCTCCTTCTGCGCCTGCTTCTTGAACTTCTCCAGGTTGGCCTCCGCCTTCTCGATGGCCAATTCGTACGCAGATTGCGCGTCCTCCCTGTCGCAGGCGCGTTCCTTCAGCCTGGCCTCGAGATCGGACTCGTTGCTGGACGCGTCGGAGGAGTCGGAGGAGATGGAGAGCGGCGGGTCTTCGACGACCCGGCGGGTGGGGGAGGACATCTTGTAGGCCGGCGAAATGAGCACTGATTCACTGATGGACGGTGCGATCGGCTTTGCAACTTGGTCGAAAGCGTGACGGAAAAGGAAGTCTAACTAAGTACTTGATGAAGAGTAGCAGGCAGAGGGTAGCAAACGGGCTGCTTTGGACAGCGCAGCCTGCTCCAACCGTTAATAGCAACTCGTCCACTGTCAGCTGATGGCGGAGAAGCGTTCATGGGCAGGCGACAGCTGGGGCCGGTGGACAGGCTTAGTCGGCCGACAGCTGCACTAGAATTTAAAACTTTGTATAGAGCGTTCGTGATCGAGATCTTCACTGTCGTCTCCGCGGTTGATCTGGAAACCGGCCGGCCGCCGACTCCTAGAGCCGGAGCATGGACCACAAGAACACGGAAGTGTAGCCCGCCACGACGACGACCTTGCCAAGGACAGAGTAAGGGTCAATCTCCTCCTCGTCTCTGCAGACCCGGCCTGTTTCGACGCGAAAGACCAACACGTCGGAGAAGTCCAGCCCATCAAGCAAGCCGCAAACCCCCTGCTTCGGGACCCGCCTTCCCTTCGCCGTCCCCGCGTCCTCGTCAAGGTCCGTCAGGAGAAACAGCCGCCCATCCTTGAGGTAAACGTACCGGTCGTCTTGCTTTGTCGTCGCTTTCACTTTCAACCGATAAGTCGGCTTGCACTTGTGGCCCGCCATCGTCGCGATCAAGCTCGTCTGCAGCGCTTGCGAACCCGTCGACGTCGTCCCCGCTCGGTAGTTCTGCTTCAAAATTGCGTAATGATCTTCATATCGGAGCGCCGACGTGTCCGACAACGGGCCGAGGTGCCTCACTGAGTTGAGATGGCTGAAGCTGTGTACGTTGTAGGTGCACTGGTCCACGCCGAAGGCTCGCTCGTACATCACGTACCACTGCCGGAACAAGTCCGTCTCAAACGCGTCTCTATCCAGCTGGTTGTAGAGCCCCTCCGTGAGGCATAAACCTCTGACTAAGTACACTGTCAGCAGCCAGACCTTCAACGTCCCTTTCGGCGCGGTCTCGAGGAGAACGGGCCAGTAGGCAATTATGAAGTTTCTGTACTCTTCGGCCTTCCAGACAGCAGGGTCGAATATGCGAGGCCGGCGGCTAAAGTGTGAGAGGCTTTTGCATTGAGTCGATAACGCCCGGTTTAGCGGCTCGACTTCGGCAGGCTTGTGTACCACCGCCATCCTCGGCCCCACGTTGTAGGTCGCCTTCAACATTCTCCTCACGACGCCCAGCGCGATGCAGTGCATCCCTTCGGTCGGAATGTCCTTAATCAAATCCAGGTCCGGAATTGAACGAAGGGGACTTGGTCCTCGCACCCCGCATGGATTCTCACTTAGTTCCTCTCCCGCCTCGAGGGATTCGCCAACCCGCCGGATTTCTGCATCAAACCGTGGAGGCCCACGAAAGGTGGAGCTTGGAAACTTGCCGTTAACTTTGGCTGCCGTGCAATATTGGCAGCCATATGTGGAAGCATGTGTTTTCAGGCCCTGAAGAACGGCTCTTTTCGGCGCATCCGCTATTACTCTTTTCACCTTCAAGCCGGAGTCCTGCAGCTCGTTGAGGAATCTCCGAAGCAAGATCTCGTCCTTCCCTTTCAAGCCTTTCTTGGCTGGGTTAATGATGCCTATGCTGTATATGTTGTCGCAGCCATGAAAACGGACAGAAAGGACGTCGATCGACAGGCCGGAACTTTTACTCTCTGGAATTCCGTCAAGAGATAAGTCTATCCTTTCCACATTTTGTCCGAGTTTGTGCTGGTGCGACTTCTCGTGCAGTTCCCGGATTTCCTTCAGCGACACGTAGTAGTGGGTATAGACAGTCCGCAAACCCCTCCTTTCGATTTCCTTTCGGGGAAACCGACTCAGCCCGATGTGTTCTTCGACCTCGCCGTCCGCATCTTCTGTTACGACGTCCATTTTCACTTTGGGAGCTTGATTCACAACTTTATACCGCATGCTGCGGTACGTCGGCAGTGTGCCCGTCTGCAACAAGTTTGCGACGGGCCCGGCGTTCCTTTGCAAGTAATCGATCACATCCATCAGCACTGCGTGAGGGACCTCTCGCCTTGCCTGCAGCCCGACAAAAAAGTGGGCGGCGGCGTCTGCCGCAGCTTGTCCTGAAACAGGCTGATTCCCGGCGCGTTCGACGGCGGCGTCTTCACCGTCCATATGTCCACCCTCGTCTTCCACTTCACGCAGACGAAACAGTTGTTCATGTTGGGCGGCGCGAACCAGC
>JAAUYK010067224.1_pt1 | contig 10091 bp, 12 predicted proteins | sample 7278021 | NCBI WGS metagenome assembly JAAUYK01 (sample SAMN14350223, study PRJNA611818) | marine sediment metagenome | isolation source: surface marine sediment (1.8m) | place: French Polynesia: Moorea | collected 2018-08
AAGCCCGGCCTGGACGGCCACTCCAACGGCGCCGAGCAGATCGCGGTGCGCGCCCGCGACGCCGGCTTCGAGGTGGTCTACGAGGGCATCCGCCTGACCCCGGCGCAGATCGCCGGCGCCGCCCTGGAAGAGGGCGTGCACGTGGTCGGCCTCTCGATCCTCTCCGGCTCCCACGTGCCCCTGGCGCAAGAGGTGATTCGCCACCTCGGCGTCCAGGGCCTTGGCGAGGTCCCGGTGGTCGCCGGCGGCATCATCCCGCCCGAGGACGCCGCCCTGCTGGCCGAGGCCGGAATCGCCGCGGTCTACACCCCCAAGGACTACGACCTGACCGCGATCATGGCCGACATCGTCGACATCATCGACCGCAGCCACAAGGAAGCGGCGTAAACGGGCTGCTTCCAATTCGTGATCTCGTGATCCGACCTGACCTGTGAGGGCCGGGGCGCTGCGGCTGCCTCTGTGGCAATTGGCACTGCGCCACTGAAACAAACGCTCGATTCTAAATCCGGGACACTTCGCGCGCGGCCTGCGGCCGGCGACAGATGGGCGACTCAGCCCGCAGCCGGTGACGCGGTCAGCACCAGCAAAGGCGTGCGACGACCCCACGGGAGACGGTGAGGAGGATTTCGGAAAACTCGACCGAGAAGAGGTGAACCATGCGACGGACGATGAAGGGTGGCTCCTCGAAGCTCCTGGCCAGCGCGGTCCTGATGCTGCTTGCCTGGCCCCAATCCCAGTCTCTCGCCGAGCAATGGAGCGGCTGCTACGTCGGCAGCGACCTCGTCGGCGGCCAGGCATTCGCGGCCGTCGGTGCCGAGCGTTACAACAACTGGTTCGAGATCATGGGCCAGATCCAGTCGACCGGAATGGGACGCGTCTACAACTTCAAGGCAGACGGCCATTCGGGTGCAGGGCGCCTCTACGTCGGGCACGAGTATGAATCCGGCGCCGTCTATGTTCAGATCAGGGATCTTTCCGATCGCCAATTCGTGCTCGAGGTGGAAGGACACGGCGTCCTGCAACTCAGCAGGACCAGTTGCTGATCCTTCCGGAGCTCGCAAAAAGGGGGCGGCTGGGCCGCAAGAGGGTAATTCGCCCCGCCAAGGTTCTGGGGGCCAGACATGCCGGTTGCTTCGACGAATGAACTTGCCTTCTGGGCCATCGCAATCGTGGCGGTCTACAAGGTCGCGAGCCTCTTCGTCGGACTGGGTTTCGGCTATATGGGCTACCGGCTCTTCTTGAGCGGCATCGAGAAGCCGGCAGGAGACCTCAAGGCTTCATCGGGCGACAAGAGCCTGAAGCTGACCCGTGCCGCGCCAGGAACCTTCTTTGCGCTGTTCGGCGCGGGCGTCGTTGCCGTCGCGATCTTTCAGGGCTTCGATATCGAACTTCCCGGCGTGGCGGGCAGCGTTCTGGAAAGGCTGCCCCTCGATCCACCCATGGCACGCGAATGAAACCATCGGTCTTATCTTTGGCCATATTGCTGGCGGCGACCGCGCCGGGCGTGGCCGACGAGGCGACATCGAGCAACGAGTATCCGAACTACTATGCGGCCAGGGACGCCGCAGAGAGGGGCGATTGTGAGGCGATGAACCATCACCTGGATGCCTTTCTTCGGAAACACCCCTATGTGCCGGAGAGGTATCCGGATTTTTACTCAGAGCTGAAGTACGCCAAGAAGCAATGTTCACCCGGCTTCGTCGTTCGCGGCGTCGAAGGCGAATCCGAAGGCATCGACCCATTGCCGGAAGATCTGCCCATGACCGAATAGAGGGCTCGATCGCGCGGGGACGATCGGCCCGGACTCCGGCGCAGCAGATTGGGAGAAGGGAAAGATGAGAGTCATTGCGATCCTTTTTTTGCTCCTGACGTCCTGGTCCTCGGCTGTCACAGCGGACCCCAAGGTCTATTCGAAGGAGGAACTCGCCGCCGACAGCCAACGCTACCAGCAGAGGTTCGGGTTTCTGCTCGAGAAGGGCCTCTGGGCCTTCATGACGGCAGAGGAGCAGCGAGCTCTGGGTGGCTTGGTCGTCAAGCATCCCATGCGCGGCAAGGGTGTCTTGACCGTCAGATCACTGGACTTCGACGGCCGGCCGATGGTCAGGGCGCCGGTGGCCTCGTTGAAATTCATCGAGGACCTGAGCGTAGCTTATGCCTGGCGCTACCAGAACGGCTACAGCCTCGAGCCGATGGACGAGTACCTGGCGATCCTGAAACACAGGCCGGAAAAGGAGTTCCCCGGCGGAACAGCGCCAGACCCGCTGTCGGCGCTCGGCGTGCCGCCCAAGATCTGGGAGCGCGACCAGCAGGTCGGCGATCTGTCGCTCCGCTTTCGCAACACCGCCTGGGCCTTCATTCTCGCGCACGAACTCGGCCACTTGGCCTTGAAGCACACGCGGGAGAGCGTTTCGCCAGCGGAGCAGCAGCGCCAGGAGGAGGAGGCCGACGCTTTCGCCGTCGATCTCCTGAGTCGCTCCGATACGATTCCCATGGGAATGATCCTCTGGTTCCAGGCGACCGCCGGCTACATGAAGAACCGCTCGGATTTCGCGAGCGATGCAGCCTATTCGGATTGGGTCAGCAAGAGCGCGACTCATCCTGTCAACGGCAGCAGAATGCGGAAGCTCTCTGCCCTACTGCAACGCCAGGCCTTGGCGGAGCGCGACGCCAACCGGGCCGACGTCCTGCAGTTCATTTCGGTTCGCCTCGGCGCCATCGGCGAGATCGTCGAGGACCCGGAAATGCAGCGCTGGTTGAAGCGCTGCGCCGAATCGCGGCGCGTCGAGGACCTCCGGAGGCTGGAAGATAGGGACTGCTCCTGACGATCCGGGCAGAAGGCCGGCGGCATCGCTCAAGTGGGCAGGCTGGGCAGGAGGGCTTGGCGGACGTTGTCGACGGCGACGGCCGCCAGGATCAGCCCCATTACTCGGCTCAAGATGCTGGCGCCTGACCGGCCGATCAGACGGTTGATGAAGCCGGCGCCTAGCATCAGCAGCAGGGCGGCCAGTATCACCAGGAAGGTCAGGCCCGTCGTCACCGCCTGCTCGGTGATGCTGTAGCGGTTGTTGTCGGTCAGCACGACCACCGCCAGCATGGCGCCCGGGGAGGCCAAGGAGGGTACCGCCAGAGGGAAGATCGCGACGTCCTCGTGGTGCTTGTCGGCCTCGGCGACTTCGCTTTCGGGTTTGCTCGGCCCGAAGATCATCTGCAGGGCGAAGAGGAAGAGCACGATCCCGCCGGCGATCTGAAACGAGACCAGGGAGATGCTGAGCGCGTCCAGCAGGATCTGCCCGACCAGGATGAAGGCGAGCAGGATCGCGGCCGAGACCAGGGCCGCCCGCAACGCGACGCGGCGGCGCTCGCCGTCCGAGAGGGCGGCGGTGACGGCGATGAAGACCGGGACCGTGCCGATCGGATCGACCACCACCCAGACCGTGACGAAATCCCGCACGTAGGTCTCGATGGGCATGGACTCGCTCTCCCCCCTGCTGGCCCAGGCTGCCGTGGCCACGGTGCACACCCCCTGCGGTCGCGACCTGACTGGGATCTTGGCCGACTTCGTCGACCCTATCCAGAAGGAAGCGGCCTGAGGGCTGGTGAGGTTGCAGGGTCTCCGTTGGGTTCGCGTCGCGTCGCCTTGGCTTCAGGGCTGCCGTCGAGGGCTCTGAGGCATTGCCCCTCGGGGCCGGTCTGCATATCTTCTGCCATAACCGAAGTGGGGCCGGGAGCGGGGCCGCAGCAGCGCCCGCCGCCGGCCCCTTCTCTGTCCGCTTGACCCTGCCGCCGGCCGACGCGTTTCCGGGAGCTTCGTCATCAACGCCACGATCCTGAACGATCCCGTCTTCAAGCAGGTGATCGCGCCCTTCGCGGTGAGCCTGGTCCTGGCCGGCCTGCTTCGGGTCAGCGGCGGGCCCAAGCGCGGGCCGGCGATGATGAGCCTGTCGATCGTGGCCGGCGTGATCCTGGCCTTCCTGCTGACCGGGACGGCGGAGCCCTTTCCGCCGCAAACGGGCCTCGGCAAGACCTTTTACCTCGTGGTTGCGGCGGCCCTGCTGGGCCTGGTTTTCGAGCTCTCCGACCTGGCACGGCCGGCCGAGGAGCCGGCCTTGATCGTGTTTCCCCTGGTCGCCCTGGTCTGGCTCGCCTGGCCGAAGCTGATGGTCGGGCCCGGCTTCGGCGGCGTGATGGTCCTGCTGGCGGCCTGGATCGCCGGGACGGTTTGGCTGGTCCGCTTCCGGTCGATGGCCGCGCGGGCCGGGGCCTTGTCCGGTGGCCTGATCCTCTGCCTGGCCGGCGGCGGGGCGGCCGGCACGGCCCTGGTCGCCGACGCCGTGGGCCTCGGGCTTTTTGCCGCCGCGGTGGCGGCCTCGGCCTTGGGCTTCGTGCTCTGGCGGGTGGCCGCGCTGGTCCTGATGGGCTCGCGCGGCAGCTTCGGGCCGCTGCCGGTCTTCGGCGGCGGCGGCGCCCTGCTGGTCTTCGTCTATCTGATGATCGTCCAGGTGCCGCGGATCAGCCTCTGGGCCTTGCTGGTCCTGACCCTGCTGCCCTTCGTCCTCGTGCCCTTCAAGCGGTTGGTCCAGTTCGACACCACGGCCAGCGGCCTGATCGTCGCGGTCCTGGTCGCGGTGCTCGGCGGCAGCGTGGCGGCGGCCGCGGTCGGCATCGCCTTCCTGTCCGTCGCCTCCTAAGAGACTCGGCCACTAAACAAGGGTGTGCGGCGCTTCAATTCGGTGAAGAGGAACTCGGTCAGGGCTGCGACCCGGGCCGCCTGGCGCAGGTCGGGATGGGTCAGGATCCAGAGTCCGGCCTCCAGCTCGGGCTGGAGCGGCAAGACCCGGACCAGCTCCGGCGCCGAGTCGCCCAGATAGCAGGGCAGGGCGCCCTGGCCCAGGCCGGCCCGTAGGGCGGCGAACTGGTTGGCGACGCTGTTCGCCCGGTAGGCGATCCGCTCGGGTGGCGCCTTGGCTTCGATCCATGACTTGAGGTTGTTGGTCTGGCCATCGTCCTCCCAGGCCACCCAGGGCAGAGTTTCGGGACCCTCCGCCTCGTCGAGCAGGGCGCGCGCGGCGTAGACGGTGGCGGCCAGGCCCGCGACCCGGCGCCCGACCAGGCTCGCTTGCGGTGCATTGGTCGCGCGCAGCGCCACGTCGGCCTCGCGCCGGCTCAGGTTCAGAGTGCGATTGTCGACCACCAGCTCCAGAAGAATTCCCGGGAAGGCGCGTTGGAAATCCGCCAGAAGGGGCGCCAGAAGGTGGTTGGCGAAGTCGTCCGGGGCGGTCAGGCGGAGCGTGCCGCTGAGCCGGATATCGCGGCCGCTCAGCTGGCGTTCCAGACCCTGGAGCTCGGCCTCCAGGCGCTCGGCCGCCTCGATCAAGGATTCGCCGGCCGGGGTGGCCAGGTAGCCGCGGTTCAGCCGCCGAAAGAGGGTCTGGCCGCAGGCGCCCTCGAGTGCCGCCAGGCGGCGCGAGACCGTCGAATGATTGACGCCGAGGGCCCGTGCCGCGGCCGAGAGCGAGCCGCCGCGCGCCACGGCCAGCACGGTGCCGAGATCGTTCGAGGTCAAGGGCATGGCTCTGCGCCGCTCCCGGTCGATCTGTGCATAAATGCACAGAAATTCCGCGAAAACGAGTCATTCCGGAGCATTGTCACACGGATTACCTTGCACCTTCATCCGGTCGGTCAATATCAGCGTACCGGAAATCAAGGGACATGGCCGGATCGTGGGGTCCGGAGAGTGTCGGGCAGCACAATAAGGTTGGCGCAGGCCGAGGCGATTTACTGCCCCGGCCGGGCGTGGGATGGCGAAGCAAAGAGGAGGAACAGGGATGCACAAGATGAGGACGACACTCTGGCGGGGCTTGGCCGTTTCGGGTGGCATTGTGGCGGCGCTGGCGCTGGGCACGGCGGCCCAGGCCGCGAACAGCTATACCTTCGACAAGGGCCACACCAAGATCCTGTTCTTCTGGAACCACCTCGGCCTGTCGAACCAGTCGGCCCGCTTCGACGACTTCGACGGCACCCTGGTCTTCGATCCCGAGAAGCCCGAGACCAGCAAGATCGAGGTGACCATCAAGACCGCCAGCGTTGACAGCGACGTTCCGGCCTTCGACGATCACCTCCGCAGCAGCGACTTCTTCAACGCCGAGAAGCACCCGGAGATCACCTTCGTCAGCACGGCGGCGCGCAAGACCGGTTCCAAGACCGGGCAGGTGGACGGGGACCTGACCGTCAACGGCGTGACCAAGCCGGTCACCCTGGACGTCACCTTCAACTTCATGGGCGAGCATCCGCTGAGCGCCTACAGCGAAAACTACAAGGGCGCCCAGTACGTGGCCTTCTCGGCCCGGACCCGGGTCCTGCGCAGCGACTTCAACGTCGGCCTCTACGCGCCGCTGACCTCGGACACGGTCGACATCATGATCGAGACCGAGTTGCGCAAGGTCGAGTAGACCGGGCGGGCGCGGACGTGGCAGGATCGCGCGCCGCCGCAACCAGCGAGGGGCCGCCGAGATGAGACTGCGCAACGGCGATGGCCGTTACGGTGCCGTGGCCCAGCTCTTTCACTGGGTCACGGTCGCCCTGGTGATCGCGCTCATTGTGATCGCGGCCTACATGACCGACCTGCCGCTGGGGCCCGAGAAGCTCAAGGTCTACAACCTTCACAAGTCGCTGGGCGTGACGGTGCTGGCCCTGACCGTGCTGCGTCTGGTCTGGCGCTGGCTCAGCCCGGCGCCGCCGCTGCCGCCGGACATGGCGCCCTGGGAGCGCCTGGCCGCCAAGACCAGTCACCTGCTGCTCTACCTCCTGCTTCTCGCCCAGCCGATCACCGGGATCCTCCACTCCTGGGCGGCCAACTTCCCGGTGGTGATCTTCGGCACCTTGACCCTGCCCAACCTCACCGGACCGGCGCCGGGGCTTAAGGATTTTCTGGAGGAGACCCATCATCTGATGGGCTGGGCGCTTTGCGGCCTGCTCCTGGTCCATGCGGGCGCGGCCTTGCGACACCATTTCCAGCTCAAGGACGATGTCCTGCGGCGGATGCTGCCCGGGGCGTGACGGAGGAGAAGAGGGCGTGAAGTTGCGGGCACTCGCCGCGATCGCGGCAATTGTAGTTTCGGCCGGTGCGGCTTTGGCCGAGGCGCCGGACTGGAGCGTGCAGGACGGCAGCCGGGTCGGCTTCATCGCGACCCAGGGCGGTGCCCCGGTCGAGGGCGTCTTCGAGAGCTTCGAGGCGGAGATCCGCTTCGACCCGCAGGCGCTGGACCGGAGCCGGGTGGCGGTGACCATCGACATCGCCAGCGTCAACAGCGAGAGCAAGGACCGCGACGACACCATTCGCTCGGCCTCGCTCTTCGACGTCGCGACCTGGCCCAGCGCGAAATTCGAGGCCGAGGGCTTCACGCTGAACGGCGGCGGCGACTACGAGGCCAGCGGCCGCCTGACCATGCGCGACGTGACCAAGGACGTGCTCCTGCCCTTCACCCTGGAGGTTGCGCCCGATCCGGATCAGCCCGGCCGGCTGCGCGCCGTCGCCAAGGGCGAGCTCAAGGTGCAGCGCCTCGACTACGGGATCGGCCAGGGCCTCTGGGAGGACACCTCGGTGGTCGGCAACGAGGTGGTGATCTTCATCGACATCCAGGCGACGCGCCCGGGAGGGTGAGGGCGCAGGTCTTGACCCGATGGGCTCGCCTCGTCCCAAAAGCTCGGTCTTGTTCTCCACGAGAACAAAGCGATTCTCCCTTGACGCCGCGCCGGGTTAGCCTGCGGTGAGGAGGTTAGCGCGCATGGATCTCGACGGCCTGCCGGCGACGGCCTTCATCTCGCCCAGGAACGAAAACCGCGACGCAGTCGAAGATCTTTTGCAGAAGGGTCTGGACCGGGTCCTGGAGCACCTTGCCGGGGCTGCGGGGCGGCCGCCCTTGCCGCGGGGCGCGGCAGCTCTGCCGGAGCTGCTACCGGACGGGCCGGTGGCGCAGACCAAGATCCTCGACCGCCTCGATGGCCTGCTGGTGGCCTCGATGAACCCCTCTTCACCGGGCTGGACCGGGCACATGGACCCGGCGCCGGCGACCGCCTCGATCCTCGGCGCCTTGGCGGGCGCGGCCATCAACAACAACCTGCTGAGCTACGAGATGGCGCCGGCCTTGTCGCGGCTCGAGGTCGCCCTGATGGCCGAGCTCGCCCTGCGCTTCGGATTGCCGAAGGGGGCGGGTGGCGTCATGGCCAGCGGCGGCAGCCTGGCCAACACCCTGGCCCTCGCCGTGGCCCGCAACCGGGCCTTTCCCGAGGTTGCCGAACGGGGGCTCGCTGGCTTGGAGCGGCCGCCGGTGCTCTTCGCTTCCAGCGCCGCCCACACCTCGCTCGCCAAGGCGGCCATGGTGCTCGGCCTGGGCCGGGCGGCGGCGGTCGCGGTGCCCTGCCGGGAGGGGCGCATGGAGCCACAGGCCCTCGCGGAGGCGGTGTCGGCGGCGCGGGCGGCGGGGCAGGCGCCCTTCGCCGTGGTCGCCACGGCCGGGACGACGGTGACCGGGGCGATCGATCCGCTACCGGACCTTGCGGAGATCGCGGCGGGCGAGGGCCTCTGGCTGCATGTCGACGCGGCCTACGGCGGTGCGCTGGCCTTCAGCCCCCGTTGCCGGGACCGCCTGACGGGGATCGCGCAGGCGGATTCCGTCACCTTCAACCCGCAGAAGTGGCTCTACGTCGCCAAGACCTGCGCCTGCTGCCTGTTCCGCGATGCCGAGCTGCCGGCCCGGCACTTCAGGATCGCGGCGCCCTACATGGCCGAGACCGGTGGTCCGGTGAACCTGGGCGAGCTGGGCCTCCAGGGCACCCGGCCGGCCGAGGTGCTGAAGCTTTGGCTGACCCTGCAGCACCTCGGCCTCTCGGGCCTGGCGCGCTTGGTCGACGCCGGCATGGATCTGGCGAGCGAGGTCGCCGCCGAGCTGGCGCGTCGGCCCGCGCTGGAGATGGCCGCGCCGGCGGACAGCAACCTGCTCTGCTTCCGCCCGGCCGGGGCCGAGGACGCCGCGGTCGAGGCCCTTCAGAAGCGCCTGCTGGATGCTGGGATCTTTCTTTCGCTGCCGCTCCACGAGGGCCGTCGCTGGCTGCGCCTAGTGCTGCTGAACCCGCACACCGGCGAGGCCGAAATCCGGAAGATATTCGCGGTGCTGGACGAAGCGGTTGCTTGACCGGCGTTAATCTTGATTCGCCCCCGGGCCGCGACTAAGCTCGAGCAATGACAGCGCAACGCCTCTTCGGCCGTGACGAGCGAATTAGCGGCCCGGCGCCCATCGGGCAGCCGGGAACTTTTCGTTTCCTCGTCATCACCGAATTGGAGCTTGCGAAGCATGTCGCCCTCTGCACCGGCCCTTGAGGCCCCGTCACACCTCTTCCAGACACGACGAACTCCGTCGCCCGCCGCCGCGGGCGTGTTCTGCTTTTCCATCCAGGCCGAGGCCGAGCCCAGCGTGATGTCGCGGGTGCTCGAGCTTTTCGCCAAGCGCAACCTGGTGCCCTCGCGCTGGGTCAGCGACGTGATCGGCCCGGCAGGACGGGAGCTCTCGATCGACCTCCAGGTCCGCGGCCTGAGCGGCGAGACCGCCCACTACGTCGCCCGCTGTCTGCGCCAGCTGCACTACGTTGACAGCGTGCTGATCTCGGAGAAGCGCGTCACGTGAGCCTGCTGGACCGGATCGAGGCCTGCCGACGCTGGAGCCCGGAAGACTACTTGCCCTTCCTGGTGGACGGCCGACGGGTCGGCCGGATTCGCCGAGACTTCGCCCCGCAGCTCGCGCCCTTCGGCGAGGTCTTCGACCTGAGCGATGCGGCGGTCGCCCTGAAGGCGCGCTTCGACGACTTCGAGTCGCGCACGGCGGCCCTGCACGAGGTGATCGTGGCGCTGGCTGAGGCCGGGGTGAAGCTGCGCCTGCGCGACGAGGACTACGCGGTCCATGCCGACTGGTCGGAGCCGCCGCTGTTGCGCCTGGAGCGCGGCGCGGTGCCGCTCTTCGGCACCTGCGGTTATGGTATCCACGTCAACGGCTTCGTCCGCCGGGACGACGGCCTGCACCTCTGGGTCGGGCGGCGCG
>JAAUYK010066164.1_pt1 | contig 10086 bp, 8 predicted proteins | sample 7278021 | NCBI WGS metagenome assembly JAAUYK01 (sample SAMN14350223, study PRJNA611818) | marine sediment metagenome | isolation source: surface marine sediment (1.8m) | place: French Polynesia: Moorea | collected 2018-08
CCCCTCCTACGACCCCGCTACAATGCATAGACGTCAGCTGGACATTGAGCCTCGATTGTCTAGCAAGCTGAGCAAGCTCTTTCACACGTGCAATCAAATATTTTATGACCCAGTGATCAGACCGGGTGCATGCATAGTAGATCTTTGACCCCCGTCACATGTCGACGTCTAGCACCTTCAAAACATCCTTTTAAGAAGGCAAAGGTGACAGCAACGTCATGACATGAAGTCTAAAGTCTGGGTGATGTCCTGACTCCCTGAGCATCCTATGGCATCATGCTTTACCAGAAATTTCGCCATTTCAATATACCTATCCAGATATTCATCGGAATAGGCGCATTTGCTTTCATAATTTGCTATTAATGTGCTTTTTATGCTAAATATGTTGCAATTTTACATTCACGTACATACGTTAATTTGTACCGACCAGCTTAATGTTTGACGTAGAGTATGAAGAGAGGGGCTGCGAACTAGTTTTTCAAACTTCTGACCGATAGGGTGTCGTCTGACCCCTGACCCTCAGCTTAGTAACACGAATATAGTGCAGGGTTAAAGTTCAAGATGGCCGGCAGCATTCTTTAAACAGCATGTACCAAAGCAAGTCCTCATTGTGCAAAGAAAAGAATGAGGTTCGTAACATAACAGTCAGCCAGCCATAAATGAGTGCACTTAAACCTTCATCCGTATGAGCCGGACTTTGTATTGGGGAGTCACCCGAGATCCAGTGAGCATTTGAGTGACCTTCTGTACCCAACGCTACCCTACTGACTAGCTCTCGTCTCTCCTCTCCTTATCTCGAAGGAATGATAGTGTGAGCGGGGCAACTATTTAACTCTTGAGGGAGACAAAAGTCCACCAGACGGAAGCTGCAGCAGTAGCAACGGCACATTGGCTGGCTCAAGCCTCAAGCAAGCGCCTCACTTTACTTCACAGCTAGTCGGCACAGCGACAGTCCAGTAGTTCCAGTTTGGCGAGCAAAGGCGTTGCTAATTGTCGGGTTGACTAGAAACGACAGAAACCGAGAAGATTCTCCGTCCGCATTCCGGGATTCCAATTGGAAGTCGCCTTGCCCAACCCCGCCATGGAGTTCATCATCTCGAAGTACGGAAGCTTTAAGGTAGGCGGACCTAATTCAGTGGTACACTTACATTCCCTTACAAGTTACAACCTTGCGTTTCCCTAGGATTCCAGTCCTGAGATCCTCAAGTCCGGTCTCCAGGCCGGCGAGACTGCCGTCTGGTGGATGAAGGACAAGACGGGAGAGCTGGCGGAGAGGCCCATCAAGATGGTCGACGCCACCGCCACCAGGGCCTTGGAAAGCATGGAGGAAAAGAAGACGCAGGTTGGGAATTTACTTCAGTTCTCCTTGAACATGTTGCCAATAAATTCCTTCATGCAGTTGAAGAGTCAGTGGGAGGCGAGCAACCAGCAGCTTCAGTCTCGGATGAACGACGTGACGGGCGAGCTGAGGAAGCGCTCAGACGGCTTCCAGTACCAGTGCCTGGAGAGCATCCACAACCTGATGGACTACGTCGAGGACAGCCTGGAGGTTGTCTTGCTCCCGCCGTCTCAAGGTGAGTGAGTGGACTGCATGATAAACATGTCTCGGTGATGGGTCGCTGATTTTGCACGCATGCCTATAGCTTGCATGTCGCATGATCGTACGCAGGCAAGTTCGGATCCTTTACTTTCTGGACCCGCCCCCATCCGCGAGCCGTGCTCTTCCTCTTTGTCAGGGCGGTGGGGATGTTGCTGCGCAGGTACCGGGGACGGGACGTGGCCGCCCTCCGCGCGCGACTCGCCTGCTGCCGCCTCGCAATCTTGTACTCGGGAAGGGTGGCCTTTGACTCGTCCGCCATGCTCAAGGCATTCCTCCGGCCGTACGTCCTCGCCGCCGCCAGATTGATATTCAGTAAGGGCAGAGCTCTGAGTAAATGGGTGCGTGGTGCGTCCTGAATCGGTTTGTGCGTTCAGTTGGGTACGTACAATGTGTGGGAGAGCATCCAGACGATCGTGTCCTTCAAAGTGATATAACACAATGTTACGCACGTAATACAATTGCTCTTTTCAGATTCCCTGAAGTACGCGGCTGACGAGGCGTCCGCCTACATGACGATGAAGAGGATGATGGACCTGACCTACCGTCTCAACGCCGGAGCAGTCAAGTACACCGTGGATTCTGTCAGGAGGGCCGGTGAACCATGGGTAATTGCATGCTACGAGATGGAACTGAAACAGAAAGAATCAGTTCACCATACTCTTAGGTCCTCTGCCTGCACAAGCACCTGCACCCCGGCCAGGTCCGCGTTCGCCTCTCCATCATCCGCGCCGAGGCGTTCAACACCGGTTCGGACAGCGACGACGATGAGGAGGAGGATTGTGACGACTACCTTACCAACGACGACCTGACCGGCATCGACCGCACCATCATCGCCACCACCCGCTACTCCTACTCCACCGGGCAGCGCATCACGCGCCCCGTCTTCGACAAGGTAGCCGCAGCAAAATATCTGGCTGGACGCGTAGTTGCCTACCCCGGGAAGGTCGTCAGTCAAGTCAGAGTAAGTGCACTCACTCGCCTAAATGTGCTACATATTACTTCATTCGTAAACCTCTCCCAGTCGCTCACCATGAAGGACGTTCAGATCAACGGACTGCGCGCCACCAGCATGGCTTTCGACGCCCTCGGACAGAGGTCCGACCGCCTGAAGAAGTCGCAAATGTTCCACAACATTATCGTGTGGACGGTAAGGAACTACGTTTAATACAATTTCAGAGGCAACGTTAAAATGCGACCATCTTTCAGGCAAGGAAGGAGAAACAGCTCCTTGGAGTGCAACAGTAGCGCCCCCATCGTTCAATTGACCGAATATTGAGATCTGCGTCATCCAATGCGAGGGGAGGTTTGACTGCCCCTTGGCCATGAAAATGAAGAATTCCACATCCTGTACGTACTTTACTCAAAGCGATTCTTATCGAAATTCAATCCCGACCATGACAGTGTCTTATTTGCTTGCCTTACTTAATCGTTTCTGCCGTTGTGTGTAATATCCACCCCGAGAAATAATAAATGAGATGAGAGCGAAATTTTGCGAACTGGCGCTGTGGAGGCGCGGCGAATCCGCGTCGCACCAGCCACGCCGCCTGCCACCCTTCAATTTTCGCACAAAGAGAAAGAAGCGCAGTGAATTTAGCGATAGTGGCCCGGTTGGCTGGCTGCGTATTTTCTCCCGATTATCTATCCTCTTTTTACTTACCCCGTACGTACGCGAACGCGACCGTCCATTGTGGTTCGGATTAAAGGAAACAGATCCAGTCATTTTCCCACGTGGCTGGCTGACTGCATGGCGGCGCCGTTGATGCATGACGGATAGAAAGAAAGGCGAGCGAGCTCGACATGCAGTTGTTACTGGATGCTTAAAACATATCGGCGAAAGTTGCTATCCATCTCCTTCTTTCCATGCGGCTAAATTCTCATGCGATAATTGTACCACGTGCCGCCGCCGGTTTCTCCCTCCCCCTTATTCATTACACATTAGTAATTGGTATCCCGCCCGGCGCGCCATACGGATGCAATGAGGATCAAACCGTATGGACGTACGGCGACAGTTGGGGCCCACGTTGTACGTACAGGCCGCGCCGAGTCCATTTACGTCCTGCTGGTTGCAACTCGTAGTTATAGGAGAGAGAGAGGGAGAGAGGAGGAATGCGTGGATTTCGCGGGCCGGAGAAATTTTCTCGCTAACAAATCTAATTTGATGATGCAGGTAGGGAGGGAGCTACTTCGCATGCCCGCGCCGCTTTCGGTGCGTTATCGAGTGTGAGACTGACTCACTGCCGGACTGACTGACTGAGTGGACGCCGAGCGACGCCGGAGAAAACTTTCTCATCAGTCGTTGCGGGCAGCTCGGTGGCGGCGGCTTCGGCTTCGGCGGCGGCGGCGGCGGCGACCACATGCATTGTCCCTTTCAATATTGAAAGAACTGTTTCTATGCCGCTGGAAGGAAGCTTCTTTCGGCTGGCTTCGCTCTCAGACTGCATCTGTAGGATTCCAAATGTTGTTGCCGAGAGGACAGAAAGTAGAGAGAGCGAACGAGCGGCCAACAATTGAATGGATGTCACGAATTCTCGTCATGCTTCTTACGAGTCTCTCGGGCGCGCACACTAAATAGGCTAACTTATTTTTACCGACGTGTTCTGCAGCCACCTTTCTGCATCTGCCGCGGACGCGGACGGACGCGGACGGACGCGGACGTAGGCTATATTTTACTTCATTTGGCGCTAAGACTATATTCACCTGTCTCACTTTCCTCTGGCGAGCGAGATGCGGTTTTGGCAGTGTCCGCCACCCACACCGGCTTCTTGTTCCTTGCGTATGTACGCGCTTTGCGCGCGCTTTTTTAGCTTTTTTGTTACGATCCGGGAATTCTTAGACAATCCAGTTATCCTTATTTAAGTATTCTTCTGCCGCATTTTGGGTACACACGGTGCATGATGGACCCCGATACCCTAATCATTCGATCGATCGAACACCAAGTGCATTTTTACTATTGCTCGTCCGACCGAAAGCATTTCCTTCCCAATATAAGTCAGCTCATCTTTGCGAGGAGCATCGATGCCATTCAGCCAGCAGGCCGGCCGGCCAACGCCTGATGCGGCGCGATTTTCTCACGGACAGACAGGCGGCCTGGCGGCCCGATATCTCTTATGTTGGAGAGTTTCTTTCCAGCTCATTTCACCACCGGCCGTTGGCGCCCAAAAACGGTCTGCCTCTTGAATGCCGACGAGTCGACGCCGCGCCGGCCCCGTTGGCACCGGTCTCGTGGCCGGCCGCTACCGTCGCGTGGTCCATTCTCTTTATACTCGATCAGAACTCCAGGAGAAATACCTATTAGATGCACTTTATTTGCCATAGAAAGTTTTCGTCTCGTTTCCCTTGTATTGTCCAGGACCTTTGATTGGATCGAAGGATGGCGAATGAACTACTGTAGCTGAGACCCCTAACTAAATCTTCTTAGCGTGGTCAGTTGAAAATGGACGTTTCACAGATAGAGTAGGTGTGTCCTGTCCGCGTCCGACTCCCGTTCTTTCGAGCGCGTTCGTTCCGTCAGCCTTTCAGGACGTAGCAGACCATGCAGACAGACCGGGCCAGTTTCTTCCTCCTTAGCTCCTCCGCGTGACGCCTCATTCTCTCCATTACACTGTTGCCCCAATTTCACGCCGGCCGATGGCTGCGTGGCTCCAACCAACGGATTCTCCACTAAGCGCAGGACAGACAGTCAGCTCGGCAAAGATCCGAGCGCCGTCAAAGGATTTTAAGCGTAATTGAATCTTAAATCAGAGCACCCGACAGGCGTCGATCGTTTGTGCTCGAGAGAAAGAAAGTGTCCAGCTATGCGGAGTGGGCGGCGGCCGGCCGGCCGGACGGGCGAGAACTTTAGTGCCCGAGAAGCGTCGTCGCCTATAATTAGCGCTCTGTCCAATCAGGGCCGAACGGTAGTCAAAAGAGCGCCGAACGCTCTGCATGCATGGCCCGGAAGGAACATCTACTAGAAGAATCCTTTTTTAAATATATTTGCCTCTGTTTCCGCTTTAAAGAGTCGGAAATTAGTTGCCAGATTGCGAGTTGGAAAATGTTCCGGTTTCACTATCACTTTTTGCTCATCTGCGCCGCCGCCCAGTTGCATCAGTGCAGGCAGCATTTCCCTCCAGTCAGTCGGACCAAGGCGTGGGCATCATCACTATGCCCCATCTACGAAACACCAAACGAAAGTGAAATTGCGGAAAAGGCGATCAAAGAACTCGCGCTAATGAAATGCAGGCAAAGAAAGGCGAAAGGCGGCGGGCTTAGATATTATTTTCAACGGAGAAACCAACTTGGTTTCCTTCCGCTTCAAGAGCGGGATCGTCCATCAGACTCCAATCGCCTCCGGTCCCGACCAACTCAGTCAAGAGATCGAGAGGAGGAGGAGGGAAAGAAAGGAGCCAGCAGCAGGGGGGATGCCAAATATTTTGTCCGCCGCCTCCGGCAAATAGTTAGCTGGGCCCTCTACGTCTGTCTAGCTGTCTGTGTTGCTGCGGCGCCCGGTCGTACAGAGAGAAAACGAACGCGGCCGCTCGGTCCAGACTTTGAATACGAAAAAAAGTTGCACAGGTCGGAATGCGCGATTGCTAACGTTGCCAAATGGAGATGGAGGATTTCTAGCCCGCGGACAGCGCATATCACGACGAGTACTTTCGTGCCATGAGCGTACCTTAATTTCTGATGCGGCGGCTGTAATTTTAGACGCAGCCGAGCCTTTTGCGGTGTACTTAGTACATGCGTTCAAGCGCGAACCGTGTCCTTATGGCCAATTACTCTGCTAACTGAAATGCGTAGCTAACCATTCTAGGAACGCAAGGACTGCATTAGCAGCGCTTAAAGAATCGGCCATTCAAATGGGAAATGCGCGCAAAATAGCTCGTCGAAATCTCCGTCGCCTTTTATACTCGAGAGAAACGATGTTATGAGGCGTTAAGTGGCGGACGCGGACGGCTTTTAGGGAGGGAAGAATGGAATTCCGAGTCTTGAGCAGCTTAGCCGAGCGGCCCGACGTCCAAATCGGCGCATCTTATCTACTAATCCCACGCCCAAATTTGTCGTTTTTTCGCTCGCTCGCGCCCGCCCTCTCTAGCCATACGTTAGTTGAAGATGCGGTCAAGCTAATGCGTTACGCGCTAGGGTGCCTGTTGACAACGCAATTAACAATTTTTAACGGTTGTCTCTTGGACGCTACGTCATGACAGCAGCTTGAACTAGTTCATACGTACTCGAGTTGAGTGACCCTTGTTGCTCGTGAAATGCGTCGAGAAAGTCTGTCCGCGCCGAGAATAGAAGCGGCTAACGCGAGCGGTCTTTCCCTCGATCGATCCTTTTACCGCGTTGACGCAGCTACTACTATACCGTATAGCAAGCTTCCCGTCCGTCCGTCCGCGTCCGTCCGTCGATCTGCTTGCTCGGCGCGTCAGAGCGTCAGTATGGACCGTTGGCGGGCGAAACCAACGGACGGACGCTCGACGTGCGCGGCGCCGGTACACGCGTTCCTTGAGAAATGGATGCATTGGGGGGAAATTCTCCTCTCGCTCGCTCAGTTACACTTCAACAGTTCTCCGCTCCGAAAGTGAGTCAGTCGGTCGGTCGGTCGATTGAGTGGACGTACAGTCAATTGGGAACGAGTGAGTGACTAAACGGATTTCGTGATATAGAAAAGATGTGCCACAATAGGAGGATGATCTTTGCCGGCATTGCGGCTACCATAGTCTTCATCCTTCTATCAGGTAAGAGTATTAATATTATTGTGGGCAGTAATCTGGTATGGATATGAAAATTGTATTATTCAGAGTCGGAAGGATGCTTCAAGTACGGCGGGAGCATGTCGCGCTCGATGGGCGGACACCGTCGTCCCGTGCCGCCCAGGATGGTCAACGGCGGCGACGGCAGGGCCTACATGAGCAGGAGGCTGGGAAGAATGTGGCCCACTCCCGCAAAGGTATGTATATGGCAACTGAAAATAAAAGCCGCTCCTCGAAAGTTGCCTCTGACAAATTCCAAAAATAACTCTCTCTCCGTCTCGGATGCAACTGCGATGGAGCTGGCAATAAAATCAACTATTCGATGCAGTATCCACCTCACATGGTTTACCCCGCCGGCCGGGAGCTTCCGAGAGGCAGAGGAGGAAGCGCAGCAGCGGCGGCGATCGCAAAGAACTCGGTGGCGACGGACAGCGGCAGCAGCAGCAAAATGAAGGTCGCGAAAGTTGTGGACAAGATCGAGAGGATCAACTCGCCGGGGCACAGATTCACCGCCACGCATGGAGTGTCGCTCAAAAAGGGAGAGTCCAAAACCTTCGTGTAAGTGACTCACGTAAGATTTCGCACTAAATCTGAAAGCATTACATATAGTGTTGGAAGCATCGAATTGATATGCGTACGGTAGCGGTCTTGAAATTGCTAGCATCGTAGCTGACCGCAACCACTCCTTTATTATTCTCCCTTCGCGTATCTACTGTAGCTAGCTCTCCTCTGTAACCGCATTTGCTTGTGAAAACTTCCAACAACGACGCATCAGTTCCGCGCGAGTGACGCGAAGGCGGCCGGGAAGAATTTCACCGACTTGTTATCGATCACATGTACAAGACATGGATAGCTAGTTTCGATTATACGTACATTTCAGGGGCGAAGAAATCCACTCCCTCCATCGACAATTAAACTCACCTTTGCGTGCTACGTAGAATATAGTGAAATTATCGTGTACGTATTTAATTCTAGGTTCACCGTGGATCGTAGCGACGCCAACTACATGATGATCAGTTCTCACGTGGCGATCCGGGGCGCCAAGGGAGCGCCCGAGACGTACGACATCTACATGAAGTACGGCTCCATGCCGACGACCAAGGACTACGACCACAAGACGAAGGTCACCCGGTCGGAGGGCTACGACGGAGTGCTCTTCAGGTCAGACAAATTTGATACTTTTCGAGAGTTGCCATATTGAAACATTTTCTTACAGCCGAGACATCAGCCTAGCGAGACCAGAAATAGGAGACTACTACCTACTCTTGGTGGCCAAGGAGACCTTCCACGAGTTGCTCATCACGGCGATTATGGACACCCCGCCAGGTAAAGCAGCAAATAACTAAACAATCACTTTCAGTCCGATTTTATCCTCTACCCCTACAGAGGGCAACGGCGAGGCGGACTTCGAGATCAGGAGAATAGGAAAGGCGCCCTCGAAGTGATCGGGGTGGGTGCCGGTGATCGAGAAGGAGGAGCCAACGAGCGCGGTACCTGAGAGATGCAATTCAGCTTCCTTAAAACACTAAAACTAACCCCCACTGTACGCACACATTAAGTATGTGCATACGCTCTACTGCACCACCAGCAGAAAACTCGCAATCATTAAGTACTAAGGAAAACCATGGTATTACGAAATACATTATAGGTGAAATATACGTATTAATCGGACTCCTCGTCCGAGTCATCTTCGTCCTCTTCGAGCCAGTCGACGAACGGCTTCACTCTGTCTCTGAACTTCTTGGAGAATCCCGGGCTGGCCGCCTCCACAGCCTCGTCCTCCTCCTCGCCGTACCACTTGAGAATAGCCTCCTCGACCAGCAGGTCTTTGTCGTAGAGCACCTGCATCACCTTGGCCGCGATCGCCTCGACGGCGGCGTTCGACGCGCAAAACTCGGCCAGAGCCACCAGGCAGTCCACCTGGGCGGAGATCGTCTTGCTGCAGTACTTGGCCATCAGGGCCTGGAAGCCTGAGACCGACTTCTGCACAGACTTGAGGAGCTTAACGCCGGTGAAGCTCTCGGAGTCGGAGTCCCCTCTGGTGGCGATGGTGAGGATGGACTGGGTGACGCTCTGCACGACCTGCTGCGGGGTGGCGGCGTACGCGTGGCGCGAGGAGTTGATCTCAAGGACGAGGTTCTCCGCGTTGATGCCCTCCTTGGCGCCGCGCTGCAGGGACTCTAGCACCTCGTTGTGGAACACTGGAAAGTAGTCGTCGAAAGAACATTATGCACAAGTACTTGCTCCGAAAAAGTTCTTCGAATTAATGGTAGTCTCGACTCGTCCTAAACTCCTTTTTACGCCGAAGATTTCATCATGAGCCGAGCTCTTACCAAGTTATCAATTTCATCACATGGCAGTGTGACGTTATTCTCACCTGATATTTTGGCATCTTCATTGAGCAGCAGATCCCCCATTTGATCCTCGATGCCGGATATGTCGGACTCCTCACTGGACGAGGACTCGGTGTCGTCGAGTTCGGCGAGCACTCCTCCCCAGCTGTCGTGCTTCGCCTCCACCGCCTCCCCGTCCTCGGAGTCAGAGTCCGAATCGCCAGCTTCCACATAGACAAGTGCATATTGACCATATTCGCTTCCTGCGAGAATACGCGGACATCCTACTCTGTTCTTAAATCTGGTAATGTACTACAGTAATGTACCTGCGGCGGCTTCATCACCTTGGTCGTCGCCTCCAAATCCGTCGTCTTCCTCCTCTCTGACCAGTCTCGTACCCTCGGGAACCGTTTTGTTCGCC
>JAAUYK010027317.1_pt1 | contig 10085 bp, 10 predicted proteins | sample 7278021 | NCBI WGS metagenome assembly JAAUYK01 (sample SAMN14350223, study PRJNA611818) | marine sediment metagenome | isolation source: surface marine sediment (1.8m) | place: French Polynesia: Moorea | collected 2018-08
GCCTGACCGGTGAAGCGCCCCGCGCCGCACGGTTTGCGGGCGTGAACCCCGCGCGCTTGATCCTGTTCTGCCTGGGCACATCAGGCGCCTTGGCTGGGCTCGCGGGTCTTTTCGAAGTGTCGGGCCCCGCCGGACAGGTCACCATTGATTTCAACGTGGGCTATGGGTTCACGGCGATCATCGTGGCCTTTCTGGGTCGGCTGCACCCCATCGGCATTTTGCTGGCCGGGCTCTTGATGGCGCTGACCTATATCGGCGGGGAGATTGCGCAAAGCCAGCTGGGCTTGCCCGCTGCGGCGATCCAGGTGTTTCAGGGCATGCTGCTTTTCTTTCTGTTGGCCTTTGATCTGCTGACGAATTTCCGCATCCGGCTGTCGACGCGGGAGGCGGCATGAAGGTTTTAACGGTTCTCTTGGCCCTTCTGAGCGTCACCCACGCTGCGGCGGCGGAGTGGTTTTGCCAAACGGGGTTAGAGCAAGGCGATCCGCCGCAATCGGCGCTGGCCTTTCGATTGGTCTTGGGCCCTGATGGCGGGTTTCAGGCCGAAGGGCGGCGCCATGGGCGCGGTTTTGGGTGGTCGGGCCACTATACCGAGTACGACGCGCAGCTGGCGATGATCGGCGCGCTGCAAGCCGGGCCAACGCCGGTTGAGGCGCGAGCGCTGTCGCGCCGGATGCAGGAGGATGTGTTGATCCTATCCCTGCATGAGGCCGAGACGCATATGGTGCGCTGTTTGCGCCACGATCTGAGGTGAACTTATGGACCTGACATCTATCAACCCGGTTCTACTCATCGCCTCTTTGATGGTGGCGGCGACCCCCATTTTGCTGGCCGCGATTGGCGAGTTGGTGGTTGAAAAAGCTGGAGTACTGAACCTTGGGGTTGAGGGGATGATGATCACCGGCGCGATTTGCGGTTTTGCTTTAGCGGTTGAGACGGGCTCCCCGCTCGTCGGGTTCATCAGCGCGGCTGCGGGTGGCGCGCTTCTGTCACTGCTCTTTGTGATCCTCACGCAATATGCGCTGGCCAACCAGGTGGCCTCTGGCTTGGCGCTGACGCTGTTCGGATTGGGGTTCAGCGCGCTGTTGGGGCAGGACTATGTCGGGTTAAAACCGCCAAGCACACCACGTCTGGATCTGCCCGTTTTGAGCGATCTGCCCGTTTTGGGGCCAATCCTCTTTTCGCATGATCCGGTGCTCTATCTAGGTATCGCGCTGACGGCGGCGGTTTGGGCGATGCTAAAATTCACCCGTGTTGGCCTGATCCTGCGCGCCGTGGGCGAGAACCATGATGCGGCCCATGCGTTGGGCTATAAGGTTGTGCGTATCCGCGTGTTGGCCATCTTGTTCGGTGGAGCCTGCGCGGGGCTGGGCGGGGCCTATATTTCGCTGATCCGCGTGCCGCAATGGACCGAAGGGATGACCGCTGGCGTGGGCTGGATTGCGCTGGCTTTGGTTGTCTTTGCCAGCTGGAAACCCTGGCGGGCCCTGCTGGGTGCCTATTTGTTTGGCGGTGTCACGGTGATGCAGCTTAATTTGCAGGCGGCAGGCGTTGCCATTCCGGTCGAGTATCTGGCAATGTCGCCCTATCTCATCACCATTGTGGTGCTTGTTATTTTGTCGGCTGATAAAAGCAGTGCGCCTGCTTCACTTGGCCGAACTTTCCATGCCTCGAACTAGGGGTCAAAAGCAACTTGGGGGAACCTGAATGAAACTGAAAACTCTGTTGACCGGGGCCGTAATGGCCTTGGGTCTGGCCACGACCGGTTTTGCGGAAGACAAAACCAAAGTGGGATTTGTCTATGTGGGCCCGGTCGGTGACGGCGGCTGGACCTTTACCCATGACCAAGGCCGCAAAGCGGTGGAAGCGGAATTCGGCGATGCGGTTGAAACGGTCTTTGTCGAAAACGTCGCCGAAGGCCCCGATGCTGAACGCGTGCTGACGCAGATGGCACTGGATGGCGCAGATCTGATCTTTACCACATCCTTTGGCTATATGGATGCGACGAACAATATCGCGGCCAAATTCCCGGACGTTAAATTCGAACACGCCACGGGCTACAAGCGTTTGCACCCCAATGTGTCGACCTATTCCGCGCGGTTCTACGAAGGCCGTGCCGTTCAGGGCCACATCGCGGGGTCGATGACCGAGAGCAATATTATTGGCTATATCGCGTCCTTCCCGATCCCCGAAGTGATCCGGGGCATCAACTCGGCCTATATCCATGCCAAGAAAGCCAACCCGGATGTCGAATTCCGGATTGTGTGGGTCTACACATGGTTTGATCCTGCCAAAGAAGCCGATGCGGCCAAAGCGCTGATCGAACAAGGCGCGGATGTTGTCTTGCAGCACACCGACTCCACGGCACCCCATGCGGCCGCGCAGGAAGCGGGCGGCGTTGTGACATTCGGCCAAGCCTCCGACATGTCGCAATACGCGCCCTTCCCGCGGGTCAGCGCGATCCTGGATCTCTGGGGTCCTTACTATGTCCAACGGACCCGCGCTGTGATGGATGGCAACTGGGAAAGCGTTGACACCTGGGACGGGATCGCAGCGGGCATGGTTGGCATCGGTGACATCACAGACGCCGTTCCGGCCGAGGTCAAAGCCGAAGCGTTGGCATTGAAAGAGGCGCTGCGCAGCGGCGAGTATCACGCGTTCACCGGCCCGATTAACAAACAAGACGGCTCCGCCTGGTTGGCCGAGGGTGAAGTGGCCGATGACGGTACGCTGGCGGGCATGACCTTCTATGTCGAAGGCATCGTGGGTGATATCCCGAACTGATCTGTGGGATGCATCACACGAAAGGCCCCGCCCGGTGCGGGGCCTTTTTTTGTTTGTCTCTGTACACGCGCAGTGGTCGCATGGGACCGCATGCGATAGGCAGAGGCCATGAGCAGGTTTGACGCCTATATCCTCTGCACCTCGCCGCGCAGCGGAAGCACACTCTTATGCGCGATGCTGAAGGAAACTGGGCTTGCAGGGCGGCCCGGCTCGCATTTTCATGAACCATCGTTGGATGCCTGGTTGGACGAGTACAAGCTGGATCGCGTGAGCTTTCGCAGCGAGGAACAGGCGCTCTCCGCCGTTGTGAAAGCGGCGATCGCGCGCGGGAGAGGCGAGAGTGATCTGTTCGGCCTGCGCCTGCAACAAAGGAGCTTTGCCTTTTTTATGTCTCAACTCGGCGTCCTCCACCCAGCCCTCTCGAGTGACCGAGCGCGCATAGAGGCCTGTTTTGGACGGACGCTCTTCATTCATCTCACCCGCGCTGGCAAGTTGGAACAGGCGATCTCCTACATTCGGGCCGAACAATCCGGTCTCTGGCATATGGCGGCAGACGGGACCGAGTTGGAGCGTTTGGCGTCGCCAAAGCCCCCGCACTATGACAGGGAAGCGATTGCTGCGCAGGTTGAGACGTTCGTGCAGATGGATGCCGATTGGGAAGCATGGTTTGCCCGGGAAGGGATCGCGCCGCTGTGGTTGAGTTATGATGCGCTATCGGCTGCGCCCTATGGCAACCTTGCGCGGGTTTTAGAGGCGTTGGATCTGCCGCTTGGATCCTTGCAGGAGAAAACACCACCCGTGGCCAAACTCGCGGATGACACCAGCCGCGCGTGGGCCAAGCGGTTCAAAGCCGAAACCACTTTGTTAACCCCGGGGCCAATAGAGGGAAACCACTTCGGCCAGCCCGGCAGCATGGCCCCTGCTATCGCAGCCCCAGCTTGCTCAATAACCGGTCTCGCTTCATCAACCACCACCCGGATTCGACAGGCCACGTCCTATGACCGTCGTCCGCGCCCAAGAGTGCCGCCGCATGTAAGGGCCAATTCGGATCGTCCAACAGCTCGCGCGCAAGCGCGACCATATCCGCATCGCCCGATTGCACGATGCGCTCACAGGTTTTGGCGTCCCACAGGAACCCAACCGCCATGGTCGCAATCTCCGCGCCCCGCCGGATGTCGGCGGCAAAGGGCACCTGGAAGCCTTCGTGGATCTCCATCCGGCGCGGACGCTCTTTCCCGCCGATACCCCCGGTCGAGCAATCGATCAGATCCACACCCACCGCTTTGAGCGCGCGGGCGGTTGCAATGGTCTCCTCAATCTCGATCCCGTCATCAACCCAATCCGTAGCCGAAAGGCGAAAGGCCAATGGATAGCCCCCTGGCCACTGCGCGCGGATGGCCTCGGCAACCGCAATCGCAAAGCGCTGGCGGTTTTGCAACGACCCGCCCCATTGATCGCTGCGCCGGTTGGCGATGGGCGAGAGGAACTGGTGCACAAGGAACCCGTGTGCGGCATAGACCTCGATCATCTTGAAACCCGCCTCTGCCGCCCGGCGCGCTGCCTGCCCGAAGGCATCGATCACCCGCAAGATGTCTGCCTGGCTCATCTCACAAGGCGCAGGCCATCCATCGGCATAGGGCAAGGTGGAGGGCGCGATGGCAGTCCACGGGTGCTCGCCTCGCTCTGCCACATCTTCTGCATCCACCGGTGTTTCGCCATGCCAGGGACGCCGTTCTGACGCCTTGCGCCCAGCGTGACCCAGTTGGATCGCAGGCACCGCGCCTTCGCGGGCGATAAAGGCCGTGATGGGTTTCAGCCCCGCGATCTGCGCTTCCTCCCACAGGCCCAAATCCCCATGGGTGCGTCGCCCGTCCCGTTCAACGGCGGTCGCCTCAGCATAGATGAGACCCGCACCACCCAACGCAAAACGGCCCAAATGGACCATATGCCAGTCATTGGCGTGGCCGTGTTTCGCACGATATTGGCTCATTGGAGAGACGGCGATGCGGTTTTTCACGGTCACATCGCGGAGGGTTATCGGGGTGAAAAGCTCCGCCACGGATCTGCTCGCTTTGATGGTGTCGAGCCGCACCCTCATACGAGGGGCAGCCGAGCACAAATCAACTCTGCGCGCGTCGGTTTGGCACCGCCAAGATTTTTCGAAAAATCTTGGCGCCTAGCCCCGCTGGAGTATCCGGTAAACGGGGAGGAGCGTTTGGACCCGGAGGTTCACCGCTTTGATCAACCCCATCTCTTCCCAATCGTCCGGCATCTCGGCAGACACCGTGAGAGATTTGCGTTTCAGCAAATCTCCATGCGGATGATCCGGCGCGTATGGCTTGGGGACCCGTTTCAAAGGCGCAGGCCCCCAATCAGAGAGCCGCGCGCCCCCTGCCTTGGCCGCAGCCTCCAGCGCATCGGTCAGCGCATCGCCTTGTGCATCGATGAAGGATCTAAACCGCGTCAGCCCCTCGCCTTGCAGACCAATCACACCCAGACCCAGCATGAAATACCCCTCGCCCATGCCAAAAAACCACCTGGGCGTCAGCGTATGGCCATCTACCGGAGACCACATCAAATGCAGATGCGTGTTATAGGGTGTTTTGTCTTTCGAAAACCGCACATCGCGGTGAATGCGGAACAGTTTAGGCTTCATCGGATCGCCGGTGATGCGCGCCAGATCTTCCGCGATCAGGCTGAGAAAGAACTCCGCCGGTTTCTTCACTCCCTCGACATAGCGCGTCTTGTTCTCCTCATACCAATCGCGGCGGTTGTTTTGCGCGAGTTCGGCGAAAAACGCATTCGCATCATGGATCATCTGTTCGAAACCGTCAGCCATCTCAGCCTCCCTTTCCGTGGGACTTAGCATAGAATTGCCGTTGCAGAAGACCAAGTCGCGTGGCACCCCTTGGACATGACTGAGATGACTTCGATAAGCGGGCACCCGATGGGGCCGATGATCTTTGGAACGATGCAATTCGGAGGCCGCGCGGATGCGACCGCGTCGCGCGCGATGTATGAGGCCTGCCGCGCGGCGGAGCTGGTGCATTTCGACACGGCCCATGTCTATACCGAAGGCGCATCTGAGACGCTTCTGGGCCAGTTCGCCGCGTCTGAGCGGGACGATCTGATCATCGCCTCCAAAGTCGGCTATACCGGCGGCGCAAGTGCGCGGAATATGCAAGCACAGTTCGATATCAGCCGACAGCGTCTGGGCATGGATGTGATCGATCTGCTCTATCTGCACCGATTTGATCCTGACACCGATTTGCGCGAGACCCTCGCCTGGTTTGCTGCGCGCAAAGCGGCGGGGGATATCCGCTATGTTGGCCTATCGAATTTCGCGGCTTGGCAGGTGGTCAAAGCACAGTGGCTTGCCTCTGAACACAACATGCAGATCGACGTGCTGCAACCGATGTATAGCCTTGTCAAACGCCAAGTTGAGGTTGAAATCCTGCCCATGTGCGCCGACCAAGACATAGCCATCGCCCCCTATTCCCCGTTGGGCGGCGGGCTGTTGACTGGAAAATATGTCGAAGGCGGCTCGGGTCGGCTGAGCGAGGATGATCGCTATGCCGCGCGGTATGGCGTGGACTGGATGCACGACACCGCGCGCGATCTGTCCCTTTTGGCGCAAGAGATGGGCACGCACCCGGCCACCCTGGCCGTCGCCTGGGTCATGCGCCATGCCAGCCACCCGATGCCCATCATCTCGGCCCGTGACGCGGACCAATTGGCCCCTTCCCTCGGCGCGCTGGACCTGGACATGGATGCGGCGCTTTATGCCCGCCTGACGGCGCTGAGCCCTACGCCTCCGCCTGCGACCGACCGGATTGAGGAACAACAGTGATCGATTTCCTTGTGATCGGCGGCGGCGTGGCCGGGGTCTCCGCAGGGGCGCGCTTGTCTGAGCTGGGCACGGTTACCCTAGTCGAAGCGGAACCGGCGTTGGGTTACCATGCGTCCGGCCGCTCCGCGGCGCTTTACGAGGCAAGCTATGGTCTGCCAACCACGGTCGCCCTGAACATCGCCTCAGGCGACTACCATAGGGAGGCGAATGGCGGATATCTCTCCGCGCGCGGGCTGCTTGTGGTGGGATCTGCGGATCAAGCCGATAGCTTCGCCCATGACCTGCAAGACCTGGCGCTTGAACAGCTCACCGTTGAGGAAGCCTGCGCCAAAGTCCCGATCCTCAACCCCGAGGCCGTAGCCTTTGCCGGTTATCACGATGCCGCCTGGGACATCGACACAGATCGGCTGATCCAGGATTTCGCCCGCACCATCCGCAGCAATGGAGGCAGCCTGGAAACAGGTGTCCAGGTCGATGCAATGACCCAAGATCCGCAGGGCTGGCACGTTACCGCAGGTGACAAAACCTACCACGCCAAGACGCTTGTCAACGCCGCTGGCGCCTGGGCCGACGCGATTGCCACGATGGCGGGGATCGCACCTATCGGGATCACGCCCATGCGCCGCTCCATCGCCCGATTGCCTGCGCCGGGTGGGCATGACGTCACTGCCTGGCCCATGATCCTGGGTGCGGGTGAGAGCTGGTATGCCAAACCGGACGCGGGCAAGTGGCTGGTCTCCCCGGCGGAGGAAGATCCGACACATCCCCACGATGCCTGGGCCGATGATATGGTCCTGGCCGAGGGCCTCGCCCGGTATGAGGCGATGGTCACCGAACCCGTCACACGGCTGGAAACCAGCTGGGCCGGCTTGCGCAGTTTTTCACCCGACCGGGCCCTGGTTCTAGGGCCAGACCCGGACACTCCCAACTTTGTCTGGGTTGCAGGCCAGGGCGGCTATGGCTTCCAAACAGCTCCTGCTGCCTCGCAATTGGTGGCCGATCTTGTTGCCGGTCGTGCGCCCCAGTTGGATGCCGCCACCGTCGCCGCTCTCAGACCCGAAAGGCTGCGCGCATGACGGATCGCCGCTTGCCCAACACCGCCTCTGTCGCGCATGTGGACGTGGGCGACAAACTCACCGCGCCCGCCGCCGAACGTAATGCGGACGCGATCACCGCCCTTTTGGCGCGCCTCGCGCCGCCACAAGGAACCGCTTTGGAACTGGCCAGTGGAACGGGCCAGCACATCATCCACTTCGCTCGCGCCATGCCTCATCTGACCTGGCAGCCGAGCGAGATCGCCCCGGACCGCCTGAAAAGTATCGCGGCCTATGTCGCTGAGGTGGATACCGGGACCATTAAGGCGCCCATCGCTCTCAACGCCACCCAAACCGGCTGGGGAACACAGCACAAGGCAGACCTGATCGTGCTGATCAACCTGACACATCTGATCAGCTCACCCGAAACCCAAACCATCCTGTCGGAGGTCACTCAGGCTCTCACCCCGACCGGCATCTTCGTCCTTTACGGTCCCTTCATGCGCAACGGGCAGCTGATCTCTGAGGGTGACCGCAACTTCCACGCCAGTCTCACAGGCAGCGATCCGGCCATCGGCTACAAAAACGACGCCGATATCACAGCTTGGATGGAAGACGCCGGTCTCACCCTTATTGAGACTGTCGAGATGCCCGCCAACAACCTCGCACTCATCGCGACCAAGCGCTGAGCCGTCTGAAACGCTGGGGAGGGCCTGACAGATGCGCCATCCCAGACGGATCCGAGGCCGGGCGCATCGCCTTTTCTGCCACGCGCCCGGTGAGAAACCACAATCGGATAATGAGATCAGCCGTCCTTGCGGATAACCTCGTTTTTCGGGTCATAGGGGGAATCCTCGACCACTTCGGCATCCCATAGCTGATCAAACATCTTCACCTTCAGCTTGGTCCCCGGCACCGCCAGATCCGGGCTGACATAGCCCATCCCGATCGACTTACCGAACGCCACCGAATAGCCGCCACTGGTCAAACGCCCAACACGCGTGTCGCCGTGATAAAGCGCCTCACGTCCCCAAGGATCGGCATTATCTGGCCCATCGATCAAAAAGGTGCAGCATTTTACGCGCACACCGACTTTTTCCATCGCATCCTTGCCATGGAAGTCCTTGGACAGATCGACAAAACGGGGCAGATCGGCCTCCAAAGGTGTCGCATCCCGGCCCAGTTCCGTGCCAAAGGCGCGATAGGATTTTTCCTGGCGCAGCCAATTCTGCGCCCGCGCGCCAACCAGCTTCAGCCCATGTTTTTCACCGGCTGTCATGAGCAGATCCCACAGGTAATTCTGCATCTCAATCGGGTGATGCAGCTCCCAGCCCAGTTCGCCAGTATAGGCCACGCGGATCGCACGCACGGGGCACATCCCGAGCTCAATCTCGCGCATCGACAGCCATGGAAAGCGCTTGTTCGACAGCACTGTCGTGGGGTCTGCGTCCTTTATGATCTCGCCCAACACCTCGCGCGACTTCGGACCCGCGATGGCGAAGACGCCCCATTGCGATGTCACATCCTGGATCTCGATATAGCCAAACTCGGGTGCTTTATCTTCTGCCGCTTTCTTCAGGAAATCCGCGTCATAGGCTGTCCATGCCCCGGCGGAGACAAGGTAATACTCATCTTCTGCCAACCGCACGATGGTGTATTCGGTCCGCGTGGTGCCCGCTGCGGTCAGCGCATAGGTCAGATTGATCCGCCCTACTTTGGGCAGCTTGTTGCACGTAAACCAATCCAGGAACTCGGTGGCCCCCGGCCCTTTGACCACATGTTTGGTGAACGCCGTCGCGTCAATCAGTCCCACAGCATTGCGAATAGCCTCCGCCTCCGCCTTAGCATGCGTCCACCAGGCGCCGCGGCGGAAGGAGCGGCTGTCATGATCAAAGCTGCCGGGTGCATCCAGAGGCCCGTAATAATTGGGCCGCTCCCAGCCATTGACTTGCCCGAACTGGGCCCCCAGCGCCTTTTGCCGGTCATAGGCGGGCGCTGTCCGCAAAGGCCTGCAGGCAGGGCGCTCCTCATCCGGATGGTGCAGGATATAGACATGCTCATACGCCTCTTCGTTTTTGCGTGCGGCGTATTCGGTTGTCATCCAGCTGCCATAGCGCTTGGGATCAAGCGAGGCCATGTCGATCTCGGCCTCTCCGCCCACCATCAATTGTGCCAGGTAGTGACCGGTCCCACCCGCCGCCGTGATCCCAAAGGAAAACCCTTCGGCCAACCACATATTTCGCAAGCCAGGTGCAGGGCCCAACAAAGGATTGCCGTCCGGCGTATAGCAAATCGGACCGTTATAGTCGTCTTTCAGCCCCACCTCTTCTGAGGACGGGATGCGGTGGATCATCGACATATACTCTTCCTCGATCCGCTCCAGATCCAATTGGAACAGATCCGCCCGAAAACTTTCC
>JAAUYK010018452.1_pt1 | contig 10084 bp, 16 predicted proteins | sample 7278021 | NCBI WGS metagenome assembly JAAUYK01 (sample SAMN14350223, study PRJNA611818) | marine sediment metagenome | isolation source: surface marine sediment (1.8m) | place: French Polynesia: Moorea | collected 2018-08
AGCATTCGCAACTATATGTGATTTAATTCAGTTTTTTGTGCAGGTAACAAGACGCATGAGTACCTAGGGGCTCCGTATCTGTCCGAGACGCAGTCGGCGTTCTCGCTGCAGCCGAGGGTGGAGCATGATACCTCCTCTATAAATTTTGCTCAGAAAAGCATATGTCAATATTGAAGAATAAAATGCAAACCGATGCACTCGACTCCGTTTGCCACATATCCCGGCCGACAGGCGCAGGCGTAGTTTCCGACCTGGTTGATGCAGTCAGCGTCGGGCGAGCAGTCATGGATGCCGGCCGTGCACTCGTCGACGTCGGCGCAACGACCACCGCCTGACTCGAAACCGGGATTGCAGACGCACTCGGCTTCTCCGGAGGCTATAAAAGTGAATTTAAGAAAATAAGTGTGAGCGAAAATAGTATTTGCATGTATAACGCAAAACCTGTCGCGGCACAATAACTATCAGATCCACAGTTCATCTCTCTGCAGGGATCTTCGCTCTCTCCGAGCGGCACAATTTGGCTGGTGCTGGCGTATCGCACGACCTAAACGACGAAGTTAAATTAATGCCAAAGCATTTAATCAAATCTGAGTACGTACCTCTTGGCTGGCATCGTAGACGATGTAGTTTCTTGACGACTTGAACCTGAACGCAACAATTGAGCGCTTAGAAAATAGCTACAGCAGAGCAAGTTTCACCTCATTGTTTTGCCCATGCTCTCGAAGTCGTTCTGGCAGCCGTCGAACTCCATGGTCTGCTCCACCTCAATGTCAATCTCCCTGTCGCTGCCGTCGTTCATGACCAGTGAGCGTCGGGACTTGGAAGTCACGAGGCCGGATCGAACCGCGTGCAGCTCCTCGTTGTAGTCCGGCTGTTGAAGCTGAGATCCCCGACCGCCCAAGGGCGGAAGACTGCCCCGGATAGTGCCCTCAACTAAGTGGAAAAACTATATGACATTGGTTCAACAATTAATTAACTTCTAGCCAACCTTTCAGGTAATCGAACGCGTCCATCCCCTTGAACTGGAACTTGATGGTGGCGCTGTGACCCGACTGCGGATACCTGATGGTGGCCGTGTAGTTGAAGACGCCTCCGGACAGCTCGAAGCCGTTCTTCGATCCGCCGCCTCCTACCGGCTGCGCGAACAGCCAGGCGATGGGGCTCCCGACGGCGGTGAGGCTCTGCATCGCGGTGCCGATCGACTCGGGCACGCGCGAGATGGCCGTGTAGGTGCGCCCGTCCTCCGTGACCACGTAGCAGTGCAGGTCCTGCCCGGAGAAATCCACCGTGTTCACCTCGCCGCCGACGATGCCGTTGATCCTCTGGGGCGCGCCGTCGGCGAGGCAGTTGCGGCCGTCGCCGAAGTGGCCGGGGTTGCAGCGGCAGCAAGAGCCGCCGGCGTGGTCCACGCAGCGCGCACGGCTGTGGCAGAAGGTGTCCCCGCCGTGCCGGCACTGCGCACCCCACGTAGGATTAAGCACTTTTGATAGATGAGAGCTTACATTACAAGTTTTGGCGCTTAGATTGCTTTCAACAAGTTCACTCACTATCTTGTTGGAAGACGCGAGGCTCCATGGCGTTTTCTCCCGGCTGAAGTGGGCCGATCTTGAAGACGTAGACGCCCTCCTCGTTCACGTTTGACCAGCTATTCGTATAATATTTTGCCAATCATATGTTTTTTTGTCCAATCGAAGATCCGACCTGTCGAGGTTTCGTATCTGATCTGTACCCGAGGCTGGGAACTGGTGCCTGCCGCCGACTCCGGAAATGATGGCCGCCTGCGCCTTTGCGTCGGGCGTGTTCTTGTTCTTGCCCTGCACAAAAGCAATGCATATGTAATGCACTTCCTGCATGGATGTACATACAACTATTTAAGTCTTTCCTGTGACTTTATCCACTGAATTCCACCCTTCGGGTAGAGGAAGATGGCGTAGGAGGCGTCCGAACTGCTGACCACCGCGATTTGGAACGTGTTCACCTGCGGGAGGAGGACCGATCGACACTCACTCGAATTCTGTTTTGACGCCCGGCAGCGCGCTTCCAATGCGGGCAATGAATCTTTTATTTCTCGTTCGCCGGCTCTTGATGAGGGCCGACCGGCCGGCGGCCGGCCGCTAAGGACTGCGGCGCGTCGGTCGGCGTCGCAGTCATCGTCTGCATCATTGCGCCCTAAAAGTCTTTACGCCCCACTCACCTGCTTTAATCGGCCATCGAAATTTGAATGTCGTCGTGAAGGCGTTTAGTGGGCAGTAGCGTCGGGCGCGCGTCGGGCGCGATTTCGCGTAATTCGCTTGACGGCCGAGTAAATCAAGGCGGCCGGCAGTTACCTGCGTCGAGTGGTCGTTTCGGCCGGCGGCGAGCTCGTAATCAGCGTTAGGGCGTCATCAACGCGTTAACGGGGAAAATAAACGACGAATGCGCGCCGACCGACGTCATTTCTGTCGACAGACCGAACGGCCGGCCGGCCGAAAGGGCAATGCCGATTCAATTCCCACCTTGTCGCTCCGCTCCTCAAAGTACCCGACGCCGTCCCAGGTGGCGACGAACACCTCGTCGGGCGAGAACGATCTCTCGAAGCCGGCCTCCTCGATCCAGTCGGCGGCCAGGTTCAGGTCCGCCGAGGAGGAGGACTTCCTGTACCAGACGTGTCCGGCCATCCTGCAGTCGACGTCCGAGTAGAGCGCCGCCAACAGGGGATAGTCGACCGGGAACTGGACATTGATGAAGCTCGGGATCTCCGTGAGGAAGGACAACAGGCCGTTCTCATTCACCTTGGAGGAGTTAATATTTCAACGAGGAGCTACACTAAGAATCGTAACAGCTTACGTAGATTGCGCCGTATTCCCTCGCGAAGAACTTGACGTTTGTGTCCAGCGGTATCTCCTCCGTGCTGACGTCTTCCGCCGACCCATCCGTGCCGGCGTGGAGGCTGTCGTCGCCCGCATCGCGGCCGTAGCGAAACAGGTCACCGGTTTCGATGCCCGCCGATGGGTAGGTCAAGATTATCAGCGTCGAAGCCAGCACCAGCCATCTGGAGAGATGAGTGGAGGACATCTCCCAATTTGTCCTAGTGCGTACAGCTCGCTGGCTGTGCGAGCAATTCGTGAGTACGCGTCACAGTCAGCCCAAACAGTTTACTCTTTGGGTGGCCCAAAATCGGACCCGACTTCTTGTTTTTTGCGGGTGCAGCTAGCCTAGCTGCATGAGCGCCACTTAGGATTCCCGACCTATGGCTTTAGTAGTTTTGCGTACGATAACTTCCACTATAAACCAGCGCTGCACTGCTTATTTTATGACTTCGGTATTGCCTTTTTCATCACATACGCACGTATACAACTCACTTAAACCCAGCGTAAAATCGAAACGCACTGAAATTAAGTATAGAAAAAAATTGCCCGGCGTTTGCAGCTACGAGCACATGCAGTGCAAAGAAAGTAAAACTCTGCTAGACGTCCGTCCGGCAGCAGACTGCCTCCCATGAGATAAGACGAAAGAGAAGCTGACTATTTGCCAGCCATAACCGGTTCCCGCAAGAAAAATTAGACAAGTCTGGCACCTGCACAGTTTGACCCAATGGTAACATTTATTTAAATCAATCCTTTGGCGAAGTGGACACCTCGATCAGACTCGTGTCGATGATCCAGGAGTAGACGAGGTCGACGATGACAGTGATGTTGACGACTGAGATTCCGAGGAGCAGTCCGACGTAGCCGCCGATCTCCGCGTACAGGTTGGTCAGCGTGTAATTCAGAACCGTCTTCTTGACCTTGACCGACGACCGGAGGAACATCTCGATCTCGCTAGTATCGTTGTTCCACCCGACGTACTGGTCCATGCCGGAGAATACCTGGGTCGTCGTGCAGGACCTGAGGAGGATGAAGAATATTAAGCTTCATTCAATATATTCCTAAGACGTCTCGAACTTGTAGCAGAATTTGTTCCAGTTCGCGGTGACCCTGTACGCGAACTCAGTGTGCATCTTGGTCGTCAGGGCGGAGTCGGACGCGCCGCAGATCGTCGTCGAGCCGTCGTCCGCGTGCAGAAACCAGGGCAAACTGAAAATTTTTCGTTCATCATGCAACCTAAGGGAATGACTAACAATGCTCTACCTGCATCCAAACTCTTCTACAAGGTTGTTCTGAATGTTGGTGAAGAGGCAGTCGTCGAATCCGCGGTTCATTTCCGAGCTGCAAGGCAGCTCCTGGAATATTTATGGCGCCGAATTAAATCACGTATGTTCAGGAAAGTAAATTAATAGAACCTTGACATGTTACCTGGAATGATGCCGATCCCAGCGTGTCCTCGGTTATGCCAAACTTAATGTCGATGAAGAGCTTCTCTCCCATCGTGCTCACGAGCTATAATGTAGGACATTATTGCACTTACATGTTCATGTTGGCAATTTTCAATCTCCCACCCTCGATGTGGAATCCGGCGACATGAACTGCCCCGGGTGGTGCATGTAGTACTGCGCCCCCATCTTGGACGTGAGGTAGATCTTGTAGATGCCGTATCGCGACACCTCGGGCCCGATCTCTAGAGAGAAGCAGCGGCCGTACCTTGCGAGCGCTTTCGGTCGCCACACAGCCTTCAGCGGGTCCAGGTCCATTTCTAATGGAACGTAGTAGCTCTCTTGCTCCGTGTTTAAGTACTGGAAATACCATTCTCCGTAATTAAAGTAACATTTAAGCTTACTCATCAAACTGGCCCTGATCTGGACTTCCTTCATGATGTCGTGTAGGGCGTAGCTGGCCTCGTTGAAGACTGTCACCGGCGAGATGTTGAGGCCGGCGAAGCCAGAGTAGTTGCCGCTCTGGAGCCTATGACATTTTATTTGAGTGAGCATTAATTGAGCTCATGGTTAAATCTGCTAACTTTCGACTCACTCTTCCCTGCTGATTCCGTACTTGGCCAGCACGTCCGACTTGTATGCGTTCTCCTCGTACGGGCAGACGGTGAACGCGACGATGGTGACCTGCGAGGTGGACTTGACCGACAAGTTGGCCGTCGTCTGGTAGCTGAAATACGTCCAGCAAGTGTAGATGGCTGCAAGAGAATTTATGATTGGGTAGTGAGTGGCCTTCTCAACCTGCCTGACTTCTACCTATTCCAATGACGCCGGCCCAGCATAGCGCCCGTATGATGACCTTGAGCACCGTGATCACAGTCGGAAGTTTCTCCCACTGAAACATTTCGGCACCCAATTAGGTCATACAGATGGGAAACGAGGTCTCATACCATCTCCATGGTGCTATTCCGTCGTTCGCTCCCGGCGGTCTTTGCCCTGTCGGGACTCTGTGTGGGGGGAAATAAGCCGAACAATTGCGCAGTATGAAAGAATGAAGGCCTGCCTGCCCCACCATGATGCGACAACGTCGTCCGCGGCAGGCAGAAAACCTATAGCACGTCTGACGCGACCTGTCTTTCCTCCTTTCCTCGGCGGGCGGGCAGACAAATGGCTCTGATGGCTTAATATCGGGATACCATTAAAGGGGGAGGTGTACTGTACGTTCGGAACAGCTAGTAGCCACTGCCTTTACTTTGGCCATTTAGTACACATATAGACACAGTGAAATTCGAAAAAGCCCTACGTATGTAAATGCAACAAAATTGGGGTCTCTGATTGTTGGCAAATTGAGTAATGGTAGGGATAAGGTATCGACGATATTATGCCACAATGCGCACTAACTTACTCACTCACTCACTCACTCACTTCTCTCTTATGCCGCCGCAGCAGCCGGTCATTAGTATTGTACGCGCTACGCCAATGTGTGTACAGTAGTAATATTAGCGGCGTGCGTGGAGTGCACCCACCGGTGACGCAGTGACAGATTTTCCGGCTCCGAGAGGGCACGACTCAATCGGTTCCGGACACTTTTGGGGCCGACCGACCGACCGACCGGGTATGATACCTCGACGCTAATGGTGCGCCCACGGGACAGCGTCATGCAAGCCGACCATTGTCCGCCGCTATTGAGATGTTGGTTAAGAATGGTCTAGTATTAGACTGGAAAAGTGGCGGATCGAGCCGATTGACGAATTATGGGCGGCGCACCTGAGGTGAGTGCGTGGCGGGCGGGCCGGGGGTGATAAATCAAACCGGCTTTCCGCGGCTTTTTACGTGTTATGGGCCGCCCGCCCGGCTGTCTAACCGTACGTTCTGTCTGCTCCAGCTTGCGCAACTCACCCGAGGTGGACCTCGAAGGCAGCAGCGGCCGCAGGATGTCTTTATGAGGAAGGCGGCAGCTGGCGGTGGCGGTGGCGGTGGCGACGTGATCGGACCTCAACACTTCAAACTTGTCAAGAGGCAGGAGGTGTACGACATGACCACCAAGAAGCTGATGCTGTCGTCGTCGACGTACCTCCAGGGGGGAGCGACGTCGAAGAAGGGCCGGGGGAGGCTGAGGAACGACGAGCAGAAGTGCAGCGTGAGGTACGTGCGTATGCATTAGTCACTAATTGGAACTCCTTCCATTGCTTCTGTTATGCCGGTTTCGCACGTCAATCGCCGGCCGGCCGGCCGGCGGAATGAGGCGCAATCGAGGCCGCCGGACGGACGTTCGTCCCAATAACCAAATTATTGAAGCCTATGACGTTACAATGCTTCGCTATGCTCATTACCTCCAATCACTTCGTATATCGGAAGGCTCTAAATTACTTTATGTGTCGCCCATGTACGTCCGAACGGGCCCATGCAAGACAGACAGCCGGCTGTCGCTTTTTTCTCTCCTCCGTCCGCGTCCGCGTCCGCCCTTGCCTCGCCAGTCATGCATTTCCCGCTATAAACACGCTCGTGAATTATTATGGCCTTCGCCGGAGACGTCGCCAAAGACTGTCAGCGGTTCAAACAGTTAAATTGCATACTGAAAATCGACACGTACAGGACAGAGTTCATAAATGCTTCCATCCTTCCAGCCTTCAGAGTCTGAAGAAAGTGATACTGATCCTCAAGCTCGTCATCGTCATTACGTGCACTGCGGTGCTGCTCTATCAGATCTACAGGGTAATTAATTGTCGTTAATTATAGTTGCGCGAAGACGCGATCATTAATCGCAATTGCTTTTTTTCTCAGTGTCTCGACATCTGGCTCCAGGTGAGTCTCTAGCCAAGCTCGAATACGTAGAGGGAAGCATTCATTAACGTCTCTGATTGCAGAAAAACACCAAGGCCATCCTCGAAGTGAAGTCCACAGGCGCCGAGGAGTTTCTCGCCTTCTCCGTCTGCCCCTCGTTTGGAGCAGCCTACGACGAGACAGCACTTCAGGTGACTTAAGCTGCTTTATTCGCTTACGACAAATAACACGCTTCAAAAACGCTTTAAACGTCCAGACTTTTGGCCTATCCGACAAGGACTTCTACAAGGACGGCTTCTTCTTCGGCAACCTGTCCTCCTCCAGTAGGACGAAGTCGTCGGCCTTCGCGGAGTCCGTCTTCAACAGCGTCACCTACAACGTGACAGACGTGCTCGACTACATGGTCATCAGTTCGGAGTCGAAACCGAAAACCAAGGTACAGATGTAGATGCGCAAATCGTAATTGCCCTTTAGAGCTCCTTTCCACATATTCACTGTACGTAGGTGTACTTCAACAACGCGACCGTGGTCAAGGTCAACGCTCCTGGCTCGCCTCACTCGCACAGCTCGGATCCCAACGTGCTCGCACACGTCACGACAAAGTACGACCGAACGTTCGGCCGCTGCTTCCAAGTGGAGATCAGCAAGTCGATGACGAGCATAGGGATCATCAACATCGAAATGATTGCCAGGTGATTGATTGGTACGCGTACGTAGCCGAACTCCTTTTCATACAAACCTTTCACCAGGATGGACATCTACGTGTACCTACACCACCCCGGCCAGTTCTACGACATCGACTCGAAGACCAAGATCTACGCCGATAAAGGCAAGATGCTCTTCATCGACCTCACCTACGAGCTTTCGAAGGACACCCTGGAGGACGAGGGGGACATCGCATGCAACTCCACGATGGACGCGGGATACGACAACTGCATTGACCAGCAGCTCAAGTGCGGCGGCCTATGTAGAAAGCTTTTTTCAAAACTGTTTTAAGGTATCTATTTTTCTTTCTAACCCAGGACCAATATGACCAAGGAGTTTGGCTGCATCGTCACCTGGATGCCGGTCGACACTGCCTCCGACCAGGTCTGCCAGTTGACAGAAGACAGCACGCAAAGAGAAAGGGTCATCTCAAGATACAAGTTCCTGGTACGTGGAATTAAAGGCGCCGCTTACAATTTGCATATAGTCATTCAACCTATCAATGCTATATCAGAGCTCGAACGGACTTCGGACAATGTGCTCAAAACCCTGCTCAGCGATCGAAGTATTCCTGGGGCTGCCTTTTATCAGCAGCTATAGGGACCCCGAGAAAGCATTTTTAAAGGTAAGAAAAAGTTAAGTTTGAATAGACAGGAATTAATCCGACGTTCCATGGTCTAGATGTACTTCAAGTCGACCGCCAAGGTCACTAAAACCGTTCTCGACTACCCGGTGACCTCGATGGTTGGTGAGATCGGCGGCTACACGGGCCTCCTGCTCGGCGTCTCCTTCATCAACATGACCATCATATTCGACTGGATTGTCCAGTCGTGCAGGAAGAAATAGCTAGATTAGAGTTAGTTAATATTCAACTTTCTTCTCCTCACTTATACTTGTACAAAGCGTACGCCGCTGTGCAGCGTACGGCAGACTAGCGTTATATATATGCTACAAATACAGTGACAACAGATTGCGTTCCAAGGAAAGGGATTACTAGATGTACAGAGTGAGTATATTGTACTTGTTCCTGTGGTACTGCTGGAACCTGTTGACGCCGTACTGGAGCGCGTCGAAGCCGGAGGTGGCGCTCTCGTCGGCGGCCACCCGCACCAAAGACCAGACGATCTCTTGCAGGCAGAAGACCAGGCTGAACTTTTGGACCTGGCGGTGGAGGGCGGTGACTTCAGACAGGGTCACCTGAGGGATAATTTGATCAATCAGAAAACTTAAAGTTAGGCATGGCTAGTATTATTACTTTGTGTTCTGGGACGTTCCTGTACCCGGCAAGGTACGCGTGCAGCCACCTCATCTGGAACTCTTTCGCGGGCACGTATTCCTCCCTGCCGACCCTGTCCAGGTCGGCGCCGGCCATGCTGAGAAAGTGTTGGCTGAGCTCGAAGGCCTGGTAGTTGGCGCCGGCGTACTCGGGCGCCGCGAACACCGCGCTCCGCCGAACCGGGTCGAAGATCACGTTGGCCGGGCTGAGGTCGCCGTGGCAGAATACCACGGCCGGCGTCTCTCTGGCCAGGACCTGCTCCAGCTCCGTGAGCTCCTTGTCGATCGCGTTCTTCGACGGCATCTCCTTCTTCATGCGCTGGTTGTTCCTCGGGTCAGCGAGCTGCGTCGGAACCATCTTAAGCCAGGCGCGCGTCGTGCGGAACACGTTGTTGTCGGCGACGCCGCCGCCGTCCAACTCGGTCTTCATCACGCGGTGCATTTCTCCGACGCGCCGCGCCACCACCGGATAGATGTTTCTGTCGACGGCGAGGTCGCTGTTCAGCGAGATACCGGCGTTAGCGAGAGCGTTCTCGTGCACGAAGCCGTTGGCGAAGGAGGCGTACACGCGGGGACAAAAGTGGCGGGAGGAGAACAGTCGGTAGTTGTACACCTCTGTATGCTGCAATAAGACATATGGCTTCAGTTAAGAAGTTGAAATAAACTGAGTTTCTTGAACAAGATCATATTAATTAAATAGGTAGATTTACACCGTTGCTCAATTATTCCGTTGGTTATTGGCCAGTTGCAGGGAAAAACGCCGCCAGATGAATTCTGTCCCTAGCCCCGTACAGCGAAACACAGATAAAAGATTTTACCCCCACTACGCCCTCAGGATCCACGGTCGTGGCCGGTGACGGGGCAAAACATCGATGAATGAGTTCTGCCCCCTGCTCGAAATTCCTTCTTAACGGGCATTTGACAAACGAAACACCGATAGCTGGGTTCCGCCCCCAGAACAAAATCGGGCTCAGCTACCGTGCGGTGCTAGTTAATCGGCGAACGACCAGTCGAGTAGCCGTGTTCTCGGAG
>JAAUYK010049284.1_pt1 | contig 10084 bp, 5 predicted proteins | sample 7278021 | NCBI WGS metagenome assembly JAAUYK01 (sample SAMN14350223, study PRJNA611818) | marine sediment metagenome | isolation source: surface marine sediment (1.8m) | place: French Polynesia: Moorea | collected 2018-08
CTGGCCAGCGTGCCGATCAGCGCGCTGCCCGCCAACAAGAAGTCGATGGACAAGTGCGACGATGACACCGTCGTAGTGTCCGCGTTCCTCAAGAGGAGGAGGAGGAGAAAGTAAATGTAGATTGATAGTACGTAGTAGGTAATGCGACCGATCGATCAGAGAGTGAGTGTGATTGAGAGAAGAATCGAGCTGGTGTGTTGGTCCCGAAATTTTGTACGAATGTCTGTCCGCCGTGAGTTTGCGCGTACCGTGTAGCAACTAAGCACTTTCAGACCTATATAGCCGTCCGAGCCACCAAGAATCAACAAATGTACCTATAGAATTCCAAAGTGTACCAGAAATAAGCTTAAGTCTCTGCTAGGAAATAAAGCTGATTCGTAATATGCGCTCGGCGCTGATAGACGGCTTTCTCGCGTGAAAGTCGCATCGAATTAGTCCTAGCTGGCGTTATAAGTCCTTGCACTTCCCACAAATACGGGTCACGTTTCGTTGTCCTACTTTTAGCCAGCCATGCTGCCGTCATAACTCGCTGGCAGACAACTTTTTGAGGGTGGTGCACTGGAGCAGACCGCAGACAGGCAGACGCTGGATGATCAATGGCCGTTCCATCCGTCACGCGAGCGGCGGCGATCGACCAACAGAGCAGAGAGCTGAAGAATATGGCACACGGCGGGAGGCCGAAAAGTGCAATATATGTAGGATTGCAAACACTACTTGCGATATTCCGCAATTAACTGGGCAAATACCGATTACATTGCACATATTATTCGATGTTGTGCATGTGTGTTTCTCTGTTGGGAACTCGCAATATATGCATATGCAAGCAAGCTTGAGCGAGTTCGCTTGACAAACGAGGCCGGCTGCAATCAGCCACGCGTGGAAATAAGGTTTCGAGGCCGGCACGGCGACCGGCGTAATTCTCCCCTGCGACTCGAGGGGGCGCCCGACTGCACGACTCGTGGAGAGAGTCCCTTTCGGACGGGAGGGGAAAGCCTCTGGCAGTGACAGCTGGCGCTCTCTTGCGTGACCAAACGAAAGTATACTATACTACGTGTATGTCCGCAATTAAAGCTAAATTTCTCGTGGCATAGCAATTATGTATTTAACTGGCATGACGTTGGCATTCTACACGGGCGCTTTAGCGGGGGATACTTTTTAATCACGTTTACCTGCCTTAGGAGAAAGCGCTTAATTAACCGCGTTGACGGCTCAGGTTTCACTCCCAACTAGTCAGCAGGAATTTGGCATTCATTACGTCTGTCGTAGACCTCTTTGGACATTCACCGGCAGAGGTTGCCAAATAAGTCGTCGGAAGGCGATTTCAACGTTAAGGGAATAACGCAATGGTAATGAATGTCCTCATTGCAATCACCTTGCCTAACGTGTCGACATATAATGAAGTCCGCCAGTTAAGCAGGGCAGGCTATGCCAGTGAGCGACGGGCGAACTCGTGACAGCTAGGCTAGGTGTCACAAGAAGAAAGGGCACAATGTACGAAACGCGTGCAAGCTGTCACTGGGATATATGAGCTTCCTCGAGATTGCGGTTGTACGCCAAAAGTGTTTAGTGCGAGAATTCGTACAAGCAATGCGAGCTCGTATGGCGTCGGCTTTTATGCCCTGTTCGCGTCGGACATTGCTACCATTCGAGGCAGCACGGGACGCAATGAGGCAGATAGGATCGGACCAACTTTTCTTCATGCATGCTCTACCACTACTATCTATCTGGTCTGTCCGTCGTCCGCGTCCGCTCTCGGCAGCGCTTTCGCAATTCGTCACTGACCCGTTCGGTGGCGTCAGAGACATAGTAGAGTGAGTGAGCAGCTAGTAGGCATCCTAGCCAGCGGGCGTCCCCGTCAAAAACATTTCTGCTCTGTGCGCTCCCAATGGCATGGCCAAGCATGATAAGAAGATTCGGACAATATTGGACAACGCGGCCGGCTGCAGTAAAAGACAGGAAATTCAAGCTTACATTTCTTTGACCTTTTCTGCCGATAATTAAATGCGGCAAATAATCGACGCTTCTCAACTTTTTTTCGGCGCCTAGCTCACGCTGTGAGCGCAAGTGGCAACGACCGCTGAAAGAATCTTCGCTGGCTCGCTCGCTCTTGCTGCCTCGCTGGCAGCTACAGCATAGCTCAGAAAGTCGGCAAGGCCAAACTAAGGCTCCTTCAGCTCTGTTCTGTGTACCTTGCGGCCAATTGTGAGCGGGCGGGCGGGCGTCACGGAGCAGCCTTGCGCGCGGGAGAAGCGAAGGCTCCTTCTGCTGCTGCTGCTGCTGTTGGTCTTCGGAGAGAGCGGCCTGCGAGCGAGCGAGCGAGCGCTCGATAGCTCCAAGCAGGCTCCAATCCAAGCGAGCGGGCGAGGCCTGTTACACTACTGCAGAAGGAGAGAGCGGGCGGGGGGACTGGCCTCTCGCTTTGCCTCGCTGCACAGAGTTGATATATGGCTGCGCGCGGTCCCACGTTGGCTTCAAATTATGTGAGAAAGGACAGTGAACTTGGAGCGCAGGAGGGCGCGCTATGATTGACAATCACTACCTGCAAATTATGGCGCCTGAATTTTGCTTAAAAAGGATTTATAGCGATTGGCCTTGCTAAGATAAACGTCGACTGTTGCACTGTTTTGGACTCCCTGCGCTCTGCAGAAGGCCGAGCGAGCGAGCGAGGCAGTTGAAAGTGGGGGAAAAGGTGAACAACCTTTTCTCGCCCGCCCGCCGCACGCAACGGAGCTAGGCGGCGAGAAAGCGCAATGCCCTCTCTCTCCCTCGCTCCCAGAGGCCCCGATTGTGCAGCTAGCTAGAGATTGTGCGTGTTTCGCCTATTGCTAATGCTCGTAAGCAAATAGAAATGGCCGGGGAAATACTGGGACGAAAGGTTTTCTTCGAATGCGATCGCCTTTAGGAGGTCACGTGCATTATTGATGGACGAGACTTGGACCTACCTTGCGGGAACCTCTGCTGTGGCGGCGGCGGCGAAAGGAACCTCCTCATCTTGGCCTCGACGCCGCCCCCGCCTCCGTCCTTGGCTTTGTTCTTGAGGGCGGCGGCGGCGGAGGCCGCGTTCGTCGCGTTCTTCAGCAGGTGGAAATGCGGGTGGTGGCTGTTATTGTTCTCCTCATGATGCTGTTGTTGCTGCTGCTGCTGATACTGGTGGTAGTGCTGCTGGTGGAGCTGCTGGTGGTGCGCGAGGTCGTTCTTCCTCGTTATGATCACCTTGCGAGACTTCACCAGGTTGTTGTTGTGCGCGCTGTTGTTGTTATTGTTGTTGTGACCTTGGTGGTGCTGAGGCTGGTGCTCGGACTGGAAGTCGGCAAAGATCCGGTCAATGTCGATCATTCCGGGCAGCGTCTGCAGCAGGTCGGAGGAGCGGAGGTCGCTGATGTCGGCAGGCATGTCGCCGGGACCGCCGCCGCCCCCACCCCCACCAGATCCGCTGCCGGCCGGAGACCCCGACGAGGACGGCGGAGTTCCCCCGCCGGTGGAGGACGCCGGCGACGAGGAGCTGGTGGTCGAGGCCGACGAGGACAAAGAGGCCGACGACGTGCTGGTCGTGTTGGACGTCTTGGCGGCGCCGCCGGAGGAGCCGCCCATCAGGCCGGCCAGCTCGGGGCCGACCAGGTCAGACAGGTCATCCAGGTTGTCCTCCGTCACGGGAATGGTGGACAGCTGAAAGAGCCAAGAAATTACAGCCTATCCGTAGCAGCGTGGCAATTTCGAAAAGTTAGGGCCAAAAGATACGAGTCGTTACTCGCGACAGAGCTCTTTTATTGGCCGCCAACACTGAATACTGTTACTAATACTCACCATAGCTCCCCCAATTCCCTCCGACATGACGTCCCCGTCAACGTCGGGGCACCAGAGGATGTCGTTGAACGATGGCAGCGCCTTGTTTCCCGGCCCGCCACCTCCACCCGACGCAGCCGAAGAGGCCGACCCGCCGGAGCCAGAGGGAGAGGAGGCGTTCGAAGAGGCCGCGGCCGTCTTGTTCAAGTTGGGATCGCCGTTCAGCTCCGTCTTGGAGGGAGGTGACCCAGCGGCGACGGCGGTCGATGTGGGACCGGAAGAGGCTGCGGAGGCATTGGAGCCCGTTGAGGCCGCCGCAGAGGCGGGAGCGGCGGCCGCGGTGGCGGCAGAAGACATGTTGGAATCACTCGATCAGTCAGTCACTGATTGCTCCCAAATGCATTCATGCCGACGGGCGGGCAGCGCGTGTGGTCCCCAATCCTGGAAAAGGACATGCAAGTGGTGAGACAGGTGGATGATACATACGGTCGGGAAAACTTAACAGATGCGCATGTACGTATTTAACGGCGCTGAATTGTTCACAGCTGCGGACGCACGCGCGTTCATGTGCCCGGCCATCTGTGTATCCGTAGCTGTTGTGACTGACGTTATCTGATCCGACATTAGGCACGTCATGCAATCAGCCAAAAACAACGAATGAGTGAGTGAGTGAGCGAGCGAAGACTTTATGAGTAACGCCCCTTAGAACAACTTGAGTACATTTTAACCTCATGGATATTATACAGTAGGTCTTATCATTTCGATCACAATGCCTTAGCACCTGAATGCCCTGACGGCACGAGACGGTCGAGGCTTGCCAGGAGACTTCTCATTTCTCAGTGATTCTCACAAAGGCATTCCTAGTCCACTTTTTATACGCGCGTCTTAATGCGTACGCGTATGTACGGCGACGTCAGAAAAAAAAACTTTTTTCCGCTCAAAAACACGTGGGCATGGCTAGGGGAGTGAAAAATTATCTCCCGCCGGCCGGGGCCAAGTCTGGAATTAGACGATCATTAAGGCAAATGCCTCGCCAGCCAGCCTCCCTAGCTCTTCTGATTTTAGGCGCCGGGTGCATGGGCCGACCGGCTGCGTACGTCGAACGTAGGTATATACGCGCCGCCCAAAGCCTCCCTCCCTCCCTCGTTCAATAGAGCTTCTTTCGTGCGTTCGTTTCTTTTCCACCCTCTTTTGCTGCCAGCCAGCCAGTCAGCCAGCAGCAGCTTTGTACGCCCGCTGCTTCCCTCCCTCGCTCGTCGCTTCAATCGCTCTGACGTAGCAACTCAGCTGCCGCCGCCGCCGCCGCCGCTTTAACTTTGTCCTCGAAACTTCCTTCTACACAGAAATTCAGGGCCACGCGCAGCTCGCGAGCGAGCGAGCGAGAGATCGAGGAAGGGAGGGAAGCTAGGCGGCGGGGTGGGCGAGAGAAAATCATGCACGGGGAAATTCTAATGTTTTATATAGCAGGATATAACAGACCTTTATGTAGATACAGAGCTTGAAAAGGCACATGTCTGATCTGTTCTATGACCAACGTTTAGAGCCGGCGGCAGCAAGCAGCTAGCTGGCTATGGAGCGACCACCTGGGTAAAAAGATTCCGCGTCCTTGCACCGCGGTCGGCCGGCCGGCCGTCCGTTCGCCATCCAGCTCGAGCTCTGCTGCCTATGCGTTGGTTGGTCTGGAGCTGCGCGCACGAGGGAGGGAGGCGGACATTGGCTGCCGTCCGTGCTGGAGCGCGCGAGAAATCCGACAACTGCAGCCGCCCGGAGGCGTCTGATGTGTGTGAGCTGAGAGCTTAAATATATTAGTACTTATATAAAATATTGGATCGACTCCATTTCACATACAAGGCAAGTACCATTAATATGGCTTCTGTCACGCCGCCCTCATACAACCTGCGTAGGAAGGCGTTGCTGCCAAGCAGGAGAAATGAACTGCCTTGACTGTTTCGGCCGAGTGCACGGCTCGGTCGGTCGGAGCTAACGCAGCTTAGACCATCGCGTAAAGTGTGAGAGAAAATCCCGGGCAAAGTTCGCTCACTAGAGATAGAGGCGGATTATAGTAGTATCTCTATCACTTAACACCTAAGCACTTTTCGGAGCTCATCGTAAGCGCAAAAGATGTGAAAGTACGAGCAAGCGGTTGTACCCACCATGCTTACGTAAGTTCGCAATATTTAGAACAAATTGCACTTTCATCCTTATACAAAATTCTGGTACAGACTTGTACGTGTAGTGACGAAGTGACTATTTACTTTAAAGTATAATAAAGTTGCATAATTTCTAACAACCCCGCCTACTATGCCATAGAATGCACCAACGGATCCGGCCGTCGGGTGCGCTCGTTCGCTCGCTCGGTCGGTCGATCGCCCGCTCTCCTTCTCGTTCGTTCGGCTTTGAACAGCAGAATCCTTCAGTCTTTTGTCCTTTCGAATGCCAAGGATACGAGCGCAACCCGTCCGCGGCCCTCGACTGCTGCTCGAACGAACGAACGAACGCGCGAGCGACCAACGCAACGTGCCCGCGTGCGCTTTGAAGCGTCAGAGGGAGGGCGGCTGGCTGGCTGGCTGGCTGCATGGCCGGCCGCGGCCGGTCGCTCTCCTTCCTTCCTCCCTCCCTCTTTCGCCCACAAAGAAAATGCGTCAAGCAAGCTGGGACGGTGTATCCACGGTTGGCATGGGTGGTAGTATTCGACCGTAGTGGTCGTAGGCGGCAGGCGAGCGACAGGGGTCAATGTCATTGGCCGGCCAATGTTGCTAAAGAAAACCGTGTCTATCGCTCTCTCAGAAGCGAATGTTGACCGCATTTAAGAACGGTTGCATAAAAGTCCTAAAAATGTTACTTCTTTCGCACGAGTCAGGCAAAACTGCGTAACATATTATTTGGGTAACGTAAATTAAATTCTACGACTTCAATGTGGCATGTAGGGACCCATTCTGGGCTTACTTCCAAAGTCCAAGATTTCTCTCTGCGTAAATTTTGTTCAAAGAACGCTCTAGCTAGCATATAGGTCCTGCTCTTCCCCTCTGAGGAAGCGAGCTAGCTGCAAGCGTACAACGTACGCTCACAGAAACGAACGAACGAAATAAGGCCTTGAAGTGGTGCTGGCAGCAGCAGCAGCCAGAGTCGACGGCCGCCAGCGCGACCCTGTGGAGCATAGGATACGGACAGAACCGACCGACCGACCGAGCGGCGTGGATGCGGGGAACGCTGACTGAGTGAACGATCGAAAACCAGACTAGCAACGGATCGACGAGAAATGTGGAGTGAGCAACGTACTTTCTTCCAGGATTTTACAGTCAAGCTAACGTGAGCGTAGGACTTAAATGTAAATATGTTTCTCCAAAAAGCATCCAACTTGACGCCGAAAATGAAACTAAATTAGGGCAAAACAGTCGGATCTGCCTTTCACTTGCAGCTACTACTTATAACATTAATTAACCCCGACAGTCACGAAGAAGACTCTGACAGGCAGGTGGGCCATATATGCAAGTCATTAAGGCCAATTTACCCGGCCGCTATGTAGGTCACTTTAAAATGGCAGCAACTGGATTAAGTTACCAGAAGCTATAAGTGTAGTAGTACATTCTTAAATTCAAGTATGTGGTTCACCGACTGGTCAACAAGTTAGAAACCCCAGTGTTCCATATTGCGAAAGTCTGCACTAACCGGCAATTGAGGGAGAAAAGTCAAGCACGTCTCGTGGGCAATTCAAACACGTAGTAGTATACAAATCACTGGTTCCCAACTGCACTTAAAACCAATGTACGGCGTGTAGCGTTTGACACGAACTAGCTCATCTATTAATAACCAAATTGACTTCGACTAAATATATATACGAGCCATACCTACGTATTCAAACGCATATAAAGCCCTAGCTGCATGTACATGTAGACAGTCGGCAACAGACAGTTGGAGGTCCGGCCGGCGGTCCTCGCCTCGCCTCACCAACCCACGCCGTTTACATCCACTAAAAAGTTTGCCATTCCCTCCCTCCCTCCGTCCGTCTGTCTGGTCTGGAACCCTTTTCGCGACGTCGCGTCGGGCCCGCTCTTTCATGCGCTCGCTCGCTCGCTCGCTCGCCAGCATGCGCTCCGGCCTCGGCGGCCGCCAGCCTCTCCATGCTCGCTCGCTCGCTCGCTCACTCGCACAAACGACTTTCAGAGGCTCCATTTTGCAGACGTCTGGCTGGCTGGTGGGTTCTTTCGTCCTATTCTTCCTCTCGGCGGCGGCGGCGACTATCCAGCCAGCCGACTGGACATGGACGGCTTGGATCTTGCTACTTTGAGTACATCCGGCAATAATTTAAACGATGCAACAGTCATAATTGGAAATAGACGAGGGCCTATAAATACACCCAAGCGTCTTAATTTTCTCTTACTCCCCGGACATCTCATAGCCAAGAAGCAGGCAATGAGATGATTTGTTCTTTGTGACATGATATGCAATGTAGAATCATTTTCGGAACTGTGCGATCTTTCTACCTGCACAGGAAGCGGCAGCGGAACATAGCCATCGAACGTACTTCGTAGGGAGAGAAAATCCCGCCGTCGGCGCCGCCAACGCGCCGTCGCCGCCGCCTCTGAACTTGCGTCCGTCCGTCGGCGCCGCCGTCGCCGTCGTCTGAAACCCAGACGTCGGCCGTCCGTCCGTCCGTCCGTCGACAATAAATTCAAGGCCGACAACGCCGGTGCTGCCTCAATCCGCCGAACGAACGAGCTGATCGGGTATAAGCGCGTACGTGCAAGGTTTGGGCGGCGGACAACAGGTGGATTAGAAACAACGAATTTTCCCTGCTTAATTTCCTTTTCATTCATGATATGGCATATCAGAAGTTTCATATGTACGTAGCATATGACGATCTACGGTGACGCATTCTTACCTATAACGATTATCCTTAATTAAATTGGTCCTCCGTCTCGAAATGATATGTCAGTTGGCAACACGCTGGATCCCTTTCGTCAGGCCTCACGCGCGCAAAAAGTCACCAAAACACAGCTCCAAAATACGAGCGCACGTGCGCGTACGTCGGCGTCCACTTACGTAGCGCACTCAACACGCCGGCAAATCGGATTTCACCCTTCTTCTCCTACACTGACGCACACTGAATAAAGCCGGCCGGCAAAACACTCCAATCACCACTGCTCACTCGATTCAAGAATCTGTAGTGTACGTATACTAGACCGACGATGTTGGCCACAGACGTACACTCTATCGCGAATACGATGCGGGTATACGTGTATCCGGACGTGATCGAGTCTCTCGCTCCTCCTTCCGTCGGGGGTGCAACTCGAACTGAGGAGCAATAGCCGCGCTCGCTCGCTCGCTCGCTCACAGCCGGCGAAAGAACGCATGCAGCAGCAGCAGCAAGGCGCTGCTTTACTCGCGCGCGCGCGCGTTCGCACGCGCTCACAAGAGTCGACGAACGCTGGTCGGTCGGTCGGTCGGTCGGTCCGGAGAAGCTGGACGGATGGATGTGAGACAAACTTATGCGGCCAACTACGTATAAGTACTCGTACGCTCGGATATGTATATACGAGTACATTGGGTGATGTCAAAATTTTAGCCATAAATTTTGATATATATTCATTGCACCAACATGCACACTTACGTACGAGCAAGCAGCCACGATCGAACGCGTGCGCGTTGTCTGCTTCGCTCGCGCTCACCTTTCGTGCAGGGCCGGTCGGCCGACCAGCTGGGCCTTCTTGTTTCCTTCCTTCCTTCTGACCCTGCCAACGCACTCCACTACAGATAAGGCTGGTTGGTTGGCTGCCTACGGAGTGGACGTTTCCTTGCCTCGACGACCAGCTAGTCAGGACACGGGCGGCGCGGGCGGGAGGATGTTGGCGGAGAAGAAATTGCGCGCGCCGGTTTTGACGCAAAAGAGGAGGCAACATACGCGCATTCGAAATTCGTACTGCAACCTTTGTCGTAAGTATGTCAGACTGTAATCGGAGCGAGGTGTTGCTTAGGAGAAAATATTACCTGTTGAGATCGAGGTTCGACAAAAACACGCCCTTTGCAAGGGATATAAGCTCCTGAAATAAATGCGCTGATAGACCAATGCGAACGTTTTTACATGCAAGGCATTAGTTATTTTCCAACTACTACGTACTGACTGTACCAAGCTGACTTCATCGCTTTAATCATCCATGGCATGGGCCGGTCGGTCGGTCCGCCACCGAAGATAGTCGCTACACCACAGGGGTCTTCTAGAGGGCGAGCATTTGAGCTGCCAATCTAACAAGGTCCCATAATTGAAACCTTATCATAGAATAGACTACGTATAAGGAGCGAC
>JAAUYK010091448.1_pt1 | contig 10084 bp, 6 predicted proteins | sample 7278021 | NCBI WGS metagenome assembly JAAUYK01 (sample SAMN14350223, study PRJNA611818) | marine sediment metagenome | isolation source: surface marine sediment (1.8m) | place: French Polynesia: Moorea | collected 2018-08
AGCAGATAGTCCCGTAATCTTGCAAGCTTCTCGCGGTGCTCGTAAATATGCAGGAGAGAATTTCCTCCGCCATCTGGTTCTAGCAGCGGTGGAAAGCTACCCTCACATTCCGGTTGCCATGCACCAGGATCATGGCAATAGCCCAGCGACTTGCTACTCTGCCATTCGCAACGGTTTCACCAGCGTGATGATGGATGGTTCCCTGGAAGCGGATGCTAAGACTCCAGCCAGCTTCGATTACAATGTCAGCGTTACTGCTGAAGTGGTAAAAGTTGCCCACTCAATCGGTGTCAGTGTTGAAGGAGAACTGGGTTGTTTGGGTTCTTTAGAAACTGGTCAAGGCGACAAGGAAGACGGTCACGGCTTTGAAGGCACTCTGAGTAAAGAGCAATTGTTGACCGATCCTGACGAAGCTGTTGAATTTGTGGAACGCACCCAGGTAGATGCTCTCGCTGTCGCTATTGGTACTAGCCACGGCGCTTACAAGTTTACTCGCAAGCCTACTGGTGAAATCCTTGCCATCAGCCGGATTGAGGAAATTCACAATCGCTTGCCCAACACTCACTTGGTAATGCACGGTTCCTCCTCTGTCCCCCAAGAGTGGCTGGACATGATCAATCAGTACGGCGGCAAGATCCCTGAGACTTACGGCGTGCCTATCGAAGAAATTCAAAAGGGGATCAAGAGTGGCGTGCGTAAGGTAAATATCGACACCGACAATCGCTTGGCGATTACGGCTGCGATCCGCGAAGCTGCGGCTAAAGACCCCTCCAACTTTGACCCCCGCCACTTCATGAAGCCTTCTATCAAGTACATGAAGCAAGTGTGCTTGAAGCGTTACGAAGCCTTCGGTACCGCTGGTAATGCCAGCAAGATCAAGCAAATGACTTTGGATGACTTTGCTGCTAAGTATGCCAAGGGCGAGTTAACTGCTCACACGAAGAAGACTGTGGCTGTATAAGATTGGGCGCAGACAAGCTGTCATGTTTGTCTGGTCGAATAAATAAATTGTCTGGGTAGCTTTTAAAGTTACCCAGCTTTCTTTTCGTACAATTTCTGTCCTACAGTTGTAGCTAAGTGACGATGACCAGCTTCAATGAGAGCGCGATCGCGAATTCGGCAAGAATCACACAAGCCGCAAGGCTCCTCTGAACCCTGGTAACAAGACCAAGTTTGCTCAATTGGTACCCCTAAACCTAAGGCGCGGCGGACAATATCGACTTTCGAGTCCATCACCAAGGGGGCGACTAATCGGGGTGCTTTCTCCTCTACTCCCACCTTAGAAGAAAGATTGGCAAGTTGCTGATAAGCTTCTAGATATTCGGGACGACAATCAGGATAACCTGAATAATCGACTGCATTGATACCCAGGTAAATCGCCTCGGCACCTTTGGCTTCTGCAAGAGATAGAGCGATCGCAATAAACACGGTATTTCTTCCCGGCACGTAAGTAGAAGGAATGACCTCAGGCTTTACCCCATCTTTCGGTAGAGAAATCGACTCGTCAGTGAGGGAAGAACCGCCCCAAGCCCGCAAATTGACATCGACAATATGGTGTTCGGTAATGCCTAAAGCTTTCGCTACTTGAGCGGCTGCTTGCAATTCTCGCTCGTGCCGCTGACCATAGCGAAAGGATAGGGCAATTACTTCGTATCCGTCAGCAATGGCTATAGCAGCCGTAGTTGCAGAATCTAAACCTCCTGATAATAACACTACAGCTTTAGACTTCATATCAAATTTTCTCGTTTGTCGCGTTTGACTTTAACCTAAAATATAAAACCTAGCCAATTATTTTTGGATTAATTGTTTGAGGGTTTGCAGTAATTCCTGCTCTTGAAAAGGTTTAGTGAAATAGGCTTGTGCCCCTAGATTGATCGCCAATTGGCGATGTTTATCGCTACTGCGGGAGGTGAGCATTACCACCGGCAGGTATTGCCAGTCAGAATTGGATTTAACCTGCGCCAAAAAGCCATAACCATCAAGGCGTGGCATTTCAATGTCACAAATCACAGCTTGGACTAGCAACCCTGCTTGCAGTTTTTCCAGGGCATCCTGCCCATCTTTTGCCTGTTCAACCCTAAACCCGACTTTCTCTAAAGTGAGTGCTAAAAAGCGACGGACAGTAATTGAATCATCGACCACCATAACGTAGCTTTTCTCACTTGAAACTGCCTTAGTTGGGGACTGAAACAAGGGACTTTGTCGAGACTTTGTCGGCAAGGTTTCTACTTGATTAGAACCCTGGATTGAACTTTGACGATCGATCCAGCGCAGCAAACCAATCGCATCAACTAAGGGCACAACTCGACCGTCTCCCAAAATGGTACAGCCGCTAAAGCCTGGGGGCATTTTCAGGCTGCCTTCAATAGCGCGAATCGTGACTTCCTGTTCTCCCCAGTAGCGCTCCACTTGAATCCCAACCAGCTCCTCCCCCTGAGCAATCATTAATACAGTTGGCTCATTGACGATTGGAACTGCTTCGAGATTGACCATTTGATGAGAACGAGGGAACTGCAGCCATTCACTCAAGGGAATCAGGGGCATCATGTACCCGTTCCAATTTAAGACTTTCTTGTCAGCATCCAGGAGCACCATTTCTGGTTTGAGGGACAGCATTTCTTCAACAGCGTTGATCGGAAAGGCTAGCAGCATCCCGTTGCTTTCAACCAATAGCACTCGTACTACGGAGAGCGTAAAGGGAACGCTAATCGTAAAGGTTGTCCCCATACCCAGCTTGGTATCCACCTGAATCTCACCGCGAACTTGCCGCAGATTAGTGCGAACGATATCCATCCCCACCCCTCGACCAGACAAATCCGTCACCTGTTCAGCGGTGCTAAAACCGGGCTCAAAAATCAGATTTAGCAAGTCATTTTTACTAGCTCCATCAAGGTCAGCCGCATCCAAACCCATTTCCAGGGCTCTGACGCGAATCTTGTCCAGGTCGATGCCACCGCCATCATCGCTAATGGTAATTACTGTCTTATTGCCCCGATAGGCAGCACTGATTTCAATTGTCCCTTTTTCTGGCTTGCCGCAAGCTCTGCGGGTGGCTGGCTCTTCAATCCCGTGATCGAAAGCATTGCGGAGTAGGTGCAGTAGGGGGTCGCCCAGTGCCTCTAGAATGGTGCGATCGATGAGGGCAGAACCTCCTTTTACCTTGAATTCAACCTGCTTGCCGTACTGAAGCTCCATGTCTCTCAAGGCTCTGGGGAAACGTCCTACCAGATCGGAAATCGGACGCATCCGCACCTTGGTAATACTGGTCTGCATTTGTTTCGCGGTGCGGTTGAGTTCGCGAGAGGTGCGCTCGGCATCTTCAAGGTTAATTTCAACGTCGCTGGTCATTTCCTGAATCTGGACAATGGTATCCATCACCTCACCGGATAGCAGGTGTAAATCGCTGTAGCGATCCATTTCCAGCAGGTCAAAGTATTGGTGATTGGGGATGGATAATTGATGATTGGAACTGACTGCTGCCGTGAGTAGAGGCGTAAGGTCTTGGGCACCTACTAGAGATGAGGTTGCTCCCTGGGTCGTAATTTGGTCGTAGGCAGTGCGCAAGCGGAAGTTTGACTGCTCTAACATCTGAACCCTTTGGCTCAAAAGACCAATTAAATTGCGTAAATTTTTCAGTTGCAAGTCCAGACCATTGCGTTCAATTGTCAGTTCTCCGAAGAGATCGCTGAGTCGCTCCAGTTGCCCAGCGGGAACTCGAATAGTTTTTTCAGAGTCTTCGCTCGCAGGTGCAGTAGTTAGGTCTTTTAGCTGAGGCTCTGAGGGTTCTAGAGGATGAATGCTCTTGACCTCTGTCTCAAAGCTATCCGCTTTTGCTGCCAATTGCTCGCTCTCAGGGATAGCTTCTAATAAGGAGAGCAAATTCAGCTCCTCTTCCTCAAAATTATCTGACTCTAGGAAAGACTCGATCGACTCAAAGGTTTCAGCATCTGTCTCAAGGGTAGGAGGACAATTGACCGCTACTTGGTCGAGATTTGCCAGATTTAGCTGTGTCGGCAGAGTGCCAACCTGACCCGTGAGAACCATAGCTTGCGATCGCCGCCACTCCTGAATCGCTAGACGAGCGATCGCTTCTGTCTGCTCTGGTGCAGCTTCTAGTTGCTCAATCACTGATTGACAGAGGCTGCTAAAGGATTCTAGAGATAGAATTTCGCCCAATCCCCCTAGTTCTTGGGCAGCAATCAGGAATTCTTCTCGCAAGCAAGGTCTTTCTTGGTCGGCCAAGACGGACTCCAGTCGCTGGAGGCACCCTTCCACCTCCGTCTCGAAGAGTAAGACACTCATGTCTTCTCCCGCCTCTTCAGACAGCAGTGTTGCTGTATCTTCAGGCTGGAGGTCGCCAAGGCGCTCGTGCAGTTGGTCAAAGACGGGATTGACTTCAGTCTCTAGCCAAGCCCCTTCGATCGCAGAGCCTTTATGATTGAGGGCAACGACCTGACGCAGGCGATCGACTGCCCAGAGCAGTAGGCGTTCCAAGTCCTCATTCACCACCGCTGCTTTTCTTACCTGGAGGACTTTAAAGAAATCCTCTAGGCGGTGAGCCAGGTGACTCAGAGGTTCAAAGCCCATCATCGCTGCACCGCCTTTAATGGAATGGGCAGCTCGCAAGAGGGCATCTAGACCATCGCTATCAATACCGCTGGTGCCCAATCCGAGCAATCCTGACTCAATAGCATCCAAGGATTCTTGAGCTTCTTCGAGAAACAGCAGTCGCGCTTCACCTTCCCTATCCTGTGCCATGGTCTATTCTTCATCCCCTACTTTGAACGTCCCTACAGATGCTTGCAACTGCTGCGCGATCGCCACAGTTTCCTGCAGAGAACTAGAAACCTCTCTCGATGAATCGGAGGTGCGCTCCGAGACTTGAGCAATCTCTTCCATGAACTGCCTCACTGATTGAGATGTCTGAGCCTGAGAAACCGTAGCACCGGAAATAGACTGCACTAACTGGTCAATCTGGCGGGACACTTCGACGATCTCAGCGAGACTCTGCTTGGTCTTTTCTACTAAGCGAGTTCCTTCCACCACCTGGGTAGTTCCCATTTCCATCGCTTGGACTACTTCGCTGGTTTCCAGTTGAATGTTGGCCACAATCTGCTCAATTTCCTTGGTCGCTGTTGCTGAACGAGCTGCCAGTTCCCCCACTTCTTCAGCTACCACGGCAAAGCCTTTACCTTCTTCTCCAGCGCGAGCCGCTTCAATACTGGCGTTAATCGCTAACAAGTTGGTTTGCATGGCAATTTGGTTAATCAGGGAAATTACCTTAGAAATCTGTTGGGAAGATTCCCCCAACCGCTTCACCTTCTTAGCCGTTGCTGCCACGGTTGAGCGCAACTGGGAGATACTTTCTACCGTCTGATCCATAGTTTCTCCTCCCCTTTGGGCTGTAGCAGAAGCAGTGCGAGCCACTGCGGCTGCCGCTTTCGCATTATCGGCTACCGCTTGAATCGAGAGGGTCATTTGCTCGACTGAATTGAGGGTATTGGCAATCTGAGTCGCTTGTCTGGTCGCCTCATCTGCCAGTTGACGAATCGCACCTTCGTTTTCCCCGACTGAATTGTTGACCTGAGCTGCCGCTTGTTTGACTTGGGTCACAAGGTCTCGCAGACTTTCAATAATGGCATTGAAAAAGTCAGCCACAACGGCGATTTCCAGGGCGGTCATTTCAGCTCGCACCGTTAAGTCACCGCTGGCAGCCCTTTCCACAGTAGTTAGCAACTGGAGAAGTTCACCTTGAAGTGCTGTCTTTTGTTGGCGTTCCTGTTCAACACCTGACTCAATTTGCTCCAGCAGACCTTGGAGCTGTACCACCAGATTATTGAAGCTTTGAGCCAGGGTTTGAGTTTCACTGGTTCCCTTGGGTTCAGCTACAACATCGAGATTACCGGCAGCCACCTGCTCGGCTGTGCTAGCCAAATTCACTAGAGGAGCAGACAGTTGGCGGGCTAAAAGCACGATAATTACCACTGCTACTGCTCCCAGAATCACGGCAGTCAGGGCAAAGACGGCAATCAACTCGCTGCCAGCCGATTGAATTTCCGCTTGGTCTATCGAAGCAACTGCCACCCAATCTGTTCCCGGAATGGTTGCGATCATATACTGTCTGTCTCCAGCAATGAATGAGGCAGTCGGTTCTTGCTCTCCAGTCTCAGGGTTAAACCGATTAACACTTACTTGCTCGAGTGAATACTTGGTTTGAACATCCCTGATCCCTTGCTCGAGATTGAAGGCTGAGTCTTGAAGTGCCTTGGTTAGAGACGTTCCCACTGCCACCACCGCTTCCTCCCCGACTATCCTCCGCGTACTACCGCCACCCTGAGCCGTAGCGGTACTGATCACGCTACCTGTACTGCTGTCGAGAAGCTGCACCGTTTGGGAACCAGCGATTCCCGCCCGTTCCAAGTACTTGGCCACCATATCGAATTTGCTGGCGGACACCACCGATTTAATCACCCCCAGAAATTCCCCCGAGTCCGGCGCGGCGATCGCCTGAACTAGTCTCAGGCTAAAAAGCTTAGTCCCTTGATTGAAGTCAGGAGAAGAGACCCACCGATTGCCACTTTTGCCCTGTTGCCACCAGTCTTCATCCCTTTGGACAAAGTCAACCGGGGGGTCAGCATAGGCAATGTTGAACCCATGTCGCTCGGTGAAAAATAACTGAGCAACCCCCCCAATCTTTGCAGTTCTCCTTAAATAATCATTGAGCTCTTGGTTAGGCTCGAGGAGTCTGGTGTCAGAAAAACTCTTTTCCAACCGCTCAATGGGTAGTTGCTGGAGGTTGAGTGCCTCTACTTTTTGGCTACCGCTGCGAGCAGCATCAATCACTAGGGGGTTATGGGCTAGCATAGCTGGCAGTTTAAATTCCTGCTCTAGTATCTCTCTCGCTGCTTTGCCTGCCAGCAGAGCTTGATCGTGCAACTGCCGTTTAATTCTGGTTTCGGAGTTTTGCTGAATAATTCCGTAACCTACTGTACTAGCAACAGCCAGAGGCACCAACACGGTGGGCAGAACTGTCAGCAACAACTGGCTGCGGAGAGAGATGCCGGGCTGCTTGGCTTTGGACGCTCTATCAGTTTGCTCATCGGATTTGATTGTCTGAACATCCTTTGAAGCTTGCTCTTGGAGGGAAAAGGGAGCAGAGGAAGAATTGATCCCAGGGGTTTGCTCCTCAACTTGAGAGTTTTGAGCCGATAAACTGCGATCTTTGTCGGTGTTCTCGGAGTTAGACTGAAGAGGAATCTGAGTCATGACATCATTAGATTATGTTTGGTAATCGATCGAAGAGTAGCTGAGGTTTGGCGAATCGAATCGAGGGAGCGATCGCTGATTGAGCTGGTTATTTTTCAAGTTCTATCACTAGGTCATAGGACTCTCGCATCTGCGCTAGCGACTCCTTCGCTCCTTGGGGAAACTGATCGAACTGAGCCGTATTTTTAAACTCCTTCAACAGAGCCTTTCCCTCTTTTGTCTCATCCATATCCATCAGAGCGGTTTTGATTGCCTCGACTCGCTCTGGTTCCATGCCGGGTCGCAGAACTGCGACCTGGCGGGGAAACGCTGCTGTCTTTGCCAGAACAAACAGCCGGGCGCGGCTTTCCTCTGACCCTTCTTTGAAGTTCTCGCTGTCAATCACTCCGGCGGCAACCTTTCCGTCGAGCACCCACTTGACGATGTTTGAATCTTTGCCGGCGAAGATATACCCCACTTCGTCTGCTGCCACCGACTGATTCGGTTCATCCTTCTTGACAGGCTTGAGACCTACTTTGATCAGATGAGCCAGGGGCAGCATATAGCCAGAGGTGGAAGAGGGTTCGTCAAGGGCAATCATCTTGCCCTCTAAGTCACTCACAGACCTGAGATTGCTATCGTTGCGAGCAAGGAATAATGCCCTATACTCCGCGACGCCGTCCTTCCAACGCCGCAGGATCGCCTGGGCACCAGACTGTTCGATCACAAACATTGCCGGATAGAGACTATCAAAGTAGAGGTCTACTTCGCCAGAGGTCATCCATTGAGCCATCGTCTCTTTGTCTGGAGCGATTTTCACCTCGCCCCAACTAATACCAACATCACCCAGGTTGGCAGCCAGGTAATCGGCGATTGGCTCGAAGCGTTTGCTCCGATACTCTGCTTCCAAGGAGATGTCGCCTAGGACAATAACCCCCGTCGCTTTAGCCTTAGCTTCAGGTTTAGCTCCACAGCCCGGTAGGGGGCTCAGGATGCCGATTAGTGCTATGGTTGTTAGAAGCTTTTTCAACATATTTTACTCCTCGAAAGGCAAATTAAATGGGTGACAGCTTAGTCACCGTGCAGGATTGGTGAGCGCATAATAGCTTTAGCATCCAGAACCAGCAGAGCATCGCTCTTTTGCTGGACCCAACCCCGCAGATAGGGGGTTAGACTTGGTGCAAAAGCTCCAATTGGCGATTGGAGGGCATCGGCACTTAGCCGCATTACCCCTTTCACTTCCTGGACAACCAAGCCCAGAGGGACATTTTCCACCCGCACAATCGCGATGTTGTACTGTTGAACATCCCTGTCGATGGGCTGCAACTCCAACATTTGAGGCAGATCGATCGCCCAGAACACGCGACTGCGTTGGTTGAGCAATCCAAGAACGCACTCAGGCATATTCGGCATAGGCACGATGCGCTCAACTGGCACAACGAGAACTTCCTGAGCATGCTCCATCGGTAGAACAGCCGCTGTCTGGGAGTCGAGTTGTAGACTCAGATAAGGATCGCCTAGATCTTTCTTTGATTGGTTCGATTGAAGCGCAAGGGTTAAAGGATTCATTGTCGATTACTTAAGCTACAAGAGATTTGACAGCCCGAATAATTTGCTCTCGAGTAAAGGGTTTGGTGATATAAACGTCCACTCCTTGCTTGAGACCCCACAATCGATCTAGCTCCTGATTTTTAGAAGTACAGGCGACAACGGGAAGATTTTGGGTCGCTGGATTCCTCTTCAAGCTGCGACACAGCTCAAAGCCACTCATTCCCGGCATAATTACATCTGTGACAACAACATCAGGCTTTTGTTCGGCGGTTTTTTTCAGCGCTTCTTTTCCACTATTAGCGTGGATAACGTTATAGCCGCCTTCGCGCAAATAACTGCTAATTAAATCCCTTTCTGAGGGCATATCTTCTACAACTAAAACTGTAATCATGTTGGCGTTCCTAGCTTAAGTTAAATATCTGAAGACCATTTTGAGCAACTCTGATTGGGTGAAGGGCTTAGTCAGATAGTCAGTTGCTCCTGCCAACCTGGCTTTTGCTCGATCTATGAGGCTTTTATTCCCCGTCACCATCACAATAGGCGTAGTCTTAAATAGGGAAGATTTTCTGAGCAGAGAACATAGTTTGTAGCCATTAATATTTGGCATGTTCACATCCAACAAAATTAAGTCAGGCTTAATCCGAATAATTTCCATCAAAGCTTTAAGGGAATTATTAATGGTGAAAACCGAAAAATCATCCTGATCTAAAAATCGGTTAATCGCATGTAGAATCACCTTACTATCATCAACACAAGCAATTTTCCAATTTTTTTGTAACAATGGAGCATTCGGCAGTTCAGCCAAACTCATGTCTGTCTGAACCTCAGTTGGCACATTAACCAAGGCTTCTGCCTTTGAAGGTAGAGGGGATTCGGCAGAGGGCAGGCGGCTTTCTCCCCCCTTCCCCCTGAGTTCGGTACAAGCCTCTTCCAATTGCCCGCCCACCTCCGACCGCCGACTGCCGACTGCCTTTTTCGTGGCATCGGTAGCCAATTTAGGGGAATAATCAGATATTTTGGGGAATTGATCGAAGGGAGGCTGGGGTTCCCCTAAGATAATAGTTTTATTGACTATGTGAGGATACAATTTTTTAGCTAAGATCAGCTCATCTTGATTTAAGAGAGCGGCAATCTGACGAAAACTAAATCCTCTTAAGAGCAGCATGCCTAGTGTCTGTTTTGGTTGAGCAGAGGATGCACTAGAAAAATAAGGACGCTGATAAGACGACCAAATTTGAGGACTTAAAGCTTTCCAAGCCTGTATTTTTTTTCTACATTCTTCAAGGAA
>JAAUYK010129800.1_pt1 | contig 10084 bp, 5 predicted proteins | sample 7278021 | NCBI WGS metagenome assembly JAAUYK01 (sample SAMN14350223, study PRJNA611818) | marine sediment metagenome | isolation source: surface marine sediment (1.8m) | place: French Polynesia: Moorea | collected 2018-08
CCCCCAAAAACGTCCTCTGTCTGGGCACGTCTGGAACGTGCGCCGATCGCGTTATGTCCTCAGATCTGGTTCTAGTCAGTCGCGCACTCTGCCATTTTTGGAGTTACATAACAACACCTGGCCGGCTGGCTGGTTGTATGACACGACCGACCGACATAAGACCATCTTTTTAGCGCCCGCTCCCGGTCGATCGTCGCGTCGGCCAATTTCCATTCGCGTGCAGTTTACGAAACCAGCTAGACAGACGTAGGTAGGGGCGGCGGACGAAATAATCTCTGGCTCTGGCCGACCGCTTGATCGTCAATCAGTCCAAGGCTCTTGTCAGCTAGGTAGCTGCTGAAAACTAAGGCATAATCGCGGGGGGAATCTAACGGGAATTTTTCCTCTTTTACTCGAAACAATGCCCACGAGCGCAAATCGCAAAGAAACAGACATATACTGTATCTATCTGAGCTGGTGACGGTCAAGGTTACTGCAGGCAGCGCAAATCTATAGCCGACGGACAGACAGACGAACGGACAGATCTCTTTCTCTCTTGCTGGGCTAACAGAACCAGTATAGGTTCGTGATGGTGTGATAATCATGGTGGAGGTGATGACAGAGATTGCACGCTGCGCTCGCTCGAGTGATATCTGGCCCGTACGATCGAATGTGCGCGCACTTCATAATATGTGGGAAACAGCGAGACAGCAAAATGCGGACGGGAAAGGGGACTTTTTAATTTCCGAGCCATTAAGTTAAGCCAATGCGGCAATATTAATTCCCAAGTCCCAACTTACTTTGCATACGAAGCAGTTGAGATGCCACGTTCCGCCCATGGCGTTGACCGACTTGTCCGTGATCGGTTTGGAGCAGCCCTTGCACTTGGGGCAGGCGTGGTCGATGTAGCACTTCTCGCAGAACGGGTTCCCCTTCAGCTCGTGGTAGCCGACCTCGGGCGTGAACTTCTTGTCGCACTGGTAGCACGTGAAGTGGTGGTCGTGCCACGTCTTGTCCATCGCCTTCACGCACGCCTGAAATCATAAAGAGGCCACAAATTCAATGCAATTGCAGTTAGTACAACGAACACCATAAAGTCATAAAACGCGCCGGACCTTATAAATAGCGCAATAGTTCCGCCATGGCCGCCGGCGGCTCCGCGCGGTCAGAATAACCAGCTAGCCATTGACGTCTTTACGGAGCGGTGACGACAACACAAAGACGCGAGGGACTTAAATTGGGTGCATTCGAAATCGGGCAAACGGTCCGCTGCTAAGCTAAGCCAATCGGGCCTCGGCTATCTCCATGCAGAAACCGGATCGCCCGCTCAAATCTTTTGCCCTGCCCATGCCCCGCTTTGCCCTGGCCTGGTCCAGGAACGGCAACTGTTAACCTTTTCCTATCCTCTGTCCGCGTTGACACATCCATTCCATGGACAGAGAACTGCATTTACGTAACCACGCGCCGGCTTTTGGTACGCGCCGCTATATATATACGTGGCGTGCGTAGCGAAGCCACGTGCTTGTGGGACTGGGAAGCGGCGACGAAAATGTCAAGATGTGGGCCGGCCGGCCGAGCGTTCATTTTTGCGTCCCCTGCATCCATAGATTCAGCAGCTTGAAAGAAATTGCCTATTGGCCCTACTTAATGGCTGTCCGGTCCGGTGTCGCTCTCTCGCTCTCTTTTGGCTCATCTGCTGACTGTGTCTGTGAGCGGACGGACGGACGGACGATGCTTTGAGTTGAGCTGCGTAGGAGCAGCTGCATAAAATCTCACTCTCGTCGGACGGTCGACCTTGTCTTCTTAATGCCCCGAGATAGCGTGGCTATACTGTATATCTACAATGTTGCATATGCGCGGTTTACAGTCTTTAACGTGCTTAAACTCTATAAAATGTTGAGCTAGTACATATTTCGTATCATTATCTGCTCGAAGTTGCACCCTTAAAGCTCATATAATCCTCTACACCAGATCTAAGCAGTTGTATGCAGGAGCCGAGCTAGACGAGTCGGGCTGACTAAAAACCCAACCCTTCTCCGCGTGTCCGTCCGTCCGTTCGGACAGACTAGCAGGCTACAATCTCGAACAGGATAGAGAGGCACAGATTGCCCATCAAATAGAGAATCTCGCAGAATCGACCGAGGAGCAGCAGTATCTCAGAATTAAACAGCACTGAAGCGTCGTCACGTGCGCGACGCAATGCACTGATGACTCGTTTTGCATATCACCGTCAGCTCCGAGTCAGAACGATTGGTTGGCTGACTGACATCCATTTGCGTGAAATAAGAGTCGATCTTGGGGTGCACGTTCCACGAAAGATCAGAAGCTGCATCCTCAAATGCGGAATGGGGGACGAGTAGTTTGTCAGTTGTTGAGCTCGTTCGTTCGTTCGTTTCTTCGATGGATGTATACGTATGTCTAGCTGGGCGTGGCTTTAGCTGAGCAAGACAGAGGCACAATGAATGGGAGGGAGAAATTTTACGAGCATAAATCTTCCGTGTCAGGCCGAGAATGTGGCCGACTGGGAAAACAGAGAACGGTACGCCTGCCTCTTCGATCGTTCGTCGCACTTTTAACAAACTACTGAGTCCGTGTCAACAGGACGCCGCCGTCACGCCTTCCCTGCAGGAGGCGGCCTTCAAATGCATAGGTGGCAATTTTTATAGAGGCAAAACATCGCGGACGTGCCAAGAAAAATATTAGGAAAAAGATATGAAATACATAGTAACTTATATAGTTAGTTGTAGGCATGAGTTTTTGCATGCCTCCTCCTAAGATAAGGCTGTCATTTTCCCAAATTGCCCATTTCGAAAGAATCCTGCATGATGTGCTTCATCTCCAATATTCACTTTACGGTCATAGCTCCGATTTTACGACTGCAGAGATTGGCGATCCCTGATCGAAATCATGCATGCAATCTTGGCTGACCTCTGTGATGTACTCCAGACACCTGGCGCACTTCGGCACGAACTTCTCCTTGTAGTGCGACTCGCAGTAGAGCTTCCCGTCCTTGGAGTAGGTGGGGATCTCCCTGAGGTCGGCGTTGCACTCGGTGCAGACGAAGCAGCCCTCTTCGTGGTACAGCGTGTCCTTCGCCTTCATCGCGCGGCCGCTGAAATTGAAAATCGGATTCACCCCTTTTCGCAAATTAATGTCACGCCTTACGTGATCTCCTTCCCGCATTTTCCGCATTTCTCCGCCGCCTGGCCGTCATCGCCCATTTTGACGCCGTCGCCGTTCGTTGAGCAAGTCCTGAAACGAAATCGGAGGATTCGAAGCGGGACGGAACTGAAAGCGCTCAATTACTGAAGAAGGAAGGATGCACATACGGCGTGGCCTTTGAAAGGCGGGGCCTACATAGCTGTCTGTCTGCTCTCAGTTCCTACGATTATGCCCGGCGGCGGGCAAGTTTTGAGCATTCTGACAATGCCAAGGGAAATATTTACGTAAAGAGAAGAGAACGAGACTGGGAGGTTTGAAGGAATTCCGCAGGCAATTGAGGTCTGAAAATCTGGCCTCTTTCCCCCAGTATAAATAAGAGTACCGGTTGCAACAATGAGCGGTCGCGCGTCAACACAGCCAGCAGGCTTTCTATCTACTCACGAACGCGCTTCCTTCGATTCTTCTTACCTCGCGCGCTATCTCTCTTCTCTCACTCTATCTCCGCTCACTCCGGTTTCAGTTTCACTTCTGAGCAACTGTTTGCCGCCTCCGCCTCTTTCCCCTCGCCCGGCCTCCGTCGTATGTATGCCCAACCTCCTCTGCCCGTCCGCCCGGCCTCCGAATGAGCGACGGCCGGACAGATGTTGCAATACCGCCGCTTCTTAGCCTTCGAGAAGCGGGCATAAGAAAACGGCAAGTAGGTCCTGGCATCACTGCAGTTCAACTCAAGAGAGCGCACGCATGTAGCATCTGTACGCGGAGGCGAAACCCACTGTCCAATAAATTGCTCTGACATCAATGTCAAGTAGGCGGACGATTACGTAGTAGTACGGACATGTGCTAATTGTCGCCGACCTATGCGTGCCCTCTACATACCCTCTTTACGAAGTTGGCCGATAGCTATGGCTGACATTGAATAAAATGGGCGGACCGTCCATCCGATCGAGCGTTTCACCTGTGCATGCGGCGGCGACCTTCTCTTGGCCGCGCGTCAGAGCTTTCAAATAATACTACGTACGGCCTTAAGACGCAGTTGGATAAGGAGACTTCTCGAGAAAGGCAAACGTCAGACGGCCGGCCGTCGGTGTCTGTTTGACGATAATGAATCGGAAAAGACGAGATAAAGAGAAGTAATACGGATGTTCATGAGCGCACGCTTCCACGGGCTTTCCCAAAGAGCAGACCGTGACGCCACGCTCGGACCTCGTTACCGTGTCTGTCCGCCCGTCTATCAAAGGCCAGAGAACGAAATTTGACGCTTCGGAAGGACGACACACTCGGACGCGGACCGCGCTTGAAATGTTTTCTTAACCCTAGCCGTTCTTTCTAGGAGGAGGCAGACCTTCTCGGCGCAACAACTCGCTTGTCACACTCGCTCGCTCGCAGGAGTAAATGCAGTTGCCGGCCTGGCGACTAGAGAGCAGATATCATGTGCCCACTTTGGCCTGCGTCGTCATGCCTATTCCTAGTCGGTCGCGCCGTCAAATGGAGGGAGGCCGGGAAAAGGGGAGTGGCGTGGGGGCCGGCCGACCGACCGGCCGGCGCGCAGATTTCCCAGCCGAGGCTGTTGCCGGGGAAAGCGATCGAGCAGCGGCCGAGGCCGAACTACCTCTCTCAAGCTCGTTGCGTACGGTGCGAGCAGTACACTTGCAATCGGCAGCACGATGCAAAAGTCTTGAGGGGTAAAATGAGGAGCAATAAAACAACAGGCTACCTTCCAACAGCTTTTCAAATCTAATAGAGCCGCGGATCTGGGAAGGGAAAGCCGATCGAGATATTTCAAGGTATGCAAATTAGGAGGCGTTGCCGTAGCGGCGCCGCCGTCCTTGGCCTGCGGAGATGGGATCAGCTTTTCAATGCGCTATTTTGCAGGGAGGGTACACCCTTGGATTAGGTACAATGAAAGTTGCCTCATGTTGAGGAAACTTCTAGACTTTTACTGCACGAAATCCGTCTGCAAGTAGGAAGCAGGCAATGATTCCGCCACCTAACTAAACAGAGCGGAGGCGTCGGCGGGCAGGAACTGCCATTATTCCTTTGCACACGTTCCCCTCCGCAGCCTCCGTTCGCGGTCCGAGGAGGCAACACAGTCAACGTATTCGTCATCAACAAGACCGTTGTCGTGTCGTCGAGCATTTAATGTGGAAACGCATTCAGCAGTTGGAAATATACTACGGTTTATTTATGGTACTCGAGCATTTAATCTATATGTTCCAGCTTCCTCGCTTCTTCTCCGCCACGACTTGGGGACGAGAAAACGAACTTTGTATGTGAACACATCCTCCCACCCGTCACTTGTTGCTCAGTCTATATGTACTTGTAGTTCGTACGTCAAATTTTAAATTCGTTTCGCTCATTCCAGAGTCCCAAGAAATAACCCAACCGACTCGTTCCTCTCGTGCACACTACTTGCTTTCACTCTGCCAACTGAGTTACGTACATCACCAAAATTTTATGTACAACATCAGGTCCCTATACGTAGTCGCAAATATATAACCGCGCCGCCGATTACTTCCTCGACCGCGTTGTTCGCTTGGCCGGAGAGGCGGCCTTCTTGGAGGCGGCGGCAGCAGGCTTCTTTGTACTGCAATAAAATAATAATTGCTTGACGCATTGCGAAAATGCGTAACTGGCGTAATTTAATTACCTCTTCTTCGCCGGAGTCTTCGTCTTTTTGACGGGACTTTTCTTTGCGGGAGCAGTCTTCTTAGACGCCGCCTTCGCCTTGGCAGGCCTGTTTAGCAATGGGGACAATTAGTAAGGAAACGTGAGGCATTTCCAGGTTTACTTACGTCTTCTTTGCCTTTTTGGCCGGAGACTTCTTGGGCGTTGCCGGGGCCTTTGCGGCGCTGCGGCCTCCACGCCGGCCGCCAGCTGGTTGCTCGGTCACCTCGGGAACGGCCTCCTGCTTCTTGGACCTGAAAGATTTAATACGGAATTATTACTGTTGGTGAACTAATTGCAAATTTACGTTTGCACATACTTTGCGGGTGTTTTCGCTTTCTTGGCCGCCTGAGCCTTCTTCTTCGGTGACGGCGATGCTGCCGCCGCCCCGCGTCGGGTCGCTCGCTTAGCCAGTGTCTTGGCGGGGCTGGCCGGTGTCTTGGCAGGGCTGGCTGCCGCTGCCTTCTTGGGCGCGGCCTTTTTCGCAGCCTTCTTGGGAGTTGCGGGCTTGGTCTCAGCTACGGCCTTTCCGCGCCGAGATGTTCTGGCCGGCGCCTCCTCCTTAGGCGTTGGCGGCGCAGCAACAGCGTTCTTGGTAGCAGACCTAACGATTAAGAACAGTTACCTAGATGCTCTTACGTAAGCGATATAGTAATGGAATACTCACGCTTTCTTTGCCGGTGTTTTTGCCTTGGCAGCAGCTCCTCTCCTGGTCTTCTTCGGAGATGGACTCTTCGCAGGCGATGCCACCTTCTTCACAGGCGACTTGGTCTTCTTCGCCGCCGGCTTCTTTCCCTTCGTCGCCGGCGTCTTCACCTTCTCTGGCGATGCAGGTTCGGCCTTGGCGCCCCTTCCCCTCCTCGCCGCCGGCTTCGCAGCTTCCGGTGTCTTCGGCTTTTCGGGTGAGGCATCCGCCGCCCGGCCTCTTCTCGCCTTCACGGGAGACTTTGCCTTGGCAGGAGACTTGGGTTTGGCAGCCGTTGCCCTACCTCGTCTGGCCGCCGGCTTCTCGGGAGACTTGGGCTTCTCCGGGGAGGAGGCGACTGGAGACTTGGCCGCTGGCTTGCCTCTCCTGGTCGCCGCCTTGGCCGGGGTCTTGACCTTGAGGCTCTTGGCCTTAGCAGGTGTCTTCTTGGCCGCTGCCCTCCTTTCGCGCTGGGCCGGGGGAGACGCGATCGGCTCCTCAGTCTTGCTCTTCTTTGCCGGAGATGGCGACTTGGCCGCGGGCGAGGCGGGTCGCTTTACCGGCGTCTTCGCCTTTGCAGGGGCCTTCTTCGCCGCAGCCCGCCTTCCTCGAACAGCAGGCGGAGAGACAGGAGTCGCCTCGACCTTGCTCTTCTTGGCCGGAGAGGGAGATTTGGCGGCTGGGGAGGCAGATCTCTTCACAGGCGATTTCGCCTTCGCAGGTGTCTTGGCTTTTGCAGGCGTCTTGGCCTTTGCAGGTGTCTTGGCCTTTGAAGGTGTCTTAGCCTTTGCAGGCGTCTTGGCCTTTGCCGCGGCTCCTCGTCTGGTGCGTTTTGGAGGACTTGCGGGCGATACGGTCTGCGTTTGAGCGGCGCGCTTTGCTGCCGGCGACTTCGACTTCTTGGCCGACTTTGAAGGGCTAGGACTTCTGGGGGGTGTCGTCGCCTTCTTCGGAGTCTTGGCTGCAGTCTTGGGAGTCGCCATGAGTGCACTGAGCCCATCGAAATTCGGGGTAGCTGGCGCTGCCTTGCTTGATCTCCTGCTAGGGGTCTGAGCCTTTTTGGCGCTCGTGGCTTTGGTCGACCCGCTTGGTGTCGCCATGAGTGTCTTGAGACCGTCGTAGCTGGGCGATGCAGCAGCAGTGGCACTCTTGCGTTCGCTCTTCTTGGCAGTGACGGCCTTCTTAGGGCTGACAGAGGCGCGCTTGGGGCTCTTTGCAGCCTTCTTGGGACTGACAGACGCCCTCCTTGGTGTCGCCATGAGCGTTTGTAGGCCGTCATAGCTGGGCGATGCAGCTGCAGCAGCAGTGGCACCTTTGCGCCCGCTCTTCTTGGCACTGACGGCCTTCTTCGGGCTGACAGAGGCGCGCTTCGGGGTCTTGGCAGCTTTCTTTGCACTGACAGCCTTTTTCGGGCTCACCGAAGCCCTCCTCGGAGTGGCCATGAGAGCCTGAAGGCCATCGTAGCTAGGCGTCAATGGAGCACTTCTGCGGACACTCTTGGCACTGGCCGCCTTCTTTGGGCTGGCAGACTTGGCAACCTTCTTGGCGTTGGTAGCCTTCTGAGGACTGGCTCTCCTCGGGGTCGCCATGAGTGCCTGAAGGCCGTCGTAGCTGGGTGCCGACGCCGTGGCACTCTTCTTCACACCCTTTCTCGGACTCGTTGAGGCGCGCTTAGGGGTTTTGGCGGCCTTCTTGGGCGACGCTGACCTTCCTCGCTTGCCCGCGGGGCTCTTCTTCACCGACTTGCTCAGTGGCGAGACGAACATCTCGAGGGGGATGTTCGGCGTCTTCACCGAGGAGAAGTCGAACGCGCTGCGGTCCAGTTCGGCGGAGGATGAGGATGCGACGGGAGTTCTGCCAAAGGCACGCTTCAGAGCGGACTTCTTCAACGACATGGGCGAAGGAGTCAGCGCGGAAACCTTCGGCGTGGCCGCTCTCTTGGTCGGAGACGCGCTCTTCCTCGGGCTCTTCTTAGCCGACTTGGTTGGAGACTTTTTGGCCGGTGTAGGAGTCTTCTTCGGTGTTGTCTTCGCCGATTTTGGGGTCGCTGCCGGCGATTTCCTGGCAGATCTTGGAGTCTTCTTCGGAGACACCTTGGCCGACCTTGGTGTCTTCTTCGGGGACGCCTTGGCCGACTTCGGAGTCGCTTTGGGGGATTTCGCAGCAGATTTAGGAGTCTTCGTTGCTGATTTTGGCGTTCTTGCAGCCGGTGTACTCGGAGTAGGTGCCGGCTTCAGCGGCGACCCCCTGGTAGACCTGGCCGAAGCTGGAGTTGTCTTCTTCGGCGCGACGGATTTGGCCGACTTCGGAGTCTTGTTGATGGCGGCGGTGGCGGCCTTCTTCGGCGCAGGTGTCTTCATGAGATTCGCCAGCCCCTCGAGGCTCACTTCCTTTCCGGCCGATGTCTTCTTCAGCGCCTTCTTGAATGGCGTCTTCCTCCCCTTCTTCGTGACCACGACGGCGGCCTTAGTGCTCTTCTTGATGACGATGCTCTCAGGAGAGAGGGCGTGCCCGGTAACAGACGCGGACGCCTTTGAGCTGCGGCTGGGTGTCCTCGACTTGGACCGATTCTTGAGCGGCTGCGTCTTGTGGGTGGCCCTTGCCGCCTCCCTGGCCTTAGCGAGGGCGCCGGGAGCGGGCGTCTTCTTGGCGATGTCAGCCCAGAGCTTCTTCTTCGTAGACATCTTGGGTGTCCTCTTGGGCAGCGCAACGGTCGCGCGCGGAGTCGCCTTCGCCATCGACCTCCTCGGGGTCTTCTTGGCCAGCACAGCGATCGCCGACTTCGGGACCGTCTTCTTGCTCGAGGCCGGAGCAGGTCGAGCAGGGGCAGCGGACCTAGGAGTCCTCTTCGGCGGGGAGACCTTAGGAGTAGCCGACGACGAAGGCGTGGCCTTTGGAGTCTTCCTAGGCGACTGTTTGGGGGTGGCGGCCTTGGGTGTCTTCCTCGGAGACTGCTTCGGGGTCGCAGCCTTAGGAGACTGCTTCGGGGTCGCAGCCTTAGGAGACTGCTTGGGCGTGGCAGCCTTTGGAGTCTTCCTCGGTGACAGCTTGGGCGTTGGAGCCTTAGGAGTCTTCTTCGGAGACTGCTTGAACGTCGCAGCTTTAGGAGTTTTCCTAGGAGACTGCTTCGGTGTCGCAGCTTTCGGTGTCTTCCTCGGCGATTGTTTCGGTGTGGCTTTCTTGGCCGAAACGGGCATGGGAGGGGTTTTCGGTGTCTGTTTGGGGATAGCCGCCACCGGAGTCCTCTTCGGAGTCATTTTTTTCGGGCTCAGAGACTTTTTCGGTGTCATTTTCTTGGGAGTCTTCTTCGGGGAAGCCGCCTTTGCAGCCTTGGGAGACTGCCTCGGTGTCTTCTTCAAAGGAGTTGCTGGCTTGGGCGTGGGCGGCGCCGGTGTCCTCGGCGATTGCTTGGGTGTGGCTGCCGCCTTTGCCGGCGATGCCTTCGGAGTCTTTCTCGGCGACGGCGACTTTGCCTGCTTCTTCGGAGACTGAGAACGACCCCTCTTTCCTCCAGCTGGCGAAGCGGCTCCGCCTCTCGGAGAACTCCTGTGGCCAGACGAGTTCTTCAGGAGAGGGGTGTCATTCTTCGACCGA
>JAAUYK010197889.1_pt1 | contig 10083 bp, 8 predicted proteins | sample 7278021 | NCBI WGS metagenome assembly JAAUYK01 (sample SAMN14350223, study PRJNA611818) | marine sediment metagenome | isolation source: surface marine sediment (1.8m) | place: French Polynesia: Moorea | collected 2018-08
ATTGTCACTGGAATCATATCATTTCGATGATCAGAAGCAAATGATTTCGATTTGGGCTTCTAAAACCCTTATGATGTCGTCAACCAATAAAACGGCTTTTGCTGATTAGAAGCATCTTTTTTCCGAAAGACAAAAATGGAAGCATATCATGTCTGAAAGACAATTATCAACTCCTGTGAACTTGCTTATATAAAGTGACCAGATCACTCTTAAAGTTAGTTGATTTGTATTACAAGATTCAACTAACTTTAAGTAGTTGATTTGTATTAATTGATTGATAATTTTGTCAATTAAAAACTGAAAAAAGACAAAAAGGTTTTTGATGATTGCGCTAAAAGAAAAACTCTGTTATTATTTTCCTAGACAAAGTGAGAAATTATCTTTTTTGCTTTGTCTAAAAAACACAGAGTCCCTTCTCAACTAAGTCACAGTTTGCCGACTAGCACTTAGATGAAGGGACTCACATCCCCCTATTGAGAGGATTACTATGAATTATAATAGCACGGCACAGGTTGTAAGTCAACTTGGGCAAAAATTGTCTACACAGCAGCCAACTCAGAGTCAAACGAATCTAAGTATCATACAACTTCAACGAACAAAAGAGATAAGTGATAAAGACCTTGATTATCTGGAATTCATTGCAAGACATCGGGAGATAACAGGAAAAAAAGCTACAGCTCCAATTGTCCATCAGGAATTGTCTAAATGTATGAAGGTTTCTGTAGAATCTTCTATTACTAATGACTTAAAACATTTAAGTCAAGATAGCAAAAAAGATCGAATTGCCCCATTGTTAATTCGAGAACAAACAGGCCCAAGAGGAGCCTTCGAGCATGAATTAGCTGATGGGTTAACATTACAAGATATTATTGATGAAAAACAACGAAGGCAACTCCCATTACTTAAGTTATTTGATGTTGCTCGCAATAGCACTCAAGAGCTTGAAAGTAGCCGAGAAAAAGTAGAGATTGATGATGACTCTCAAATAACGAATGAAGATCAAGAAGATCCTTGGCTAACAGATAATTCTACTGATAACTCTCAAGAAACTAATGAGAATCTTCAAAACTCTGCCATAACTAATCAACAGACTGAGAATTTGAGGCCAGAGGAAGAAACAGAAACGGAAGCAGATAACAAGACAGAAAATAGTCAAAATACCAATTTGACCAACGATAGTTATCTTGCTCAAGAAATTGCCAATTTAAGTAAAGTTGTGGGTCGTCTGATTCAAGAAATCAAGCTTTTAAAAGTAGAGAACGAAACACTAAAAGTTGATAATCAACATCTGAGACAAGAATTTCAGCAAAAATTATCTGAATTAGAATCTAAGCTTAACCAGCCTGGTCCTAGCACTTCAGTAGAAATAATGCTAGATGAGCTTTTATCCTCCAATATATCCACCAATGGAAAAAATGGGGTGGCACACTAACACCTAATGAAAACTGAACTTGTATTAATTAAACAAGATAATTGGCATTATTAACATGAATAAGGCCATATCATTTGCATTACTTCTTAACCGCTACATTTGAAAAGTTAATCATGGCTAAAAATAAAGCAAAATACAACGAAAAACATCTACTGCGTCGTGTCGAAGATGATGGTGAATATTTCACTGTAAGGTCAACGGGACGCTCTGGGATGTCTCAGAGTGGTTTGGCTCGTTTTATCGGAAAAGATCCCAGTTCTATTGGTTATTGGGTCAAAAAAGTTAGGCAAGCTGACCCTATGGACAATCAGTTGCCAGAACCGCTAAAACCCTTTGCTGGCAAGCCTTTGACACTTGTGGGCTATACCGACCATACTGGACGAGATATTTTAGAAGACCGATTCTGTTCTGCACTGATTGAATACTTTGCATGGTGGGCGCAGGATGCTAACGAAAACAATCTAGCAAAGAAAGCCTTTTCCTTAATTCGGGATGTCGGAATGCGTCAGCTTATTCACCTAAAAACAGGATGGCAACCCGAATGCACTGATGATGACTTTGAAAAACTGCTTGCTGCTCACGATGAAAGAAGAACCGCCAGACATAAATTAAAAGATGAAGATCGAGTGGAATTGATGAATGCGGTTAAAGAGTGGCAAAAAAAGAACAAAGCCTCTCGGAGAATTTATGCTCAAGTTCATGATGAATTGAACAAAGTTGTTCAATCTTTGACCGCACAACAAATTAAACGCCGTAATGGGCTAGTGAAATCGGCTCTTATCCGAGATTATTATGATACCAATCCCCTCATTGATTATGGTTCTCTAAGCCGTGTCGCAGCTAATTTAATACGTTGTGGCATAGACCCAGTTGAAGCCATACATTTAGCTGCTGCTCTCTATTTTTCTCCTGACCGAGTTTCTCAAGAAATTCCTTTGATAGAGAATATTCATAAAGTTACCAAAATCTTAGAAGCCAAAAAACAAGAAAGAGAGCTAAATAGTCGCAATGAAGTCTATTTACCACACTCTTCTTAAGAAGGGGACTGGGGCAATTCCCCCCGTTCTTTAGCCTGTTTGATAGCAATTTCTATCAAAAATGAGGCTAGGTTAGCGGTGGGTCTGCCCTGTGCTGTTGCCCATCGCTCTAAATCTTCTAAAACAGAGTCAGCCAAAGTTACATTAATTCGTTTGCTCACAAACTTTTTCAGGATTGAGTAACTGAGTTGTCTTTTTCACTGTACCAAAGTATCTTAAGTTTCTCTAAGATTTCATATATTTACATCTAAAAAGATGTAAATTAGAAGCTATGGGCTATTAAAATATTCACAGTTTAATTTCTATGTTGACAAACAGCGAATTAGCCAGATTGTACAATGCCCTCAAATTATCCCCAATAGCAGAACAAGAGGTAAACCGCATTCGAGAGTCCGAACCCTCTCGTAAAGTTGGGAGTGGCAGAAATAATGTTTCAGGTAATTACCCAAGCCAAAAAATGGGTAAAACCATTCAATTTGAGAGCCATAAAATTGAATTACCCTTTATTTATCAGTTAGAACACAACGAAAATGTTTTAGAGTTTTACGACCAACCTCCACCAATAAAAATTAACTATCAATCACAGTCTGGGAAAAATATCGGTTGTTATATTACCCCAGACTTTTTTGTTATTCAGTCTGGGGGTATGGGATGGGTAGAATGCAAAAGCGAAGAACAACTGCAAAAACTCGCTCAGAAGGATTCTAATCGGTATTTTAAAGAACAGGATAATCAGTGGCATTCACCCCCTGCTGAAGAATATGCGAAGCAGTTTGGCTTTTATTTCCGAATTTACTCCGACGCAGAAATTAATTGGACAAAACAGAGGAATTTAGAAATTTTGTCCGATTATTTTAGAGGGAATATTACAGTTACACCATCAACGAAAAGACTGGTACAGTCTTTGGTAAAGGCAAAACCTGGAATTACTTTGTCAGAATTATTCGAGCATACAGAAAACGTTGATGAGATTTACCGTCTGATTGCTTCTGAGGCAATTTTTATTGACCTAAACAGTTGTCCGTTAGCAGAACCACAAAATTGTTATATTTTCCCAAACGCAACCATTGCTAAAGCCTTTCTTACTATTGTTAATTCTAAAGCGACTGCTGAAACCCCTATATCTCAAGCTATTGAGTTAATTCCAGGACAAACCATTATGTACGATGGTAAATCTCTGATGATTGCTTTAGTCGGAGAAACCAGTGTAGTGCTTCGGACAGAAACAGAAAAAGTCGTTGAATTTCCTCTGAGTGAATTTGATGCACTTGTCCGCCAAGGAAAGATTACAGGGATTAAGTCAAAAAACGACTACCGTTTAAATTCTGAGGCAATTGAATTATTTCAAAAAGCTAGTTTAAAAGATTTAGAAAAAGCCAATCGTCGTTATAAAGCGATTATTCCTTATCTTGACGGACAACCCATTTCAGCAGATACGCCCCAAGAACGGTCATTGAGAAATTGGCTTAGAGATTATCGGCAAGCACAGCGACAATACGGCTATGGCTATCTGGGACTAATTTACCTTGACCAACATCGAGGCAACTATAACCGCAAGATTCCACAACATATCTTAGATATTATTGAAAAATTTATCACTGAAAGTTATGAAACCAAAAAACAGAAACGAAAAAAAGCTGTTTATGCTGAATTCGTCCATTTTTGTCATGAGTCGGGAATTCTAGATAATCAAATTCCCAGTTACAAAACTTTTATTGCTGAGATTAAAAAACGTTCTGGTTATGAACAAACTTTAAAACGTCAGGGGTCAAGGGCTGCGTACCAACAACAATCATTTTACTGGGAATTAGAGCAAACAACCCCCCGACACGGAGATTTCCCTTTTCACATTTGTCACATTGACCATACTCAATCAGATGATGAATTACGCTGTTCCAAGACAGGCAAAGTATTAGGACGGGCTTACGTTACATTGCTGGTAGATGCTTTTTCACGACGGATTTTAGCCACTTACGCTTCTTTTGACCCCCCTTCCTACCGTGCTTGTATGATGGTTCTCCGAATTTGTGTTAAACGCTACGGAAGGCTCCCTCAAACGATTGTCACGGATAATGGCAAAGAATTTCACAGCACTTATTTTGAAACGCTTTTGGCAATGTTTGAATGTACTCTCAAACATCGTCCCCCTCATCAATCTCGATACGGTACTGTTTGCGAAAGACTTTTTGGCACAGCCAATACTGAGTTTTTCCATAATTTAGCAGGAAATACTCAAATTACTAAAACAGTTCGCTTAACGACCAAATCAGTTAACCCAAAAAACTTATCTTTATGGTCATTAGGGTTACTTTATGCCTATTTATGCGAATGGGCTTATGAAGTTTATGACACAATGGAGCATCCTGCCTTAGAAGGGTATAGTCCCAGAGAGATGTTTAACCAAGGGCTTCAACAGTTTGGTCAACGTAACCACCGACGAATTCCTTACGACCAAACCTTTCAAATTTTGACCTTACCAACAACTTCACGGGGCAAGGCAAGGGTGCAGCCAGGGAAAGGAGTCAAGATTCAACATATTTATTATTGGTCAAATGCTTTTCGTGACCCAGAAATTGAGAAAACTTCCGTAGATATTCGATATGACCCGTTTAACGCAGGAATTGCTTATGCTTATGTCCAAGGTCAATGGGTAGAGTGTATTAGCGAATATTATCCCCGTTTTAAAGGACGTTCTGAAAAAGAAATTATTTTAGCAACCACTCAATTAAGAAAACAAAAACAAAATCATCAAAAGACTTACAAAATTAGAGCAAAACAATTAGGAGAGTTTTTAACCAGCGTAGAAACAGAAGAGTTGTTATTAGAACAGAAACTAAGAGATGACCAGACAACCGAAGTTTTTAAGGTTATTGAGGGAGCATTGAGCCATTTAAGGTTAGTTGAGTCCTCCAAAACCAATAATTCAGAGATTGTTGCTCAAGAGGTTCATGAGCCTCAGTCCGATGTTTCACAAACTGAACAACAAATTTCCAAAAAACTCAAAGTTTTTAAGAGCTATTAACCATGTCCAGACAATTTCCTCCAGAATTACTCAATCAATCCAATGCTGTTCGACAGAACTACTATGACAGCTACACAATGGGTCATCCTTTTTTAGACGATGCTTTTGAAGCCATTAAACCAATTATTCGAGATTGTGGAGAATCTCGTCTTATTTTCGTTGTTGGACCGACTGGAGTTGGTAAAACAAAATTACGTCTTCTGATTGAAAAATGGATAACAGAAAACTTTTGGAAAGAAATTAGCGATAAAGGTACAATTCCTTTTGCAAGCATAGAAGTTAGCCTACAAAAATCAGGCTTATTTAATGCAAAAGATCATCTGAAACGATGTCTCTATTCTCTAAACGAACCACCTGAACTTATTAAAAATAAAATTAATTTTGGAGTTGAAGGGGTTTATCACAACGAAACAGGCAATTTAAGGATTAAGTCAAGAATTTTAGAAACAGAACTTGGATGGGCATTAGAACAAGCCTTAATTTATAGAAAACCTCAAATTTTTCTAATTGATGAAGCGCATCATTTTTTATGTGTTGCGAGTGGAAGAAAATTAACTGATGTACCCGAAGCTATTAAATCTTTAGCCAATCGAACAGAAGTTTTACATGGACTATTAGGCACTTATGATTTACTCACTTTACATGATATTGGAGATCAGTTAAGTCGTCGTAGTATTTATATTCATCTTCCCCGTTATAATGCTGAATTTACCGAAGATAGAGAGATTTGGCAAAGTGTTGTTTGGAATTTTCAATGTAACATTCCTATGCCAGAAATTCCTGATTTTTTAGATATTTGGACTTATTTATATGAGAGAAGTTTAGGGTGTGTTGGGATTCTCAAAAACTGGACAAGAAATGCTTTATCTGATGCTTTAGATGAAAATGCAAAAACCATTACTCGTAAGCATTTAGAAAGACGAGCTTTGTCTATCGGCCAATGTCGAAATATTTTGAAAAAAATCAAAGAAGGAGAAAGACGGTATTTAGAAATTGAGGGAGAAGTTGAGCAACTTCGTACTGATTTGGGATTAAGCGAACCACCTGTCTCAAGAATACGCTTTATTCCTAAAACACCTTCTGCTAAAACACCTAATAACTCTCAACAATCTAAGAAAAATGTGGGTCAAAGAAAACCTGTGCGAGATCAAGTAGGACAAGACAAAGAGGTTATTTAAAATGCACAATTGTTATCCTTCTCTCAATCTTTCTTATACTTCTCAAAAATCAAGCGACCTCTATTGTTTATCGCCTCTTTATGTTAATACAGCTAAAGTTGAAAGCTTAACAGGATACATTGCTAGATTAGCTGAAGCTCACTGTGTTTATTCAGGGATTTTATTAGAGCGAATTATTGCTCCTATTATCAACAAAAAATACAGCAGTGCCAATTTACATAAAATTTATACCTATACAGGTACATTGAATGGTACTGGCATTATGGCTAATGATATTGTTTTAGCATTAAAACAATTAACTCAACAAAATGATTTATCTCAATTAACATTAAGTGAGTGGGATAAAATTCTGCCCACTCGACATCTTCTTCACCATCGACGAACATGGTGTCCTTTGTGTTACCAAGAATGGAAAAAACAAAATAATTGTATCTATGAACCGCTAATCTGGACATTAAAATTGGTTAAAATATGCCCAATTCACCAGATTCCTCTTCAGCAAAAATGCCCTCATTGTCATCAAGATAACTTCATTTTATCTTGGAAATCTCGTCCAGGATACTGTTCTCGATGTGAACGATGGCTTGGTCATTCACAATTTGATCTTATTGATTATTCATTTTCTGATGATGACTTAGATTGGCATATTTGGGTAGCTAATAATATTCAAGATTTATTCTCATTGACTACTGATATATCTGAAATTAACATTTCAGAATCTTTGAATAAAATGGTTGAAAAAGTTACAGATGGAAATATCGCTGCCTTTGCACGTTATCTTAAAATGCCAAAAAATACAGTTTGGTTATGGTGTAAAGGCAAAAATCAGCCTTCTTTTAACGCTTTACTTACGATTTGCTATCGTCTGAAAATTAATTTGGTCAACTTATTGACAAATACAGACTTTTCCGAGAAATTTTCAAGAAAAGCTCCTCCGTCTTCTCTCATTTTTCCAACTGCCCGAAAATATCCGACATTTGATGCTACTTACGCTCAAGAAGAACTTACTAAGTTTTTAAATGATATTGAAAATCCGCCACTATCGTTAGAAGAGATAGCTAGACAAATCTCTTGTGACCGTAGAACACTTAATCGTCATTTTCCAGAACTATGTCGTCAGATTTCTTTTCGCTATTTGAGTTTTCGCCAAACTTCTTACCAGAACGCAGTTAAACAGTGCTGTCAAGAGGTTGAAGAGGCTGTAATCTCTCTATACCAACAAGGGATTTATCCTACTGAAGACCTTGTTGGTCAGTCAATTTCTCGTCCTGGTTATCTTCGGTACAAAAGAGTCAGAAAAGTCTTTCAAGAAGCTAGGGAGGGTTTATATGGTCTTCGCTTATAATTGAGGGGAAGCATATCATTTCGGAAGTTGATTGGAAGTATATGGTTTCCGTCATCGAAATGATATGCTTCCAGTGACAATTATCTTTAGTCAATAAACCCTTGCAGAAATGGAGCTAAGCGGACTCGAACCGCTGACTTTCACAATGCCATTGTGACACTCTACCAACTGAGTTATAGCCCCTGGACACCCCTGTATGGATCGGCCTTACAATTAATGTGCATTAACTATCATGCCTTAAACCCCGATGTTTAGTCAAGTCCTTTAGGCAAAGATTAGAAAAATATCAAGTATACTAAACGATAAGGAGACTCATTCGAGAGCGACAATCGTAAGCTAAAATCCTTGATAACAAATACAAATACTATTAATCATACAACTATGGCATCTTATGTAACTTCCTCTGCTAGAGCCGAAATGAGCGAGTTAAGACGGTTAAAAACCTTACTCCCCCCAGAACTACAAAACTGGGTGATGGTAGAAGGCACTACCGAAATCAACCCCCCTCTCATTCGCTGTGAAGAATTGGGAAGAGATGAAGTTGAAATTCAAATTGACTTAGCCAAATGGGAAAACCTCGCCATTGACCAGCGAAACCTCCTCTTTTGGCACGAAGTTGCCCGCATCCAAAACGATACCATTCCCAGAGAAGGATGGGAAATGGCAGCCCTAGCTATTGGTTTAGGAGGGGCTGTGGGAGAACTTTGGGTACAAGATGGTTTACTGTTACTATTAGCCCTAGGATTATGCGGTATTTCTGGGTACCGACTCTGGCAGAAAAACAACGGAGAACGGAAATTAAAAGAATCCATCGAAGCCGATGAAAAAGCTATTGCCTTAGCTACCCGTTTTGGTTATACTTTGCCCAACGCCTATAAAAGTTTGGGCAGTGCGTTTAAAACCCTAATTGAACAAACTCCTAACCGTCGTCAACGTAAACAATATGAATCTCGCTTACAAGCCCTCAGACGCAGTGCTAGTAAGGCCAAAGAAAAAATGCAGCAAGAAAAAGGGAAGCGTCCCCTTCGCTGATCTCAATCCCTAAATGTATCAATAGGTGATGACTATCCAAACACCAGAAACCCAGTTTCCCATTATCATCGTTGACAACTATCCTGTGATGAAAATGCCTCAACGCCTCACCGTTTTAGAGGCAGTTAATTTCAAGCGGGTTTGTCATCAATTTTTAGCCTCCCAGACTTTACCGAAACAGCTTATCCTGGATTTCAGTGGCACTGAATTTATGGATAGTAGTGGGGTTGGGGCTTTGGTTCATAATTTTAAAGCAGCTAGACAGAAGGATATTTCCTTGATTCTTTATCAAACCCCTCCCCCAGTGATGGCTGTGTTAGCTATGACGGGACTCGATGAAGTGATTCCTATGACATCTCGTTTGGAGAATGAACAGCCCCCCACAGGAGTAGTCCAACCTCCTGAAACTCATCCTTCTGTTCGTTCTTGGGGAAAACGAACCATAGATATTGTGGGTAGTTTAGTGGGTTTAGGAATTACTGGTATTTTGTACATACCCATTGCCCTAACCATCAAACTTGATAGCCCCGGTCCGATTTTTTTCCGTCAAACCCGTTGTGGTTGGATGGGAAAACGGTTTAAAATTATTAAGTTTCGTTCTATGTGTGTCGATGCAGAAGCCTTGAAAAAAAAGGTTCCCAACCAAGCAAAAGGGGCAATTTTCAAAAATAGCAATGATCCTCGTATTACTAGGGTGGGACGTTTTTTACGGCGCACTAGCTTAGATGAGTTGCCTCAGTTTTGGAATGTGTTAAAAGGAGAGATGAGTTTAGTGGGAACTCGTCCCCCCACCCCCGATGAAGTGGAAAAATATGAAATACCACAATGGCAACGCTTGAATGTTAAACCAGGAATGACGGGAGAATGGCAAGTGTATGGGCGATCACGGATCACCAATTTTGAACAAGTCATTGAGTTGGACTTGCGCTATCAAAAAAACTGGAGTCATTGGTATGATCTTCAGCTTATTTTTAAGACTGTGTTGATTTTATTTCATAAGAACAGTGGTGCGGTCTAATAACCAAGAAAACGGGGAA
>JAAUYK010147997.1_pt1 | contig 10081 bp, 7 predicted proteins | sample 7278021 | NCBI WGS metagenome assembly JAAUYK01 (sample SAMN14350223, study PRJNA611818) | marine sediment metagenome | isolation source: surface marine sediment (1.8m) | place: French Polynesia: Moorea | collected 2018-08
GATCTCGATGCGACCCTCGTCCGGCCGTTCCAGGCCAGCGACCAAACGCAAGGTGGTGGTCTTGCCGGCCCCGGTGGGGCCGAGCAGTACCACGAACTCGCCGTCGGCGATCGTCAGCGACAGGTCGGACACGGCCACCGTCTTGTCGAAGCGCTTGGTGATGCCGGTCATCGCAACTTCAGGCATGTCCGCCTCCGAGGCTGGTTCCAGCGTAGAGGTCGCTCATCACCGCCTTGTCGCTCTCCGGGTGGAAGATCACCAGCCGCTCGGTCTCGAAGTTCAGTCCGACCGTTTCGCCGTAGTCGACGCGCACCGTATTTGGCGCGCGGATCTTCAGCCGGCCGGCATCGGTATCGACCGTGACCAGCTGCCGCGTGCCCATGTACTCGACTCCGAAAACACGGCCGCGCAGAGGGCCGTCGTCGGCGATCCGGATGTGCTCCGGCCGGACGCCGAGGACCGCGTCCGAATGGTCGAGACCTTCGTGCAACTTTGGTATGGCGATCCGGCCTCCGTTGATCTCGACGCCGCTGGCGCCAGCCGCGAGACCGCCTTTGGCCTGAAGGAAGTTCATCGCCGGGCTTCCAATGAAACCGGCAACAAAGCGGGTCGCCGGGCGTTCGTAGACCTCGATCGGTGCTCCCACCTGAAGCACTTCCCCCTGATCCATGACGCAGACCCGGTCGGCCATGGACATGGCCTCGATCTGGTCGTGGGTGACGTAGACGGTGGTCGCGCCGATGCGGTTGTGCAGCAGGCGCAGCTCCTCGCACATGAGTTCCCGGAACGCAGCGTCCAGGGCGCCCAGCGGCTCGTCCATCAGAAAGGCCTTGGCCCGGCGCACGATGGCCCGGCCCAGGGCGACCCGTTGCCGATCGCCGCTCGACAGCCCGCCGACCGGGCGGTTCAGCAGGTGGTCGATGCGCAGCAGCTTGGCCACTTCTTCCGTGCGCTCGCGGATCTCGCGACGCGGCAGGCGCTGGATCCGCAAAGGGAAAGAGATGTTCTTGCGCACGTTCATGTGCGGGTAGAGCGCGAAGAGCTGGAACACGAAAGCGATGTCGCGCTCCGAGCCGCGGTTGAAGGTGACGTCCTCGCCGTCGAGGAAGATCTTTCCGGCGCTGGGCATCTCAAGGCCGGCGATCATGCGCAGGGTGGTGGTCTTGCCGCAGCCCGAGGGCCCGAGCATGACGAAGAACTCGCCGTCGTCGATCGTAAAGCCGGAATCGCGCACCGCGACGAAGTCGCCGAAGGCTTTGCGCAGGTTCTCGATGCGGATCTCGGCCAAGGCTCACTCCGGGAAATGGCTGACGATGACGAAGCCGATCGTGCCGGTCAGGATCACGGCGAAGGAATAGCCGAAGAGGGTGAGCGAGAACGGCTGCATCAGCATCACTACGCCGGCCGCGATGGCTGCGGTCGCCGCGTTCTCCCAGGGTCCACGGCGGAAGAAGCGGGCCAAGCCTTTGGCCGTGTCTTGGTGGTCGCTCATTTGCGCACCGCTCCGAATGTGATGCCGCGCAGCAGCTGGTTGCGCAGGACCACGGTGAAGACGACGATCGGCAGCAGGAACAGGGTTGTCCCTGCGGCCACCGCCGGCCAGTCCAGTCCGCCCTCGCCGATGATCAGCGGGATGTAGGGCGGCGCCGTCTGGGCCTCGCCGCTGGTCAGCAGCAGGACGAAGGCGTACTCGTTCCAGGCGAAGATCAGGCAGAAGATGGCGGTCGCCGCGATGCCCGTGCGGGCTTGCGGCAGGACGACCTTCCAGAAGGCTTGCAGGCGGGAATATCCGTCGACCACGGCGGCCTCCTCGTACTCCCGCGGGATCTCGTCGATGAAGCCCTTCAGCAGCCAAACCGCCAGCGAGATGTTGACCGCGGTGTAGAGCAGGATCATGCCCAGCGCGGTGTCGGAGAGCCCGAGGGTCCGGTACATCAGGTAGATCGGGATCGCCACTGCGATCGGCGGCATCATCCGGGTCGAGAGGATGAAGAACAGCAGGTCGTCCTTCAGCGGCACCTTGAAGCGCGAGAAGCCGTAGGCCGCCAGGGTGCCGAGGAAGACCGCGAGAAAGGTCGAGCCGAAGCCGATCACGATCGAGTTGATGTAGCGGTCGGCGAACTTCGACGGTCCGGCGATGACCATGTTCCGCTTGCGCACGATCTCGTCGTACCAGGTCTCGGGCGGTCCCAGGCTCTCGATGTATTCCGAAGTCTGCCGGGTGCGCGTGGTGAAAAGGTTGACGTAGCCTTCCATCGACGGCTCGAAGAAGACCTTCGGCGGATAGGAGATGGAATCCGGCGGCGACTTGAAGCCGGTTAGGAAGATCCAGACCAGCGGGATCATGGTGATCAAGGCGTAGGCCACGACCACGCCGCCGGCAATCCACTTGCCGCTACTGCTGGCCTCGACGACCGAATGGGCTGTGCTCTTGGCGCTCATTGCTTCACCCGGTTCAGGGCCTTCACGTAGATGTTGCCCAGCCCGAAGACGGTGACGAAGAGGATCACCGCGAAGGCCGAGGAATAGCCGGTCCGCCAGCTCTCGAAGGCTTCGCGCTTGAGGTTGATCGAGGCCAGCTCCGTGGTGGAGCCGGGCCCGCCGGAGGTCAGCTCGACCACCATGTCGAACATCTTGAAGTTCTCGATGCCGCGGAACAGAACTGCCAGCATGAGGAAGGGCAGCACCCGGGGCAGGGTGATGTGCCAGAACTTCTGCAGTGCGTTGGCCCGGTCGATCTCGGCGGCCTCGTAAAGGTACTCGGGGATCGAGCGTAGCCCGGCCAGGCAGAGCAGCATGATGTAGGGCGTCCACATCCAGGTGTCGACGATGATGATCGACCAGGGCGCCAGGTCGACGGAGCCGATCATGTCGATCGGGCCGAAGTCGCCGAAAAGGTTGAGGATGTAACTGAAGATGCCGGTCTGGGGCTGGTAGAGGTAGGTCCAGAACACGCCAACCACCGCTGGCGACAGCATCATCGGGATCAGGATCACCGTGGTCCAGAAGCCCGCGCCCTTGAAGTTGCGATTGATCAGCAGCGCCAGGCCGAGACCGAGCAGCACCTGTAGGGTCATAGTCCAGCAGACGAAGTGCGCGGTCGCCTGGAGGTAGCCCCAGATGTCCTCGCTTTCGAGCAGCCGCTCGTAGTTGCGGGTGCCGACCCACTTGATCGGCCGTCCCGGCCGGTTGGCGCGGTAGTTGGTGAAGGAGAGGTAGACCGTCCAGATCAGCGGAAAGATGTTGATTGCCAGCAGCAGGACGATGGTCGGCGAGATGAAGAGCCAGGCGATCGCCCGGTCCGAGAGCCCGCGGAAGCGATTCGCCAGGGGCTGCGGCGTGCCGCGCGCCACCTGTTCCGCCATTCCGTTGATGGGGCTGTCCGTCATTTCGCCGCTCACAGAACGAGGCTCACCGAAAACCGGAGCCGGGCAGCCGGCCGAGCCAAATTTCGGCCGGCTGCGGGTCTTTCGGCTGGACGGTGGCTAGAGCTTGCCGTCGTCCTCGAAGGTCACGGTCCAGTCCTCGATCAGCTTGTCGAGGGCTTCCTGGGCCGTGCCCTTGTTGGCCACGACGTAGTCGTGGACCCGCTTCTGCATCGCCTGCATGAGCTCGGCGTAGGTCGGCTCCTGCCAGAAGTCCTGCACGCCCGACATGGCCTTGAGGAAGTCGGCCGCGAAGGGCGCGGTCTTGGCGAAGTCCGGGTCCCCCAGGACCGCCGTGTGGCAGGAGTAGCCGCCCAGCGACCACCACTTCTTCTGGACGTCGGGCTTGGCGAACCACTTGATGTACTGCAGCGCCAGGTCCTTCTTATCGGAATAGGACACCACCGAGATGCCTTGGCCGCCGAGGGTCGAGGCTTCGATCTTCTGGCCTGGGTTGACGAAGAAGCCGGTCTTGTCTCCGCCGACGGCCTCGTCCTTGGCCAGGCCCGGGAAGAAGGCGAACCAGTTCATCATCATCGCCACCTGGCCCGACTTATAGGCATCCAGGTTGGCAACCATGTAGGAATCCGAATAGCCGGGCGGCGTGCAGCACTCGTACATCGTCTTGTAGAACTCGAGGCCTTCGACCGCGTCCGGCGAATTCACGAAACCTTGCATGTCGTAGGGCTTGTCCGGGTTCTGATACTTGAAGCCCCAGGAGTAGAGCGCCGAGGTCACGCCCATGGTGATGCCTTCGGAGCCGCGCTCGGTGAAGATCGCAGCACCGTAGACTTTCTTGCCGTCGATCTCTCGCTCTTGAAAGAACTCGGCGACCTCTTTCAGTTCGGTCCAGGTCTTGGGTGGTGCGAGATCGCGACCGTGCTTGGACTTGAACTCGGATTGCAGGTCGGCGCGCCCGAACCAGTCCTTGCGGTAGACCCAGCCGAGGGCGTCGCCCATGGCCGGCAGCGCCCAGTACTCCGGGGCCCCCTTCGGCCAAGTCGAGTAGGCGTAGACCGTGGCCGGCAGGAAGTCATCCATCGAGATGCCTTCCTTCTCGAAGAAGTCGTTTAGCTTCACGTAGTGGCCGTAGGTGGCGGAGCCACCGATCCACTGGCTGTCGCCGATCAGAAGGTCGCAGAGCTTACCGCCGGAGTTCAGTTCGTTCAGGAACCGGTCGGCGAAGTTGGTCCAGGGCACGAACTCGAACTTCATCGAGATTCCGGTCTCGGCGGTGAAGTCCTTCGACAGTTCGACCAACGCGTTCGCTGGGTCCCACGCCGCCCAGCAGAGCGTGATCTCCTTATCCTGGGCGTTGGCACCCGACGCGGCCGCGACCGTCAGTCCCACGGCGGCCAGACACGCCTTCATTGTCCGCATGGCTTCCTCCCTAAAGAACGGCCGTCCCCTTTTTGTCATCGGCACCCGTCCGGGCGGGCGCTCGCAACCGGCGCAATCGGACGACCTTCAGCTTTGCGGTGCCGGTTTAGTTAAACTAAACCTGCGGACTAAACTCTTGTCAAGCGGCGACTGCCGACCGGTGACAGATTATGAGCGTTTACAGGGTAAAGCAGGACATTTAGCATCATAAGCGAGGTCATTTGCGCAGTAATGTTGCTGCGACGCACCATTGATTGCTGCGCCGCAATACCTGCACCTGGGCTAGAAGTTTAGTTGATCTGAAACCTCGGCCGGTACCGGGACACTGGAGAGTAAGCCATGGCAGAACTGCAGTTCACCAACGTGCGCATCATCGATGGCAGCGGCGCGCAGCCCTTCGAGGGCAGCGTCCTGCTTCGGGGCAACCGCATCATCAAGGTTGGCAGGGCCGGCGAGGCCCTGGACGGCGACAACGCGGAGACCGTCGACGGCGGCGGTGCCACCTTGATGCCGGGTCTGATCGAGCCGCACGCTCATATCAGCTTCTGTGACACGCCCGACCTGGAGAGCTTGGGCGACATTCCGCCGGAAGAGCACACCCTCATGACCATGAAGTACGCCAAGAAGATGCTGGACCAAGGCTTCACGGCGATCTTCTCGGCGGCTGCCGCCAAGCCGCGGCTCGACGTGGTGATCCGCAACGCGATCGACGCCGGCGACATTCCTGGGCCGCGCATGCGTGCCGCCAGCCCCGAGCTGACCCCGACCAGCGGCCTGGGTGACGTGCGCCGTTGGCACATGCACCGCGAGACCTTTGCGATCACCTGCGACGGCGCGGACGAGTTCCGCAAGATGGCCCGCGTGATGGTCCGTGAAGGCGTCGACACCCTGAAGATGAACCCCTCCGGCGACGAGTTCATCCCCTGCGCCCGGGCGCACGAGACGGTGATGAACGAGGACGAGGTCGCGGCCGTCTGCGAGGTCGGGCGCAGCCGCGGCCTGAACGTCGCGGTGCACACCCGCTCGGCCGAGAGCGTCAAAATGTCGGTCCGCCAGGGAGCCAACGTGCTCTATCACTGCACGCTCTCCGACGAAGAGGCCATCGACATGATGGAGGCCAAGAAGGACGAGATCTTCGTCGCGCCCACCGCGGGCATGGCCTACGTCACCTCGATCGGCGAGGGCCGGGACTACGGTATCGACGCCGACCATCCGGTGGCGCAGTTCTTTGCCGCCGAGCTGGAGGCCGCCACCGGGGCCATGAACGAGCTGAAGCGGCGCGGCGTCCGGGTCCTGCCGGGCGGCGACTACGGCTTTGCCTGGAACCCCATCGGGACGAACGCCCGCGACATGGAGCATTTCGTCAACCTGCTCGACTTCACGCCCCTGGAGGCGATCCGCGCCGCGACGCAATACAGCGGGGAGCTCTTCGGCGAGGCGATCGGCCTGGTCAAGGAAGGCTATCTGGCCGACCTGATCCTGGTCGACGGCGACCCCTCCAAGGATATCAAGATCTTGCAGGATGCGGACCGGCTATTGGCAATCATGAAGGATGGCGCCTTCCACAAGGCCCCAGCCGATGGCCTCGGGGCCGGCCGGGCAGCGGCCGAGTAACGCCGGACACCCTCCGGCGGGAGCGAAGGGCTTGGAGAGAGCTGCGTCCTCTCTGCCGCGCAGCGTCTAACCGGACCACGGTCTCCGGCGAGGAGAGGGACTGCGCAACCGAAACTGGTCCTCAACCTGCGTGATAGCGGCGCAGGAATGTTCCCGGACAGCGGCGGCGGCTTCCGTGCCGCGACCCATCCGGTCGCACGGTGTTTAGGGTGTTCCGGCCAAGTCCGGTTTCCCCTCGAGCAAGCCTTCGACCAGCCGCTGCACGGCCAGGCCGTCCTTCAGTTCGGGCAGCGGCGAGGCCGCACCATCGAAACGCAGCGCCGCAGCGTCAAGGTTGCGACGTTTGTCTTCCGCACCGATGTCCTGGATCTCTGTCAGGGTCTCGCGCCAGGGCCCGCCGTCACTGGTCAAGAGCCCGCCGCCGCTGTGCAGGCGGAAGCTGCGTTTGGCGCACCATAGGGTGTACTCCGTTCCGATCGGTCCGGCGCCGCCGCAGGCTGCATTGATCGACACCGGAACGCCTCCGAATTCCAGCTCGGCAAGCAGGCGCGTCTCGGCCAGGTTTGGATCGGCGGGGAAGTGAGGCGCAGTCCATAGAATCCGGCCGTCGCCGAGCAGCCGGCGGGTCAGGTAGAGCCAGTGCGAGACCATCTCACGGGTGAAGCCGCCCTGGGCGCGGCCGGCCAGCCAGGCGGCGTGGCTCTGGAAGGGCCGGGGCCAGGCCACCACGTGGATGAAGATGTCGACCTTGTCCACGGCACCAACTTCGCCCGACCGCAAGGCCGCCTCGACCCGGGTGCTGGCTAGGGCGTTGCCGTGGTTGAAGTTGATCGCATTGGCCAGGCCAGCCGCCTCGACGGCCGCGACCGCCGCTTCGCTCGCCGCGATGTCGACGCCCAGCGGCTTCTCGCAGTAGACCCTCTTCCCGGCTGCGGCGGCGGCCTGCAGGTAGGCGGCGTGGCTCGCGGGCGGGCTGGCGATGTAGACCACCGAGACCCTGGGGTCCTCGATCAGGGCCTCCGCGCTGTCCGCGATCTCGAGGTCGGGATGTCCGGCCTTGGCATGCTTGCAGGCTTGCTCTTGGGGGTCCCAGGCCAGCGTAGCCCGAAAGCGTTGGTGGGCTGCCATGGAGTCGAGCATGGTTGCGCCCATGGCGCCAAGGCCGATCAGTCCCGCGTCGTGCTCCAAGGTGGTTTCCCTCGCCGAGGCGTTACTCGGCGGGCGAGGCGGCTTCGGCCTTCGCCGCGCCCGGCTTCCGGAACTCGCTCAGCCGTTGCATCACCAGGTAAAACACCGGCGTGAACAGCAAGGACATGACGGTCGCTGCGGCCATGCCGCCGACCACCGCGGTACCGACCGCCTGGCGGCTGGCCGCGCCGGCGCCGGCCGCGACCACCAGCGGCATGAAGCCGGCGATGGAGGAGATCGCGGTCATCAGAATCGGCCGGAATCGCAGTCTGGCAGCCTCGGCTGCCGCGTCCAAAATGCCCTTGCCGGCCTCGCGCTCGGCCTTGGCGAACTCGACGATCAGGATGGCGTTCTTGCTGGCCAGGCCGATCAGAAGGACTATACCGACCTGGGTGTAGATGTTGTTGTCGAACTCCCGGGCGATCAGCGCGGCGATCGTGCCGAGGACGGCCAATGGAACGACCAGGATCACCGCCGCCGGGCTGGTCCAGCTTTCGTATTGAGCGGCCAGCACGAGGAAGACCAGGATGATCGCCAGGGCGAAGATGACGATGGACTCGTTGCCGACCTGCCGTTCCTGGAAGGACACGCCGGTCCACTCGAAACCCATCGAGGTCGGCAGCTTCGTGCGGGCCATGTCCTCCATCAGGTTCAGGGCCTGCCCGGAGCTGAACCCGGGTGCCGCCTGACCGGTGATCGAGGCCGCGGGGTAGAGGTTGTAGCGCAGGATCGTCTGAGGGCCGGTCACGTAGTCGACATAGACGAGGGTACCGATAGGGACCATCTGCCCGGTTCTATTTCGAACCTCGAGTTGTCGAATGTCTTCCGGTCTCAGTCGGAAGGCGTGGTCCGCCTGTATCTTGACCTGCCAGGTGCGGCCGAACCTGTTGAAGTCGTTGACATAGGCGGAGCCCAGATAGGCCTGGAGCGTGCCGAAGACCTCGTTCAGGGAGATCCCCAGCTTTTTCGCCTTGGTCCGGTCGACCTCGGCGAAGAGCTGCGGGACATCGGCGCGAAAGGTGGTGTTGAGGTTGGCGAGTCCCGATTGCGCCTCGCCATCCGTGATGATCTCCCGCGCCGCCTTTCCAAGTTCGATCAGTCCGGCGCCGCCGCGGTCCTGGAGCTGGAACTGAAAGCCACCGGCGACCCCGAGACCGCTGATGGCTGGTGGCGGGAAGGCGAAGGCGATCGCCTCCTGGATGCCGGCGAGCTGGCGTTGCAGGTTCCCAAGGATCGCTCTCTGGCTGAGCGACGGGTCGGTGCGTTCGTCCCAAGACTCCATGATGATCCAGACCGTCGCGGCGTTGGAGGCGTTGGTCCCGTCGATCACGGAAAAGCCGCCGAGCGAGACCCAATCCTTCACCCCAGGCGTCGCCTTGACCATCTCGTCGATCTGATTGAGCACCAGCTGGGTTCGGCCCAAGGATGCGCCGTCGGGAAGCTGAATGCTGGCGATGACGTAGCCCTGGTCTTCTTCGGGCAGGAAGCCGGTCGGCACCCGTCCGAACTGCCATCCGGTCAGACCCAGGAGCACGAGGAACAGCAGCATCACCAGCGCCGATCGACGGAGCAATGCCCGGGTGATCGCGCCGTATCCGGCGCCGGCCTTCTCGAACCCGGTGTCGAACCAGCGGAAGAAGACGTTCTTCTTTTCCTTCTGTGGGCGCAGCAAGAGAGCCGAAAGGGCTGGGCTCATGGTTAGGGCGTTGATCGTACTGAACACCGTCGCCACGGCTATGGTCAGGGCGAACTGTCGGTACATCTCGCCGGTGATCCCGGGCAGGAAAGCGGCCGGCACGAAGACCGCCAGGAGGACCAAAGTCGTCGCGACAACCGCGCCTGAGACCTCGGACATGGCCTTGATCGCAGCCTCCCGGGACCTCATCCCCTTGGCCATCTGCACGTAGGTCGCTTCGACGATGACGATCGCGTCGTCGACCACGACCCCGATGGCTAGGACCAGGCCGAAGAGCGTCAGCATATTCAGGGAGAAACCCATGGCCCCCATCACGGCGAAGGTGCCGATCAGGGAGACCGGAATCGTAACGGCCGGAATCAGAGTCGCGCGCCAGTCCTGAAGGAAGATGAACAGGACCAGGAAGACCAGCCCGGCCGCCTGAAACAGCGTGACGTAGACCTCATCGATCGAGGCTTCGACGAAGAGCGTCGTGTCGTAGGGGATCCGATACTCCATGCCCTCGGGAAAGCGGGTGGAGAGCTCCTTCATCGTTTCACGAACGGCGACCGCCATATCGAGCGCATTGGCGCCGGGCAGCTGATAGATCACGACGCTGGCCGAGGGGTCGCCGCTCAGGCGCGAGGTCAAGTTGTAGTCCTTGCCACCGAGCTCGATCCGCGCCACATCCTTCAAGCGGACGATGCGGCCGTCTTCCGAGGTCTTGACGATGATCTCCTCGAACTGCCCGATCTCGCTCAGGCGGCCCAGCACGTTGATCGACAGCTGAAAGCTCTGC
>JAAUYK010050016.1_pt1 | contig 10077 bp, 5 predicted proteins | sample 7278021 | NCBI WGS metagenome assembly JAAUYK01 (sample SAMN14350223, study PRJNA611818) | marine sediment metagenome | isolation source: surface marine sediment (1.8m) | place: French Polynesia: Moorea | collected 2018-08
GGGTCCACCATGGGTATGGGGTCCACCAAAAGTACTAATAAAATATAGGTCCCATGGGAGTATCGGAAAAGTACACAAGAAGAAGAAGAAGAAGAAGAAGAAGAAGAAGAAAAGGAAAAAATGTCTTTCTATGACCTACGGCTTCGCCGTAGGTAATAAAGGCGAGACCGCTCGAGACTAAACGAATACTGTATACTTTGAACTCATTTTAAAGGGACACGAGCAATATCAAAATTCTACACTCTACATTTCCGATGTCTATATTAAGCCTTTACGCTATATCCACTAGGTAAGCTTCAACTACACTTGGCATGCGTACCTCTCCGCCTCCGATGGTCGACACATTCCCAGGCTTCCAGCGCAAACGCGTCGTATTGGTTCATGACTTCATGTTGGAAACGTCGCGTCTGGACTTCCGATTCAAGAGCACCTGTGCTGTTATATGAAGTGAGGACTGCGGCGAGAGCAATTACCAATTATTAGGCCGTTCGTGCTTGCTGATTGCTGTTGACATGCTTCTGACTGCTACTGCTGACATTCCCTGTGACGAGAAACTTCCGTACTACTTCTTTTCACTCTGACAACACAAGGACATACATAGTATTACATACATATACTAGACATGTTACGCAACATTGCGTAATGCGTAGTGCGTGGTAAACTGGGGAGTACGGACCCGGCAGAAATACGAAGACTGATCATCATGGCCTACATTGGAATCAATGGAATGGCAAACAGTAGCTGCCGTGCGGAGATTGCTTGATCTCGGTCCACTACGACACAAGGCAACTTTAAGTGCAGAATTAAAGAAGGTGAAAAATCACGCAGCCCGGCGACATGCTAAGTCCCGCCCACCTGCAAGCCGAGATTCTCGGCCCCGTCGTGTCCGTCAACGACGACGACTTCACTGGCGACGCCGTCCAGGTTGGACCGGAGGCCACGTCGCGGGCGGCATCCCCGTCGTTTGCCGGTCCCCGCGGGCCGACGGCGCACAGCGTCCCGCGCAGAATCCCTCTGACGCCGACCCTTGAGCGTCTCCAGATCCCCACGATCGTGCCTCCGGGCGCCAAGTCGGCCGGCGCGCCGCTTCAGCTCGTCACAGAGGCCAAGTCGCCGTCTCCGTCGCGGGCGGCGGCAGCGGGCCGCGCCCACCAGATCGTCACCGAGAGCGGCGAGAGGGTGAAGATCGTCGGGTCGGCGGACGACCAGCAGAGGCGGCGGAGCAACGGCCGGAGGGGCATCGCACCCGGGGAACTGCCTCCGTTCAAGCCAAAGTTCAGCGAGATCGTCAACGAATACATGGGAGCCTGCCTGGAGGATAACTGCAACATTGGTGAGTAACTCTTATCCACGTAATCTATGGGCACCGAATTCCGATCCTTAAAACATAGTAGGTACTACTCTGCGTAATCAACGTACGAAGCTTCTTTCTCTTGCGGCTTCATTCGTTCCGCATTATTTCATGACCTAGTTGCACGAACTCTTCACCGCCGTCGCGTCGCGTCGGTCCGTCCTTTTTCTTTCCGGCGGCGCGGCGGCGCACCGCTTCCTTCATTTCTCACTCGTGCGCGTCCCCTTAGCATTCCAGCAATGCTAGACGAGTCAGGAGGAGAAAGTCTTCAACGATGCGTCCATAACAGTCGGCCGCATAATATTACGGGGTCCATTTTCTGTATTGCATAGTTGCCCTGCAATTTCTGACTACGAACTAAGTAATAGGTACATACTATACGTAGCACAACGCGAATGCCATTCGTCGGGTCTCTCTCCCCTCCGTTTATCCTAATCCAGTCTCCTCCTCCCTCGTAATTTGCAACAAAGGCAAAACTAATTTCGAAATCAGTTTCGTCGCCTCCTCCGGTCAGGCGACGTCAGCCAAAAGTGTGTGACCGAATTTCTCTGCTCTAAATTAATGGCCATTAACTTTCCTTGCATTAAACTACGCTAAGTACTAGTTGAACCTGTAACTAAGCTCTATTTATAACGATGTACGAACTTATTTAACCCACGACATGCACAATTAACTGCGGAAAGAAATATTTTTACGGCTGATAATTAGATGCGTGAAGGTAATGTACGAGTAAACCTTTTAAACAGCTCAATTATAGGACACCCGCTACAATTCCTGTCCGTCTCGCAACACAGCTACAGCCGAATGAGGGACGAATGGAGCGAGCAACCGAGCACCACCTCCACCTGGCCCGGCCTGCTAGACAGTCAATTAGATTTCCCAGTTCAATTTGGGGCGAGAGGAGGCCATGGTTTCTTTCCTCCCTCCACTGCCACTGCTTCAATCGTGCGATCCTCGCCCAAAGCTAAAGTGGTTGTAGTTGTTCTATACGTAGGGTAGATTCACGGACATCCACTTCGGAATCGGATTTGCTGGCGTCTTTAGGGTGTGGGCGTTGCCTAACACTTGCGGTTATGCTATGTTAAGTAACCTGCGTTTTGAGGGAAGGGAGCGCGAGAAAATAGGCCGTTAAAGTTTCGGCGAACAAGGAGGGAATTAAGGAGTGCTGGAGCAGATCAGATGGAGGTGGGACGTCGACAAGGGCGGAATGCTCGAAATAATTGGGCGCCTATCTCTCGAAAAAAAGCTGAAATGGATTCCTCTAGCCTCCCTCCCTCCATAACGTACGCTTCCCCCACTTCCTTCCTCCCTCTCTCTGTCTGTACGTGCGTTCCCTCTCTGAGGGATAGGCAGGCTAGGCGGGGCAGTGAGGGGACCAAATGAACCACCCGAGATAGATGCGGATCTTTCTTTCTCCACTCCGTTCCTCTCCTCTCCGCTCCGCTCCCCCAGCTAGCTAGCTTCCTTCGTCGCCACATTAATTCATTATCCCTCCAAAACTCTGCTGCGTATTATCCGGAAGGCAGACAGGCGGGCGGGCGGGAGCGGCCGGCCGGCTCTACAGCAGTCCACACCTACCCCTATTAATATACAGACACGAGTGCCAAGTCTTAACTATAGCTAGTGGAGTGGAAAGAAAAGCCGCCGGCTTGAAACAGTTCGCTCGTTCGCTTGCGCCCTTTTCTGTCTGTCAGTCAGCTGGCTGGCTTGTTCCCTTGCGTGCACTCTGGCTTCGTTCTTTCATTCTTTCTTCCCGACCGGCGCGGCGTGTCATGAAGGCATGCGTACAGCGTACGTCGTCCTGGCTCTGGCTGACTGACGCGCTCATGAATATTAAGCGCCTTTCCTTGCTGCATGGTTGCTTGCGGCCGACCGACCGGTCGGTGCTGGTGATAGGGCGAGTGAGGGATGAAATATCTCGCGCCATTTCCGACGACCCAGATAGGACTGGAGCGGCCGGCCGCTCCAGTCAAGTGCCTGCTTGCCTGCCTGACTCACCTATTTACTATTTGCTTTGCCCCTCGACTACTCACGAGTCACGATGGTCGTGGAATAAAGAATGTACGTAGTCTCGTTCGTCTTCTATTGTTCAATGCGATATTACTGCAATACAAAAGGGAAATACAGGCTTACCTAAGATAGTTCTTTGTCAAAAGGTGTCGGAGCTAATGTGCTCACCTGCTCGTCTCATTCACGTCCTCATCGAGTCTGGTCATTGTTCTCACGAGACCTCCCAAATTATCTTTAAGAAAGTCGGCGAAAGTTGCCGCTACTTAGTGTTTCTTCCTTCCCCTCTTCGCTCTATCCTCCCTCCTCTTCGCTGACCGTCGTCTCCCTAGCTCTCTCGGCTCTGGTCGTTCGAACGGCCATCGGAGGGGTGGGTGTCGGAGGACGCTAAGGCGACAGAGCTAGAGCCACTACTGCCCCCAATTAGGGGCGAGCGAGAGAGGACTTTGCCCGTTCGTTCGCTAGCTCGCCCGGGGCCGCAGATGGCACTGGGCCAGAGAGGGTGAGGGGGATGGAGATGCGCATGCCAACGGGACCATTGGTGGGTACGCATCTCTCTCGGCGATCGTTATACGTACGCCCTGGCTGCAAATGGAGTGTCATAATAATCGGAATTTTACATTTAGCGCTGTCGTTGCATTAATCGTCGCTAAGTCGGCACCTCTGACTTTGTTCGCCCCAGGGAGCTGGTGTGGATGCCGGATGGGGAGGGAGTGAAATAGGAGTATGAGTAGTGGCCTCCATCTCCGCGCTAGTTGGTCATTCGGTCGGTCGGTCGGTCGGTCCACAAATGAAGACGCTAGGGAACGTGGGCGAGAGGAAGAGAGGCTGGCCCGGCTGGCTAACAATGCAGCAAGGGCAAAATAAATATTTTTCCCAGTCCTCCTCCTTTCTTCCTCGACCGTCCCTTTTCACACTAGCTTACGTACTAGATTAAATTTCCTGCTGCGGCAGGGTGGACTATAACCGTACCATGCAATTGTGGTAACTGCATCTAAAAATGGAGTAAAATTGAGCTGCACATAGGCCTACCTTCATTCCGAAGGTTTAGATCGATCTTACGAAAAAGGAGATCACGCGTTCCTACTAGCTAGGAATACTACTACTGTATTTTCTCGGCGGAAATCTTCTTTCGCTCCACTAGCCTTTACTTGAGGCGCAAAAAAGTGTGTGCGTGCATAGAAGAAGTAACGCCGGCGCATCAACAGCTCCGACTTGAAGCTGGGCGGCTTTGATAACATACATAAATATAAGCGATATCGAGCAATTGAACAGAAAAGCGCAGTATCAACGTGCTATGTAATGAAGCAAGACAAATGTGAGTAGACGCCTAAAGTCACCTTTCGTTTGGCATCAATACAACCAACACGCGACGAGAAGGCATGGAGCTCCCATATCACTTGCCGAAATCATTGCAATCCCCTGGGAGGCCAGATCAATATACGCTCGATCGCTAGAGAAAACCCCAGGAACGAATGCCTGCATCTGCTGCCAATACTCCTGGCTGAGATCATGTCTCGCTGAAGCTCCGACTGACTTTTAGAAAGCAAGTACGATGAGTGACTGGCTGTGAAGTAACGTGAATTAAAGTTTGAAATGAAGCAAAGCAATTGCTATTCAAAAGGTGTTGGGAAGCAAGTTGAAATTAAGCAGCTTTAGGGAGAGCGTACTTCGAATTTAATTTCTTCCTAGTGATACTGGAGGAAGGAACATAGAGGGTAGCTGCTTTCGAAAGTGGATTGTTCCTCCATTGGCCGTTTTTGCACACGGCGGTTCGTTCGTTCGGATTTGGAAGCCTGAGAGATGGAGAGAGGGTGTGTGCGAGTCCTTAAGGGCTGCATGGCTGCTGCGTGGGTGGGTGGGAAAGGAAAGGGAGAGGAGGGAGATGGGAGAACTAGCTGGATAGAGCTGGCCGTCAGAGGGGCTGGAAACACAAATCCAAATTGGCTTTGTCGGCTACTTGCTTCGATGGATTCTATCTCCACCGCTGCTGGCTGGCTGGCTAACTAGCTTCGTGGAAAGAATATAGCTAGCGCCCAGCTCCTACACTATTTGTTATAGTAGGAGTACTTACACCGTCGCAGATTCAAACTTAATCGAGGAAAGGTGCTCGATCGATCGGCAATGCAAGCCGGCATGCAAGCTGTTGTGTCACGTATATGTACAACAGGGGCCCGGCCGCGAGCACCTGCATCGCATTGCATGGCATTCTATTCTATTGTACGGTATTGCTCGCCGATCCAATAAATCTGTCCCAATCCTTTCCCTTCTCCTCCCTCCCTCCGACCAATATTATATGAGTGTGCATCAATCCTCGCGTTCCGTGCTGAAAACATTCTTGGCGAATATCTGATTGCGAAACGATAAGCGCTGCTGCCGTTAGGGGAGGGAGGGAGAGAGAGAGAGAGAGAGAGAGAGAGAGAAAGAAAGGAAGGGAAATGAGGCCACGCCTTGCGAAAGGTACGTGTGCATGTACATCTGTACACGCACAAGGCAATCGTGCATTCCAATTTGTAAGCCCAAGCAAGCTAGGGCTAGGGGTCAGCAAGAAGGAGGTGGAGGAGGAATAGTAGGCCAGGCCGGGAAAAGGGACCAACCAGACGAGACCAGTATGTGCGCCGGAAAAGTCCCTTTGTTTAGGGCCCTAACGACTGCTATCTATCTGTAGCCTTTTAACTGTCTGCGAGACAACTACCGAGTCGACGCGACAGAGCAGAGCAGCAGACGTGGAGGGGAGGGGAGGGGAGGGGAGGAGGATAACGGCTGCAGGGAGAGGGAAGGAAGGAAGGGGAGGAGAGAAAAAGGGAAATTGGCCCAAAATAAATTTCAGACGCCAGCAGCTAGTAGTTCCACGTATATTGCCTGGCCAACCGACCGACCGACCGCGGCAGTTGTGTAGCAGCAGCGACGCAACGGGGGACGACAAAGTACGGACAGAACAATGAAAGGGAGGGAGGGAGCGAGCGGAAGCCGCCATTTCGGATCCCAACTACGCTATTGCTTCTACGCGTATATACGTCGAGGCCATCATACACAAGGTGTGTTGTCTGGCCGCTTTGCCTTCCCAACCGGTGGCGAGGACTTACGTTGCAAGCTAGGTAGGGTGCAAGGTTTGGGCTACGCGTTCACCTCGCTGCTATCCTGTCAGTAGCGTCCGTTCATTGGATTCCAGCTTCGATCGAGCACTTTTTACTGAGTCTCCGACAGCTCGGTCCGATGATGTACGTACCTTGTAGCCACCCTACGTACTACAGTACTTTACTTTTGCCGGTACAACTGCTTCGACGTTGTTCCGAGTGCCATAAACCGGGGGACATAAAGCAGCTAGATAGATGTGAATGGCACTCGACGTACGCGTACGGTACATGCGGAAGGCAGGGTAGGAAGCCAGCCGGTAGCTCTGTAATCCTCCCTTACTTCGTCGACGCGGAAGCAGGGGTTGTCAGTTGTGTGAGGTATGTTCCGTTGGTGTTACAAGGAAGGAAAACATTCCATTACAATTGCCTGTTATTTTAGACGATAGATAACTAAATTACCCCTACACCCTTTCCGCTGCCATCGTTTAGTCGCGAAATGTACCCGTACTAGCCGTCGCGGAATGAGGGGAAAATATGCACTCGATGTCATGTTAGGAGAATCGCCAGCTTATCCTTGCTGCTTAATTATCCTTCCCTGTGCTCAGAAAACATTTGAGTTAGTGTAATTGCGCCGTTACGCCCGTTAACCTTCTCCCCTCCTGTCCCGTCCCGTCCCCCGCACCTTCTAGATGCGTCCTTCAAACAGTCGTTCGTTCATTGAGCCGTAGGGCGAAGGAAGTGAAAAGGAGGAAGCAAGCGAGTAAGCGAGGCGAGGGGCGAGCCCAGTTAGGGAAGAAAGGGTGGGTGTGGAGGAGAATGAAAGAAAGTAAGAAGGCCACGCCAGGAGGGGAAGCAAACGAGGAAGAAGAATGAGGCGTCGACGGAAAGTAAAGTCGCCGTAACTGAGTGCAAGAATTGCGCACAGCACAGAGGTGAAATGTTAACGTGCGCTCAAGCTAGCTTTCAATTAGCAAAATATGTAGGTTGGAGGCTAGCTGCAGCATAATATATAATGCAGAGAAATTGGAAAGCCGGCCTCTAAACGTAGACACGATTCGGACTTCTAGGTTCCCCTGGAGGGTGGTTAGCTTAAGAAGCTATCGATCTACCGTCTCACCGGATGAACAGCGATGTCTCTAAAAATTCTGTGGAGAGCGTGGCGAATCGACCGATTGAGTCTGAATAGGCAGCCGTACGCGGGTGGGCTGACTAGCTACGGTTTCATTCATTCTGAACCACGCGCGAAGGGAAGAGGGGAGCCTGGGCGGCGGCGCATGTCGCACGCGTGCGGCAGCAACATGACGTTGTCATTTTCTGTTCATGCTTTTTACTACGAACATGGCTGTATTTTCGTCATCGTGTAGCCGCGCGGGTGGCCCGGGCCACTATTCGCCAGCTTGGCCGTCCCCCCTTCCGTCCGCACATCTGCGGCTCGTTCGCGCCATATTTTCACTCAAGACAAGTAGTACTTCCTCCCCGTCCCTCCCTCTCTCCCCCCGTCCGTCCCTATCCAGTCCAGTTTTCCAGCCAGCCCCCTCTTATGTGTCCCTCTTTCGTTCCTCCCCCGTACTGCACTCCCCATCCCCACAATGCCAAACTTTGGGGTTCGAGAAAAAGATGAGGAAGAAAGAAAGAAAGAAAAACGGAAGGAGGAGGAGAAACGAACTTTTTTCGCGGAGTGGAGTGCAGCCGAAGGAAGGGATGCCGGCTCCTTCCTCTCCTGCCATTTCCTTGTGGACAGTTGTCGATGGCAGCCTCGATTCCGCCGCACCGGTCGGCCGGTCGATCGCGATCGGTCGGGCGGCGGCGGCCACCGCGCTACAGGATGCGTCGATCCACAGCACGCTCTCCCTCTCGCCCCTCTCCCTCCCCCTTCCTCTCGATCCTCCCCTTCCGTTTCTGGTCGCGACCGACCGACCGACCTTTATTCTCTTTTCTTTTTCTTTCACTTTGTCCATCGACCGACCGACCGACCCTACCACAGCAATTTCCTTCTGGCCGCCAGATCTCGAGTGATGGAGACTTTTGACCCGATTTCAGCCCCTCTTTCCGTCTTCTTTTTCACAGCATAAGCATAAGCAGCTGAGGCGGCCGCACCCGGGGGGTCCATGGTAATATAGGGCGCACCCTCTGTACACAATACCACTCGAGGCTACATACGTAAGTCGTGATCGACCGGCCCGGCCGGCATTTAGCTTTCTGATTGCCCGCCTGGCATATTAAGATAGAAATATTGCATATTCTATGTTAGGAAGAGCGCTGAAACGGCCATTCTACGGATTATTACTATCAGAAGCAATCGAGGCAGGCAGCAGGTACTCGTACTATGAGAGCCAAAAGAGCGATGCCCGGCCGCCGCCCGATTTAGCGGACAGACGGATGGATGTTGAGTCGTCGTTGATCGGAATGACGGACAATCCATTTTAGTCGATGGCCGCAGGCGGCCGGCGGCCAGGCAGCTGGCTCGATCGCTTGGCGTGGAGGAAGGAGGAGGCAATCGGCCGGGTGGGTCCACAGCCTCACCATAGAAAGAGGGAAAGATTGGGGGAGGGGGTGGGTGGAGAAGCGTAAGGAAGCCTGATCGGCCGGCTGGTGGGACGGACGGACGGACGCGGACGCGGACGAACGTCGAGCGTGCACTGACCGATTGCGAAGGAAAAGAAAAGTGAAGGAAGGGGATGACCAGACGGACGGCCCGACGGACAGATGGATGGCCGGCCGGCCGCGGGCGGGTAATCGGATCGGAGATTAAATTTAGATTTAGCTAGATATATGGCCTACTATGGACAGGGCACCGTGGCAAGTCGATGGCAACTTATCTAATATAACACTGTGTTCGCGTAGAGCACATCCCAAGAAAATATCAGAACAGAAAGGCGGTTCGTGGATAGTTAGAGCAGAGACCGTTGGCCGAAGCCAGCCGCATCATCAGACATGCAGACGACGATCGACTTCCGGCGGGAGGGGATCGAAGCATGCAGGTCTCTGGGGAATTCATTCGCTCGCCCTAGCTGCCTGCCTGCCATCACTCACATGAATCAGACTCGGTTAAAATTCCCCCTTGCCTTGTCATCCCCTACCTACCTACCTTCTTTCCCTCCCTACCGTACCCGATTGAGTCTTGTGGCTCTTGACCAGCATCGTTCGAGGGTGGTTCAAGATATGTGCGCCCGACTTCTCGATGTCCCCTAACGTATAGTTGGTGACGTCCTCCACGCTAATGTTATTGCAAAAATGAACGATAGCCCGTGCCAATCCATCTCTCTCCTTCCCTCTGCCTCACCATTAGTTATATCTGGAACATTCGCCCCCTTCCCTTCCTCTTCTCCCTCCCAATGCGCGGTTGGTTCAGCCCACTCTTCGCCTCATATTTTATGTCTCCTAGCTTCCTCCATCCCTTGGTCTTCACTTTACCGCCGGACGATCGGCCTACTACGTACATACGAAAGCAAGCGGGGGAAGTAGGAGGCACGCGGGGCCGGGCAGGAAGGAACGCCGTCGCCTAATGGAGTATGCAGAAATAAAATGCAAATATAGGGCGAGGACCGAACTAGAAATCGATCATTTAACTTTTTGTCCCCGGGCCGCCGCGCCGTCGCAGCTTCCCAAGAATTAACGCTGCGATCAATACTCAAGTCCGCA
>JAAUYK010001213.1_pt1 | contig 10076 bp, 8 predicted proteins | sample 7278021 | NCBI WGS metagenome assembly JAAUYK01 (sample SAMN14350223, study PRJNA611818) | marine sediment metagenome | isolation source: surface marine sediment (1.8m) | place: French Polynesia: Moorea | collected 2018-08
GACTGACTGAGGTGAATCGGAGAGAGGCCGACAAGCCAGCTGCGACACTTCCGTCGCTTAATTAACCGAAACTTGATCCCGCTGCTAAATAGAGCGGAGAAAATGAGTCTGGAAGGCGCAGGCGGTACAGCCGGCGCCGGCTCGCCTCTCATCGCCGCCCTGAAGGGGCGGACCAGCCTGCAGTTCAAGCCCTCTCCCACGGACACGACCTTCTCGGCGTCGCAGAAGGCCCCTCTAGTCCCCTCGTCGCCCCTGCAGTCGCCGGAAGCGTCGTCCTTCGCGCTGACGTCCACCTGGGAGCAGCGGTTTCCCTCCAGCTCGACGTCTAAATCGGAGCGCTTCCAGCCGCCGGAGAGGAGCGAGAGCCAGAAGTACGACGCGTGGAAGGACATCTTCCAGCGGACGGGGCACTTTGACCAGAACCTGCTCGGCAGTCACCAAGATCACGCTCGGTCCAGCAGGACTGCAACCACCGCCATAGACGACCCGAAGTCGAAAGACGGCGACGACGAGTATTACGAGGACGAATACTATTACGAATATTACTACGACGACGAAGCGGAGGCGGAGGAGAAGAAAGATGACAGGGGGCGAGTCAAAGCAAAGAACGGAAACATCGAGGTCGAGTTTTATTACGAAGATGTCGGCGGCGGCAACAGGGCGAATCACCTGGACGGGAGGAAGAAAAAGTAATTTCCTTTATTGTTAGAGTATTGTAGCCTTAGCTCTTCCTCACCAACCACTGGATATTTATGTGTCAGCACGGCGCAATTGATGAGGTAATCAATTGTTGCTGCATTCCAGAGAGTCTCGACGTCCTCCGGGCAACGGCGTCGGAGGAGGAGGCCACAAGACAAAGAGCCGAGAGTCGGAGAGGCGGTGGAGGGGAGGAGGAGAAGGGCAACAGAGGAAATCTCCGCGGCGACCCGGACCGCCTCTGCCTCCCCGACGACGGCGGCAGCACGAGTACCCCGTGTTGAGCAGGAGAGACGACACCGACTACGACTACGTGAGGCGGGACGACCGCGGGAGCGCCGAAGACCTCGCCAACAAGGACTACAGCGTCGACCGGAACAGGAAGAGGGACCGGGGGATGACGGCGCGGATCGCCGACGCCGTCTTCACCCCCACGTTCGGCCTGATCTTCGCCGCCGTGGGCATCCCCACCGTGCTCGCCGGCGGCTACTACCTGCTGTCCGAGCACGGACCGACGCCGGTGGTGCAGGCCAGGAGGCAGTCCATGTTGGGCGAGGACGGCGAGGGCGAACCTGGCAGCGGCGACTTCGAAGTGATCCTGGCGCTGACCAAGGCGCTCTTTGAGGCTGTCCGTGGCGAGGCGCAGAAGCTCCTTGAGATGAAGATGAAGTAGTATATTATTAATTTATTACTTTAATTCCGATGCATACCTACGTAATGAGTGTCATACGAGTCCAGTAAAAATCCCATTATATTAAAGAGAAATACCATACGTGTTTAATACGTCCAGCCCGACTAACTGCTTCCAACTGCTGCGGCCTTGAAATTGAAGAAGACCTCGATCCTTCGATTGGGATTTTTTGCATATTCGAATTCTTTAGCTGGTCATAAATGTCGCTCGCTCGGCAACGAGGAAGGGAGTTAGGGAGGAGGACTATTTCCTCGACCGTACGTGTACCACTCGTAAAACGACTACGGAATAAATTAGCTTCCTTTCCCTTGTCGCACGATTACGCCATTCACATTCTACGTAGAGTAGCTCGAAGCCTCCACCGCGCCTTCTGTCGCCGCCGCCTCGCTGCCTGCACGAAACGAACGCTGCGAAGAAAGAAAGAACGAACGGACGAACGCATGGCTTTCGTCGTTCGTTCAAGTATGGTAATGCGAGTTACGTACGGACCACCAGCCATTTCCCAGAGTGGCTTCGGGGCGGCAGCGGCCGGCCTTAGAATGTCAAAGGAGCACACGCGTACCCAGTTGACACTTTGCTCGCGCTATTATCGTTCCTACAAAGAAAGAGAACAGACTATAAAAGAAAACTTGTGGATTGGACCGCAATAGCTTCACGACTTAAAAATCATATCTTATTCAGGTAGAGTGAGCTACGTACCCTACACACAGCACGTGCACACGCAGCTCAAACATTCTGGCCGCCGCGGTCTCAGGGCGTATTAATTCGACGCTTGCTTGCGTGTGGGCAAGGAGCCAACTTATTACGCTAAGTAGCCGCTACCAACGCGACCGCCGCGCCGTTGCGGCTCGTAAGAAGTGCGTAAGTAGTCTTTACTTATAGTGCTTGCTACCTTGTCGCATGGTCTTATCGCTCACCGCCTGCCAGTTTTGTGAAAAGGAGAGATGTACCGCGCGCCTGGCTGAATAGAATAAAACGTTTCCCGTCTAGCTGTACGTCAGCCCGGTCGCCGTCGCCCGACCGTCGGCGGAACGTCGGATAGCAGGCGAAAAGGCGGAGGGAGAGGGAAGGAAGGAAGGAAGGCCGTCGACAGCTAGCTAGGCAAGGCCGGCGTCCGTCCGTCCGTCCGTCCGAAGAGATGAAGAGCAAAAGGAGAGGGAGAGAGAGGCGGATGCCTTTCCGCTGCAATTCTGGGGCATTTCCATATACGGTCGGTCGGCCGGCTGATATCTTCTTTTCCTCTTCCTACTACATATTGAGCAGTTCTCGCTCTCGTCTACCAATCCAGCGGAGCGTGTACGTGCACGGCCGGCCAGCCGTCCGAACGAAAGCTCCGTATTTGAATGACAGTTCGTTCGGAAGGCCGTTCGTTTCCCCGTATCGCCGTTTAGAGGAGAGGAGAGCTAGCTATGCGCCAAAGTTTATATCTGATGCTAGCTGAGCAAACGTGGATGGACGAATGCGAAAGAGAACGGGCAAATGTGGATGTTCGGAGTGGACCACTAAAAAAATTATACGGGCAGGAAAGCGCTCTAGAGCTAATGTTGTTTCGGCGCACTTTTTGCTCAGAGCAAAAAGTGTACAGTGCAGGATGTGTGCGTACTGTACGTACACTTGGCCGTACAGCCAGCCGTGGCTGCTGGCCTCTTTGATAAAAGCCGGTGGCGTCGGCGGCAGGGGCCGAGCGAGTAGTCGTAGTGGACAACGAGACCTGATATTAATCGCCGTTTGAGAAGAGGGACGTACGCTCTCCCCGGCCTGCCTCCCCTCCCTCCTTAAATATCGGACTGACTCTTGCCAACGCGAGATAAGGACGAGTGACGTGAAGCAGGCAGGTTCATGTCCTTCTTCGTAGGAGGGAGCAGAGAGTGAGAGCGAACGTCTGTCCGTCTGCTGGTTAGCTGGCTTCCTCGCTCGCTCGTTCGCTCGAGAGTGTCTTGTAGTGTAGTACGTATTTCCTCCTTCTTCTTCTCTCGATCCGTCCGCGATGGGCCTCACAGTGTACGGCCTCGAGCTCTCCGCCCCCTGCCGCCTCGTCTACATGACGTGCGAGCTCGTGAGGAAGGACTACAAGAAGCACCTCGTCAACGTACTCGAGGGAGATCAGATGAAGCCCTGGTTTCTTGAGGTACGGAGTACACACTCCTATCTAACGTAATTGCTACTTCTCTCGAATTACGGAAAAGCCCGGCCGGCCTTTCAGATGGGCCCTTGGGCGATTTTCGCTCCTTCCTTTCATGTCCGTTCGGGGTAGAAATCGAGATCACTCTCAAGCAGCATCCGCAGCGTCTCGTCGTTAGGCAAAGTGGGGCTTAAAACTCCCTGGGCCACACGCATGGGGTCGCGGCCGCTACTTAGCCCGCCTCGCAAACATGTCCAATGTCATCAAAGCCGGCCAGCCGACTGGCCGCCAGCCGAGCTGCCGGCGGAAGTAATCCACTCTGGCGGGGATGAACCGACCCCAGCATAAGGCCCCCTAGTTGGCGGTCCATCCGACCGGTCCGATCCACCGCATTCATATCCATATGCCCTTCCTTCCTTCCTTCCCTCCTTGCAGCTTAATCCCCAGCACACGGTGCCCACGGTGAAGGACGACTCGAACGACCTCGTGCTGAGCGAGAGCAAGGCCATCGCCTGCTACCTGGCCAACGCGTACGACGACGAGGGCAAGCTCTACCCCAGGGACGACCTCCAGGTGAGGGCCAAGATCGACCAGCTGCTGCACTTCGACTCGGCAACCCTCTTCAAGAGATTGGTCAACGTCACGGTGAGCTGAATAGAGAGAGCCTTCGCAGAGGGAGGGAGGTGGGGAAAAGGAAGGAAGGGAGGAAGTAGGCGAGGCGGGGAAAGAAGAAGAAAGTGGGCGCTAGCTAGGCGGGCAAAGCAAGCCCGAGGGCACTTGTACAAATTAATACACGAGCGAGTCGAGGCAGAGGCGCCTTGGACGCGCCTACCTACCTTGCTAGCCCGACCCAACTTTAAGTGGGAGGAGGAGGCGGCGAGCGAGCGAGCGAGCAAGAAAGTGCTTTGAGCTAGCGAGGAAGAGAAGCGGTCGCCACGCCGGTCGATACGCCCATTAACGCTGACACTCTACCTACCTGTCCTAATTAGCGCATTATTTCTTGGACGCTACACCCGCCTGGCCGAATTAGGGAAAGGTCTAACAACAACCTAGGTTACTATTTTGATGTACAGGTAGGAGGAATCGGCCTGCTAGACATATGTAGTAAGGAGAGAGAATTCGGGTGTGACGACCAGTGCAGTGTCTCCTCAGGGCTAAATCCACGTTGCGCTTCAACCGCTCTATTCTCATCACGTCTCCCTCTGTCCCTCGCCTCTTTTAGGCAAAGGCGCTGAAACAGACGCCACCGGAGTCAGATTACGAGAAGCTTGAGGAGGCGCTCGCCTGGGCCAACGACTTTGTCAAGCCGACGGGCTACATGGCCGGCACGGACCACCTCACCCTCGCCGACGTCGCGCTGGTCGCCTCCTACTCCACGGCGAAGACGTGCGGGGTGGCCGACACGTCCAAGTACCCCGAGCTGAACGCCTGGTTCGACAGGGTCACCAAGCAGATCCCCAACTACGACGACGCGAACGGCGCCGGCGCGAGGGCAGTTGGAGACTTCTTCAGCAGTTCTGCGAATGCGAGAAACTGATGCTGCCGACTGGAAAACGAACAAACGAACGAACTCGGATGCTTTCTTGCCTCGGTTGTTCGTTCGCTCGGCCTTGCCTCCTAAGCCTGGCATCGACTTTTTGAAGAATAAATTATCAGAGCTAGGCTTCCGCCGGCGAGTCCCAGGATATCCTTTCCTGTTTAGTAGAGAAGGGAGGAGGTCTTGACGACGACGACGACAATGCTCTCTGGCCTTGAACGACGCCTTTACCCGGTCGGGTACCCATCACCATCAGTGAGCCTCATTCGCGCATGGATTCCTCGGTGGGCGGTCGGTCGGTCGGTCGGTCGGTCGGAGAGAATAGCTCCCTGTTTGCTTCTCACTCCCCCATCTTTGCTTTTCCTCCTTCGTCCTTCCGTTGTCGGCTGTTGGTGGCATCGCGCACCAGGACGTTAAATGATGCAGTGCGGCTTAGCAACGGCTAACGGTGGGACGCGCGGCAGAAAGCAGACGAGTCATTCTAAAAGGGTAGAAAGCCGGACGGCCGTTAGTCGTACTATTACCCGAAGCCCCAAGTAGGTAGTCGGTAGGAAGGTAGGTAGGTAGGTACGCGGCGGATAGGTAGTAGGAAGGAAGGAAGGAAGAGGAGCTTGCCTCCGGTTAGGACGGCCTGAAAGACGACGGTAAAGCCGATTATTCTCGGGATGAAGAGAGAAAGATAGAGGCAGGGAAGAGTTGAGACATTGGAGGCGGGAGGCCGATCCGGCTCGGGGGCATGAGAGCTTGCCAGGGACCTTAATTCTCGCGAGCATGCCACACTATAGGATAATTTAATTTAGCAAGGGAACTTTGCCCTGCGTCGACGTGCACATATTTAGGACGGAAGGACAAAACCAACGGCTAGCGGTCTGTAGTATGTGGCTTGCCGTGTGGCCGCAGTAGGTAGCGACGGCGCGGCAGGTACTATTAATTATTCTTGCATCCCACGCGCGAACGCCGCGCCGCTGTCGTGTAGTTGGACGGACTGAGCATGTACCACGCAGACGGCCGGCTAACTCGTCAAACATTCACGTGCGCACGTGCCGCTTCTTACGTAGTTTGTCGAAATTGGATCCCGCCGCCGTCCGGCCGAAGTCACAAATAGGATCGTGATCGACCTGGACCGCAAGGAATTCCCTATGCAGTCAATGGCAGGAGGATAAGTGGAGAAAGAGGGAAAAGAATGGAATGGAGGAAGAGCTATAGCTAGCGCGAGCGCGGAAGTGGGTTCTGATCGAGCGAGGACTGGTTGCTCGCTCGTCGTGTAACAGGGAGGCGGCCGGCCGGAAGGCAGTCAGGCCCAAATAGAATTCCTGAGTGCTGCTGACGGTGAATAAATAATGCCAACGCGGCCGGCTGGCCGGACGCCGCCGATGCCAAACACGCCTAGCTAGCTCCGACCCTGGCTGGCATGCTTATTCTTCCCCGTCCGCTCGTCCGTCCCCAAGGCCGTCCGTCTAGCGCCTTGATTAAAATGGGAGAGAGGCTCGATCGATGGAGAGCGCCGCCGCCTGCGTCGACCGTGATTGACGAAGCTTCAGAATCTGTCTAAATGTTGTCCCACCCACATAACGGATCATGATCAGTAGGCCATGCAGCCAGCTCCTCTTTCTCTTTTCGATCCCGGCCGGCCGGTCGGCCGGCTTGCATCACTTCGTCGGTCGGTCGGATGGATGGAAGCAATACTCGTTCGTCCTTCTCACACGAGCTTCGTTTCGTCCGTCCGTCCGTCCGTCCGTCGTCTAGCTCTCACTCTCGCTCTCTTTCGTCCGTCCGTCCGTTCGTTGGACCGCGTTCGTCCGTCTGTCCGTCCGTTCGTCGCCTCTCTTTTCCTCTTAGCTCCACTCTCGCAAAGCGCCAAGGCAAGGCTACTAACGACGACGGCAACGACGACAGTACAGCGGCCTTCCTTCGTCTAGCAGTTGCCCCCTCGCTCCCGTCCCCGATCCGATCCGATCGGATCCGAGCATTACCCCAGTCACGTCGACCGCACGCTCACAGCCGGACGTACACGCCACACACATACCACAGAGGCCGCAAGGAGCGATCGAAAGCGTCTGTCCGTCCTCGTCCGGTCAACTCGGTCGGTCCACTTGTGGGGGGACAGCAAGAGGGTCATAACATCTTGTGGAGGTCAGCCGCCATCCAGCCATCCTCGCCTCTCCTCCTAATTGAGCAATGTCGACGCTCGAGGTCTACGGGATCGAGATGTCGCCTCCGTGCCGGGCGGTCCTCATCACGTGCGACATGATCGGCAAGCAGTACGAGCTGAAGACAGTAGACATCACAAAGGGGGACCACCAGACGCCCGAGTATCTGGCGGTAAGTAATCGAGGCCTAGCTAACCAACCGCAGCCGCGGTATCCAGGCACTTAAGTGCGGGGCCATTTGTTAAATGTCATCCAAATCCGCCAAAGTCCTCCTCCCTCCTCAAACGCGAATTCCGAGCCGAGCCGAGCGCAGCGTGGCTTATAGACGACAAGACTGATGGGAGCCGGCGAGGCGTTCATGTAGCTGGATATAAGGAAGGGGAGGGAGTGAGAGGCGAAGAAGAAGAAAGGGAGGAGAGAGGAGCTACGCAGCTAAGGGAGATCATCCATCCAATTTCATTCTCAGGCAGCGTAGCCTCGAGTGAAAACTAGGCCGCCGCCGGCTGTCTCGCCGGATGGATTCGGAAAAGCGAAAATTTTGCTTTGTTGTTCTCGCATCTCGCATCAACGCGGGCGGCGGAGGCCGGACGGGGTTAAACTTTTCCTCCTTTCTCGAGTGGAGGGTCGCCCTCGGGGAGGAGACGACGCGAAGGAAGGCTCTTCCTGAGCGGGCTGAAGAGGCTCGACACGCGCCACGGAAGACGCCGCGCCGCCAGCAGCTTTTTCAGTTCAACAACGAGTTGGAGGAGAGAGAGGACCGAGCCTTGTGCGGCGGCCTTAGAAACGAAAAAAGTAGCATCGTTCTCCTAACAATAATGTGCGGTCGACACGAAAGCTATCTGAGACAGGCAGGCAGGCAGGCAGGCAGAGAGTGAGTCGCGTCTTTAGCCGCGCGCGGCCTATAGGGGACACCCATAAGCTGGGATCCTGCCTGCCTTTCTTTCTCTCGCTCTCTCTCTCCGCTCGTTCACTCCATAAATCATTATTTGCTTTTTGCCTCCGCCCACAGATGAACCCCCAGCACACGATTCCCTGCATCCGCGACGGCGATTTCGTCCTCTCTGAGAGTCGCGCCATCGCCTGCTACATCGTAGACTGCTACGCGCAAGATGACAAGCTCTACCCGAGGGACCCCAAGGTCCGCGCGCAGGTCGACCACAGGCTGTACTTCGATATAGGAACGCTGATGAAGTCGCTAGCATCGGTCATGGTAAGTGACCTTGTTTGGCCGCCACAGTTTTTGCAGTCAGTTACACAGAAAGTTTCTTCAATGGTAATGTACGAGTACGTATCTTTGGCCTTATTGTTCTTACATCTTAAGTGTAATGGGATAACGATATAATTGGCAACTCTTCGCTTTCATCCCTGGCCCCGGCCACTTGACCGCCAACGATCGCTCTGCTCTCTCCCCCCGATCCTTTGAGACTCGGCCGGTTGGTTACGTGACCCAGCTGTCACTGGCAATTTCAGTACCCGTTGCTCTTCCTGCAAAGCAAGGCGGAAGAGAAGGATTACGAGAAGCTGAACGAGGCGCTCGGCTGGATCAACGACTTCGTGCGCCCGACGGGCTACGTGGCCGGCACGGGACACCCCACCGTCGCCGACGTCAGCCTCGTGCCCACCATCACCAACATCAGCCGCCTGCAGATCGTCGACCTCTCGGTCTACGCCGACCTCACCGCCTGGCTGGAGAGGATGAAGGCGGCCATCCCCAACTACGAGAAGACGAACGGCGTGGGGCTGGAGGAGTACGCCAAGGTGGCCACCTCCATGATGCAGGGAAAGGAAATCTAGCTAGCTAGCCAGATAGCTAGTACGTATAATTCAATCATGGAACTTGGAAGAAAGAGGCGGGGAGAGGAGGAGGAAGAAAGCACTTCCTCCGCTTGCTGCCTCGACCCCTCTAGCTGCCGACGCCGACAAGTTGTCATAACAAGGTTAATGAAGGATCGAGGGATCCAGCACCGATCGATCCATTAGTGACTGTCGACCAATTTACGGGCAGGCTGCACACCTACTACTATTACTACAGCAAGCTGGATAGCATGATGATGATGGAAAAACAAAAGGAATATCTCGACCTACGTACTTAACTTATCGCACTTAGTATACCTACCAAAAACTAATATGATACCCACGTAAATATACGAAAATGCGTGATGTCACATGGTGCAAGGAAAGTGCGGCTCGCATCAAACAGCTTCGCATACGGCTAACCTGTCGACCGTTTGTACTGCATCAAAGGCAGAGGGTGATACTCGAAAGTGTAATCATAAATGTCGCTTAGTAATATACGTACTCGGCATATAACTTAATAATTTGGGACACCCAATAACCACATATCACAAAACCGACACACTGGTTTTGGTTCAAAGAGCCAGTGACGTCCGTTTTTTGACTTTTATTCGAGAACCCACTATTACGTCATGATAGCGAAACCAGGATCGCTGGGACAAAGATACGGCAAATTAATTGGTTCCTTAACAGAATGCAAAAAGCTGTGTAAAAGAATCGATTCCGACCTAGGTGATCGTACAAGTAACTTGTATCTTATCTATCGGGTACACTTACACATACACTACGAACAATTAGCTCTGCTTTAGTCGAGGGTGCGCGCGCGCTCGCAGGTATTCTTCTCCCCGTAGGTTCATGGTAAACGTACTCAAAGCCAGCATGTAGGTACGTACATGTATGCCTCCGATAAGACGTTCCGCGCGCATTTCACATCGACACCTTGAAGCGTGAAGTCAACCTTTCGACCCACCGTCCAATCACATTGTCCAAAATGCCCGTTGATATTTACGGCACCAAGATGTCCTACCCCACCCGGTTGGCGCTCATCACGGCCGAGGTGGTAGGTGTCAAGTACGACTTCCACAA
>JAAUYK010179391.1_pt1 | contig 10075 bp, 7 predicted proteins | sample 7278021 | NCBI WGS metagenome assembly JAAUYK01 (sample SAMN14350223, study PRJNA611818) | marine sediment metagenome | isolation source: surface marine sediment (1.8m) | place: French Polynesia: Moorea | collected 2018-08
GACCCAATCCCAGATCACCGCCAGATCATACATCACGCTTGGCCTTTCTCGATTCGAACCACGCCAGTCTAGGCGCGCCTCTATTCTTCTGGTATTCGGCGGGAATACCAAGCAGCATCAAAAATTTCCGAAAAATGTCCTATCTCGACAACATCCGCACCTTTGTTCGTGTCTATGAATTGGGCAGTATGTCCGCCGCGGGGCGGGATCTGCGCATCTCTCCGGCGGTGACATCGGCACGGATTGCGCAGCTAGAAGACCATCTGAACGTGCGCTTGTTCCAACGTACCACCCGCAACCTGAGCCCGACAGAGCAGGGCAAAGCGTTTTATGGCGGGGCGTGCGAGATACTCGAAGCGGTCGACACGGCTGAGGCAAATGTCGTCAACATCACTGAAAATCCGCGCGGATCGCTCTATGTGGCGGCGCCTTTGGGGTTGGGCCGGCGGTTGATCGCACCCCATGTACCGGCGTTTTTGCGGCAGTATCCCGAAGTCAGCCTCCGTCTGCGTCTGACCGACCGAAAGGTGGACCTGACGACCGAAGGGTTGGATCTGGCGTTTTTTCTGGGCCAGCCCGAGGACAGCACCTTACGCATTCGCAAGATCGCGGATGTGGAGCGGGTGCTCTGCGCGGCCCCCGCCTATATTGCGCAGCGCGGGACACCCGCCACCGGTGCCGATCTTCTGTCCGACAATCACGAATGCCTCAACCTCCGCTTTCCCGGCGCGACCGAGTTCCAATGGCGTCTGATCACCCCGGAGGGCCCCAAGCGGTTCCGCGTCACCGGTCGGTTCGAAGCCGATGATGGAGAGGTTCTGACCGACTGGGCGCTATCGGGCCAAGGCATCGCCCTGAAGCCGATCTTCGAAGTGGCCGATCATCTGGAGGCTGGGCGGTTGATCCCGGTGGCCACAGAAACACCGCCGGAGCCGGTTCAGATGGCTGTCCTCTATACCCATCGGCGCGGGCAAGACCCCAAAGCGCGGCTCTTCATGGAGTTCATGGTGGATCACCTGGCCGCCGCGTTGCGGTAAGCGCGGGCAAGGTTTTTCGAAAAGCCTTGCTCCAGCGTTCTGCGAACGCTGGAGCCGCAATTTAGAAATTGCGTGCGCCTCGGTCCAACCTTCCAAGGGTTTCCAATGTGTCGTATTGTGCGAAAAAACAAAAAGGCAGAACCATGAGCATTTCGCGACGCATATTCCTATGTGGCACCGCCGCAATGGGCCTTTCCGCCTGCAGCGGCACAGGCGTTCTGGGACCACGGGTTGGGACGACACAATCCGTCGCCCCACAAGGCCTACCGGAAGACCTCCGCCCAGCCCCGAATGCGGGCTATGACCAATGGGTCGCCAGATTTCGGACGCGAGCCACGAGCCAAGGTATCTCCGAAACCACGCTCCGAGACGCTTTCCGCGGCACGGGTTATTTACCCGGCGTCGTGCAGCGCGATCGCAATCAGGTCGAATTCACCCGCACGTTGGAAGACTACTTGTCCATCGCAGCCTCAGACGAACGGATCGCCAAAGGTCGTGCGGCCTTTGAGCGTCATCAAAGCACTCTGCGCCAGTTGGAAGCCGATTATGGCGTTGACGCCGAGATCATCACCGCCATCTGGGGCCTTGAGAGCTCGTATGGCGAACGCAAAGGCAATGTCCCAGTGATCTCCGCCACCTCAACCCTGGCTTATGATGGGCGGCGCGGCAGTTTCTTTGAAAAACAACTGATGGCTGCGTTGCAGATTATCCAAAACGGCGACATCCCCGCCGCGCGCATGACGGGCAGCTGGGCAGGCGCGATGGGGCATACGCAGTTTATACCGACCTCCTATCTGGCCTTTGCCGTTGATTTCACAGGCGACGGGCGGCGCGATATCTGGTCGGACGATCCCAGCGACGCGCTGGCCTCCGCCGCCGCGTATTTGCAACGCAACGGCTGGACGCGCGGCCTGCGCTGGGGCGGTGAGGTTGGCACCGCCGCGCCGCAAGGCACGGTCATCCAACCGCAACCCGGCGGTCCCAGATTTTCGACCACATCAAATTTCCGGGTCATCAAGCGCTATAACAACTCTGACAACTACGCGATTGGTGTCGGTCATCTGGCGGATCGGATTGCCGGGGGCGGCCCTTTGCGCGGCAGCTTCCCGCCTGACGCCTTCGGGCTGACCAAAGATGACCGCGTCGCGTTGCAGCAACGTCTGACCGCGCGTGGGTTTGATACAGGTGGCGCAGATGGTGTGATCGGTCCCAAAAGCCGCTCTGCAATCAGCGATTACCAACGCAGCATTGGTGCGGAGCCGACCGGTGATCCCTCAATCGCTCTCCTGAGATCATTGGGTTAACCGCGTTACGCTTGGATGTCCGAACTGCGCTCAAGTAAATGGGAGTGGCCGAAGGGACATTAGCCTTCCGATAGGACTACCTGCCCAAATCCGCCTGGCTGCTCGACCCGTTCATGGGCCTCGGCACAGCGCGTGAGGGAGAACGTCTCGGCAATCGGTATGGATAGCGGGTGGGTCGTGATCCAGCGAATTGCCGCCATACGCGCGGTCTCTGGCAACAAAAACCCTTGAACAAAGCGGACGGTCACGCCCCGGCTGGCGAAAGCGTAGTAATCCAGCTCGGGCCTCGGGTTGGATGAGCTGGAATAGCTTGCGATAACACCGTTCGGACGGATCAGTTGCGCATCAATGGACCCGTTGGCGGCGAAATCTACTTCAACGATCCTGTCGACGCCCACACCACCCGTCAAAGCGCGTACCCTTTCGCCGACGTCTTCCGTCTGACGATTGATCGCCTCTCCGCCCATCTCTACGATCCGTGCGGCGTTGTCTTTGGTGCTGACGGTGGCGATCACGCGGGCGCCCTCGGCCAGGGAGATCTGAGCGGCCAGATACCCCACCGCGCCAGCGCCGCCTTGGATCAATACCGTCTGCCCTGCGACGTCCCCGTCCGACATCACACAGCGATGTGCGGTGAGCGCGGGAACGCCGAGGCACGCGCCTTCGGCAAAGCTGAGATGCTCTGGAAGCGGGACGGCCTGCTGGGCGGGCAGGGCGATCAGATCGGCGGCTGTGCCAAAGGCACGGCCTGCCTCTCCGTAGCCGCCTTGCGCGTTCCACAGCCACACGCGTTCTCCGATCCGGTGCGGGTCCACACCCGCGCCCACGGCTTCTATCGTGCCACCCCCGTCGGTATGCGGAATGATGCGTGGGTGCCCCATCGTCAGACCACCCCAGCCCGCGCGGCGTTTTACATCTGCCGGATTGATGCCCGACGCCGCGATGCGGACCAGAACTTCCCCCTCTGCAGGGTGCGGATCTGACATCTGGCCGAGGCTCAGGACCTCCGCTGCGGGCCCTGTTCGTTCATAGTAGATCGCACGCATCAGCCCGTGACGAGCGCGATGTGCCGGGTTGCTTGCCGAAGGGCTGCCACCAAACGGTTCTGCCCGCGCAGCAGCTGGTTTTGTGCAAAGCCCAAGGTATCTCCGTGCTGATCCAGTTCAGCAGCCGTTGCAATCGTCGGAAGGGGTGGGATGGTCGCTGCAGGGTCATGACGGAACCGTGCCTCCCGACAAAAATTGATCGGCACAAGGATACGCGCAAGGTCCTGGATAACCGTATTGGCTGCCGTGGCGGGGATCTTGCCGGAGTGAACCCCATCGTAAAAGTTCTGCAAAGCTGCAAGCAAGTCATCGACCGCCGCTGCGGATGGAGAGAGATCGAACCGATCGCCCGCAGCCGCCTGGTAGTCAGCAATCGTGGCCAGGAACTCTTGGGCTGTGGCCCGCCAATCAAAGGGTAGGATTTCGGCATTCAACGTCCGCAAGAGCGACAAGAGATAGACTTTGATATCCCGTTCCAGAATGTCCTTGTCTGCAATCTCCAACGTGTCGTTTTCTGTGTGCCAGGCGATGTTGGCCCCGCATCCGCCCACCGTGTAATAGCCTTTCTCCTCCCGCAACGTGTTGGGCATGGTCGAGGACAGCATGAAATAGCTCGATATGCCGATATTGTTGAACGAGTAATCGCCTGCACGATGCGGACGTTCGCCTTCCGCCGTTTTTCCCGCCACCTCCTCGATGGCGGCTGAGATCAGGTCATCGGTTTCAGACATCCGCGAGAGGTTGATGAATTCCGTTGCCCAGCGGCACCCAGGACTGTCGCAATTCACTTGCGCGACACAGTTTTCATCGAGCTCAATCGCGAAAGTGTCTGCGTACCAGGTGGAGCCAGCATAGCGCCCTGTGGAATGCCCCGGCCACCAGCAGATCCGGACAGAGCGGCGCAACTGATCGCGGTTGGCCCAAAGCGTGCGCGCGATCTCAAGCATGCAAGCATCGCCCACGGCATTGTCGCCGACGCCCACATCCCAGCTGTCGAGATGGCCGTGGAGCAGGACGAATTTATCGGGCTCCACCGTGCCTGGGATGACCACTTCGACGAGTTTGCTGTCGAACCAGCCTTCTTCCATCTCAGTGAAGATGGTGACTTCTCCGCCATCGCGGGCCCGGGCAATCAGCGCTTCGCCATCTGGTTTGTTGACCGCCACGGCGGGAATGCCCGGTTTGCGCGGTAAGTCGTCCAGATCCGGTACACCCCAGACGGTGGTGCAAATGCCCCAGTGAATATCCTCGCCCGGATTGACGGCGATCACGCCCACCGCACCCATGTCTTCGAACTGGCGGACCATGACGGGACTTGCAAAGCCTTCAGAGATGACGATGGCGCCGTGTGCCTTTGGCGCCAGGGCCGCGGCACCATCAATGCGCAGATCGAACATATCGTCGATATTATCGACCGCGTTGGCCCCCAGATAAACCAGGGGTGCGGTCACGCCTCCGCGCGCATCGGTGGCATAGGCGGGTGGTTTTGCGCGGAATGTGGTGCCGTTCGCCTCGACCCGGGCTTGTCCTGGCAGGCTGAGATAGAGCGAGGGTTGATGCACCTTTGTGGGCACGCCGTGACGTGCGAGGCGGGTGACAACTTCGTCCATCCCGCGATTGACGTCATCGGGATGCTCGCGTTTGAAAGTGGCAAAGCTTTCGATCAGTCCCCAGGGCTCCTCCATATCAACCTGATCGAGAATGGCGGTTTCGGCAGCGATCATATGAGGTCCTCTTGTTTTATTCAGTAAAACAGTGTTTCGATAGTTGTAAGCGTGCCAGTGGGGACCCGATTCGACAAGTCGTCACGGTGGGCAGACTACATCGGAGCCGAAACACCGAGTTTGCCTGAAATTTCAGCAGCCGCACTTTGGACCATGCGCAGATAGCGTCGCCGGCGCGTTTCATCATAGCGCGCCATCGCCCCTGCCACAGAGACAGACGCGATGACCTCTTGCGCTGCATTGCGCACGGGTGCTGCGATGGAAAACGCGCCTTCGTCGAGATCATTGATCGCGATGTGAAAGCCGTCGGCCCGGATGGTGTCCAACCGTTCGCGCAGATCTTGCGGGTCTGTGGCCGTGGTCGCAGTGAAGCGGTCCAAGGGGCCGTCTAAAACAGCTTCGCGCAGGTCTTCAGGTGCGAAGGCCAGCATCAGCATGGAGCCGCCACCCGCATGAAGAGGGCCGTAACGTCCTGGGTTTGCGAAGATTCTCATCGAATGATGACCTTCGAGTGTTGCCAGAACAAGGGATCGCTGTCCTTCGCGGATCACAAGATTGATGTTTTCCGATGTCTCATCCCGCAAGCGCGCCATCACTGGGCGTGCGGCAGATAACAGGCTGTTTTGCGCTCCGGCCTGTTCTCCCAGAACACCCATCCGGTACCCAAGAGAGTAGACGGCCTGGTCCCCTTCGCGGGCCACAAAACCCCGCGCCTCCAGTGTGGATAGCAGGCGAAAAACGATGGTCTTGGTGAGGTTCAATCGCTTGGACAGCTCCGTCACGCCTTGGCCTGGCCGCTCTGCCAGCGCCTCAAGGACGCGCAGGGCCCGGTCGACGGCGGCAATCGTGTAATCGCGGGTATCTGACATAACCGAACTCCGCTGGGGTGACGTAACGCTTGATTTACGGCCAAATTACCGCATACTCATTTGAAACACTGTTTCGCCAGATAAAACAAGTGCTTTCTTTGGAGGACTGTTATGAAGATCGCGTATGTCGTTCCCGGACCGATGTCGAAGGGTCCGATGGGCCTGGCGGAGATGCAGCGGCGTGAGCGGTTGATGAATGACTGGGCCTTTGAGGGCACCGAGGTTTCGGTCATCGACGTCCCGACAGGCCCTGCGTCGATCGAATCCGCCTATGAAGAGATGTTGGCGATCCCACCGACCCTGGATCTGATTATGGATTGCGAAGCGCAGGGATTTGATGCGGCGATTATTGGTTGTTTCGGGGATCCGGGCATTGAGGCCGCGCGAGAGCTGGTTTCTATGCCTGTCGTTGGGCCCTGCGAAAGCGCGATGCTTTTGGCGGCAGGGTTGGGGCACTCATTCGGTGTCCTGACGATCTTTGACAATTTGGTCGCTGGTCAAGAAATGCTGGCCGTGCAGGCCGGGGTCCGGGCCAAACTGACCTCTGTGCGGCCCACAAACATCCCGGTGCTTGAGTTGATGAACGACCCGGACGTGACCAAGGCGCGTCTGATTGAGGTTGCGCGCGCTTGCGTCGAAGAGGACCGCGCGGACGCGCTTCTCTTCGGCTGCATGACCATGTCGTTTCTGGATATGGGCGACGAAATCGGGGCCGAGCTGGGCGTCCCGGTTGTCAATGCCGGCCGCGCGGCTGTGAAACATGCGGAAATGCTGGTCTCTATGGGGCTGGCGCATTCCAAGAAAGCTTGGCCGACACCGGCGAAGATGAGGGCGGGCAAAACCGCCTCAGATATGCGCGTCGCATGACAGCCGCGCACCCACCTCGTCCTTTGGGCGCCAACAGGAGACACTAAATGAGACTGCCCCTGCGTGCAGCCTTACTGGCTGCCACATTATCCGCGACCGCGCTGACGCCGGCTCTTGCGGACCCCATCCGCACCATCAATCTGGTGACACGACCGCAAGCGGCGCAACCGGCAGAATTCCAGTTTACGCAGCTGATCGCACAAGAATGGCGCAAGCTGGGACTGGATGTGAATGTCGAAGTGATGCCCTGGGAACAGATGATCCAGGCGATCTGGTTCAGCCGTGACGAATGGGACACCACCGCCTGGCAGATGGTCGGGCGCCCCGAACGCTCGGACCCGGATGAGATTGTCTATAACCTGTTCCACTCCACCACGGCAGAGAAGGGCTTTAACTTCATAGGCTATAACAACCCCGAATATGATGCCCTGGTCGAACAGCAACGCGTGGCGCTCGACCCGGAAAAGCGGCGCGACATCGTGCGCGCGGCCCAAGCGCTTTTGGCCGAAGATCAGCCCAATATGATGCTGGCGCATCCCCAATCGACTTATGCAGTCAACACATCGGTCTGGGACGCGGACACCGTGGTGGATCAATCCGGCATCGGTATCCGCAACACCTGGAGCTATATCCAGATGCAGCCGGTGGGCGATGTGAAAGACATCGTTCTGAACTCCTCAGACAATGTCACGGCGATCAACCCGCTGTTCATTTCGGGTGGTACGGACAGCTGGATCACCGAATTGCTGTGGGATCGTCTGATGCGGATCGGTCCTGACGGGCTGCCGCAGCTTTGGGCGGCCAGCGCCTATGAGTGGATTGATGACACCACGATCACGGTGACATTGCGCGACGATATGATGTGGCATGACGGCAAGCCGGTGACACCGGAGGACGTGAAGTTCTCGTTCGAGGCCGCCGGATCGGGCGAAGCGCCGATGTACTCACCCTTCGTGAACGGCATCGCGGGGATCACCATCGACGGGATGGACATCACCTTTAATCTCAGCGAGCCGTCGGCGCCGTTTCTCACCGCCAGCCTCGCCAAGATCAACATCATCCCAAAGCATATTTGGGAGCCGATCATCGAAGAGCAGCTGACATTGGAAACCAACGCGGAATCCTACCAGGAAGACGTGCCCGTTGGATCCGGCCCCTATCGCTTCTCCAGCTGGACGCTGAATGAAGAGGTTGTGCTGGAAGCCAATGCTGATCACTGGGCCGCCCCTGGGGCAGAGCGCTGGATCCTGCGGATTGTGCCCAATGTTGAAGCCTCTCTGGGCATGCTGCGCTCGGGCGAGATCAACTTCCTGTCCGACTTCCCCGGCGATCCCAGCGTGGTCGTGGCCGCAGCGGAGGAAGATCCAAACCTGACCGCTGTGTCGACCGTGGATATCGGGTTCCGCTATGTGGCGTTCAACCACCGCCGCGCGCCTTTTGATGACGCGGCTTTCCGTCGGGCGCTGTCTTCGGTTGTGGACCGTCGCCTGATTGTGGGTGCCGCGTTCCGTGGCTTTGCTGTGCCCTCAAACTCGGTCGTCTCGCCGGCGTTGGATTACTGGCACAATGAGACCACGGTGCAGGACATGGAAGCCGGGATCGACGTGGCGCAGAGCATTCTGGAGCAAGCGGGCTATCGCATCATCGACGGGAGCTTGCATTATCCCGAAGGCGTCTCCGAGACGTTGGATTGATCGACTGATCCGAACCTGAACGGAGCGATGTAATGAAGGGGGTCACCGTCATAGGCGCGCGCGTGCTGCAAACAGTATTCGTGCTCTGGGCGGTGATCACCATTTTGTTCTTCATGTTCAGGCTGATGCCAGGCAGCCCCTTGGCTGCCTACATCGACCCCAATTTCACGCCGGAACAACAGGCCGAGTTGATGGCCCGTTTCGGCCTCGACCTTCCGCTGTGGCAACAGTATTTCATCTATCTCGGCAACCTATTGCAGGGCGATCTGGGCGAAAGTTTCTTCTATCGCCAGCCCGTGGCCGAACGTGTGATCGCGCTTTTGCCTAACACGTTGATCCTGACGTTTACCTCATTGATCCTGGCCTATGTCGTAGGCGTTTTGGCGGGGGCCTATCTGGCTTGGAAACGTGGTGCGTTGGTCGAGCAGATCGGCGTGCCACTGGTTCTGACCACCCGCGCGATGCCCGAATTCTGGCTGGGCATGTTGCTACTCGCGGTGTTCAGCTTTGGCATGGGCTGGTTCCCCGCGGGTGGCACACGACCGCCGGGCGCTGCATATGACACGCTCTGGGCGCTTTATACTTCAGCGGATTTCTGGTGGCATATGACCTTACCGGTGCTCACGCTGGCGATTTACAGCCAAGGCCTGCCTCTGCTTCTGATGCGGTCGAACATGCTGGATGTGATGCGAGAAGATTTCGTGACCATGGCGCGGATCAAGGGGTTGTCGACATTTTCCGTCGTGATCCGTCATGCGGCGCGCAACGCGCTGTTGCCTGTGATGACGTCCTTTGCCATCGCCGTGGGCTATCAGATCCAGGGCAACGTCGTGGTTGAAACCGTGTTTTCCTGGCCGGGCCTGGGGCGTGAGCTGGTGCGGGCGGTGTCGACTGCGGATTATCCGCTGGCTCAGGGGGCCTTTCTGATGATCGCCATCGTCGTGATCCTGATGAACCTGATTGCCGATCTCCTCTATGCTGCGCTGGACCCAAGGGTGACCCGTGAGTGACGCTGTGACCCCTTCCGTGCCTGCACGTGCGCCCAGCCGTTTTGCCAAGATGCGCAAGGCTATTGGCTCGCTCCGGCTGCCGACGCATGATCCGCTCGCCGTGCTGGGGCTGGTGATCTACCTGTTCTTTGTCATCGTCGCATTGTTCGCGCCTTACATCGCGACGCATGATCCAAATGAAATCCTGTTCACAAGCGATTTCCAGCTCGCCGCGGATTTGTCACCGGGCACGGATGGCTACATCATGGGCACGACGACGCTGGGTCGGGATATCTTTTCGCAACTCGTTTGGGGGGCGCAATCCGCGTTGCTGATCGGGCTCTCTGCCGCGTTTATGGTGGCGCTGATCGGCTCCATCGTGGGCATCGTTGCGGGCTATTTCGGCGGATGGGTTGATACGATCCTGATGCGCCTTGCGGATGTGGCCTTCGGTATTCCGTTTCTGCCCTTTGTGATCGTGTTGGCGGCGTTTCTGGAGCCGTCCATCTGGAACGTGGTCATCGCGATGGCGTTGGTGCTGTGGC
>JAAUYK010019758.1_pt1 | contig 10073 bp, 9 predicted proteins | sample 7278021 | NCBI WGS metagenome assembly JAAUYK01 (sample SAMN14350223, study PRJNA611818) | marine sediment metagenome | isolation source: surface marine sediment (1.8m) | place: French Polynesia: Moorea | collected 2018-08
ATGCTGTACGCACACACGTAGTGTGACTGCGAAAGCTGCACGGAGGCCGCCGCCGCTTTCTGGTAGAACTGCGCAGCCTCGATCGCCGGTCGGCCGCCCGCCGTTTGCCGGCACGCTGTAGCGCACGCGATCGTGCTTACCACTCGAATCAAGGGCAAGTTGACAAAAAAAAACCTTGCTACTGCAAGAAAGTTGTCTTACTTTTCGTTTGCCCTCGCGATTCTCTTGCAAGCCATATAAAATATGGTCTATTCGCTTAGTTAAAATTCTATCTGCGTAGCTGTCACTCATTATACATCTCCGTATTAAACACGATCTAGTACAAGCTATAGCTCTTGAAAGCACATAAAAGTTAGCACTCCGTGGGAATACGCTGCGCGGATCAATAATTGTCTTCACAAGACACGTTCACCAGCTAATTGAATTCAGTGTAGCCTGTGCGTTTAGACTTATTTTTCCTGAATATTATTGTGCGCGTGTTTACCTAGCCACCAAAAGTACGAATATATTCTTGAAGTTGGCTTTGAAAGTTAATTCTATAGAAAGAAGACTCATTTAGATTATATGCGCTCAAGGGTATAGTACACGTACGTTAAAACTTCGTAATTTAATGCGTGTAACCCACCCGCTTTGCTATTTTCCAAGCGGAAATAAAAATCCTCCAACCAGGACGAAGATGTGGACACGAACATATTTTGAGGTCTTGTACGTACGAACACTATAATACTTAAGTACGAATCGATACGAATGCTACATATGGTGCGTGCTATTGTTTATAGCGTGCGTTTTTTGAAGAATTTGATGTTTAAATTGTGTTTTCGGTAACAAATTTGTAGGAAATGTCAGCACGTACGTGTTCAAACAGCTAGGTATAGGTACGTACATCTGCCGGCCTCGCAGTTGAAGTGTGTACGCGTTCATTCCGTTTCGTAAGCAACGATGCGATTGACTCTGGTGATATTCTTTCTGGCAGCCGATGTCGATTCATGGACCGGTAAGATCCTTAGACTTATTTCTAGCAGGCTAATAATCTCTCCTAGCTTGTCCGGGAAATAAGTATCCGCTAAAAATACCTCCCGGATACGATCGCACTGTGCCTCACCGGGCGAACAACGTCACCGTGGTCCATTTTGTCTTCGGCCTGGTCAAAATTCTCGAAGTCGACGAAGACAGGTAGTAGTCGGATATCTACTACGTTCTGCGTATAAGGGCACAATTAAAAGGTTAATCGGCAGGTCGATCATGGCCCTCCACGTGTATATGCGGATCAGCTGGAACGACTCCAGACTGGAGCGACCGGCGTCCTGCGCCGGAGAGGTGGAGCCCTCTCTTGCGGCCGCGATCTGGAGGCCGGATCCGTACCTATTCCATGCGGCGCACATCTCCCGCCTGCCGGCCTTCGTTGGCGAGGCGGAGGCCGTCGAGGGCAGGCCCACGGGCATCACCTGGTGGATGGAACTCGTGGTGGAGATCCACTGCGCCTTTGACTTCACCATGTACCCATTCGACAGGCAGGAGTGCGGCATGCTTGTCGCCAGCAAGACGTCCACCACGAGCACCCTCGTGTTTGAGACAGTGGAGGTGCGGGATATGTCTCAGGGACTGCAACAGAAGATGAACTTCCGGTACTGGCTGGAGGAGCTTAACAGGCGGGAAGACCGGGTTTGGATGAATCCCGAGAACGGGACCGAGTACTCGGTGACGGGCTTCAGGGTGTTGCTGAAGCGACACGTGGGACCCATGATCGCCAACGTGTTCACACCGTCATTCCTCACGGTCGTCATGAGCTCGATAAGGGAAAAAAATGAGATATCAAGCGGTTGAGATCAGCAAAGATAGCACGAAATTGCATACGCCGATATTTACATACATGTACGTACTTGCAATAACCGGTTGTTTGGCTGTCCAAATGATTAATGGCCTTACGAAACAATTACACTGTAAAATGCATTTTTTTGTGCTCAACTCATGACTCGTGGGAATAGTTCGTGCAAGCTGGAGCGACTTCACTGATAGAGTACTAGAGAACTGCCAATAATGAAATTATTGGCTTTTGGATCCCCCTGTCTTTAATCCCTGGCCGGATGACCCTGTTGATCACGTCCTACCTGATCCTGATCAACATGTCCGCGTCGTCGATGTCGCTGCGCATCGTCACCGCCCTCGACATCTGGCTCTACGTCTGCAAAATGTTCGTCATCGCCGCCATGCTCGAGTTCGGGTGGCTGCTCAGGCTGCAGAAGAACCTCGTAATGAGAGGGAACAAGAAAGAGAGAGAGAAAGCGAAGGCGAAGGAGGAGTCGAAAAATAAGAAGACAAAGGAAGCGGGCGCTGCCCCTCCGCAAGAGGCATGGAAGGACAGGCGGACCCTGATCTCTGACGAAGTGTACGCAGAGTGTCGCCGGATAGACGACAGAGTGTTTGTCCTCTTCAACGCCGCCTTCCTCGTGCACAGCTTCGTATACTGGACGACGTTAATTGTGCTCCGCCTCCAGCCGACAGCGACGACAACGTAGCTGCCTACCTATGTATAAATAATCGCTTCAATGTTTGTGCATGGGGCAATTTTGCTTCGATCCCAACCCCGCGCCGAGGCTCAAACAGAGTTAAAAGTTAATGGTGTTAATGCGTTCCTGTGGGCTAGACATGCGTTGGACAAAGTCATGCAATCTACTTGGGGGCCAGACAATGTCAGCTCGTGTCGCCGCCGATGGGAATATACGTACGTACTGCGTACGTGAACGTTACGTATATATAGTCTGCGGCTTCAGCCTCCGAAACACTGCAATTGGTGCGGTGATTTCGATCAGTCTTCTTCCCGTGCGCGTCCGTCTCCAAATTCTAGCTAAAGTACGAGGCCATATTCACCTTTCATCGGTAAAATAATTCTGGTAAATGGAGGAGCAATCGAAGCTTACAGAGCCGAATATTTGAATGCCAGGAACCAATCGACGTGAATCGATGGCAGACGAAAATACGTACGACATGCCTACACGCACATTATAGAGACCTTACTTTTAATTGAACGCCGAAGCCGAAGTCGCCCACCTGAGAGGCCGTAAATTAGGGTGAATAAAGTGCGAACATTTGCCTGCACTTACAAACGAGATCGAGTCTGCTGCCCAGAGGTTTTTGCGAGCCACGCCAATTGGCTTGCAGGGAATAATTTCTGACACACTCGGTTTGGTGGCGTATCAAATTCCCGCTACCTAATAGGGCTTGCGGGAAGACGGCGGCGCTCGGACGTGGGGCGCACGGGCTCTCGATCGACGTGCGCGCGGCGGCCTTTGTCGCAGACGCGGCGGCAAATACGTTCATATGCGTACAATCAGTCTACCCCCTACCTTTCGACTGGAAGGAAGAAAGGTCACGCGGCATGGAAGGTCTCCGAAAAAAGTCTGCTGTGGTTCTGTTCGGATTGGGTGGATTTAATATCTTTACTACATTTGCCGCATACCCAGGTAAACACCGCAAGCACCAAGCAATACTAACTGACTGTACATACGATATTTCAACAGGGTGTCCTGGTGGGAAACTCGCCTTGGCCGTTCCTCCTGACTACGATAAAACGGTGCCGGACTATGTTTCCGGCGGAGATTCAACCTTCGTTCTGTTCAGCTTCGACATAGTGAAGATGCTGCAGGTCGACGAGGAGAGGTACGGTTCAGCTAAACTTAATATATTAAGTTTAAAGCAATTCCCTGTTAAGAGGCACCATCACTCTGCAAGTATCGATGAACCTGCGCTGGAACGACTCGAGAGTGAGCGACGCAGTCGCGTGCTCGGGCGAGCTGGAGCCGTCGGCCGCCGAGTCCATCTGGAAGCCGGACATCTACTTCTACTACTCGGCCAGCACCACCCTGCAGTCCACCCTGCACGGCCACTCGGAGGCGCTCATGGGCAGCCCCGAGGGCTTCAGGTGGTGGCTGGAACTCAACGCGGGTCTCCACTGCGCCTTCGACTTCACCTACTACCCGTTTGATGCCCAGAGGTGCAAGCTGATGATATCCAGCATGTCGACGCCTCTGCCAACCCTCCAGTTCGACAAGATACAGCAGAAGACGCAGTACCACATTGAGTACGCCAAGTTCACCGAGGCAGCGGACCTGGTCTGGGAGAGCCCGAACTCCAACAGCAAGTACGCCCTGGCCGGCTTTCACGTCACGCTGGCGCGCCAGCTGCACTCCAGCTTGGCCAACACATTTCTGCCGTCTTTCCTCACAGTCATCACGTGCTCAATAAGGTACGAGCACTTTTTTTCGTGGATTCTAAGATGTCTGCGTTCTATGACAAAATGTTTTCCAGCTTTTGGATCCCCCAATCGTCCATTCCCGGTAGAATGGCCCTGCTCATCACGTCCTACCTCGTCCTGACCAACATGCACGCGTCCAAGTACACGGTGTTCACGGCGATCGACGGCTGGATGTACGTCTGCAAGGTGTTCGTGATCGCAGCCATGCTCGAGTTTGCGTGGTTGTTGAGGCTCATGAAAAAGGCGGCGAAAAGGGCGAACAAGAATCGAACGTCGCCGGCTGCGGATCCCTCTTTGTCGTCTTCAACGTCGCCGACCCGCCAAGCCGGTCGGAACAGCAGACGCGTCAACGAGAGCGGGAAGTTCGGCAAAGTCTGGGACATGCTGCAGGCGAGCAAGGCTGCATCGTACGCCGACGAGGCCGCGACGGAACAAAAGTGTCGCACTATCGACGGATGGGCTTTCATCGTGTTCAATAGCATATTCCTGGCATTCTGCGCTCTGTACGCCATAGTGCTGCCCACCATTGGTTAACGACTTTACATATTTATTTCGGATCGCTTAACACGGGCATCACAGTGTTAACTGGAACGGCATGGTTGTGCAAACAGCAGGGCTGCACGTTAAACAATATTAATATGACGTTACAGAATGATAATCACTTCTTAAGTAGCGACACGCCCTTTCTCCGACTGCCGCCTTTGCGCACTTTCTTTCTCTCCGGCTTCGGATTCTTAACCGGAGTGATAGCCGACGTGTCCACCGTGACCAGCTGCTCCTTGCTGACGCTCTCCTCTGACCCCACGACGTGGTCGAGGACGAGACCGTTGGAGGCGGCGACCAGGGTCGGGGTGGCATTGGCCGCCGAATGGACGGCGAGGGGCAGCCCGTCGTCGACGGCGGAGAGAAGTGCGATGAAGTCCAACTCGTGCTCCTCTAGACTTTGGCTGCTGGGCTGCTGACTCGGTCCCTGGGATTGTTCGGTCGCCAATTGCTGCTGCTGCTGCTGTTGTTGTGGCGTCTGCGGTGCGCTGTGGTAGAGCTGCATGTGCGCCTGCAGGTCCTTCTTGTAGAGGAAGGTCTGGTCGCAGCTGTCCAGAAGGCATCGCAGCCTTCCCTGGAGGAGCCGTGTCGCCACCTTGCCCGACTTCTCCCTCGCATGCTGCTTCATGTGGACGTAAAGGCTGCTCTTGGCGGAGAACTTCTGGCCACATCGCTCGAAGGCGCAGACGAACGGCTGCGTGTCGCCGTCGTGAGAAAGCTGGTGGCCCTTCAGGTGCTCCGACCGCAGGTAAGACTTCTGGCAGATGTTGCACACGTAGGAGCGGATGTTCTTGTGTCCGCGCTCGTGGCGACGCAACTTGGACGACGTCGGGAAAGCCCACGTGCAGCCCTCGAAAGTGCAGACGAACGGCCGGCTGCCCGTGTGAAGGCGAAAGTGGGTCTTCAGCAGGCTCTGAGTCTTGAACGTCTTTCCACAGCCGGTGTGCTTGCAGGTGAACTTGGCCAGACCGCCGCCGCTCTCGTCGTCACCGCCGTCTCCGGAGGCCTGACTTTCCGCTGCGGCTGCGGCGGCCGCGGCGGCCAGCAGCTGGCTCTCCTTATGCGCCTTCAGGTGCTTCACGTACTCCGGCTGCGTGTCGTACTCCTTGCCGCAATCCTTGCACCTGTAGACGAGCTCCCTCTCGTGGAGCAGCATGTGCTTCTTCAGGTTGGACAACTCGGAGAACTCCTTCCCGCATCCTCTGCGAGTGCACACCGCCGTCTTCACCTTGCCGTGAGAGTTCATGTGACGCTTGAGCTTGAACGCCGTGGTGAACGCCCAGCCGCAGTTCTCCACGTCGCACTTGAAGGGCTTGATGTCGCGGTGGCCGAGCAGGTGGATCTTAAGCTTGCTCGGCCGAGGGTACGCCTTTTTGCAGCCTTTCTCCGGACACACCCAGAACTTCTGGCCGTTGCTCGTGGTCGCGCAGGTGAAGCCGGACAACTTGATGCCGTGGTCCTCCAGCACCCGGAGCGACACCTGGTCTTTATCCAGCTTCACGTCTCTCACAGTGAGGTCGGACGTGGCGAGGGAATCTGTTGGCTTCTGCACGCTGCCGTTACGGCCTTTGGCCGATGGGGTCGTGGACGGCGGAGGCGGCGGAGGAACGCCCTTGTTGAACACGCTGAGCCTGTCCAGTTGCAGAGGCTTCAACATTTTGCCCACTTTGGACAAGTTGGACGTGTTGATCTGGAACGAGTGGCTTTGGCCCTTCTGGCCTTCCGACGGAAGTATCGTGACCTGTGTGACGTTCTTGGACCTGTCGGTTTTGACTGAAATCTTGGCCACAGAACTACTATTCGAGTTCCGCTTCGAGGCGGCCAGTTTGGAGATGCCGTTGGCCACAGGATGGATGATTGGTGAGGAGTCCGCGTTCTCTTTCTTGACTCTGTTATTGTTGTTGCCTCCGCGTCGCTTCTTTTCGCCCGACTGCTTCGGCTTCTTCGCTTTGACCTCTTTGTCGACGGACTTCGTTAGGGAGCTTCCAAACTGGTCGGCGCCGGCATGCGACATACTCGCGCCCAAGTTCGGGGCTGTTTGAGATTCCTCGGAGATGAAGTTTCCAACCTCCTGTTTGATGCCGAGCATGTCGCTCTCAATTGACGTCGAAGAAGCACTTGTCGCGGTGGCTTCTGGACACGTACGAGGAGGCGATGACGACGGAGGTGGTGAATGCGTACGCGGGGGAGAATGAGACGGGGATATTGGAGAGGCGAAGGCATCCTCCACATCGTCGGCATGAGTCTGGAAGTAAAGGAAGCATCAATTAGTCCTGAAGTCAATCCCCAAAGAAGAATTATCGACCTGCTCAATTTGTGCCGACGGCGGAAACAGGTCCGCGAGTATGTTCTTCTCTTCTAGGTCGAGCTGCTGCGTCGGCGGGTCGTCCACGGAGAAGCTGTTGAAGAGGGACGAGGTGCCGCCGACCGCCGATCCTGTCGCCCCCAGGGACCCGCCTCCGAACCCCGACCCCGATCCGGACGTCATGTCGAAAAAGATGTCGGGAAAGTTGCACCCGAGGGTTGGGTTCTTGTTGCGGTTGCGCTCCTGGTTTGCCGGCGGCCCCGAAGCCAGGTCGAGGAACTCGAGGTCCACCCACTTGATATCCTCGGCTGAGAGCGTTCCGAGTCCGAGGTCGGGCATGTCCGGCATGGAGGCGGCGATCGACATCGCGGGGTCGACGTCGTCTCCGTTGACGACCACGTCGGACGACGAGGCCGGCTTCAGCCAATCGTCGATCGTCGACGAAAGGGACATGGCTGCGATCGAGGCTGTCGTTCGATGCTGACACAATTATATGTGCGTCGCGCGGCCTCAAATGGTATACATAGGAATTTGGAAGGGCTCGCTATAATCGCTATATGCTGCAAGTGCAAACTTTCGACGAGGTGAGACTGCTGCTAAAGTCAGACTCAGAGGGCATAGAATTGTGAACGCGCTTAAAACAATGTACTTGGCAACAGGAGAACACATGGTTATTTCAACTGCTAGGCTGTGTTCTCCGAGAGAACGTCGTAATCTGGACCTAAACGTGGCTAAGGCTAAGTAATTAGCATCTGAATTGCAAAATTATTATGTTAAAGCAATTAAGCAAATCTGAATATGCCACCTCTGTGTTCTATGGATCTCCAGCTGCCCCGCCACAGAATTCAGCTCGAAAATATTTTGTGCAACGCCTTCCATAATATGTACGTACAGTCATTACAATCAATCAAGTAATATTTAAGGCATGTATTTATTCACTCGTCATATCGTCTGCTGCAAAAAAGTTTAATGATAGGTCCATACGACCTCGCCTTGGGGTGGTTCTCCAATCTCTATCGATCTTTGCCCATCCCATGCCTGCTTTTCTCCTCGGCTAGCGCAGCAGCGCAAGCATCGGAGTTCGTCGCACCTGCGCAGCTGCGCTACGAACAACATCATAAAAGAGAAAGCCCCCCGCCGGCCCGCCCCCGGTTTGAAACCCGCCGCTCTGCGCTCTCTCTCTCTCTCTCTACATATGACGTTCCTGGACCAAGTGTTGTCCGACGCGTCGGCCGTGTACGCGTCGACGCAGAGCCTGGATCGGGCGACGCTGCTCCGCCTGAGCGATGCCTTCGGGGCGCAGCTGCTCAGCTCCGCCCTCGAGATCCTGGACGCGCCGTCGGCCGAGATCACGCGGATGGTGGCGGGGGACACCCGGAGGACGGTGACGTCGGTCAGGAGCACGTCGGGAATGTGCTACGTCATCTTCCCGTCGGCGAACAGGTGCTCGTGCAAGTCGTGGCTGTTCAGGTACGCAAACTTGAGGGTTTGACGCACGTCATCAAAATCGACCCACCCCGTTTCTAGAACGTGGTCGGGACCTGGCATTCAGAAGGCGGGGCCCTCCTCTTCATCCGATAAACTCGTGACCTGCAGGCACGTTTTGGCCGCGCGACTCGCAGAGACCGTGATGCCGGAGAAGCTCAAGACGAGGACTGTGAGCGAGGAGCAGTTCGTGGAGACGGTGGCTACCATGGAGTGAGGGAACGGACTCTTAAAACTGTTTGGCAAAGACTAGTCAAAATGCGTGTATTACGTACGCGCAAGCACATCTAAAGGATCTCAAAGCCCAGTTGTACTCGTAAGATTCATAGATCCAGCAAGGAGATTTCATTCGAGTATTGCTGTTGTGGCTGGTTAACGCGGCGGGTAAAAGTAGTGGGAAGACGGCGGCGGAGGAGGATGCGAGTAATCCGCGCCTACGGCTCGAGGAGGAGGAGGGGGAGGCTGGACTGACTGATGGGGTAGAGGCGGCGGCGGCGGCGGCCTCGAATACACAGCGGAGGTGGTCGTGTCGGGCGCAGACCAGTCGGGCTGACCATTGTGAGACAGAGTCTCCGCGGCCGAACTGTGGGAAGATGCGGCGGGGGAGGTCATGATGCCGGAGCTGGCGCCGGGCTTTCCACTCGGCATCTTCATGATCGCCGCCAGACTGGTCAGAAGACTGGCGCAACAGCCTCGAAGCTGGATAAAGAGCGAACATACTAGTATGTATGAATGACCACGACCAAAGATAATAGCATACCGCCTGAGCGTGCTTCTCCGACGATATGCTGACTTTGTACTCTACAAGCTGGCGAATGAGGCCGGCGGAGACGTCGTGGGCCATGCTAGCGTCCTCGTCGTTCTTCACTTTGCACTGAGACTAAAATGACCAAGAATAATTACAGGATTGTCAAGCGATTTGGGTCCACAAGGACTTACGATTCCCATAAGTAGTCCGGCAGTTGGAGAATTGGCAAGATGGGCTTTTTCCAACTCTGGTGCGGCAGGCGCTGTTGCTGGAGCCGATGGAGCAAGTGGTGTTGCCGGAATCCTCTCTGAAAAAATTAGAGGAGTTAAACGGTTAAAGCGACCTACTGCGATCGCTTCGCTTCGCCCACCTTCTATGGAGTCCGCGGACAACCTGGGCGGCGGCGGGGGCGCTGGCGCGGACTGCGATGAGTCCGCCGAGTCTGCCCCGTCGCTAGCTCTCCTGATCGCCGCCTCCTCCTCCCGCCTCTTCCTCTCGACGCGCATCATCCTCTTGTAGTGCTTGGCGCCGTCCACGTGGTCCTCGTAAGCCTTCCTCGACGTCAGCGTGATCTCGCACAGCTTGCACTCCACCGTCTCCTTCTTCTCGCGCACGTAGTGAGCCGGATGGTCCTGCTGCCGGCGACTGTCGCCACCCCGACGTCGATCCCGGTCTCGGTCGCCGCTCTCGTGACGCCGACGCTTCTCCGGAGAGTATCCATCGCTGTCGTTCTCGTCGCG
>JAAUYK010028309.1_pt1 | contig 10071 bp, 12 predicted proteins | sample 7278021 | NCBI WGS metagenome assembly JAAUYK01 (sample SAMN14350223, study PRJNA611818) | marine sediment metagenome | isolation source: surface marine sediment (1.8m) | place: French Polynesia: Moorea | collected 2018-08
CAAGTTCAACAAATGGGTTCTTTCCAAGTTCGGCGACGGAAAGTACAAGACGCCCGAGGATGTCCCGGACAGAGTCTCGTGAGTACCTCCTGTATATCGCATATACTAGCTGTACGTATTTCTCTATAATATTGTCTGTCTTCTGCGTTAATTGCAGAGGGTCTGAGATGGAGCGTGCGAAGAACAAGTTCCGTATCCGCGCGTCCAACATCGCGATGGTGATGACGGTGATGCTCGGCATCGGCGCCATCATCAAGGGGAAGATGAACCCGGGTGGCGTCTCGATGTCGGCGCACGCGAGACAGAAGGCCTGGGCCGACGAGGCCAAGGCGAAGAGGGAGGCCGCGGCGGCGGAGGCCAACAAGTAACTGGAGGATGGACATCGCGAATGGAATGCCTGCCTCTACGTTTGCAACGCTCTCATTGGGCCCGAGGCCCCCTTCCAAAAAAAAGAAGTAAATAACGGCCAATGAATTTTATTTTGTGAAACTTGCATAATTGACAGAATCTGGATAAAATATATACCTGCATACATTCTGCTCTGAAGAAGTGATGCGGCAACGCAAACTTCCTTTATTGTATGCGCTATGTGTACGTATACTAATTATTACGTGGGTTTCGCTCCTTGCTATAAATAGCTCGAGGAACACATGCATTAACACTAATGACCGTGCTAAACACTGCGTACGCGTTGACGTTGCCCCATTTCGTGAAGGATTTTCCATGCCGTCGTACTTTGGTCTGGTTTGGCCGAATGAGAAGTTTGTGGTACTGTACTGTAAAATTTACTCGAGATCTTTGCAAATGTCATCCGTATACTATTTGACAATTTTGTACGTGTTTTAAGGCACGAAATTGATGTGGAAAGGCCATATCCCTTTTTAGCCATTTTGCCTATTTGCAAATCATATGTAGAGAGAGAATAAGGCTCAAGGGGTGCAAGTGTCATTTTAATCGTGTATATGCATAATTACGTGCTATTGCATATGCTTAATTAGTTTGCGCTGCTGTAGATCCGTGTCCGTATATAACACAGCACAATTAAGTACGGCAAGTTACCGCTCCGCCCTTGCCCTTGAATCATTTACGTAAAAGCCTACGTTGCGTGTACTAAGTCGATAAAGGCCCTTAGGTCGATACTTTAATGTAAATATAGCGCAGTACTACACGTGTATTATGTCCATCTTTCCTGAATGTCCCGAGCATGCTACACTTTCTGCTCGATCATGGGTGGCAAGAGGAGTCATATGCTGTGATTAACCTGAGCCATTTGTCCGTCCGTCTGATGTCATGGACACTGCCTGCTCCGCGGAGGGGGCAACATTGAAACTCTGCATGGCGACCGACAGGCAAAAGAAAGCCATGATAAATGGCATACGTCTGACGTCTGCGCAACGTCTAAACGGGCGCTTTTAGACACACTGCATATCCGCAAAATTACATAGGCGTTCCTGTTGACTGCAGTGTTGAAAGACAAACACTCGGGCACATGGCATGCATGCGATCCATGGCCTCTTTTAGGCGGCACTCATAAATCAATAATGCCTAGCGTATCGACTTTTTAAAATTGTCGGCTGAATATAAAGTAGTCAGTCACACGCCGACATGCCCGAAAAACGAACAGAGGCGATAAAGAAACCGGCAACATTTTTTCTAACCGCGTTTCGATCCTTTACTGCCGTTTCCGCTTTTCTGAGGCCTTGGCATTCGGCCGCGGCCAACAGGAATTAGAAAGGCCTTTGGCGCGAGCGCACGTCTCAAGCAAGGACGAATGAGGTCGCTGCTCCAAGTGCGACTGTTGCCACAAACGAATCGGAAATTTACGGCCCCGACACGTCCGAAGCGAATCAAGACGACCGATCAAAGATGTTTTGTCGTAGCCGTGTGAATCAGTGTCAAATCGCAGGAACCGGGAACGACTTCACATTCATACGATATGTTTCTTCTTCCTCGGTTATAAGGAAAAAGCGCGTCAGTAAATCGAAGTATCCGGAGGCAGCGGCGCGGCGCGGTGTGCACGTCGGTTGCGCCGGCCGACGGACTATACGCAGTCGGACAAAAAGCGGGACTCTTCAGCGCGGCCGGCCGCCTCGCCTCGACGGAGGCCTTTCGCTTACCTCAGTGAGACGCGGGCGCGAGCGTTAGGGTCGGCAGATTATATGTATTTTCCGTGCCTTTGCTCGATAGAACTAGAACACAGCAAAGAAAGCATGTTCAATGTCTTACTGAATATGATACGTACGTCTGCGGTTTTGTTTCCTATATGAGTGTGTAGTAGTATATGAATTGTTCCACGATCGCCGTCAGTCCGCCAGTCAGTCGTCCGGGCGGCGGCGTGGCGGCGAGGGACCGACGAGAGCCCGGACCAGACTCGAAGAGAAGGAGGAGGAAGGGGCCGGTGAGGACGAGAGGAGAGTGACAGGCAGGTAGGACACGCCTTGCATAACGAGATGTCTACGAGCTGATAATACCAAACTCTAATCGATTTCCCGGCCTCTCCTGCGATCTCGAAAGCGCGGTAGTCGTCGTCGAGAGCGGCTGCCGCCAGCTCGCCGAGTACTTTCATGGGAGCGATGGAGAAGGGCGACGCCGCGATGGACAGCGGCGACGAGAAGAAGAAGGCCGGGAACCCCTGCACCCGGTGCCAGCGGGCGTTCGTCGGGGGCATGGAGAACATTTTCAGGAAATACGGGGAATTAGCCGCAAAGTGAGTACCGAATGACATGAGGCAATAATGGGACCGCACTTTTTGTACCATTAATTGGCTTGATTTGCCCATTGCCAATATCTAGGTAGCTGCAACCACGAAAATATGCCCTGGAGGCCGTTTTCAAAATCGTGTAAACGAGGTCGCCTGCTGCAAGGCAGCTAGCTGGAGCAGGGTAAATAATTAATAGGCGTCCGCGCGCTTTCGGCCGGTCCTCCTTCAATACAGATGGGGCTTGGCTAACCGTAAAGTACGCGCGGTCGGAGCCTACGTCAGAGCACTATACGTAGTTTCGCCGATAAGTGCCTGGCGAATACTTCTTTAGACCCTCTTTAGATAAGAGTCTTCTAATTGAACTATGTCTGTCATATTTTTCTCGTACATTACTTTAAATGTTATGTAAGTACATATTACTAGAAGTAATATTACGCTACGTCTCGTACGTGTCGTACGTACGTCTCCCTCTACGTAACAATAGCTAAGTTTTATTAAACGCATATAGTCTTCATATACCAGACGTTCGCGTCATCGTAGGAAAACATAGGCGGGCTGTCGAGCAATTAAGAAAGCCGATCTTCATTTACGTAATTACCGTAATTATCTTCCGTCCGTCCGTCCCTCTGCGTAGGTGGTGGTACATCTTCATCGTCGCCTCCTTCCTCCTGTGCATGCTGCTCGCCGCCGGAAACCAGCTACGGAAGACGGAGGAGGACCAGCTGAAGATGTGGGTGTCCGCCGACCACCCCTATAGGAAGAACACAGAGTGGCTGAACGAGAACAAGCCCGCCTCCGACATCAAGGCCAATTCCGTGCTGATCAAGACGGACCTGAACGGAGACAAGAACCTGCTCAGCGCCGCCGTGATTAAGAAGCTCTATCAGCTGAGGAAGAAGATCGCCAACATCAACGCCAACGTGGCCGACAGCAAGGTCACCTGGGAATACACCTGCTACAGGCAGAGAGTCAACAAGGGTAATTTTGTCCCTGGTCTTTCTGCGTGGGACGTGACGCTAAAATTTACATTGAAAAAGCCCCGACAGCCCCTGCCGGCGGCGGAGGCGGGGGTGGTACTCCTCCCGCTTTTCCCGATGACATATGCCCTTTGATGAACGAGGCTCTGAAGAAGGCCGACGGGCCGGGCACCATCTGCTCTGAGAGCCACGTGCTCGAGTTGTGGGCCGACGCGGCCAACAACAGCTTTACCGACGCAACAGAGACGGCTGTGGACGCGCTGACGGACGCCGACATCATAACTGCTGTGAACGATCCAGCTGCGAAAAGCAAATTGACTGGAAAGTCTTTCCAGGTACGTTCAAGTTGTATTGTAAATGGTCCCATTAGTTTAATGCTCTGTAATTGCTAGCTGTCGCAATACGTGGGCGCGTCGACGAACGAGTCGGGCAAAGTCACCTCCACGAAAGCCATGACCATGCTGTTCCTGAACATGGGCGGGAGCAAGTTCAACGAGACAAACCTCTGGGAGAAGGAGTTTATCGAGACTGTGCAGAACTTCAGCAAGTCGGACCTGGAGCCGTTGAAAATAAAAGCGGTCCCGTTCGCGTCGAGGAGCTTTGGCGACGTCTATGGCAACGACATCCAGAACGACCTCGGCCTCTTCATCTTCGGCTACATCATCGTCTTCTGCTTCGTCATGCTCATGATCGGCAAGTTCAACCTTGTGGAGAGCCGCTGCTTCCTCGCAATCGCCGGCATCATGTGCGTCGGCATGGGCATCATGTCGTCGTACGGACTGTGCGGCGCCGCCGGCCTGCCCTTCACCAACATGAATTCCATCATGCCCTTCCTCCTGCTCGGCATCGGCATCGACGACATGTTCGTCATCGTGCAGAGCTTCGACAACCTCAAGGGCGAGGAGCTGACGCTGCCGCTGCTCAAGCGGTTCGGAATCACCATGAAGCACGCGGGGGTGGCTATCACGATCACCTCGGTCACGGACCTGCTCGCGTTCGGCGTGGGCGGCTCTACTGCCATTCCTGCCCTCAGGTGAGTTACTATGTTTAGCCGACTGCGAATAAACACATAAATATAAACTTGTCAATCCGATTCAGCTCCTTCTGCGTCTACGCCGCCGTCGGAATCGTGTTCGTGTTCCTGTACATGATCTCCTTCTTCTTCGGCTGGTTCTACCTGGACCAGAGGCGGATGGAGTCCGACAGGAACTTCTTCATCTGCTGCTACAAGCACAAGGACTACACCCCGAACGCGTGCAGCCAGAAGTCGCTGCAGAAGACGATCTTCGAGAAGATTGCCGGGTTGCTAACCAAGCTGCCGGTCAAGATCGTCATCATCATTTTGACGGTAAACCGAGATTTCTAAGTACGCATCAAAAATGGCTGCTCTAATCTCCCCTTGCCAATTTAGTGCGGGATGCTCGGCCTCACGATCTGGGGCACGATCCAGCTGGAGCCCGAGTTCAAGTACATCTGGTACGTGCGCGAGGGGACCTACGTCAGGGAGTTCATGGAGGCGAGGGAGACGCACTTTCCCAGCGCCTCCGGAACCGTTGGAGAAGTTTACATAGGAAACGTCGATTATCCCGCAAACATGGCCGCCATCAAGGATCTGATACAGGTATACGTAATGTACAGGTTGCGTCAAAAGCTTCATTTATTGCCTCTCTAAGAAAATGAAAGATGCGAGCGGTTCCGGCGGTCCCCTGCTCGACGACGGCACCATGGACAACAACTTTCCCACCGCATTTGAGAAGTGGGTGGTGGACACTTACCAGAGCAGCGCTGCCGAGGCCGACCGATACCCCCAGAAGGCGCTCGACTCCGACACCTTCTACTCCTACTTGTCGAGATTCATCTTCATTGGCGGCGGATTAAGCTACGTTGCCGACCTGGAGTTTGAGGACCCGCCGGGCCTGCAGTGCGCCGACAAGATGACCAAGCTCAAACTCATATCGATTCCCTACGTCCACAAATAGTGAGTGCTAATGTTGCAATCGAATGTTAATATTATTGTTTAATATTTTGTGTCAATTTGTAGCTCGGACAAGGGTTCGGAGAAGGTGACGATGATGAACGACTTGAGCGCCGTATTGGCCAAGAGCAGCCTCCCTGCGGATGCCAAGGTGTTCGGCTCCTCGCAGGAGTACGTCAACTACGTCACTCTGGAGACGATCACCGAGGAGCTGCTGAGGAACATTCTACTCGCTCTGCTCTGCGTCCTCCTGGCCACCCTGTTCCTCCTCGCCGACGTCTTCATGAGCCTGATCGTCGTGCTGAACGTCCTCATCACGCTCATCAACGTCACAGGCTTCATGTTCATTTGGGGAATCAGCATCGACACGGCGGCCGCCATCCTCCTCACCATCTCCCTCGGCCTGGCTGTTGACTATTCGGCTCACATCGCACACGCGTTCATGGCCACGCCGGGGGACACCAGGAACGAGAGAATGAAAGAGGTAGAAAACTAGTACGAAGTCAATCCCATATCAATTAAAGCGATCTTTCTCTGCAGTCCTTGGTCGACATGGGCCCTGCCGTCTTCAACGGCGGCTTCTCTACGTTCCTCGCGTTCGCGCTCCTCATGACGTCCTCGTCGCACGTCTTTCTCACCTTCTTCAAGATCTTCTTTCTGGTCGTCCTCTTCGGCCTCTTCAACGGCATCATCTTCTTGCCCGTGGTCCTCAGCCTCATCGGGCCGGGGGCCACCTCAGGCGACGATCACGGAAGCGGCGCCACCGTCGTGCCCATCGACCAGGCACGGATATTCACAGTAGTTTCCACACCTGAGAAATAGTGCTCGTGTTTCGTTGCCCATTTTCTTTACGTACGTGTACTTTTTCTTTTGGCACATGCATAATTTTCCCCCTTTGCAGCGTCCAACATCCGCGTGGTCGACGTCCAAAGAGGCGCCGGCCACGTGAGCGAACGAGCGATCGAGCGAACGGCCAAGATGACTGACCTCAACAAAAAGTATTCTTATATGACACAAACCAGGTTCCTTACTGCTACACTCAGTATTTATGTTCAAACGACCTATACGTATATAACCTAATCCCATATTGTGTTGCACCTCATCAAACAAACATCTGTGATCAACGTCATTGATATGTGCTAGTTTCCTAGGATCGAGTTAACCAATTAAGTCGGAACGACATTCCCCGACCGCACCGGAACAGACGAAACGGTCGGCGCGTCAATTAGGCCGGAAATATACCAACAGAACAGACAGACAGTTGATCGCCTTGACGTAACGCCCGCCCGCCGCTGTCGCGATGTCAGAAAATGGGAAATGCGCGCTTTACTTCCGGCCGCCGAGTCATCATGACCTTCGAAACGCACAGTACGGCCATACGCGTACGCGAGGAGTAATGAGTGAGAATGAGTCAGAGGTAGATTTTGAGACCTGCCTGCAGGTGAGAGACGACGACCTCAGCTACTACTACGCACTTACAAAGGCAACTCGTTGAGCACTGGGTCATGACGAACGTAGTGGATTGCATGGTGCTCCCATTGTTCACCAGGAGGGTATAAGAAATGCGATTATTGCCTAGCAGGCATACTGGCTATTACTTTTCAAGTGGTAACAAAAAGCCTGAGTGAGTGGGTAGCTACCGCGCATCCACTTCGCTCGCTCACCAGTCTCGAGGGAGATCCCTAGTAGCTGTTTCCACTAAGTGGCCGCGTCTTGTCGCCGTCGCCGCCCCAGCCGCCACATTAGCCTCCAGCCTAGTATTTTGTTCGGATGTCAAGAGCTCTAGCTATGTCTGAAATCCGACTTGAATACCTTCACTGCCCGCCTCTTTGTCCCGATAGTGATAGCCTGTGACCTGACGAGGTAGAAGAAAGAAACAGCCGACCATTGATGAGGTATGCATGCAATTGATACTCCTCCTCTCAGTATTGTGCATAGATCTTAGATTAATAGCACGATTTATCCTTCTCTGACAGACTGCTCAAAAAGTCACGAGTTGCTTTTTCCATCTGTCCGTCCGTTCTCCTCTCTCGCTCTGCGCCGCCTGACTGGATCCGACCGGCCGACCGAACGATCGGACGTCTTCTGACCCCATAGATATAGCCAGGACTATCTCTCTCTCTCCTGCGGCGAAGTCAGCAGCGGGATGACACGGGGAATGATCTTGACCGGCTTTACTTGACCGCATCTACATAATAATCCAACTAGATCCTTGGCTGGAAACGGGGTTACCTGAGTCGCTCGCTAAAACGCCACTCGGAATGTTTTGAGATCGGACCTGGCCTGTCCGACCGACCGACCGACCGACCGACCGACCGGCGCCTGAAATGGAAGGAGGAAAACGCGATCGTTCCCTTCTTATATGAGACGTCAGGATGCAGGGTAGCAATAGAAACGGCGCCTACGTCGCGTCGTCCTGCCTTTCAGGTGCGCAGCGGGAGAAGGAAAATAAGATTGGAGTATGCTCGATTGGCCAGCTCGCAGTCCGAAAGCTTTTCCCCCTCGCTTGTTGCATTCATAAAAGTTCAGCTTTAAACAACGGCCGAGAGATAAACGCGGCAATAAAGCAGTTTCGCCGTTAATCGAAGCTCGGAGGGGGAAAGTCAAGGCCGGCTTCAAGTATGTTTTGACGCGAGAATATATTCGTTTACGCATGCCTGGCGAGCCAGCCGATAGACGCAGACAACGACGAGGAGCATGTGAGGTGGAAAATGAAGGCGGCGGCATTGGGTGAAGGACGTTAAGTTGAAGGTGTAACCATGTAGCAGATTCCGTTGCGTAATGCAATTAAAACATTTTGAGAGCGCACGTCCGTCCGTCTCGGACAGTTGCTCGGCTGGATTTCGCCCAGAAATCGTCCGAATCCGGCGGCCTGCCTGCCTGCCTGCTAATCTCGCTCTTTCTATCTCTTTCTTCTCGCTCGCTCGTTAGTTTCCGAGTTTACACGGCTTAATCTGCTGCTTGTGCTCGCGCCTTCCGATTTTTTTCTCTGTCTCTCTCTGGCGATTCCTACAAGTTACCCTCCGCGGCCACTCCTGATGAGAGAGACTGACCCCCTAATATCTGGCCTCCTCTCCGATCTCGGCGCCGACGATGTATCGATTGCATGCAAAGATAGCGACTGCAGCTGACTGTGTATGTACCAACTCACGTGCAGTACGTACTATCCAGAGCGAAAGCATTTTTGCACATGTAGTAATAAATGTTCGTCAGTGCGTGTCAGCAGTCAACACGTTCGGACAGCGCGGTGTCCAGCAACAAGCGAGTACGTACTTACAACGTTACAGACACCCGCTGTCTCTGGGAAGCAATCAATCAAAACGCGCTTGTTGGTGTACGTAGGGGAAAGTTAAACTTTGTGTAGTTCATTTTCGACTTGAATATCGGACCGTTCACTCCGAGGATTATATTTGAGCAATGCATATCTCGAAACTCTTTTGCGCCGTCTGGGTTTGACCTGCGTCGAGCAGCGCTCAGTAGTATATTGCGCGGCTGTTTCTCTTCTCCTTCCTTACTCCTCTCTGCGATCCGAGGGGAGGTCGGAGTCGACTCGAGGAAACGCGACTCACTCACTTCTGACGTCAGAGCAGAGCTAACGGCCGACGAAGCGATCGAGCGCGCAGTTTTCGCTCCATGAGCGCAAGTTATGAGGGAGAGAGGACCGAGGCCAACACCTTACTCGTCTTATTATGTTCTTGACCATTCTTATACACATTTGAAAGGTAAGGCGACGTTGCATCTAAAGAAGTGAACCCGATCGGTATCTTTGAAGGGTCAGTCAGTGAGGATAACAAGATCAAAGAGTCGATCGAACAGCGAAGCAAATTGGGACCGTTTTTTGCCCCCACGAATTAAGCGTAGCTCCGACGGCCGGAAAATGAATGGCGCGTGTCAGATTAGAAGCGGTTTTCAAATGTTTCCTTCCTATACAAAATTGAGGCGCGTTTTGGTTAAATTGCGTCCACCCGTTCAGTCAGCGAGGGGAAGAAGGAAGTCGTCTCGGCTCACTGACACGATGCTTTTGAATAGCGAGCTCCTCACGAGCTGGCCGTTCGCCGGCCGGCGGGCGAGGCAAATTGTGATCTTTCCGCTTCACACCTCGACAAATTTTGCCCCATAATGCGCAGTTGACGACAGCCCAAGAAAACACTTCCGTTTTACCTCTGCGGGCAGAAATAATGAAGCATCATTCGAATCCTTAATTTGTAGTGTGTAAGTAAGCGTTTCCGTACCTGAAGTCTTATCTTGCTTTCTCTCCGTGCGTTTCTTTTCTCTCACTTCTCGCTGGCGCCGTAAGAAATTGAGGCCGGAAATTTAATGTTCCTCGGGCGACGTTTAAATCCGTCGTCGGCCGACCGACCGACCGGCCAATTTGAGCGTCCGAACATAGCTATAGGTATGCATGCATGGCAGCGGCG
>JAAUYK010037121.1_pt1 | contig 10071 bp, 11 predicted proteins | sample 7278021 | NCBI WGS metagenome assembly JAAUYK01 (sample SAMN14350223, study PRJNA611818) | marine sediment metagenome | isolation source: surface marine sediment (1.8m) | place: French Polynesia: Moorea | collected 2018-08
CGAGAGAGAGAGAGCGAGAGAGAGAGAGAGAGCAGCGAGCGAATTCCAATAGTCGTGATCCAATCTAAGATAGGAGAGTTTGCTACGGCGTGGCGAATTGAAAATCATTGCATCTGTCTGCTGCTACAGCTACGTTTGCAGGTGTAAAAATCGCAGTTGCATTCACTGCATGCATGTGGAATTCGAGATTTCGCGGGGACCACACAATGGTGGACAATGCGAGCGAGGCTCAGCCAGATTCGATCGCTCAATCACACGCTCGCGACCAATGCGCACATTACACTCACCCCCAGGGGCACGGGGGTGGAGACACATCCGCGGTCGTCCTGATTCATCTGCAAGCGGAAACCGCCCCTCAAATTTGGACCTGGCCAGCGGTGAATACTATATTTTAGGGTGCGACATAAAGTGAACTCTCTCAAGCTACTATGCGTGTCCTTTGTTAAGCGAGCATATTAGACCTTTTTTGTGGGGTGAGGCAGTCCACTTTATGACCGAGTGCCAACACTTGCCACCTGGGATCCATTGCTTCAGATTAGGAAGCTCACTCACTAGGGATCGAGCTACTAGAGACCGTCGGAAAAAAACTTGCCTCTGTAGCTGCTTTATGGTCGAGATCCCTTTGACAAAGATGAGGCGTGAGAAGAATACGAGAGCGTCGTCCGCTCTCCGAATGCCAAATGGCTATACTACAGAGGAAATAAAAGTTTGCGCGCGAGCTTTTTTGCTTAGCCGTCCGTCGTTAGTTAAGTCCGTGAGAGGAGATGCCAGCCGGGGATGGATATATATTTTATGGCTTGGCGAAAACGGAACGAGGCAGCTGCTCGTATTGGATTACTGCCAGTTAGTGAGCTGGTGGCTGCCTGCTCGATTTTTGCCTACGACAATAAGGTCGGTCCCCAGCTAGCTCTCCTCTCTTTTTCATCCGAAGTGAGCGCCAACGGTTCTGGGTTTTCATGGTTTTTAAGCAACGTCCGTCAGTCACTCGATCGGTCGGTTGGCTGGCGCGGCGGTTACCTGCTTGCTTGGCCAGCCCGCCAGGTTTGCACGCGGTTGCAGCGACCGACGATGGCTGCCTGATTGAGGCGGCAGAGAGACTTCCTCTGGCTTCTTAAGTGTTCTGGCTCTTCAAGGGCGAGAAAGATGACCAATTGAGCCACTCGAGATACGTCCGGCCGCAATTCCGCGCCTGATCAGTCATTCGAAAAATGTCGTCTTGAGACTCTGTCCACCCTGCCTGGCCGCCGCCCAACTCCGCGATGCAGCAACAAAAGGAGAAAAAGCCCCTTTCAAAAGTTCAAACAGAATTTGGGAAAAACTTCCAGCCGCGCGCGCAGTTCGAACGCCTGGCCGGATTGAAATTTCTCTCTCCGGCTTACGACGACCGACGATCGGCATTTTTATGGTTTCTTCACACCGTGAGCTCGATCCCACTATCGCCTCGACCTCTTGCTCTTTGGACCTGCTGTATGTACTTGTGTCTGGCTATAGTAGGCCGGCAGGCGGTGCATTGCCGGATTCGCTCGTTCGAAGCCTATCGCCAAATGACGGTCGGATTTCGTAGATCTTACATATGACTGACAGCCTGCTCCAGATATGGCTTTTCCTAATTGGACGTGTCATCGAGCCGAAAAACCGCGGCCCGCTCTCCTAGCTAGGTGCTTATGCCCTCGTCTTCCCTTCCATTTCTGGTGCCAAGCAGAGCGTATATCGTCTATCTTCGTACATGCGATCGAAGCTAGCAGCGAGCCGGGCGGTGCCCGCCGCCGACCGGCGACAGCAGCCGATTCGCCGCCGCGTCCGGGCGAGCGACGACGGCGGCGGTGGCCACTCTCTCCTATACTAGTAGCCTCCCCTCCCTCAGTCAGTCAGTCGCTTCTGAGCGTTCGTAGTGGTGACACAGAAGGAGGGAAGAAAAAGCCGAGTTTCCCGGAAATTAGATAAGTGGCCAAGGGCGCGGAGGGATCAGTGAATACACACAGTCTGCTGTACGTCGGCCAATATTCAACGCGCATTAACAAAGCACCGCGGACAGACAGACGGGCGGCGCTGCTCAATTGGGAGATTTATCCAACTCAAGACCGCCCTCCCTCCCTCCCTCTCTGAAGTGTTAAAAGGGGTCCGTGCGATAGACCCCAGCTAGCTCTCTGTACGGAAATGGTGCGCTCGTCGTCGGGCAGGAGAAATTGAGTGCCCCATCGAAGTCGATCCAGGCGAGAGAAAGAGAGAAAAGCGAAGCCCGTTCATTCGCAGAGTGGTGCTCCAAATCCAGCCGGGCAGAGAAAAGACAAAGGTGATTGTTGCGCTCGCAATTCGTTCCGTTTGACAAAGGATCGAGATAGACGAACGAACGTACGCGGAAAACCATTCTTCTCATTGTACGCAGCCATTTCGGTCGTTGCCCAAGCGGTATATCAAGCTCCCCTATCTCCAGCCGGACGGACGCCCCGGCCGGTTGGCCCATTCTCGTGATATGAGTCATTACAACGACGGAGAAGAAGAAGAAGGTGGTTGTTGGGCGTCTGTCTAGCTGCGAGGGGCAAAAAGTGTGTCACAACCACTTGAGTAATGGAGTCTGTCCGCCGGAGCCCATTTTCCACGTAACTGCTGTTCGTTCGTTCGTTCGCGCAGCTATCTGATATGACGGACGAAGATTGGGTCTCGTGTTCAGTTCGAACTACAACTCTTAATTCTAGCGAGCTGCCATCCCATCCCCTTCTTGTTTGTGTCCGCAACCAGCCTAGCTTTTTCCCACATGTAATGATTCGACTTCGCGGGCGACCTGTGCAACACGCTGCTAGAGTCGGTTAATTTTTTGCAAATCCTCTACACGCTTTCTAACCGGGGTTGCGTCAGAAACACATTATATATGTGTCGTTTTCGTAGAATGCACGCGCACGCACGCATTGGAATCTCTTTTTCTATGGAAGCCGTACTTACGTGTCATTAACACGCCGCGGCGCTCTCCGAATCCATACCTCGGGAGCTAGAGAGGAAGCTTCACGCTGGGCTAATTACTCCGAACGAGTTGCTGTATAGCTGTAGTGTAGAACACCTTCCTTTTCGTTTTCTTCCCATCAGCCAGCGTGTCTTTCACCCGGCGAGAAATGCCGGCAGTGATAATGATCCTCGCTGCCTCCCTCCCTCCCTCTCCCGTGAAGGTATTTGTCTCCAGCATGACAATTTGTGAGTGAAGTATGACTCCGGATGCTTAATTCGCCGCGAAATTGAACAAGCTGCATTTACGTATTTTGGTCTCTAGCTGATTGCGTATTTGGCATTTAGTTGCCTCTCGTTAGCTTTGATTGAGGTAGACAGGCGGACCTTTTGTCCCGTGGTTGGCACCGGCGCGACGCCGACCGATCGACGCGGAAGGAAGGAAAGAGGGGATCGGCCGCGGTCTCGGTCGAGCAGACCCGGTAGGTGGCGACGACGCAAGCCAAGGCAAGGAAAATATCGCCTAATCGAGGCCCCTTGCTCGCTTTGTCATCATCATCAGGTAGGCGCCGATAACACGCCGCCGCCGCCGCCGCCGCCGCAATTCGCGTCGCGTCACCGACCCCGACCGCGATCAGAAGTGGGCGGGGCCGATCGAACTCGCTCGGACGGACGGGGTGGTAGCTTTTGGCTATATGATGAAGCTGAATTCCAGCATCCGGCCAACGTCTGCTTGTCCGCATCCGTTGAGAGGATTGAAGGGGTGGCTGCTTCGAAATATAATAACAGATATCCGACTGCAATTGACGTGAGCGAGCGGCGTCAAGGTACAACTGGTCTGCAGCGTACGCGTTCGTTGCATGCTGTCGGTCTCATTTTCACGCTTGGGTTGGCGACGATAGAGCGAGCGAGCAGGCGGCGAATGCAGCTTGAATGGATGGAGCAATGATCCAAAATTTACGTCATTTGTACTGCTGGCTATTCATCGCAGTGGAGCCGAATTTTGCGGCGGCCGAGCGCGAAACAGGCTTTTGCCGACAGCTAGAGAACTGCCTCGGGCTTGCGAGAAGTTGGCGTACTATGGTGGCAACTTTTTATGCTGTAGCTAGAGCTCCGCACAGTAATTGGCAGAACGTTTGCACCTCGTCGTTGCAAATGAACTGTACTTTCACGCCGACCCGCTAGCTACACGTCTGGCTGTTATCTCTCCGCCTGGCTCTGTTTAAGGGAGCGGCCACTTAAGATAATGCAGTGCGTAGCTATAGTATAGTTGGTGCCGGGCTGACTTTCTTTTTCGCATGCCGGTTGCGTACACAACGGTGTTTTAGAGGTCGCAACGTTGTGAATACGCAATGCTATGTTGATTGCAACGCGGAAACGTATTCTCTCCGGAAACTTTGGCGATAAAAATGCCGAGGTCGCCTTCGAATTGCGTCGTTTCGATCGGCAGACTGTGAAGGCCGTGTGCAGTAATGACACTCGCAATCAGCCCTTGGAGGCAATTTCTCGCGTGATAGGCCCCCGGCCAAATCTGTCTTTTAATCGCTCTCCCCTTTCGGTCGTGAATGCCAATAGAAACCGACCCCGGCGCGGTGCAATTTGGTTACCCGATGCCTCCGGGCGGGCAAACCCGTATCGACTGGCCAACGCTATCTTGGAGACTCCGGCCGGCGTCGGAATCTGATCTCTCCCGGCTTATTTATAGGCACGTTTTGAAAAAGCCTCATTTAATCGGCCTGCTTGCTGGCTGGCTCGGACGCATGCCATCGACAAGCTGTAAACAGGGGGCTAAAGTAAAAAAGTTTATATTCGGCCCTCTCTCGAGAATTGCCCGCAGTGAAAAAGAATCCGAGCCCCACCATTGCCGGCTCTTCTAGTCAATTTGTCTTGTCACTCACTTTTTGCCCATGCAGAGAGCTGCTGGAGGGGACTCTCTCTCGCTCTGTGCAGCTAGGCCAGAATTACGTAACCGCATAAACTCAACGGAAACGCTTCTTTGATCGCGAGGATTAATTCAACTTGGTGCGACGGCGGAGCATAATAATGTGCAGCTGCATGCATTGACGTGCGATTTATTCATTATCGCATTCCCTCCTCCTCCGTTCCAGATTGAATCCCACTGATCTCACAGGATGAACGCCTCCCTCTTCATCGCCGTCCTGGCCGCCGCCGCGGTCGCGTCCGCCTCCGCCGCCTGCACCACCGCCGAGATCGACGAGGCGCAGACGTCGTTCAAGAACTGCTTCGAGTCCGCGCAGACCGGCGTCGTCTCCCGAGTCAGCTCCGACGACGTGCAGACGGTGGACGTGTGCGACGCGCTGGACAACATGCTGGAGGTGTGCCGGTCGCGCAAGGACCGCCTCGCCGAGTGCAAGGGAGCCGCGCACGCCGACCACGTCAGGAAAGCGTTCACAGCAGAGTCACATAAATTCATTCTGGCCCCCCGGGGCCGCCGGGCAGGCAAAAAGCACAATGGGAATGGGATTTTAACCAGCACGTGTCAAGCCGGTGATGGAGCTAGCTTGACTTTAGAGATCCTACTACTATCTGTGACTCTGTTGTTCGATCGAAATGCGTACGGACAGTTCGCTTCACCTGAGCGTGACTGCCAACCTGGTGAAGACCTACAACCGGCGGGCCGACGTCGAGAAGTGCTCCTCCTTCACGAGGCTGACGGCCACCCCCGTGCTGGACAAGAGGCAAAACGAGGTGGGCGACGGCAGCCGGTTCGACGACGCGGACGCAGAGTTCTACGGCGGCGACGGCGGCGGGGGACATCACGGACATGGGTCAGCGGCCGGAACCAGTGCTCAATTGGCCGTCGTGTTAGTAGTGTCGTTGGCGGCGTGGATGACTGTGTGAGCTGGATGCTGCGAGTGTACAGATAGAGACCCACAGTGTGATATTTCTTTCTGAAAATAAAAGGAGAGATTACTGAAGAAGAAGTCTTGGTTCTTCGGAGCGTGACAGCCAGTGAAGCAGCTGCATGTCCCCACCGTGCGTCTCTAGCTCGTATCGGTGATGGATTTAAAGCTTCATTATTCGACCGAGCGAGCGGAGGAAAGAAAACCGCCTTTTTTACAACTCTCTGTCCATCCGACGATTCCGGTTTTTTGCGTCCATTGTCCGACCGAATCGCGTGCTCGTGGCCGGCGAGTATTTGAGACGCTTCGGTCGAGCTTCCCGTGCGTGGATTAGCATCATTAATCAAGCAGTGAAAGATGCTCTCACTTTTATATAATCACGGCCAAATGGACCCTGTCTCCCTTATTTGCCGAGCGCAGACATTTTCAATTCTGAGCCAGTGTCGAGTGCGTTCATGCTGGGGTTTGAAACCCTAGAGAAAATAAATTAATGGGCACTCGACCTAAATACGGCATTTACGAATTCTATTAGGCGCGAGACGAAGCAGAAATCTAATACATGTAAGCTCCAAAGGCTCTCCTCCAACGTATGGTTGAACCAACACCACTCGAATGCCATCTGCTTAATTTCGATAGACCGTGTCGCCGGGTACGTACGTCTGCATGATGAAGTATTTGTGCTTTTCCACAAAAGGGTCGCCAAAATATGTAATAATTCTTCTAGATCTATATTTGATTCAAAATTCGCACGCTGCAAATTCGTTCAGGTCAGATCGTGCGAGCCATAGCGCCGTCGTACACGTCCGCGTCCGACCGGATGACGGTGCGCTTTCTCCGCGCGGATTTGGCGAAACCGAGCTGCAAGTTTTTGTAGCGCTCGCTGTCACGCGGCCAAAGAGGGGCGTGTTCAGAGCTCTCGACGTGTTGTTGCAATGTCACTGCAGCAGCAGTCGATCATGGCCAGACCAGGTCCCAGATAGAAAATATGTGTGCACACACAAAATATTGGCGCAGTGACTCTTGATCGTATAGCAGTAATTTATGCATTCGCTCGATCGTTATAATTCAAATGAGTATTTGAACTGCTGTACGAGTTTGCGTATAGTCTGGACTGCGATCGACTACGGTGGCCGTCCGTCCGCGTCCGTTCACAATTCACTCATCACATTCTACATACACAAGGAAACGAGAAGCAGAAACTTTTGACGAAATTGGAAATCTATTAGGGTGGAAAATACGTACGATGCGGCGCATTAAGGACTAATCCCGCGTACGTGCGTTCGCCTAGCTACCATATGTCACTAAATTTCCGCTTTTGTCTACGTAGCTGCCAGCGTCGAGATAAAAATCTGATCCGATGTACGGAGGGCTAAAAGCATCGGAACTGCTTTTCAGTGCGCTCATTGCAGCTCGATGTTTGAAAGGGCGCCATGCCAGTCCATCCATCCATACATTGGAGGCGACAGAGAGTGCGACTTTTGAGGGGAGGGGAGGAAGGGGGCTGTTTGTCCAGGCAGGCATTGTACGTGCAGTCGCTCTAAGGCAAATTGGACAGCAGGGAAACGGACGGACGCGGACGGCTGGACAAGAAATTACTTTACATTTGCTGTGCAGAAGCTACGTAGGCTGTAGGAGACAAATGGCTCCAGGCAGTCGAGACGAACGAACGGGGCGGGATCTTTTGTTTGGCCAAAGCAAAGGGGACACACGGCTAGTGAAATATTACAGACTCCACGAAAGCTCCGATCCTTCCGTTCAATGCCAAACAGGTTGGTTGCAGTGCGTATGGTCTAATAAACCTGCTGTCTGTCGGAAGATATAGAATTCCATTTCACGCCGGAATTGGAGCTCGGTTTTAATTCGATCCTCTCCCACTCTGCGTGTTACGTGTCGGTCTTTCTTTCTTTCAGATCTACCTACGTACAGAATTGCCTGCCCCGAGGGCGTCCAGTGCAGAACCTCTTCATCTCCAATGATGATTCCGGCCGTTGGACGAACGGAGAGAGAGAGAGAGAGAGACGGCGATCGCCGCAGGGGCCTACAGCTACGGACGCATTCAAGAAACCTGATAAGGAGAAAAATGCATTCCGAATACGACAGCCTTAAACCTTTTACGCGGCTTTTTGACGATATGTCGGTTTCACTTTCGCTGCATCACCCTCCCTCCGAATTATCCGGCCCCTCAATGTCCGTCAATGACCTCGAGGCAAAAGCGCGGTTGGCGGAAAAATAAGGAAGGAAGGCGGCAGCTGCGTGTGTGGTTTTGCCCGAACCATCTTTCTTCCCTGTTTACCGCCCTCAAATTGACTCCAGGCACGATGCGTTGAATGATCGAGGTCGGTATACTATATTGCATGCACGAAATTCCGGTTCCGATGCAAATATGGCCATTTCGAGATCCAGAGCAGGAGTGGCAGGTCGTTTAAAAATTTGACGCCAAATCTGTCACTCCAATCTTTGTACGTACGTAGTTACAGGTTGGAATGGCGACGACCGACCGTTAGATGGAAACTGGATTTTTCCCATTTCGAGAGCTAGAGTGAGAATCTCCTCGTTTCGCGCGAAAACAAGCAGATTTTTGGGTGGGCCGTCCGTCCGTCCGCGAGGGAGTGTCCCTTCTCTCTCTCAAATTCCTCGCCAGCTTATACTGGCCATGTGTCTCCATTAGGGGAAGACTGATTTGCCCTATTAAACGAGAATAACGGCTTCTTCTTCTCGCGGACGGACGGCCAGTTTGCGGCTAACTAAGTCCACTCTGACTCGGTTATGAGAGTGGCTGGATTTTTTTCTTCAACGGGGCGAATTGCGGATTGACGTCCCCCCAGCACTGCAAGTTGTTGCATGCTTGTGGAGGGAGACTGGGAGAGTGCATGGTCGTGGAATTGATAAAAATCAAGAGTGTTTGGCTGGTGGAGAAACCGAGCAATGGAGGAGAGAACATGAGCGCCCACGCACTCCCCGCGATCGAACGGCAGCAACGAGAAAATACTGTGCAAGGGTTGCCCATGATAGCTGCAATAAAGTTGAATAAATCTAAATCGCGAAACTTTTTTTTCGAATTCAGCAGTACGAGCCTTTTCGATTGCCTGAAGCAAACCTAGCTGCTTATTGCGATCTACTTCCCGATTACGCGAATGCTCGACTAGCTGTCCTCTTTCTTTCTTTCCTTCCTTCAAGCCAGTTTGAATCTTTGTTGCAGATAGCAATTACTGCGGCTCTAATTGACGTGTTGGCCAATTTGTGCTCACTGATAAAAACGATGTTTCTGCATTCAACACCCACATATGCGAAACTTCATCAAGGGTTAGCGAATTTGCCAAAGAGGGTCTCTCTCTGTAGATGTCGAATCGAGATAGCTATGGGCAAGAGAAGCTAGAAGGGACCCCGCTGCGATCTCATTTTCGAGGCACGCATGTTGTTTGATTAAGTAGAATTTCGCATCTGCCGTCCGTTCGTCCGTCGCCTCCTGGAGAGAGAAAAGGAAAGACTTCAAAAGAGTCGGACGGACGGACAATGGGGCGAGGAGAGAGAACTTGAGTTGGGATCGACGCGCACAAACTTTGAGACAATAGACATGCATGCGAGCATTCAGCATGTAGAAAAAAGCTAAAGATATAGAAGTATGATTCTAGCCTCTGCCCACACGAATATAAATTTAATCCCAAATTGGATTAATTTAATTTGCTCGTTAGTCGACGACACGCGGCTTCTTCGACGATGGCGATGGCGCGGCGGCTCTCCTAGAGATCAACTATCGCCGCCGACGACGGGAGCCAACTCCTGCCAAATAAATTACTCTTCCCGCATTCGAAACGCCCTAGCTCCAGAAGCTGGCAATAGAAGAAGTCCCCTAATCGCCACCCGGCATCGTTCCAGTTTCCCGAGGAGTCGGACCGTCCGTCCGGTCCTCCTCATAATATATTAAAACAAGCCGGACCTTAGAAAATTGCCGTCCCCCCGAAAGGGCTGCTAATGACCGTGTAGCCAACCGCATAACTCTCAAGACAATGGCCGGGCGACTTGCCGACGGCGGCAGAGCGGACGAGCGAGCGAGCAAGAAGGGCGTCCGTCCGCGTCCGTCCGGGCAACTTTGCTAATGATGATAAGTTGCTGAAAGCGGGTCGCGTCGAAGCTAGGAGCCGGCTTATAAAGTGCCGTCGCTGAATGCTTTTAGTTCATCAACTCTGCGTCGGTTTACACAAATAGTATCGCTTGTTTTGTTTCTCACCGCATATACGTTTACTGAGTCGCCTTATAGTCATATCGACAG
>JAAUYK010003021.1_pt1 | contig 10068 bp, 12 predicted proteins | sample 7278021 | NCBI WGS metagenome assembly JAAUYK01 (sample SAMN14350223, study PRJNA611818) | marine sediment metagenome | isolation source: surface marine sediment (1.8m) | place: French Polynesia: Moorea | collected 2018-08
CAACGAAGACCCGAAGGACGCGTTGATGCGCCAGTACCAGAAGGAGATCGAGGAGCTCCGCAAGCAGCTAATGGACCAGGGCGGCGACCAGGAGGAGGAAGAAGAATATGACGAAGAGGACGCCTCGGACTCGGATGAGCAGGAGGAGGACGAGGGAAAGGGTACTGCAAACATGATTTAGTTCATTCAACGCTCGACTTCATCTTTCTACCTGCAGGAAAGCGTCGCAAGTCTAAAGCCGACCGTCCGAGCCGCAGGATGAGCGAGGCCGAGCTGACCGTTATGCGAGAGCGCATCGAGGCCGAGAGGAAGCGGCTTCGTGAGGAGAAGGACATGGCGCAGGAGGAGCGCAACGAGGCGGAGGCGCTGCTCAAGAAACACGAGTCGGAGCTCAAGTCCGCCCAATCCGACCACAACGCCATGAGACAGAAGCTGGCCGCGCTAGAGAAGAAGATCATCGTCGGGGGCGAAAACTTGCTCGAGAAAGCTGAGGAGCAGGTACGTACGTTAAATCAGATTAAGGCCTACGACCTCATAATGCAAGCAATTATTGTACTTTTATTCTAATTAAAGGAGCGGCTACTGGAAGAGTCCGCCCAAGAACTATCCGAGACTATAGCCCGTGAGGAGGCGCTGAAGCGACAGCTCGCGGCGAAGGAGGCCGAGCGCGTGGACATCGAGGAGAAGTACTCCAGCCTGCAGGAGGAGGCCGCGGGCAAGACGAGGAAGCTGAAAAAGGTCTGGGGCATGTACCAGAGCGCCAAGGCCGAGCTGGACGACCTGCAGCAGGAGCAGCAGAGGGAGATGGAGGGCCTCCTGGACAACGTGCGACAGATGACCAGGGAGCTCCGGCTGCAGATGCTCGTCATCGACAGTTTCGTGCCGCCCGACTTCCAGGAGCTGATCGAGAGCAACGTCCAGTGGAACGAGGACATCGGCGAGTGGCAGCTGAAGTGCGTCGCCTACACGGGGAATAACATGAGGAAGAGGTCGCCGAGCGGTGACCGGGGCGGAGGGATGAGAAAAGGCAACGACGACGACCCCGACGACTTGTCCAGGGTGTACATGAGGTACGGTGTGAACGGCGGCGTCGACGCCGGAAGGCCGAAGACCGCGAGGGGAAAGGCCGCAGCCGGGGGCGGGAGGCCCAAGAGTTCGAAGCTCAAGTTCAAGAGATAGTCAGAAAGGATCTTGCTTGCAGCCGACCGGATAGCTATACATCCTTGAGTATTTTGCCAGGAACGCCGTACTTGCCCTGTGCTAGTCAATAAATACTATCTGTTATACATATACATACGAAAATGTGTGTATTGCGTTTGTCACAGTCTTTGGGTCGCGGCCGCTGCCGCGCTGGCTTTCGCCGCATTCACGTTCTTCATGGTTCCGGCCGATTTCTGCCACCACCGCTTTTTGTCCGACTGCGACGGCGACGTCGGGTCTGTCAACGGCGCCAGCTGCGCCTCTTCCCCGCAAAACATCAATATCCTACCAGAAAAAATGCATTATGCATTCATTGTGCGAGTACGTACTAGTAGTACGTATATTCGATCCCTACCTCTCGGCCAATAGGGAGATTTCCACAGGGCCTTTCACGTCGATGGATTCGCCGTCAAGTTCAAAGACCCTCTCGCTAAACACAAGACTGGTTAGAACCGCGAACAGGGCAGGGGGTGCTCATTACAAATACGTACTTGTCGTCGAAGTAGGTTGAAGGGGAGAACCTCAATGCGGATACCTTCCTCTTGGACCAGTCCTCGTCGCTCTCCGCCCTGGCCGCTCGCCCTCCCGCCTCCCGTTTCCAGCCCCGTCGCACAAAGTCGGAGAACGAGATCTCCTCGGGTCCCACGGTCAGCTCCAGCCGCTTCTCCGTCCTCTCCGACGAGCTCAGCGGCATGCAGTTCGGCGTCCGAATCGAGAACTCGACCCCCTTGAAGTCGGACAGGCCGACCTCCGTCGTCCACTCTCTGTGCACAGCCTGATTAAGGGTCTCGCTTTCGGATGGTTTAAGACCGGCCAAGTCTGCACTCGCTCCCCATCCGAGGAAAGACCATAGGGACCAAGAAGCGGGCTCCTCGTTGGCCACGTCTACGGGTACAGGAGCATCGACGGCGAGTTCGAGCTTCCCGGCGACGTTCCACAGCAGGTGCTTCGCCGACGTCGTGTACCCAAAGACGTAGGCGGCGGCCTTCTTCAGGCCCGGTAGGAACCAATAGCGTTCCATTCGGGAATGCGCATCTCTGAAGTAAATATACATCTTGTAGGGGCAAATCTAACTTCACATCGCACTTGAAAAACCTGAAGGCCCCAATCTGCATCTCGGAAAGGGCGTATATCTTCTTCCCCTTGAGCTCCTCGTCCTCGCTCACGTTCTCCACTTGCATGAGGTCGACTGGCCGGTAGAGTTTCTTAACGCAGGCCATCGCGGCGCCCGCCATCATCTCGGCTTCGGACTCGGCCCTGTCTGAGGCTGCGGCGGCGGGAAACAGGCTCCTCGAGAGCCGGTTCGTCTGTCCGACGGGCAGAACACCGATCGGGAGCAGGCCGGACAACCGTTTCGAGTCCGGCCTCCGCACGAAGCCGGTGACGGCCTCCATGAGTGTTCCGTCTCCGCCGGCGACGAGCACGGCGTCGGCGTCCTTCAGGATGGCCATGATGTCCTTCGCCTCGCCCTCGCTCTCCGTGCGCACCACGCTCACCTTGACGCCGGCCAGGTGGAGGATGGGCGCGCAGTACTTTTCGTACTTCTTCCTCGCGGTGCCCTTGGCGGCGGCCGGGTTCAGGATCACGGTGACGTTGTACATGGGCCTCTGGATGGGCTGCTCGGCCCGGCCGAATTCCGCGGCCTCTCTGCAGTAGTCGGCCATCAGCCGCCGCTCCAGCCTGGCCTTGTTGGCCAGGCTGGCGCCGTATCCGGCGCCCACGGTGAAGAAGACGGACTTCTTCCAGTGCGTCCGGAGGGTCGTCAGCACAGACGACATGATGAAGAAAGCAAAGAAGTTCTTCAATCTTCACCCAAGGATTAGCAGCAGCAGCAGCTACGCGAACATTAAAATATTATGCGAATATCATATGCGTAAAAGTCCCGTTTACATTAGAAGATGATTACGAAAGATAGAGTCGTTGATAATATTTTACACGCACTGCAGAACACACTTCGCGTCTCGGCAGCGTTCTCATGTGGCGAGAGAATTGTAGCGCAGCAAGTAAACTTCAGATTATTATACAGTAAGGGTAGCTAACGTAATTGTGTAGTATTCATTAAGAGACTTCCTAAAATTTCGCATCTGCACGTATTTTGCTCAGTTTAGGTCTTATATATATGGTAGCCCTATGTTGTCATACACAAAACAACAACTTTGCGCTCTCGATCGAGTCTCGACATCAGCGATCAAGATCAAGAGTCAGATCAGACTGTCAGACCAGATTCAAGTTTAAGAATGTGGTGGTAATCTCCGGCAAGGGGGAGACGCCGAGACGGGCGGACGGCAGTTCCTTCCAATGCGCGGGCATGAATCTCAAATAGAAACCGGCCGCACTTAACGGAACCTCCAATCCTCTTATCTCATCGACCATGTCGTCGTCGTTTAATGGCATTGACGAGCCGCTTCGGACGCCGCCGCACTTCTACTGGGGCGCCTGCTTCGTGTGCCGCGCCACCCCGTCCGCCGCGGCCGGCACGACTCTGAAGCGTTGCTCCCGCTGCAACGCCATCTCCTACTGCTCCGTGGAGCACCAGAGGAAACACTGGAAGCGACACAAGCCGCTCTGCAACTACCTGGCGGCCGCGGCGGCCGAGGTCGGCGCGGACACCTTCTTCGCCGCGGCCGTCGAAGGCGAGGGGACCAGCAGCTCTGAGGAGGAGAACCCGTGGCGTTCGTGGCGGCAGTTCCGCGTGCGCGCCATCCAGACGTGCGAGGCGATCCTCAGCCGCAGCCTCGAGATCTGGGAGAAGGAGATGTTCCTGTTCCCGAAGGCGTGCCGCGTCTGCCACCTGGCCAAGGCTGACGGGATGATCCCCTGCGAGACGTGCTACTGCGTCGCTTACTGCAGCCGGCAGCACCAGGAGGAGGACGCGGCCAGGCACGACGGCCAGCTCTGCGCCAACCTCCTGTCCTCAATGGTGGCGGACAACTACGAGTCCTTCGTGCAGGTCGCCAACCCGGCCATACCCACGACCGTTGATTCCAAGAGGGTAGCCGTCGCCCCGGACATGGATGCTCACATCCGGCAAATGCTCGGTACCGAAGCTGCAAGGCAGCGAAACGGCGGCGAGGCGTCCCTAGACCTTGAAGTGCTCTTCCTCTCCGAGAGGCTCTCGGGCCCCATGACCCTGCTCAACGTCATGGAGAAGGTCGGAGGGACGTTCTTCGACGCCGCCGAGCTCGTGATCCACGTGGCCGGCGCCAACGTCGTCGACATGATCGGCATCATTCGGTGGGAGTACCTTCAGCACCGCCTGCCCGAGTGCCGCCTGCTCCGCTTCGTCTTTGTCGGTCCCGAGATCGAGGAGGAGGAGGAGGGCGAGAGTCCCGCGCTGGAGGGCGCCAACTGCCAGGACTGCAGGGACGCCGGCCGGGAGACGCGCTACGAGTTCTACTCCAGGGAGTACAAGTCGTACGCGACCGATGCCGCCGTCTACAGGCCGCCCGACCTCGTCGCCGTCTTCAACTGCGGCTTCAGCGAGTACAAGGACCAGCCCGCCCAGGACACGTGGAGGAATTCGCTGGGGGCATTAGTTCAGGTACTCGTCGCATTCGTCATGCAATCTTGCTATGATCGAGTAATATTCCTTGCAGCGAGGCGGCGCCCCACTCGTGTTCACGTCCTACACGGAATGCGAATCCCGGCGCGACTTAAACCGTCTACTCGGCGACTCGGGCGTCGCCGTCGGCGACCTCGAGGTGCTCTTGGAATGCCAGAGGAACCCGTTCTCCAGCACGAGGCCCATCAGAGACTGGGAGAGGGAGAGCGGCTCCGATGTGTTTTACAACAACCAGTATTACTCAGTCGTCTCAACCGTCAAGAAATGAAGAAAAGAAAGATCTTAAATTTTGCAAAGTATGAATCTCATGCTAATAAATCTCACAGTGAAAGAGAGTTGAACTACGGTCTACTACACCGTATAAGTTCATTTTCCTTAAATCGTTTCATGTGTAAACGACTTCTATTTGGCAATGATGTCCATCTTCGTAACACATCCTAAAGTCCTAACTGCATGCCTCTTAACCACATTCCAACTTTCCATGTAAAACTGTAGCTACATGTACTATGCTCATCCTAATTTGCGCACTTGGAGAGGTCTGGGTGGTGCTCACATGCTATTAATTCTGACACATCAGTGTTTAGCGCAGCCCCAGTTCTGGAAGGACAAGAAGTGGTGGCTAACCCCAAAAGTAACCTTGACCCCACAGGTAAACCAAAAGTCCAAAACCACTAACTGACAATGACTAGTGTAATACGTACAACGTCACCCCTTAGGTAATCCCGACCTCCATCAACTTCGGATACCTTGCCACGTACCATACTCTTTTTTTTCCCAGCTCGAGGATCAGTACTAGAAGTACATGTAGCTTCGGTTGCTGTGCATGCTAAGCCGTATACAAGATGCTGCCGACCTTGCTGCCCGAGGTTATTCTCCGGATCTACCGCTACCTGCCCCCATCAGGATCGTCCGCGTCCCGGAGATGGGCGTCGGCTGAGTTAGCGGGAAGAAGAAGAGCAAGAACAAGGGGACGCCGCTGTTCCAGGCCGTCAAGAATGGCCACGTCAAACTCGTAAAGCTGCTCCTCAGGGCGAGGGAACTGGTGGAGGAGGCCACTGGGAACGTGGAGTTGATCGCCCGGAGGACGCCCGACGTGGACGCTACCTTGCCGAGCGGCAGAACCGTCCTCGACGTGGCCATAGCCTGCAACAGCAACAGGTGCAGACAGATCATGGACCTGTTGCGGCCGCGGCCGTTCGTGAGCAGGGCCACGGTGGCAAAGCTGGCCGGGGCTGAACGCACGCTGTTTCAGGCCGCCAAGGCCGGCAAAGTGCACACGGTGAGGCACATACTGGCCACCTCGTCATGGCAGCGAGAAGGACAGACAGACCTTTTTTATGCAAATTGGTTCATTCGTCTATATACGAGTAGTAAAGACGTCACCACAATTTAGTACACACTACGATATACTACAACCGAATTGAACAATTTTGAAGCCAATGGATCGCTCGAGCCGAGGGGTCAGAGACTCCGAGCGAAGGACAGACAGACCTATGATAACGTCCTGATCGCTGCTGCCTGAGCGTCATAAGGGAGCTCTTTGAGCACGGCTACTCGGTAAAGCCAATGTGAGGGAACCCGAGGGTCTGGACACGCCGCTGATCCGTGCCGTCCGCGCCGCGGAGGTCACGAGCGGACTGAAAAGGCGCTCCTGAGGTACCACACTGTGGACGGGAACGCCAACAGGCGGGGGCAAACGGCGCTGATTGCGGCCTCAAGCGAGGCGAGGGGCACAGCGCCGTCGTCAAGCGACTGCTGGCGGCCGACGCGACGGGATCGAAGTCGACCAGAGGGACGACTCGGCTCGGGGTGGGGTGCACCGCGTTTCACAGGGCGGCGTTCACGGGACACGAGGCGATTGTCAGGATGCTGGACTGCTGGACGCAACATCCGGTCCGGGAGACCATGACCGGAGCCATGGCCTTTCAATTTGCCAGCCAACAGGGTTACATTTCTGTGACGGAGGTGCTGCGGCCGCATGGCATCGTGGTTCGTCCGAACAAGATTACAAAATTTACTGACTGAAGTAATAGTAACTGAATAATTGCTCACATGTGTTGCACAAAACTGACAAATATACGTAGTATAATGCACCATACCTACTGTAAGTCATAACCTACGCGGCCACCGTCGTCTTGTTCAACCTCTTGATCGCCCTGAGCGCGCAATTAGCGGCCGTGCACTTGGCGATGCGGTAGTTCCTTCCGATACCCTTGAAGACGCCCTTCCCGAAGACCTCGACGGTGACGCGGACCCGCCGCCCGTCCGCCAGACGCTCCGGCCGGCAGAACTTGGCCGTCTCCGGCTCCAGCTCGAGCAGCTCGCGGATCGGGCTCTTGGGCACGCTCCGGCTGAACGTCTCGATCTCTTCCCTCATCATAGGGTGATAGACGGACCAGACGGCGTCCAGGCTGAGGCCAGAGTCCAGGTAGATGGCGCCGGCCACAGACTCGAAGATGTCTCCGAGGGCCTTTGGCACCTCCACCTCCTCGGCGTCCTCGCTCTCCTCCTCGCCGAGGAGGAAGTCGTAGCCGGTACCGTCGGACTGCGCGATCTTGTGGCCGTTCTCCACCTGCATCTTGACGAACCGGTCGATCACGGACTGCAGGCCGGGGCTGAAGTGACGGAAGTACTTGTGGTAGTCGTGCTTGACCGCCAGAGACGCGAAGATCGTGTTGTTGACCAGGGCTATATGGTATTGAATGTGATATTGTGGCGACGCAACTTATTGTACCATTTTTAACTATAACCTGATCGCAGGTCGGTCAGTGCCCCGGGCGAGTGCTTCCTGGGGTCCTCGTAGAGGTACCTGGTAACCAGGTAGTCGAGGACTGCGTCGCCAAGGAACTCCAGCCTCTGGTAGCAGTCCGTCAACCGGTTCAGGTGGAAGGAGGCGTGAGTGAATGCTTGCAGGAGGTAGCTTCGGTCTCGAAATCTGCACGATATAATCGAACGTAAAGTAAAAGTCTGATTGAACTTCCTTCCACTTATACCTGTAGCCGAGTGCGTCCTCAAATGAGTCGTATCCCCTGAGGTGTCGACAAAGGATGGGCTCGGGATTGGCGATGACGGCGCTGTCAGCCAGCAGAGGGCTGCTCGGCTGCTTCAAGTAGCCGGGCTTCTTTGACCCATCATCAGACTCCTCCTCTGGCAAGACCTGCAGTCCGAGCCAGGACATGAAGAGGAGGGCCCCTCGCGGCCCACACGCGATCAGGTAGGCGCCGATCAGGGCCTCCACGCAGTCGGCGATGCTCTTGTCTGGAATGCTGTGCTGCGTCAGCAGGTTGTACGGCACGAAGGTCGGCATGTCCACCACATCGGCGGACTTTTTCGTCATCGAGGTCTCCGACAAACCGGACTCATTCGACTTCATCGCCGCCGCCGCCGCCGCGGCGGACTTCTCCTTGACCATCTTGCAGATGGCCTCCTTGTCGACGCCGCCATCCCCCAGCAGCGTCATCTCGGCCATGTTCCAGTGGGTGGCCGGCACGCCCGACTCGATCAGGGCCTGCTCGAGCTCGGCGGGGACGCGGAAGCAGGGCGGGAGCCAGTTGTCGTGCGGCTCGAACTTGGACGCGACCATCATCTCGCCGAGTCGCTTGGCGCGCCCCAGCTGGTACAGGTGGACGTTGCTCACCTGCTTGGAGCGCAGGTGACTCAGCCGGCCCTCGTGGACGCGGTGGTCGTGCGCGCAGAAGAGGAACGCCGTGATGGCGTACTTTAGGAACGAGTCGCCTATCGTCTCCAAGCGCTCGAGGTTGATGGCGTCGTTCGAGTTGGACATGGTGAGCGACTGCAGGATCAGGCTCGGGGACGGGCCCGGGTGGCGTTCCAGGTCGGGCTGTTCGTCGAAGCTGAAGCTAGGGGAGGATTCATTCCTTTTGGACGTTACACTTTTTACAACGTCCTCTTGTTTCTTAGGAGGCAGTTCGCCTTCGTCTTGGTGGGAGAGAGCAACACCCATTGTCAGAGCGGCTGCCAGTTCCGCTTTCGCTCGTTCTAATGCTTCCGAGTTAACCTGGTCCTCTTTGCCGTCTTCGTTTGCCGGCGGGGATCCTTCTCTGGGCGAGGAGGCGCTTGATGCATCACTTTGCAGTTTAAATGCCGCTCCAGAGTCCATTATCAAGCTCGGATCGTCCGACTGCAGAGGGGGAAATTGTTAGCCCATTAGCCAATAATGTGTAAGGTTAATACACGTACCATTTGCTTCACACTCTGTTCGACGGCCGACACGAACACCACGTTGTCTGCTCCCTCACCCACGGCGTCGCCCCACGGAAAGTCCCTCACCATGGTCCGCTCCTCCTCCCGCTCCCTGGCCAGCTTCTCCACGCGCCGCCGCTCCTCCTCGCTGTCCTCGAACGCCTCGGCCTGGTTTCCGCGGAACTCGATCCTCACGCCGTCCTCCGTCATCTCCTCGGCGTCGGCCTTCGTTGTCGAGCGGCCGCCGCCGCCGCCGCCGCCGCCGCTAGAGCGCATCACAGGAAAGTCCATCTTCTCGGAGCCGCCGGAGTCGAAGTCGAAGTACTCTCCCTCCTCGTCGTCGTCGTCCGAGCAGCTAAGTCCGTCCAGGTCGTCGAAGACGTCGCCGCTGATGCCGGGGATGTTGATGTTCGGGTTGGAGAAGAAGGTGGGCGAGCCGACGCGGAAGCGCTTCTGCTCGATCCCGCTCACCCAGTCCTTGGACGACGACCTGTCGCCACCCTTCTTTTTCTGCGACTGCGCCGACGACGGACTGCCCTTCAGGATGCTGCGGTTGTCGTTGTTGCTGATCAGAGTGAGGTTCTCCGGGAGGGCCGAGAGAAGGTCCTCGGAGTCGGACAAGTCAGAGTCGGGGTCCTTGTCGGACGACGACGCCCCTCTCTTCTCGGCTGTGTCGACTGAAGCCATCTCGTTGCTCCACATCCCGATGTCCATCGACCTATACGTATGTATAATGGCCGTTCTAACAATTACAGTATAATGCAGTTTGATGACGGAAGACTATGCTCACTGCTTCTTTAGCTTCTTGTTCTCCTCGTTGATCTCGTTGACAAGTCGGTCACTGAGCAGGTCGAGATCGCCCAGGGCTTCCTTCTCTTCGTCTGCTCCCCCTTCGGTCGTCGCGGATGCTGGAGCCGCAGAGCCCTCTCTCATCTTGTTTCTCTTGACCTTGGCGCCGTCCTAATGAAAGATTGCGGGCCGCCCTGCCCTGTATTAGTACATTGCAAAGTAATTGTTCTATACCTTTTTCCCAGCCGCAGGACTTTCTTCCCTTTTCCTGAGCACGTCGGCGAGTGTCCAGCCGAAGGTGAGGGTGCCCCACC
>JAAUYK010001749.1_pt1 | contig 10064 bp, 7 predicted proteins | sample 7278021 | NCBI WGS metagenome assembly JAAUYK01 (sample SAMN14350223, study PRJNA611818) | marine sediment metagenome | isolation source: surface marine sediment (1.8m) | place: French Polynesia: Moorea | collected 2018-08
ATCCTTATAAATGGTACGTCCCTCCTTTTAGAAATGGTCCCATATCAGAGGTTCCCAGCTCTCTCGCCAGCCGGGAGAGCCTCGAGCTGTACTTCGGCGACCCCGCGACAATGATCCGAGGCGGAAGTGAGACGCCGCCGCCCTCCCTCAGGCCGCTCTCGCCTCTCAAGTACCCATACACGCAGGACCCCGAGGCGAGCGGATTCTATTCCGATTCGAAGATGCACACTAACAACACGGTGAGCATGCACAGAACTGAATATTAATATCATTAAAGCGCAATTAATCGAATCCTTGCAGGCCAAGGGTCTGACCCTGCGCGAGCTCTACATGCACCAGTTGGGCCGCAAGATCAACGACTACAAGGCGTCCATCCTGGGCTCGCCTGTGCACTCCAACGGCAGCGTCGACGGCTCCAGAGTCAGCGTGTTGGCGCCGAACCGGACCTCCTACAGCAGCGTGAGGAGCTACTTTGCGAACGCGTTGTCCCTGAGGCCGCCGCCGTCTAGCTACCGGAGGCCGCGGTCGGCGATGACGAGGCAGATTTCGGCGCCGCCCCAGTCGCACCCGCGCCAAGAGAGTCCCGCCATGAGAAGCAGGGTACGGAGAACGTCAATTAGATTTTTTTTGCAGACTTGACGTGGTTTTTTTGGGTCCGGCAGAACTCTCTCCGACGTCCGAGCCAATCGCAGCCGCGTCATCGGGGATTTAATGTGCAGAGGATCTCCACCTCGACGGCCGCTTCCAGACTCTCCCTACTATTCAGGTACTTGATTTCGCATTACCCAATTTTATTGCTTTTCGCATGCCTATACACCGTTCCATAGCGTCGAGACCCTGGCCACGGACTCGACTAGCATTCTCAAGGACAACCTGCGGCGCTTCAGCGTCTCGAGTAGCGCCGCTCGCCCTATTAACGCTCAGGAGGCCGAAGCCGCGAGGGTCGAGCCGGAGCGGACCACGGTCATCGCATTAGACAGGAGTTTTAGTGTCCACGATCCCATGAGGTAGTAAGTCCTGAGAAGCATAATTTCTTCCTCATGTGTCGACGAACACACTCATCTTTTTACCAGGCGTGTGGTTCGGCGTCGTCCGCGCTACATATCAGAGGGGCACGACCAAGAACCTCCTGGCCACAGGTCTAGGAGCTATTCAACATCGCCCACAACCAGAACCTCCAGGTAAAAATGGAAATTAAATAATGGACGTATATAGATTTCTACAGAGTTGTTGTTCCAGATTCAAGCTCGTTCCGGCCGTCACAGAGTCGGAGGAGGAGAAGGAGACGAGAAAGCCGCTGAACAACACGAAAGAGGAATCCGCTACAGTCAAGCCGTCCGAAACCAAGCCGTCCAAGCTCGAGCCTTTGTTGGCCTTCGCAAGATCTATCTTCGACACCGAGGTCCTCGGCGACCCCATCTTCTGGCCCATCACCGGCGCGGTCATGGCCATGTCCGCCGGGTTCCCCCACGCACTGTTTTTCCTGCCGGCGTTCTCAGATCAGGTACGGATACTTGCTTCATATGACTCCTCATAACTCAGTTTGTACAGATTGATGTTCCCGCCTCCGCCGCGCCCCTGATCCTCTCCATCTGCGCACTGTTCGACCTATTCGGGCGATTCTCCACCGGCATCGCGGTCGACCGGAGGCTCGTCTCCTCTGAGGCCGTGTTCGTCGGCGCCACCGCGATCTCCGCCATCTCTGTCTACGCCATCCCCAGCTGCACGTCGGAGCTCTGGCTCGGAGCCGCGGTCTGTTTCTACGCCGTCGGATCGGGAACGTGGTTCCTCTTGGTTCCACTTTTACTGTCCGATCACATCGGAGTGGAGAAGATCGGGGCGTCGTACGGAATGTCAAGGTTCTTCCAGGCCATCTCCAACTTCTTCGGCCCCATCGTCGCCGGCTTGATCTGGGAGCAGACGGGGAGTCTGGACTACGCCTTCTACTTCATGGCGGCCGCCATGACTGTGGGGGCTGCGATCGCGGCCACGCTGCCATTCGCGGCCAAGGCGGCCAAGGAAAAGAAAGAGAAAGCAAGCAAGAAGAAGCAACAGGGCGCTGTGATTTGAGAATATGTGGTGCTGGCTGCTGACCTGCAAATTAGCCGTTACATTATAGTACGAGCGATACAGTATTTATAATATGAAAACACGAGTTATAGGTCGAAAATATACTATTTTCTACGAATGACTATTTTCCGCATGGATAGTTTAATAGGTAAAATTGTGCATTTAATGATAACTCATCAGCAATTTCGGAGTGTAGTCAATGAAGCGGAGGATGTGGATGGCGTTGGTCCACTCGTCTCGGTCCACGTTGCATGCGTTCATACGTGCATGGTGTGGCCAGTAAATAATGCGACAAAAATTGAATTCTAAAGTAAGGTATGCAGTATGGTAAGTGTTATGAAATCAAGAATTAAGGAATTATATTAAACACTCAGCAAGGTAAAACGTATTTAGCGGGAACATGATCTCATGCGCACTGGCTTATTCGCCATTCGTAATGGCCAGCTGGTCACCACGAGCATGTTGTCCGGAGTGAGCAGAAAGTAAACCTTATAGGTAGGCACCAAATATTTTTTGTTCAAAATCCTACAATGGCCCTTTTTATCTGCTGCTCCGAAGGAGCGGCAGGTCTCATTGATCTCATTGATGATGAATGCGGCCTTGTGGCAGGTGGAGAAGTGCGTGCTACGTCTAGCGAAGTAGAACGGTCCGACGGGGAGGCGGTCGAGCAGGTACTGGGCCAAATCCTTCATCTGGTCGCTCAGCAGGAGCGTGTACATCACGAGGTCGGGCAACATGCAAAGGGATTCAAGGACCTGCAGAAGAAGGAGATCGGAAATTGATCCATTCAGACTGTACAAAGTTAGCTGCACACACGGTGGGGTTCGCTTGGTCCACCAGTTGGCACTATGACATTTATGTAACACCTGTCCAGGTGCAACACCTTTCACAGGTACTTCACCTGGTACATATGAAGCATGTGATACAGGTGTTGCACCTTATTTACGTGACATGTCTGTCCCAGGCAACTACGCAAACTGGTTAACAGCATCATTGCTCAAATGTTAATTGTTCCCAGCCATATCATTTCCATTGAAAATGGGACTTAAGAGACGTACCTGCTGGTTCCTTTGCATCATCTCAATGTTGTTGCTTCCCAGGTAGGTGGCGAGCATGGTGAAGGTGATGAACAGCGACGTGTACATCTTGGTGGAGCACAATCCGAACTCTGGCCCCGCCCTTGCGTGGCTGCGCACATGGTCATTTGTGATACTGAACTGCCGACCATGTTGGTGATTCCCACAGTGAAAGTGTGGCAGCGGTCGCAGTACTTGAGGGCACACACGATTTCCCGGTCTTCGCCTGACTGCGACACAAAGATGCATACATCTGACGGGTGGATGACAGGCGGGCAGTCGAGGAAGTTGCAGGCCTATAACACCATCACCACGGCCCATGGACTCATCTCGGTGAGGAGCACCTTGTGCGCGATGGCGGCGTGGTATGACGACCACTCTGCGATTACCAGGATGTTTTTGGCAGGCACTGATGTCGTGGTATTTCTTGATAAACAAGTGAATTAGCCGTTTGAAAATTGAAGTGTTTCCTTTCCTTCCAATCCATCTGAGGAATTTAGACCTCCCTAGCCTACAGCTCACACGTATCGTACCTCCATTGTGCCCATCTTCAACCTGAGTGCTTCCAGTCCTTCTTCAGCCACTTTTTCCAGAGACACTCATAGAAGAGCTCCTTGTCCGTACTCGGGATCACGTGGATCCTGCCACGCAACGTGTTCCACAGCGACTCCGGCTGCTCATGGATCTCCTTCTCCATGTAGTGGCTGTAGCCGTCCAGGTACGACCCCCTCCCTGGCCTGCGACAGGGTCTGGATCTCGTGATAGATGGGCGTGCTGGGTCCGGAGGATTCTCCAGTTGCTCTTTTGCACGCAGTCATGCTACACTGGTGGATCTCAAGTCGGCCCTTGCCGCCCACGTGCACCACATCGCTGTCATTAAGGTGGACACAACAGTCCGCCACTTCCACCAGGGCGCATGGATCAGATGTCGCCTCTGTTTAAACAGACATGTTCGTATGTACAGGATGATCAAGTAAAGAGTAGGGGGTGATACGAACCTAATTTCCAGGGGCTCGTCACACTTTGGCCTCACCTCTGAGAACAGGTAGACCTTGGGCCCGCGAGGTCAGGCCAATTCTGGGTTATTGAACGGTCCTGTTTCTAGAATGTAATAAGCGGAAGAGGTAAAGGTAATTCTCCAATTTATAGAATGTAATACGAGTAAGCAGAAGAGGTAAAGGTAATTCCGGGTTATTGAACGGTCCAGTTTCTAGAATGTAATAAGTGGAAGAGGTAAAGATAATGTCACTGTTTGTACGCTGAAGTATATCCGACAGTTGTTGGGTAGGCCCCAGCCACGAAAGCTGCTAGCATGGGGCTTCGTATTCTTTGTTTAATGTTGAGGACCCGACCCAACCGGACATGAATGAGCAGACCACGAAACCAACTTAACAGCCTTGTGACCTCCTGTTAGCTCAATTTTAACTACCCAACCACAGTGCCAACATAACACCAAAACGGCTGTTGTGTTAAAAGTTAAGCCTACAGGATAGCCAATGACCTCTGCTATGGGGAATACCAGGTAGCAAACAGGATAACCAGTGAGCTAACCATGAAGCCAACAGGATAGCAAAACTGTGGCTCAACTTCTTCGCCCCAAAGTTGAGCAGACCACCGTGCAAACACATACACGCCATCACACATATTTGTCCGGACTTTATGTGCAATTGACGGAGAGGCCTTGTGTCCGAGTTCGTGTTGCACTGTAGGCATGAAATTTCTTGACGTTCTAAGTAAGGTCGGACACCGATACTTACTCCAGAGTGACCGCGAGTCACAATCGCCAATGCTGTTTTGAGGAAATATTTCTATATTTGTGGCATGGCTTTATTGGACTCAAGCGACGGGGAAACTTGGCAGCAGTTTTGGACTATGTTCATTGAATCTGAGACCGCTGATTACGCTGCTCCACGTGTCTCGCTCCAAGCTGTACCTTTGGCGCATAGTTAACATACTAGTTGATTTAGCTTCTTCAATTTCCATCTCATTCTTACTCGCTTATGCTCCATTCGTAATCGCCAGGGTTCGACAGGCCAGCGGCGGTGAATCTATTCTTTGTGGTGCCCATGTAGTAGATCCTATAAACGGAAACATTGCAACATACGTCCAAATTAGGAAGCTTTCCTCCTATATGTTCTCTTACCTGTTATCAGGGGTGGTCACCGATGTCATGGAGAAGATCCCGAGGTCGGCTGGCAAGTTCCGTTTCAGCGTCCAGTAGCTCTTTTCCACGTCTAGTTCGTATACCTAATCGTAAAATTAGTTATGCATAAACACAATTAAGTACGTAACAAGGATACATTCATTCTGGTGACGATCTTTCTTATAAAGCGAATGAGACAAAAAGTCGAACCGTTAGAGGATGGGAGGAGCTAGGAAGGGCGGTCGGCCGGTCGGCGGCGTCGCGATTCCCCGTTCGATCAGCATGAGTCCGATAGACGGTCTCAGTGCAGCGCTGGTGGCATTTGCACTTGTCCTTCTGCACGCACGCCACCACGGCGTACCTACACGTCGATCGGACTCATGCCGCTTTATAAGAAAGGTCATCAGCAAAGGTCTGCTTACTTCCTGCGTGGGTTGATATGCTCCATCCATGCCTCCTGGCACTTGGCCACCCGCTGCCAAAACTTTCTATAGAAAGTACTAAACTTTAGCTAAACACTGTCAATTCACAGGAGAGTGTCCCAGTTTGGACCCCAACAAACAGCTTGACAGCTGTCAGCTGCTTAGGTTAGGTCAGGTTGTGTATGTTATGTTATTTAATTTAAGGCACCCAAGGGAGGAGTCTGGGGCCTAGGAGGGGTTGCACTGAGCCGGAGGGCTTGTGGTTAATGCCGTAGGCATTAACCCAAGCCCGAAGGCCAGTGCAATCCCTCCAGGCCCCAGGCTCCGACCGCTAGGAAGGATCACTACCATTGCCCAGCTGTCATCAGCTGCTGTTTTGTTGGGGTCCAAACTGGGACATCTTCCTGTGAATTGATGGGCGTTAAACAAAGGGCTAAAAGTACCGTATCCGTGTCTCATCATATTGACACACCTGATTTTCGTCAGAGCCATCCTTGCATTGAGTGTAGCCATCGCAAACCAGGTTGGGCTGTATGCACGTTCTGTTGTCCAAACACCTGACATACAAACGTCACGCGGATTAAGTGGTTAAATTATGTAAAATATATGTGTATGGACCGAAATAGACCACGCTGCTCGCAGTCGACGACATCTGCGCAGTATATATTGTCTGAGCCGTCAGGACAGGACGACCCGCTCATTGGATAGGATTCGGAGCAGAAAGGCGTCTGCCTTGAAGGATCGTATTTGCCAACCCTCACCCTCATCACAGTGTCTGTCCAGCAGAACGACGGATAATTTCCAACGCAAGCGAGATCTACGCGAGTAAATACTTAGAAACAGTAACATGTTCTAGATTTTAAGAATGCATTGTGCGTGTCTCAAGGCATCCTTTAAGAGCTCTATTAGTCTATTGGCTTGCGAGTATGCTCGACTTACTGCCATCGGGACAGGGTTGGCCTTTGCGAAAATCCGCCCAGAACGTCAAGTTCCTGCAAAGGCTCCATTGCTGGGGAGTTCTGAGCGTTCCAATATCTCGACACATGTCCTTGACCCTGTTAAAAGTGTTAACAAAAGGAATCGCTCAGGACGTAACGGGTTTTACGCACCTTTCGCACTGTCCATCGACCATTACACCCCGACCCTGATCTTTCGAGCATGCCTTGAATGGCGCGCTTTGTTCAGGCAGCACTCTAGGTAGTCCCCCACGCTCGGAACACCCGCTCTCGTCAGATCGATCCAGACAGTCGAAGGCGCCGTCGCAGACATATTTCCTGTCTATGTGGTATGACGGACTCGTGAGGTTGCAGCTGACCAGACTTCCTATTAGGCCAAATGGACTTGAAGCCTCTTGGGCAATTGCTTTAAAAATGCGTACCAGGATCAGCTTGGGCGTCTGACATGCTTTCGATGACGAATGGCAAATCGCAGTCTCGGAGGAATTGCAGATTTGGGGACGAACAATACGTCCTTAGGCTGTGATTACGGCCGCCGTCAAAGCATTGGTGGGGAATGAAAGGCCCAAGAGAAGTCATATTATACTCTTGAGGCCGTTTAGACCTGCATGCGAAGACCATTTGTCGCATCCAGTTTCTGAGAAGAAGGTATAGTTCTGAATATTTTGAACGTAATGTAGCATTAAGGGAACATGAACTACCAATAATCGTACCTTGGGCACTTCAGAGACTGACCAATGCGGTCCGAAACAACAAAGCAGTCCTTGCTTCTAGAATGCGGAAAAAAATTAGCCATCAGAAAAGATAGTGGAGCACATTGAACAGTAATTGAAAGTTGAAATGAAAATCGTCTCTCTTGAGAAATATCCTGCTACATAATATGTATTCAACACTTGGAATTTTCATGTCCATCTACTACCTAGTTTCATCAAATGGCTTGGTCTTTCTACGTTGCTAAAGTGTACATTGTACATTGGACTCGCCTTTCCCGTTTACCCTGTCCTGAGGTTGTGCTGCTATTGCAGTTAGTGTTCCCAGTTAGAACTCTAACGATGTCACTGTGATTATTTGCTACCGCGTAATCCATAGGAATCATTCCCATTTTGTTTGGCATGCATGCCCAAATGCCGGGGCGTCTTACTAACTGACGGACAAATTCTACATTCCCATAGAGGCACGCGTCGTGGAGCGGTGTGTTGCCGTTGGACCTTGCGACCGAGTTCACGTCGACGCCGTGTCTGTTCAAAAGGCGACGGCACAGGTCGGAGTGATAGTACAGGGTTGCGCACAGATGCAAGGCGGACACACCCAGCCGGTTCTGCAGGTTGACTGAGACGGTATTCATTGAGAGCAGGTCAGCCATGTACGCCCACCTGCGTCTGATCATTGCTAGCATCAGGGCCGAGTATCCAGTCCTGCCCAATGGGATATTAGGATTGAGGTGTGGGTGCTGCAGAATTTGGAGAAAGGCCTCTCTGCATCCGAAATACACGCTGTACGCTAGAGCAGTATTGTTGAGCGAATCTAGAGCGTTTATGTTAATGTCCAGCTGGCTTCTTAATAGTAGGTTGGCGATCACTGCGTTTTGTTCGGAGCAACTTTGAGCTGTGTAGTGGAGGGCGGTGTCGCCCTGAACGTCCTGAATTCCCGCTTGAATGTCTGCTCCCTTAAGCAGGAGTCGCACTATGTGGCTGAATTGCTTTCTTGCCGCGAGGTGAAGAGCGGTCACGCCATAGGCGTTCCGGAGGTTAACGTTGGCCAAACCGGTGTTCAAAAGGACTTTAACCACGTCAATGTGCCTGTAGCTGCAGGCATAATGCAGAGCGCCTAGTCTCCGCTCGTGCGAGGGCGCGTCCACCTCAGAGCGGGGGTCCCTGGCCAGAACGTTGGCGATTTTAGAGAAGCCCCGCATGGCCGCTATATGAAGCGGCGTTGCTCCTCGTATGAACGATCGGGGATTCAGGTCAGTGTCCTCTCTGGCCAGTAAAAGCCGGACAACACTTAGACTTCGCGATATCACCGCACAGTGGAGCGCGGTGAAGCCAGACAGTTCTTGAATGTTGACGTCAACGGTGACCACTTCGACGAGCAGACTGACAATGTCTTCTCGTCCGTGTGATGCCGCATATATGAGGGGAGTGTGGCCAACACCGTCCTGCAAGTTAGGATTTATGCCCTCAGACCTCAGCAGCAGGGCCGCAACGTTGGTGCGATTATATCTTGAGGCAAGATGCAATGCAGTTTCGTTGTAGCCATCTTGCGCATTCACTTCTGCGACACCTCGCTTCAAGAACTCTTTGACGGCCTGTTCACGTCCGAAGTAGCAGCACACCATAAAGGCGGTCCAGCCATCATGTTTCCGATGATGAACATCAAGTCTGTCCACTTGCAGCAGCATTCTAACGATTGATGGATCCTCGGGGACACACCCGGCCATGAGTGCTGTCTGTCCATTCGCCATGACTTCCGCGTTCACGTCCAAATCGGGTCTTTTGAGTAGAATTTCAACAAAGTCCTTTGAGCCCTGCACTGCTGCCTTCATAAGCAGCGTTAGGCCATTTGAGTCTCGAACGTTTACGTCTGTGTCATTCCGCCCAATTAAAAGCTCAAAGACGTCAAATCTGCCCCGTATTTGGGCAAAAAACAAAGCCGTATGGCAATGCGATTTATAGAAGTTACACAGGTTAATTTTGATGTTCTTGAAGTTCAATACTCTTTTCACTAAGTCAACGCTTCCAACTAACACGGCCGAAGTAAGAGGAGTCACTCGTTCTTCGTGCCAGCAGTTCATATTTGTGTCGGCTGGGAGGTTCGTTTTTCCGCTGAAGACTTCGTCGAGTGAGAAGTCACATGGAGGAACGCCAAAGTTAGCTGAAAATTACATACGTAGATCCTGCGTAATAAACACTAGGTAATTATGTCATGTACCAGCAGCTATTAAAGGAGCCAGTAGAAGGATAAAAGTCACGAAGAGCACCACAACTCTGGAGGCCCCTAAGTGAGGGCTTCTGGAAAGCCTCATTTTTAATGCCCTACTGGGCGTTCTTAAAACTTCATACAAAGCCGACAACGCAATAACTAAGAATGAAGAAAAAGGCGACTGAAGCAGGCATTCATTGCGCAAGGGCCGGTTGCAGGGCAATGCATGAGTTACATCCTGTTAAAGTTTTACTTAATAGCAGATTCACGCAATTATGCTGCAACAGCTGGGTAGCTATCATTAAAAGCTGCACCACGTGATTGCAATCACACTGAGCCATGCGCCATAGCAAAACGAATGTACGTACCGTACGTGCTATCAATTATGCGGTGCAGAAAAATCTGGACTCTTTGAGCAGCAGGCTGTGTAAATCTTACTATACGTAAATAAAACGCCCGGCCCTCTATTGGTCGATTG
>JAAUYK010067256.1_pt1 | contig 10064 bp, 9 predicted proteins | sample 7278021 | NCBI WGS metagenome assembly JAAUYK01 (sample SAMN14350223, study PRJNA611818) | marine sediment metagenome | isolation source: surface marine sediment (1.8m) | place: French Polynesia: Moorea | collected 2018-08
CCCTACTGGCATCCTCGCCTGTAGCAAAATAAGGACCCAAGATATTGAAATTGGGTAACCCCAAAGTGTCTCCCACCTGAGTTGCAGCACTTGTTGCTAGACTGGTATCTCCAAACCAAGGAGTCGTATTCAGTTGACTTAACAAGTCATTGTAACTACCAAAAATCGTGGAAACTTCATAGTCTGTACCATTTAAGGTAATCTGGGCTGCTTGGGCAGCATTAGCAAATGCAAGAGTGGCTAGAGCAACAGTAGTTGCTAAGGTGGCTGTTTTGAGCATAGTTTGTGATTCAGAAATCATTACTTACGTAATGTTACCCCCCCCCTATATTTTGTTAGTATTTGTTAGATTTTCTTCATTTTTTGCCAAATATAGAAGTTTGTAGTTAGTCCTTTAGGACGAGAAAGATAGTAATCATCAAGGATAAAGCCTTGACTACGAGCTTTTTAGGAGCTTTTATCCTTAACTGCTTTTAGTTTGCTCAATGGCAGCTTTAACAAACCCTAAAAATAAAGGATGGGCGCAATTAGGACGGGATCTAAATTCGGGGTGAAACTGAGTGGCAATAAAAAAGGGATGGTCTGACAATTCAATAATCTCTACTAAACGACCATCAGGAGACGTTCCACTGACCTTATAACCCGTTCCTAATAATTGATTGCGGTAAGCATTATTAAACTCGTAACGGTGACGGTGACGTTCATAAATCACCTCTTGTTGATACAAAGAAGCAGCCAAAGTATCAGGGGTAATACGACAAGGATACAGTCCTAAACGCATGGTTCCCCCTAAGTCCACCACGTCTTGCTGTTCTGGTAAGAGATTAATTACAGGATTGGCGGTTTCTGGTTCAAATTCGGCACTATTAACATTATTTAAACCGGCAACATTGCGACCCCATTCAATGACAGCGCATTGCATCCCTAAACACAGTCCCAGAAAGGGAATTTTCTCTTTTCTAGCGTATTCAATGGCTTTAACCTTACCATCCACCCCACGAATACCAAACCCTCCAGGAACAATAATCCCACCCATATCCTTTAAGTATTTCTCTGCCCCATAATTTTCAATATCTTCCGCATCAACCCACCGTAACTTAACCTCGCTATCTGTAGCAATACCGCCATGTACCAAGGATTCTACCACCGATAGATAAGCATCGCTGAGTTGAACATATTTCCCTACCAAGGCTACCTCAATTTGTCGTTTCGGGGACTGCATTCTTTGGATTAAGGTTTGCCATTGACTTAAATCCGGTTTACGGGGTTCTAAGCGCAATAATTCTAGGGTTTGTTGGGCTAAACCTTCTTTTTCTACCACTAACGGCACTTCATAAATACTACTAGCATCTTGCGCCGTAATTACAGATTCTACGGGAACGTCACAAAATTCTGATAGTTTTTCCTTCATCCCTTCTTTCAAAGGGCGATCGCAACGACATACTAACACATCCGGTTGAATACCAATTGATCGCAACTCTTTAACGGAGTGTTGAGTAGGTTTGGTTTTCATTTCCCTAGCTGCCGGTATCCAAGGAATTAAGGTAACGTGCATATAAATAACGTTATTGCGTCCCACATCCTTGCGAAACTGCCGTATTGCTTCTAAAAATGGCAAAGATTCGATATCTCCGACGGTTCCGCCAATTTCGGTAATAACAATGTCAGGACTGGTATTTTTGGCAACACGATGGATGCGTTCTTTAATTTCGTTGGTAATATGGGGAATAACTTGGACGGTTCCTCCCATGTAGGCCCCGCGTCGTTCTTTATTGATGACTGCTTGATAAATCGATCCGGTGGTGACACTATTGAGACGGGACATAGGAGTATCTGTGAAGCGTTCGTAATGGCCTAAGTCTAAGTCGGTTTCGGCCCCGTCATCGGTAACAAATACTTCCCCGTGTTGATAGGGACTCATTGTACCGGGGTCAACGTTAATATAAGGGTCAAGTTTAAGGATAGAAACGGAGTAATTTCGGGATTTGAATAAGCGGCCTAAACTCGCAGCTACAATACCTTTACCAATACTGGAAACAACACCACCGGTTACAAAGACAAACTTAGTCATAAAAATTTTTCTAGATTATGGGATCGAGATGATCATCATTAAAAGTATAGGGAAAAATTCAGCAACAATCTTGAGATTTAATAAAGTCCTTGTACTTATATAAAATCAACTTCTTACAATTTTGCTTAATATAAAAGTCTTGCTTTCTCAGTATTCATTTTTAATTGTCATTCCAACGAACGAGGAATCTCTTTAACTTCCTAATCATAATGGGTGGTGTTATATATAGCAATCAGGTTTCAGTTGTGAGAAAATATTGAGCAGGGTTTAACACTGTTAAACCCCTACAAGAGTGATTTGTAGGGACATAATATTATTATGTCCTGAGCAATCATAAATCATTACTGATTGCTATATGTGCTTAGAATGAATTAAAAATTTGCGGTTCAACAAGCTATTGACTCCTACAAAACATAAAAATCTTCATCTAATATCTGTTCAATGGTAAAAGGACAGTTTTCAGGAAAAGAAGGAAGGATATATAAGTTAGATCGTTGTACTTTTTTATTAGCTGCTTTTAAGGCTTTATTATAATTAATATCTAATTGAGTTAAAAAGTAATTGTAATAAGTTTTACTCTCCAATAAAGCTAATAAATCGTTGCGAAAATTATCAATTTCTTCTGCCCAACCATTAAGATATAATTCCCGATGATCAGTCCAATAGCCATAAAATAGTAAATGAGACAAAAGACGATAAGTTAGACTATTAATTTCTCTTTTGTCACGACTACCCAAGTTTTCAATTTCCTCAATTAAATTATCCCAATCGATGGCGTTGATGTCACGATTTTTGAGTGCGATCGCTTGTTTTTCTAACCACAAACCAAAATCTTTATCGTAAATATTCGTTATCATTTGATCTCAATTTTTTTATATATGTTTAATTGTCATTCCCAAGAACCTTTTTAACTTCCTAATCATAAAGTTAAGTGGCTAATTTTGCTTACCATTTTATCAAAATTTGATAAGAACGATCAAGGTGGGCAATGATAGAGAATATCTTGATTAAGGTATCAATTATCAATGGATAATTAATTAATTCGGTTTAAAACCTCTCTTTTTTAAGGAGAAAAAGATAAAAAGCGTGACTTTATTCCAATCATCTTCCCTCAACCTGAGAGTTAATTATCCATTGTCCATTATTGAAACCTATTTGCCCACCCTACACACTAAACCTTTTTCTACAAGCGAGTGATTAACATTCCTGTTAAGGTTGCAAAGGAACTTTGAGCGATATGACTAATTAGATTAGGGGTTGCTTTACCCTGGATACTTAAGACTATTGATCCCAATATACAAAGGATTAACGTCAACGAGAGAACTTTTGCAATGGTAAAGCTTAGATAATGCGGATCATTGTCTAATTTATTGGTTTTATTCGGTTTTTTGAAGAACATAATACATTTTCCAACTCAACAGGGGGTGCATTTAGCCTGGTAGCTTGACACCTATATTAACCATAATAACTTAAAAAATTGTTTTGTGATACTGTTTCTGTTGATGTCTTTTCAACATAAAAACATCCTTAAAATTTTGCGAAAAGTGAATGATAAGCAAGCAGATGTGTTATTCTAATAGCTCTTTAAGCTGCACTAATAAAGTTTCCAGTTGAGCCTTTTTATCTTCATCTTGCCAAGCATCGGATTTAATTTTGGTAATAGCCTTAAATTCTGCATATAAATCCTGTGACCTACTAACCCTTCTCACTGTTTGTATTTCTTCTAAAATTTCTTGAATCTTTTCCTTAATTTGGCTCAAGGTGAATTTTTCCGTTATGACTAACTCCATCAAATTTCTGCGATCAATCTCACGCTCCAATTTAGCGATCGCCCTATCTTGATGAACTGTTCATCAATAATTTTTATCTGACGGATAACGTTATCCGTCAAATGTTGAGCAAGCAGATGTGTTATTCCAAAATCTCTTTAAGCTGCATTAATAAAGCTTCCAGTTGAGCTTTTTTATCTTCATCCTGCCAAGCATCGGATTTAATTTTGGTGATAGCTTTAAACTCTCTATATAAATCTTTTGAGCGACTAACCCTTGTCACTGTTTGTGTTTCTTCCAAAATTTCTTGAATCTTTTCCTTAATTTGGCTCAAGGTGAATTTTTCCGTGATGACTAACTCCATCAAATTTCTGCGATCAATCTCACTCTCAAGTTTAGCGATCGCCTTAGCTTTGGTATAGTCTAATCTACCTTGCCTCAACACTTGTAAGACATCATCAGGCAAATTTAATAAGGGTAGACGATTGGTGCGAAAACTCTCCCGATTAGATCGCCCTATCTTAATGAACAGTTCATCAATAATTTGTATCTGACGTGTAACGTTATCCGTCAAATCTTGATTGCGTCTTTGAGCATTGGCCGCCTTGTTTAAAAGTTGAATTACCTCTTGATTAGAAGCAATATCTAAATTTTGACGAATCAACTCCAGCATCCCTTCTGTTTCATCAATAGCGTTAAGGTCATCCCGTTGCATATTTTCTAGCAAAGCTAACTCAAACGCTTGTTGCTCATCGATATCTTTAACAATCACAGGAATTTGTGTTTTTCCTGCATTTTTCGCTGCACGATAACGACGTTCCCCTGCTACCAACTCATAAAGGCGATCGTTAAGGGGTCGAACAATCAAGGGTTCTAAGATGCCATATTCTTCTATAGATGCTTTTAATTCCTCTAACTTTTCTCGGTTAAAAGAGCGTCGGGGTTGCCTATGTGGGAGTTGAATTTGTTCAATATCGAGCCATTGACCAATCGGTGCAATATTTGGGTTATCAATGCTTTGGGAGGATGCTCGTTTTCGAGATTGAGCCATAAAATTAACTAATATAGAGATTAATGATTAATTTTAATTTTAAACGATTTTCTGTAATGCCTTAGATTAATCTTTGCTATATTAGTAGTAGGGATATAAAATCCCCAATACATTTTCCAACCCAATCGGAGGCGGTTAGCACAATAGCCTGGTAGCTTGGTTAACCTTACCCTAGATTGGGTTTTGTCGTTCAAAAAGATTCAAAATATAGCTTTTTCGGACTCATGAGGTACACCTAACTCCTGTTCCCCTCCTGGCTCCCCTCCTGGGAGGGGCGGGGGTGGGTAGGGTTAGGGGTGGGTTGCCTCCTGCCTCCTGCCTCAAAGGGATAACCTCTGTACCTCACAAGTATGAGAAAAAAGTTAAGCAACTAACGACCTAAAGTTAATTCTTCTTTTTTCCCTAGAATACCTTGGGGTCTCCAAACCATTAAAATCATCAAAATTAAACCAATAACCATGACTCTAAAATACCCTAATTGACTAGGACTTAAAATTTGTAGTTGAGGTAAAACAAAACGAGTTAAAGAGTCATAAGCCCAAAAAATAACCGCCCCTAAAAGAGTTCCTGCATTGCTTCCTGAACCACCCAAAACGACAATAATCCAAGTATTAAAAGTAATCAAAGGCTCAAACTTATCGGGGAAAATAGTAGTTAATTGCCAAGCAAAGAAAGCCCCAGAAATTCCTGCGATCGCACCTCCTAACATAAATGATTGTAACTTATATAAAAGAATATTTTTACCCAATGCTCTAGGCACTTCTTCGTCTTCTCGAATGGCTTTAAGAATCCGTCCCCAAGGAGAATGAACCAAAAATTCTAACCCAGCATAAATAATGGCTAAAACTGATAAAACTAAGACCATTAATCCTGCTTTATAAGTATAAAACCAAAGAGCAGTTGTCCCTGTAATATACACTAATAAAATTAAAGCAGTGGCAATAATTCCCCAAATAATTAAACTAAAAGGTTTTCTCGGTTGATAACTTTTTCCTTGTATTTCTTTATTTTGTTTCCATTGAAAAGCTAAACTTTTATAGAGTGTCCATTCTGCATAAACAGCCAACAATGTTAACACGAGAATTAATGATAATTTGATGGGAAAATTTGCCTCTATATTCAAAGGTAAAGGGTATTGTCTTAACCCTAATGCCCCATTAGTTAACCATTCTTCATTTAAGGCTACTAAACGAACTAATTCTGAGACACCGATAGTAACAATAGCCAGATAATCTTCTCGAAGACGTAGGGTAGAAAGTCCAATTAATAACCCTAAAATAGCTGCTAAAATAGCCCCTGCTAAAACAGCGATGATGAAGGGAAACCCTTTTATAGTTAATAAGACGCTAGTATAAGCCCCCAATGTCATAAAACCTACCACACCAAAATTAATTAGTCCAGTAAACCCCCATTGTAAGTTTAATCCCAGGGCAAAAATACCGTATACTGCTGCTGAGGTGGTGATATAGATGATGTAACCGCTAATGCCAATGAGTTGCTCTAATAAGGCGTTATCCATAAATAAAAAAGTGAAGATTAATGGCAATGAAATTATACAGTAATCAAGGAAAATTTCCTAGTAACCTTCCCATAAGAAAATCTCAGTCATTTTGATTAATAACTGAGACTTAAAGTTATTCAAAACAGTTTATAAATTAGCTAAAATACCAATTAATAGTAGGTTTAACTTCTGTAATCATTAAGTTTAATTGTATTAAATTGAAGTTTTTAAGATAATAATCCACTTATTTATGAAGTTTAGCCACTAACATAAGTAATTTTTTTCATTTTAGGAAGAAATCAAGTATAATGATATGATAGATATTACTGATAATATTCGCTCAAAATTGTTAGATTTTTGTCAGGAGGAAATTTTTGAAAACGACTCGCTATTTTGAAGAACAAGTCTTAGTTAAAAGACCTTATCTTAAGCGAGAATGGTGTGAGCAAGCAATTCAAAATCCCATCAGAAAAATATTTGAACCTAATGGAAGAATTCGCCATTGGTGCTATATTAAAGAGTTGGGAAAATATCTACGAGTGGTTACTTTAGAAGATGGAGAAACCATCCATAATGCCTTTCCAGACCGAAATTTCAAGGTGTAATTATGAAGTTTAACTATTATCCTGAAACCGATTCCCTTTATATTAGTTTATCTCCTAAAACTAGCGTTGATTCTCAAGAAATTGTCCCGAATATTGTCTTAGATTTTGATGAAGAAGGTCAGTTAGTTGGTATTGATATTGATCAGGCCAGTTTAACAGTTGATCTCACTCGTTTAGAAGCCCAATCTTTACCTATTCAAGCAGTTACTTTGCTATAATTAATAAAATATAAAAATATCACTGATGTCCTAATATTTTATCCCGAAGATGTTTAATTTTATCCCTATATTTTGCTGCTTCTTCAAACTCTAAATTTTTGGCAGCTTCTTGCATTTGTTGTTCTAATTGTTCGATTAATTGGGGAACTTTATCTAAGGGTAAATCATCTGCTTGTGTGTAAACTTCTTCTAACTCTTGAGAATTTAAACGACGAGAAATATCTAAGAAGGATAAAATAGCATTACTTGACCTTTTAATAATCGGTTTGGGTGTGATATTATGCCGTTTATTATAAGCGATTTGAATGTTTCTTCTTCTTTCTGTTTCTTCCATTGCTTTGATCATACTATCGGTTAAATTATCCCCGTATAATATAGCTTGTCCATTAACATGACGTGCTGCCCTACCAATGGTTTGAATTAAGGATTTTTCCGCCCTTAAAAATCCTTCTTTATCAGCGTCTAAAATAGCTACTAAAGAGACTTCTGGTAAGTCTAATCCTTCCCGTAATAAGTTAACACCGATTAATACATCAAATTCACCATTTCTTAACCCTTGTAAAATTTCTATACGTTCAATGGATTTAATTTCAGAATGTAGATATTGTACTTTTACGTCTCTTTCTTGAAAATATTCGGTTAAATCTTCTGCCATTCGTTTTGTTAATGTTGTAATTAATACTCTCTCTTGGAGTTTAACTCTTTGTTTTATTTCTCCTAATAAATCATCAACTTGTCCTTCAGTTGGACGGACAAAAATTTCTGGATCTAATACTCCTGTTGGACGGATTATTTGTTCAATAATTTTATCTTCTGATTGTTCTATTTCCCAGTTTCCAGGAGTGGCAGAAACAAAGATACATTGATTTACTTTATGCCAAAATTCTTCTGATTTTAACGGGCGATTATCCGCCGCACTTGGTAAGCGAAAACCGTGATCAATTAATACTTTTTTCCTCGCTTGATCGCCGTTATACATTCCCCTAATTTGAGGAACAGTAACATGGGATTCATCAACAATTAATAACCAATCTTTAGGGAAATAATCCACTAAACATTCTGGGGGTGATCCTGCTTTTCTTCCAGCTAAATGACGGGAATAATTTTCTACACCGTTACAATAACCAACCTCTCTTAAGAGGTCTAAATCATAACGAGTTCTTTGATCTATTCTTTGTGCTTCTAATAGCTTACCCGCTTTTTCTAAACATTCTACTTGTTGTTTTAATTCAATATCTATGGCTTCACAAGCAAATTCTAATTGTTCTTCTGGGGTTACAAAATGTCGTGCAGGATAAATATTGATATTTTTTAAACTATTTAAAATATCTCCGCTAACAGGATCTAAATAACGAATAGCATCAATTTCATCTCCGAAAAACTCCACTCTGATTACTCTATCTTCATAAGCTGGAACTATTTCTAACACATCTCCTTTGACTCTAAATCTTCCTCTTTGTAACTCCAGATCATTACGAGAATATTGAATAGTAACTAAGTCCCTTAATAGTTGTCTTTGATCCACTTCTTTTCCTACTACCAAAGGCACAGAAGCTTTTAAATATTCAGCAGGCATTCCTAACCCATAAATACAACTAATAGAAGCAACAACAATCACATCTTGTCTCTCAAATAATGACCTTGTTGCTGAGTGCCTCAACATATCAATTTCATCATTAATAGAAGCAGTTTTTTCTATATAAGTATCACTAACGGGTATATAAGCTTCCGGTTGATAATAATCGTAATAACTGATAAAATATTCCACAGCATTATTAGGGAAAAATTGTCTTAGTTCGTTACATAATTGCGCTGCTAAAGTCTTATTATGTGCCAAAACTAAAGTAGGTTTTCCTATGTTTTCAATCACCGCAGCAACGGAAAAAGTTTTTCCCGTTCCGGTTGCCCCTAATAGGGTTTGAAAACGGTTTCCTGCTTCGATAGATTTTGTTAACTTTTTAATGGCAGAGGGTTGATCACCTGTAGGTTTAAATGGTGCTTTTAGTTGAAAAATAGAAGAAGTAATCATCAAAAATAATTTTTAGTCTTAATATTAAGAAGCAATTAATTTATTTTTTATTTTCTCAAAATAAGTAAAAACGCATCTTTAATGCGTTTTTAGTAACAAAAGAATATGAATAAATTTGTGTAAATGTTATTAAGTCATTTACGCTTTCTTTTTACCTTGAGTTAACTTGCGCTTCACAGTTGTTCCCATTGCAATTGTACCGATTACCCCTAACATCGCCAGAGGAGAAGATTCAGGAACTGGCGGAATATCCTCATCTAAACTGATTGTAAATGCTCCCCCATCCCCACTAAGATTAGCAGGGTTAGAAATTAAATTAATCGTCAAAGTGGTAAAAGTTCCATTAAGCTGTACTGAACCATAAGCTGAACGGTTTCCTGTGGTTGGGGGAGCAACACTTGGTGCAACTGCTGCTAGGGTATTAGGGTTAGCATCAACAATCCAGGGGTTAGTAGTATCCAAGGCTAAACCGTCACCGTTACCACCGTTACCACTTAATAGGGTTAAATCACCAAGGGTTAAACCACTAGGAGTGAAATCATAAACCATCCTATCGAGATTGGTAACATGAAAGATGGGGTTAGTTACAACTTCACTAAACTCAATTTCTAGAATTGCTGCTTCGGTTGTGGGGGATTTGCCATAGCCAACTTGGTCAGTAAGAAGTTCAAATGGGGTATAGATATTGGGATAACTATATTGAGGAGAACTATTATAGCAGTCGCCAAAGCTATTAGGACATTTTTCTGTTCCCTGTTCCCTGTTCCCTGTTCCCTTAAAATATAATTTATGTGTCCTAACTAGCCTGTCTATTGCTATA
>JAAUYK010023037.1_pt1 | contig 10059 bp, 9 predicted proteins | sample 7278021 | NCBI WGS metagenome assembly JAAUYK01 (sample SAMN14350223, study PRJNA611818) | marine sediment metagenome | isolation source: surface marine sediment (1.8m) | place: French Polynesia: Moorea | collected 2018-08
CCGTCGGCCAGGGTGAAGGCGAGCTCCTGGACGCAGGTCGCCCCGGCCTCCTGCATGTGGTAGCCGGAGATCGAGATCGAGTTGAAGCGCGGCATGTTGTGGGCCGTGTACTCGATGATGTCGGCGACGATGCGCATCGAGGGCGCGGGCGGGTAGATGTAGGTGTTGCGGACCATGAACTCCTTCAGGATGTCGTTCTGAATGGTCCCGGCCAGCTTCTCGGTCGGCACGCCCTGCTCCTCGCCGGCCACGATGTAGCCGGCCAAGACGGGCAGGACCGCGCCGTTCATGGTCATGGAGACGGTCATCTCCTCCAGCGGGATGCCGTCGAACAGGATCTTCATGTCCTCGACCGAGTCGATCGCGACACCCGCCTTGCCGACGTCGCCGACCACGCGGGGGTGGTCGGAATCGTAGCCCCGGTGGGTCGCCAGGTCGAAGGCGACCGAGAGGCCCTTCTGCCCGTTCCGGAGCGCCTCGTGGTAGAAGGCGTTGGACTCCTCGGCGGTCGAGAAGCCGGCGTACTGGCGCAGCGTCCAGGGGCGGCCCGGGTACATGGTGGCGCGCGGCCCGCGCACATAGGGCGGGAAGCCGGGCAGGGTGCCCAGGTGCTCCAGGCCCTCCAGGTCCTCGGCGGTATAGAGCGGCTTGACGGCGATGCCTTCCGGCGTCTGCCAGGTCAGCGCGTCTGGCGCCTTGCCTTTCAATTCCTTGGTGGCGAGGGCGCGCCAGTCGTCCAGGGTCTTCGGCTCGAATTCCGGCTTGTCGGTCATGACAGCGCTTCCTTTGCTGCAGAGCAGCAAGGATACGCCCCCGGGGCCGTCAAGTCCACGCGAGGGACCGGGAGGGGCGTGGGCGGGGCCGCGGCAGTCGGCCGACCGGTCCGGCAGGGGAGGGCTAGTCGGCCCGCTCGGGCCTGGACGCGGCGCGGGCGGCCAGGGTCTCGTTCAGCTCCTGGGCCTGCTCGACGGCCCAGACATAGCCGGGCAGCAGCCGGTCGATGAACTCGTAGCCGGGCCGCTGCGAGAGGTGCTGCAGTCTCATCACCGCCCTCTCCAGATCGCTGACCGCGGTTCTGACCCGGGCCACTGTCTCGCTCTTGGTATGCTGCCTGTCCGGCTCCTGGCCGGGCACCGCGGACTCCGGGTCGATTTCCTTCGGCATTTCGATCACTCTGTCTCCCGAGCTTGGTTCTGTTCCGCCCCGGACACCTGCAATTTTTAGATGTGCGAGGAACAAGAATGACACTCAACTGTTAATACAGAAGGTCCGGGCAAAGCCACCTAGTAATAATACCTATGATCGCGTCGCAGACGGAGGAGACGAAGGGATGGTAGCGGATTCCGAAGGAGCGCCCCTCTCCCGAGGGTTGAGCGGCCGGCACGTCGTCGTGGTCGGCGGCGGCAGCGGGATCGGGCGGGCGGTCGCGGCGGCGGTGGTCCGGCTCGGCGGCCGCGTCACGATCGCGAGCCGCGATGCCGGGAAGCTCGCGGCGGCGGCCGAAGAGATCGGCGGCGCCGTCACGGTCGCGCCGGTCGACATGACCGACGAGGCCGGGGTGAAGCGCTGGGCGGCGGGCCTCGCCCCGGCCGACCATCTGGTGGTCACGGCCTCGAGCGCGGCCCACGGCCCCTTCGCCGAGCTCGGGACCGACCGGCTGCGCGCCATGTTCGACGCCAAGTTCTTCGGCCCCTACGTGGTGGCGCGCGAGGTCCTGCCCAAGCTGGCGCCGGGCGGGTCGATCACGCTCTTCTCCGGCGTGCTCAGCCGCCGGCCCGGGGCGAACTGCTCGGCGCTGGGCGCGGTCAACGGCGCGGTGGAGAGCCTGGCGCGCGGGCTCGCGCTCGAGCTGGGGCCGGACATCCGAGTCAACTGCTGCTCGCCCGGCATGGTGCGCTCCGATGCCTACGGGGCCATGGCCGAGGAGGCGCGCGCGGCGATGTACCGCGCGACCGGGCAGTCCCTGCCGATCGGCCGCGTCGGCGCGACCGACGAGATCGCCGACGCGGTGCTCTTCCTAATGACCAACGGCTACACGACGGGTGTCGTGCTGGATATCGATGGCGGCCACATGATCAGGCAATACGCGACCCGCTAGCAGGGTGCTGAAGAACCCCTGAGCCCTTGATTACGGTCATCCTTCGACAAGCTCAGGATGAGGGTAAGTGCCTGAAACATATCTCCCTCACCCTGAGCCTGTCGAAGGGTGATGGTGCCGGTGAGGCACTTTTTCGGCAGCCCGCTAGAGCGGATCATGTCTTAATGGAAACGCTACGCGGCTCCGGCAAAGACATGTGATTCCGCTCGCTATCGACGAGAGCACGCGACCCGCTGGGATTTTCCCCGCGCTTTCCTTTGCGGCCTGCAAGCGGGAGGATGCCGACCCGGCCCGTCGCGGAGGACGCCCTGCCATGACCGTGGAAACCGAGATCGACGAACTCGTCCGCCGGCTGGTTCGGCTCGAGGACGAGATCGAGCGGAAGTTCGAGGCTGAGCGCGCCCGGTTCCAGTACCGCCTCGAGGAACGGCGCGCCGTCTTCGAGGAGAGCGTGGTCCGCCAGCACAAGCTGATCAAGACCGGGCTGGTGAGCTTTCTCAGACACTCGCCCTTCGCCACCTTGATCGTCGCGCCGGCCGCCTACGGCTTGATCCTGCCCTTTGCCGTCCTGGATCTCGGCGTCACCCTGTTCCAGCTCATCTGCTTCTCGGCCTGGGGCATGGAACGGGTCAGACGCGCCGACTACATCATCGTCGACCGTCATCGCCTGGCCTATCTGAACGGGATCCAGAAGCTGAACTGCCTCTACTGCGGCTATGCCAACGGGGTGATCGCCTACACCCGGGAAACCGCCAGCCGCACCGAGCAGTACTGGTGCCCGATCCGCCACGCGCTGCGCGTGCGCTCGCCCCATGCGCGCTACCGCCGCTTCGTCGACTACGGCGACGCGGAAGGCTTCCGCACCCAGCTCGAGCGGCTGCGCGCGGAGGTCAGGAAAGCCCCGGGCGCCAAGCCGGAATGACCGCGCGGGTTCGGTTCTGGTGTCCCGGTGCCGAAGTTCCCGTGGCCAGCCTCGGTTGCCCCCTCACCCCGGCCCTCTCCCCCAATTTGGGGGAGAGGGAGGGAACCGCGGCGCAGCCGTGGGAGGGTGAGGGGGCCTGATCGCCATGATCGCAGTCTAGCCGTTCGCCATCAGGCCGGGTTCCGAGCCGTCCGGCTCGAGGTCGTGGCCGAAGGCCAGGATGTGGCCGTCGGGGTCGCGGACGTCGAAGTCGCGCAGGCCGTAGGGCTGGTCTTAGTACCCACTTTCAGGATTGAGTGCATCGTCTGATTGCCGAGGCTTTCGTCCGGCTAGGAAGGGGGGCGAAAGCGATGCCCGAGCATCGGTGAGCGCCGCTGACAACGTCCGGTCGGAAGCCTCGGCTACCCTTTGGGCGAGCTATCGAGGCTTTCGGATTGCGTCGCGCGGCCCTTGTGATGGTCCACATCACGGCGGACCACGCTCCTAACCGAAAGCCTTGATAGCTCGTCATACGATACACCCAATCCTGAAAGTGGGTACTAGGCCCGCGCAGGATCTCGACGCCCCGCCGCCGGAACTCCTCGGCCAGCGCGTCGGCGTCCTCGATGTAGAGGTAGGCCGCCCAGTACTGGTTGTCCGGGACCGGCGCGCCGCCGCGTGAGCAATCGAGAGCGATGGTCACCCGGCCGCGCTGGACGATGGCGAAGGCGGGCGGGTCGCCCCAGCTCCCGTGGGACCGGAAACCGAGCGCGTCGCGGTAAAAGGCCTCGCTGCGCGCGACGTCGGCGACCTGCAGGACGGGCATGCCGCGGAGCATCGCGGGTTCCCTCTCAGCCTTTCTTCCGGCGCAGCGTAAGCAGGACGACCTCGCCGCGCGAGTTGAAGCGGACCGGCAGCGTCGAGACGCCGACACCTGTGGTCGTGTAGCCCTGCATGGCGCCGTGGCGCCAGAGGCCGACGGCGTAGCGGCGATGGCGCCGCATCTGGGTCACGATCGGCCGGCCGCCCGGAAGGCAGATCTGGCCGCCGTGGGTATGACCCGCCAGATAGAGATGGTAGCCCGCGTCGGCCGCCTCGTCGGCGAACTCGGCGGAGTGGATCAGGGCGATCTTGAAGCCCGCGGGCGCGTCCCGAAGCGCCGCGCGGGCCGCCTCGGTGCGGTAGAGGTGGACGTCGTCCGTGCCGGTGATGTGGATCTTCTCGCCACCCCGCTCGAGCGTGCGCGTCTCGTTGAGCAGCACCTCGATGCCCAGGGCCTCGAAGGGCGCCACCATGTCGGCGCAGTCGTGGTTTCCCAGCACCGCGTAGACACCGAGGCGGGTCCGCAGGCGGGCGCGCAGGCCCTCGAGCGCCGGCAGAACCTGTTCGAAGGGACCGAAGACATGCTTCTTGAAATCGCCGGTCAGCACGCAGAGGTCCACCTCCTCGCCGGCGGCCAGCGCGCCGGCGGTCTCCACCGTGCCCGGAAGGAAGTCGGCGTGCAGGTCGCTCAGCTGCAGGATCCGGAAACCGTCGAACCGCGGCGGCAGCGTTTCGAAGGCCAGCTCCAGACTCGTCAGGCCTATCTCGTGGGCGTTGCGCAGACCGCGGCGGTGCAGGCCGGCCATCCGCAGGCCCAGACCGAAGAGCGCCGCCAATTGATCGAAGCCCAGGAGCTCGCCCCGGAAGCGGCGGCCCCGCTGCTTCCCGCGCCGCGCGTCGGCCTCCATGCGCAGGCGCGCCTCGCGCCAGCGTTCGCGGCGGGCTTCGTCGGGCGGGCGGTCCCGGGCCGCCGTCGGCGGGCCGGGTGTCAAGGGACGGTGTTCCATGCCGGCCGGAGCTGTCGAATCTGCGCCTAGAGTAGCGATTTCTCGGCCCGTGAGTGGCACAAAGCGACTCGCGCGCTCGCAAAAAGTCGTGCGGTCCTCACGATCTCGCCTCAAAGACGTAGAGCCGGGCGTGCTCGTCGCTGACGATGTAGACCCTGCCGGTCTCGGAGTCGTAGGCGAGGCCTTCGGCCTTCTCGATACGACCCTGGTTGCCATTCTCAGTGTAGCTGAGAGGAACGGAGTGAACGACACGGTTGCGGCCGAGGTCGTAGAAATAGAGGCGCTGCGCCTTGTCGCTGACGATCCAGAGCAGCGAGCGCGAGGGGTCGTGGCAAAGCCCCGAGAAGTCCACTTTGCGATCGGGCTTGTCGGGATCGACGAAGCCGTTGCGGCGGTCGAGGAGAACGTGGCTCAAGATTGTCTTGAGGTCCTTGCTCAGCTCGACCAGCAGACCAGGCTCGCCCTCCTTGAGGACGAAGTAGGTCCCGGTATGGCTGTTCCAGGTGATGCCTTCCAAGCCTTTGTTCTCGCCGCCCATGGCAAATAGATGCTTGATCACCCGGTAGCCGGCCATGTCCGCGAGCGGGTAGGTCTTGGCGCGGCCCCGCTTGTCGATCTTGAGCTTGAAGATCTCGTTGCTCTCCTCGCGCACGGCGAGGAGAAACTTTCCCTTCCGGTCGACCGTGATCCCTTCCAGGCCCTTTTCGGCCAGCTTGAAGGATTGATCCGGCTGCACCTTGCCCTCGAGGTCCAGCCGGAAGACCCGCCTGGTGTCGTCGCTGACGGTCCAGAGCCCCTGGCCGTCATCGGTCAGGGCCAGACCCGAGGGCTCGATGAGACCCGCGTCCCTGTCTTCGATATCGAAGCGTTTCTGGTAGGTGAGGCTGATCATTTTTCGCACCTGTTTTTCGCCTGCCGGTTTCCGCCCATGGCTTTGCCCCTTCTTCCATAGAAAGCCCGGGGCAAGGACCGGTCAAACACCGGTGCCCTGATCGAGATATCGAAGAGGCCACGATAGGGACTCGCGGAGGGGCACCGGGCCCGGTCCGGTCAATGGCATTAACCTGCTATCTGTCCGCTCTTCTTGCTGTGGGCTTTCGCACGTTGAAGGCGATTTCTAGGATAGGCGCTGCTTGCAGCGCGCCCCAGGGCTGCTCATCACCAATGGTTCCGGAAAGGAGCCTCGCGGCGCCGCAGCCCGGCGCTCACCAGCGCAGGCGCGGCAGGGTCGCGGTGGGATGGATGCTGCGCTCGCTGAACAGCGCGCCGAGACGCGCCTCGTCGACCGGCTGGCCGTCGACCACGGCCAGATCCTCGGCGTGTATCCCGCCGGCGATGAAGATGCCATCGATCCCGGCCGCCTGGGCGCCGGCGATGTCGGTACGCAGGGTGTCGCCGATGCCGACCAGGCGCTCGCCGCCTTCCAGGCCCATCAGCTGGAAGCAGAGCCGGTAGACCGGCAGATGGGGCTTGCCGAGGTAGCGCAGGTTGCCGCCCATCTCCTCGTAGCGGGCCGCGATCGCCCCGGCGCAGATCTCGCGCGCGCTGCCGCGCATGACCTCCAGGTCGGGGTTGGCGCAGACCACGGGAAGATCGCGGGCGAGCGCCTCGCCCAGCATGTCCTCGAAGTCCGCGACCGTCTGTTCGATCTCGGGCGGACCGGTCAGCAGCATGAAGTCGGCGGCCGCGAAGTCCTCGGTGAAGTCCAGCTCCAGCCCGTCGCGCAGGCCCCAGTCGCGCTCCGGGCCGAGCTGAAAGCAGCACCGGCCGAGGGCCTGGAACCAGGGATCGCTCCGCTCCTTGAGCGCCAGCCACGTGGCCTCGCCCGAGGAGAGGACGTGGTCGAAGTGCTCGGCCTCGATGCCGAGCTCGCGGTTGCGCGCGATGATGGCCTCGGCGCGCCGTGGCGCGTTGGACAGGATGACGACCTTCTTGCCCGCGGCCCTGAGCCGCGCGAGGCAGTCGAGCGCCTCTGGATAGGCGTGCAGGCCGTCGTGGATGACCCCCCAAAGATCGATGATGAAGCCGTCGTAGTGATCGACGACTTCCGACATTCCGGGGCGCAGGACGATGGCGTTCATGGCGGGCGCGGCGAGGTCTCTGACTGCGGGAGGGGCTGTTCTGCCACAGGGCCGCCGGCATGGAAAGCGCCGGACGGATTCGCCTCACGCAGCGAGCTTGGCCGGGCGCGGTTCGCCGAAGAGGAAGCCCTGGCCGTAGTCGATCTCGTGGTCGAGCAGCTCCAGCAGCTGCGCCTCGGTCTCGATCTTGTCGACGATCAGCGCCAGCCCGGCCCGCGCCAGCGCGGTCTTGAAGCGCCCCGGGGCGTCGAAGCTCTCGGCGGCCGCGTCCATGACGACGCGCGCCTCGGCCTTGAGGAATCGCACCCCCTGTCGCCCGAGACCGCTGACGTCGACGTCCAGGTCGGGCACCTGATCGACCGAGAGCCGGCAACCGATCGCGTGGAGCTGCTGGACCAGCCGGCGGTCCTCCTCGCTCTGGTTGACGAAGACGTCGTAAGCGAACTCGAAGATCATGCCGTGGGCCAGGTCCGGGTTCTGCTCGAGGAAGGCGAGGAGGTCGGCGACGAACGCGTGGTCGCGCAGCGTGTGGGGCGCGACGTTGCAGAAGAAGCCGAGGTCCTCGCCCTTTTTCTGCACCCTGCGCACCAGCTGGATGCAGCGCAGCAGGATCATGTTGTCGATCGCCGTGATCTGTCCCTTACGCGCCGCCACGGGCAGGAACTGCTCGGGAAGCAGCACTCGGCCTTCGGCCGTGCGCAGGCGCGAGAAGGCTTCGTAGAAATGGTGCTTGCGCGCCGGCAGGCTGACCACCGGCTGGAGCACGAGCCCGACCCGGTCGTCACGCAGGGCGGCGCGCACCGCGTCGAGCACCGCGTCCTCGTCGAGCGCCTCTGGCAGGGGCGCCAGGATCAAGGGATCGGCCGCCGCGCCGGCGGCCTGCTTGCCGCCCCGCTTGCCGCCCCACTTGGCGCCGGTACGCGGCGGGGGCTCCGCGGCAAGCTTGTCGGGAGCGCTGCCCGGCCGCGTGACCTGGGCGACCAGGGACTTCAGCGCCTTCACCTCGGCCATGACCTCCTCGACGGCGCGCCCGCTCTGGTCCCAGCGGGCGACCGCGTCGAGGGCGTCGGCCATGACTTCCTGGGGCGCGGCGCGGCCGCGGCGCGGCCGTTGGGCCAGGCCCTCGCGCCCGATCGCCTCGAGGGCCTCGGTCAACACCGCCAGCTCGCGCCGGGTCCACAGCAGGTCGTCCCGCAGGTCCTCGATCGTCTGGCGCGCCTCCAGCAGGTGGGCGCCCAGCCTTTCCTCGCCGACCAGCCGGGCCCGGGTCTCGTGCAGCAACCCGCCGAGCAGCAGCACGCCAACACCGATGCCGATCGCCAGTTCCCGGTCGATCACGCTCAGCCATTGCGGCAGCCAGATGCCCAAGGCGAGCGCGGGCAGGGCGTAGAAGAGGACGACGATACCGTGACGAAGCGTATTCATGGACCGGAGGCGCGGGGGAGGCCGAAGCTAAGTCGTATGAACTAGTGCCGATGTACTGTGCGCCCCGCAGTCTTGAAAGATGGTTAACAGTCCCTTAGCGCCTGCCTTAGCGGAGGTCGGCGCCGACGGCCTCGGCGACGGAGCCGAAGCCGTCGCGCCGCAGGAGGCCGGCCAACTCGCGCTTGATCGATTCGACCAGGCCGGGACCCCCGTAGACCAGGCCGGTGTAGAGCTGCACCAGGGACGCCCCCGAGCGGATCTTGGCGTAGGCCTCGGCGCCGCTCGCCACCCCGCCGGTGCCGATCATCGGAATCTTCCCCTCCGTCAGCTGGGAGAGCCGTGCGAGCACCGCGGTGGAAAGCTCGAACAGCGGACGGCCCGAGAGGCCGCCCGCCTCCGCCCGGTGCGGCGAGCGCAACGCCTCGGGCCGGGACAGGGTGGTGTTGGACACGATCAGCCCCGAGACCGATTGCGCGAGAGCCAGCTCGGCGATCTCCTCCTGCTGCGCCTCGTCGAGGTCGGGCGCCACCTTGATGACGATCGGAGGCGCGGTGTCGAGCGCGGCGCGCACCGCCGCCAGGACATCGCTCAGCTCGTCGCGCTGCTGCAGGGCGCGCAGTCCCGGCGTATTGGGCGAGGAGACGTTGACGACCAGGTAGTCGGCGTAGCGCGCGAGCGCGGCGGCGCCTTCGGCATAGTCCGCCGCGGGATCCGCGCTTTCCCGGTTCTTGCCGAGGTTGACGCCGACGACGCCGCGCGCCGGCCCGAGGCCGCGGAAGCGCGCCAGCCGGCCGGCTGCGAAGGCGAGGCCCCGGCTGTTGAAGCCCAGGCGGTTGATCACGGCCGAATCCTCGGACAGGCGGAACACGCGCGGACGCGGGTTGCCCGGCTGGGGCCGCGGCGTGACGCTGCCGACCTCGACGAAGCCGAAGCCCAGATCCAGGAGCGGGGCCACGGCCTCCGCGTCCTTGTCGAACCCGGCCGCCAGGCCGATCGGGTTCGGGAAGTCGCAGTGCCAGACTCGGGTCGCCAGCACCGGATCCTCGGCGCGCCGGACCTTGGGCATCAGACCGGCGCGCAGCGCCATGAGGGCGATCCCGTGGGCGCGCTCCGGCTCCACCCTGCGCAGCACGGGAGCCAAGAAACGGTAGGCGGACAACATGCGGCCATGATGCTAGCCGCGCGACCCGGCAGGCAAGCGCGGCGCGAATCGGCGATTCGGCCGCACCGGAAATCCGGGACATTCGGGCCAAGATCTGGCGGCCATGATTATCAGTGATTGAATGACCAGTTCTGCATCTAGCCCATACTGGTATTTATTCGACAAAAAGAGAGAAAAAGGAGTGGAAATAACCAGCTAGGCTCGTCATGCGTGTGTCTGGGTGATACTTTACGAACGCCGCAGGAAACGCCGCCGCCAAGGGGTCCTGTGCGCATCAGGCACGCAGCGTGTCGAGGGGAAGCCTGTTCCATGTTGAGGCATGCCGACATCTGGCGGGCCGTTGACAGCCTTGCAGCGAAGTATGGTCTGTCGGCGTCCGGCCTCGCCCGCAAGGCCGGACTCGATCCGACGACCTTCAACAAGAGCAAGAGGATCACCAAGCAAGGCAAGCGCCGCTGGCCCAGCACGGAGTCGCTCGCCAAGATACTCGACGCGACCGGTGCGTCCCTGGCCGAGTTCCTCGCGCTGGTCGGCGACGGCGACGAGACCGCCCTGACCCAGCG
>JAAUYK010003443.1_pt1 | contig 10050 bp, 10 predicted proteins | sample 7278021 | NCBI WGS metagenome assembly JAAUYK01 (sample SAMN14350223, study PRJNA611818) | marine sediment metagenome | isolation source: surface marine sediment (1.8m) | place: French Polynesia: Moorea | collected 2018-08
GGCACAAGCTGGCCTACATGTTCATCAGTCACGACTTGAAGGTGGTCCGCGCCCTGGCCGACGAGGTCATCGTGCTGCGCAACGGCCAGGTCATGGAGCACGGACCGGCGCAGAAGATCTTCGAGAACCCCGATCACTCTTACACTCAGGCGCTCATGAAGGCCGCCTTCGAACTGGAAGCGGTCGAGACCGGCGTCGTATCGATGTAGAGGTGCGGTCGCCCTTGCGTTGGCTCCGCCTTTGCCTGTTCCTGGTCCTGGCACCGCTTCTCGCGGCTTGCGAAACGCAACCCGATGAGGAGATCGCGACCAAGGTCGAGAACCCGGCCGAGAAACTGCTGCTGGCCGGCTGGTACTACGAAGAGCGCAACAGCCCGCGCCCGGCCGAACGCCTGATCCGTGAGGCGATCCAGGACTATCAAGCCAGTGGCGACCGGCTCGGCCTGGGCCACGCCTACCGGAGCTATGCGCTCTTCCTGCGCTCCGACGCGGTCAAGCGCGCGGCTGAGCTCTACACCAAGGAAGGCTTCCTCGATCCCGGGATCACCTACGACAACCGGCTGACGCAGTCGATCGCCTACCTGGAGCGGGCGACGGCGCTCTACGAGGAGGAGGCCGCTTACGCCTGGATGATCAACGCCGAGCTCCAGATCGGCTTCGGCCACCACTTCCAGAAGCAGACGAAGGAAGCCTGCGCCGCTTTCGACCGGAGCCTGGAGGTCTACCGCCAGCACCGGGACTCCATGGAGGCCACCCTCCGGCTGCCGCCGGGCGAAAGCAGCTACGAGTCCTTCGTCGCGGCGATGAAGGGCCAGTCCGACTGTCCACCGTGAGTCGCGATCGCAGCCGCGTAGGATCGCTGGCCAGCGCGGTTGAACGCCCGGGCAATTGCCTGTAGCTCTCGACTGCAGGGAATCGACTGACCGCAGGGGCACCCGGGACATGGCGCTACTCTTCAAGGGCGATATCGATCGCGGCGGCAGCTGGGAGCGGGCGCTGGCGCGCCACGCCCCGGATCTGGACCTCAGGTCCTGGCCGGAGCTCGGCGATCCCGCCGGGATCGACTACGCCCTGGTCTGGGAGCCGCCGTCGGGCCTGCTCGCCGGCCTGCCGAACCTCAAGGTAATCTTCTCGATCGGCGCCGGAATCGACCACCTGGCCAGCGACCCCGAGCTGCCGCCGGCGGTGCCGGTCGTGCGCATGGTCGAGCCCGGCCTGACCGCCGGGATGACCGAGTTCGTGGTCATGAGCGTGCTCTATCACCACCGCTTCATGCTCGACTATCTGGCCCAGCAACGGGCCAAGCATTGGCAGGAGATCTCGCAGATCGGCCCTCAGGAGCGCCGGATCGGGATCATGGGCCTGGGGGTCCTGGGCCAGGACGCGGCCCGGCGCCTGCTGGACTTCGGCTTCCCGGTCGCGGGCTGGAGCCGCAGCCCCAAGTCGGTGCCGGGCGTCACCAGCTTCGCCGGCGCCGAGGGCCTGGCCGCCTTTCTCGGACGGAGCGACATCCTGGTCTGCCTGCTGCCCTCGACCGCCGAAACCCGTGGCCTGCTGAACGCCGGGACCCTGGCCGCCCTGCCGCGTGGGGCCGCGATCGTCAACGCCGGCCGCGGCGACCTGATCGTCGAGGCCGACCTGCTGGCCGCCCTCGATGGCGGCCAGGTCGGGGGCGCCACCCTGGACGTCTTTCCCGAGGAGCCGCTGCCGGCCAACAGCCGCTTTTGGGACCATCCTCGGGTCGTGGTCACGCCGCACATCGCCAGCATGACCATTCCCGACAGCGCAGCGGCGGCCGTGGTCGAGCAAATCCGCCGCTTCGAGGCGGGCCAGCCGCTGGAGCACGTGGTGGAGATGTCGCGCGGCTATTGACCGCGTCGCCGGCTTCGACCTGGGCGGCGCGACGGCGATAGTCCTGCGCCCGGTCCGGCGCTATCCTCTCGACACAAGACGTGCGTCAAAGCACCGCGGGGAGAGAAGTCCATGTTCAACAACATCGTCTGCGCCGTCGATGGCTCGGACCACGCGCTCAAGGCGGCAGAGGTCGCCAGTGCCCTGGCAGCCAAGTTCGAGGCCCGACTGACCTTGCTGACCGTGACCAAGCAGATCACCGTGACGCCAGAGATCAAGCGCTACCTGGAACTCGAGCACCTGACCGGCGAGCCGCAATACGTCCTGGACGACATGACCAAGCAGATCCTGGAGGCGGCCACCAAGGCAGCCCGGGACGCCGGCGTTTCCTCGGTCAAGACCCAGGTCGAGATCGGGCCGCCGGCCCGCACGATCGTGGACTTCGCCAAGCGCAGCGACGCGGATGCCATCGTGCTGGGCAGCCGTGGCGTCGGCGACATCGAAGGCGCCCTGCTGGGCAGCGTGTCCCACAAGGTCGCCAATCTGGCAGCCATGACGGTGATCGCCGTCAAGTGACCGGCTGGCGCCGTTCGGCAGCTCTCAGCGCTTCCTGCCCTTGGGGGGTTTCGCCAGCGCCTCGATCAGGCCGTAGATCGCGCGCAGGCCCATGGCCTCGCCGCCAGCGGGGCGACCGGGCTTCGCGGCCAGGTTCCAGGCCATGACGTCGATGTGGATCCAGGCCTTGGCCTTGGCGACGAAGGCCTCGAGGAACAGCGCGGCGGTGATCGCCCCGCCATAGCCGCCCTCGGAAATGTTATTGAGGTCGGCCACCTTGCTGTCCAAGAGCCGCTTGTAAGGCGCGTGCAGCGGCAGGCGCCACAGCGGGTCCTGCACCGCCAGCCCGTGTTCCAAGGCGGCCGCCGCGGTGGCGTCGTCATTGCAGAACAGGGCCGGCAGCTCGCTGCCGAGGGCGACCCGCGCGGCCCCGGTCAGGGTCGCGAAGTCGACCAGCAGTTCCGGCGCCTCGCGGTCGGCCTCGCTCAGGGCATCGCAGAGGATCAGCCGGCCCTCGGCATCGGTGTTGCCGATCTCGACGGTCAGGCCTTGGCGGGTCTTGATCACGTCCAGCGGCCGGAAGGCGTTGCCCGAGACGCTGTTTTCGACCGCCGGGATCAGGAGCCGCAGGCGCAGCGGCAGCTTGGCCGCCATGATCATCTGGGCCAGGCCCAGGGCATGCGCGGCACCGCCCATGTCCTTCTTCATCAGCTTCATGCCGGCCGCGGACTTGAGGTCCAGGCCGCCGCTGTCGAAGCAAACCCCCTTGCCGACCACAGTGACCCGCGGGCCCTTGGTCCCCCAACGGAGGTCGATCAGGCGCGGCGCCCGGTCGGCGGCACGGCCGACGGCGTGAATCGTCGGATAGTTGTTCTTGAGCAGGGCGGCACCGGTGGTGACCGCGACCTTGGCGCCGTGGCCGCGACCCACCGCCTTGGCGGCCTCGGCCAGCTGCGGCGGACCCAGGTCCTCCGCCGGCGTGTTGATCAGGTCGCGGACCAGGAAGGTCGCCTCGGCGGCCCGGGTCACCGCCGCCTTGTCCACCCCCTTGGGCCAGACCAGGGCGGCGAAGTCGCGCTCGCGCTTCTTGTAACGGGTGAAGGCGTAGCCGCCGAGGGCCCAGCCGAGGGCGGCACGACTGGTGGCCGGCGCGGTCACAGCCTCGTCAAGGCGGTAGCGACCGAGCGGCAGGCTGCCCGGCAGGCCGCCATAGGACCAGATGTCCTCGCCCGCCTCGACTCCCAGCAGGACCCGCACGAGCCCGCCTTCTGCGTCGGGCAGCAGGGCGGTCTCGCCGGGCAGGGCCGTGAACCCGATCCGCCCGACCCAGCGCCGGGTCGCGGCCGGCTGTCCCGCCAGCCAGGGCTCGAGCTCCGCCACGGTGAGCGGCGTGATGGTAACGGCGTCCTTCCCGGCGCGGGTCGTCAGATGTTGCAGCAAGGTTCCTCGAAGCTCCCCTAGATCTTATCCTCTGCCGGCTTCACGGCAGGTTGCTGACGGTAAGCGCGGCGCCCGACGCCAGCAACAGCCAAAGGACCAAACGCCGGAACTGGCGGTCGTCGATCCGGCCGTAAGTACGATGGCCCAGCCAGGCGCCCAGCAAGGTCGCCGGCAGGCAGACCAGGCCGAGCATCAGCACCTCGCCGGTCACGACCCCGCCCAGGGCCTGAGAGACCAGGGACAGGCTCAGGATCGACAGGTTGAAGCCCTGGAAGACGCTGCGCTGCTCGTCCTTGGTCCAGCCCTTGAGGCCGCACCAGATGGTGGGCAGCGGTCCGGACAGGCCGGCGAAGCCGCCCAGGACCCCGCCGCCGAGACCGACCGCCGCATCCATCGGCCGGCCACCGAATTTCAGGACCGGCAGCTTGCGCAGCAGCAGCATGGTCCCGGCGTAGGCCAGGAGGAAGAGGCCGACCAGGCCGCGGAAGACCTGCGGGTCGAGCAGGCCGAGCAGCAAGACGCCCAGCGGAATGCCCGGCAGGCCGCCCGCCAGGAAGGGCCAGAGCCGCGACCAGTCCAGCCTGCCGCGCAATCCCCAGATCGACTGCAGATGGCCGATCACGGAGCAAATCACCACCAGGGGCGCGGCCAGCAGGGGGTCGAGGACGTGAAGCCAGACGCCCAGGGCGACCAGCCCGGTGCCGAAACCGGCCAGACCGGTCACGAAGCCGCCGAGGCCGGCCCCCACGGCCACGATAAGGGCCAGGTCCGGGGTCACGAGAAACCTGCCAAGGTGCGCCGCCGCGCCGGGTCCAACTCTCTCGCGGGTCGGGCAGGGAAACGCATTGCTGGGACCGCTTTCAGGTTGTCGGAGGGGAACGGCGGGGCGGGACGCTTGCCTCGCCGTCGACGGCATCGCTAAATGCCGGTCACATCACGGAGGGAGGGCTCGACTTGGCCGACTTTACCATCATCCTCGGGAACAAGAACTATTCCTCCTGGTCGCTGCGCGGCTGGCTGGCCCTGGAGGCCAGCGGCGCCGACTACGACGAGATCGTGATTCCCCTGGACTTGCCCGAGACCAAAGCCGCGATCCGGGCCCATACGCCGAGCGGCCGCGTGCCCACCCTGAAGCACGGCGATCTGACCATCTGGGACAGCCTGGCAATCGGCGAGTACCTGGCCGAGTGCTTCCCGGAGGCCGGCCTCTGGCCCGAGGATCCCAAGCTGCGCGCCCAGGCGCGCGCCGTCACGGCCGAGATGCACGCCGGCTTCGCCGCGCTGCGCGAGCACCTGCCGATGGACCTGCGCAGCCGCTTCCCCGGACGCGGCCACGACGCGCCGGGCGTCGCTGCCGACATCCTGCGGATCGTCGAAATCTGGGAGGTCTGCCGGCAGAACTTCGGCCGGGGCGGCGATTTCCTGTTCGGCCGCTTCGGTATCGTCGATGCCTTCTTCGCGCCGGTGGTCGGCCGCTTCGTCACCTATGGCGTGTCGTTGGAGGGCGCGACCGCGGCCTATCGCGACGCGGTCTGGACCTGCCCGGCGATGAAGACCTGGCGCGCCGCCGCGGAAGAAGAACCCTGGGTGATCGATCAGTAAAGCTGGGCGCGCGTTCAGCGGCTCAGGACGAGGTCCCCGGCCGCCTCGGTCTCCAGCACGCGCTTGGCGGCCTGCCGCAGGTCGTCCATCAGGGCGTCGCTGGCCCTGCCGGCGGCCTCCGGATCGGCCTCGGCGATCGCCCCCATGACCGCGACGTGGAGCCGCGCCGAGGGTTCCAGGTCGGTGCCGACGAGGTGCGCGTACCAGAAGCGGCGACTCAAGGTCTGCATGGGCGCGACCGCGGCCGCGGCGAAGCGGTTGCGGGCGCCCTGGGCGACGATCCCGTCGAAGGTCTTGTCCTGGCGCATGTAGCCTTCGAGGTCGCCGGCCTCCGCGCGCCGGGTCATGCTGACCGCGCAGTCGACCAGCTCGCGGCGCAAGGCGTCCCGGGCCACCGCCGCCGCGCGCCGCGCCAGCAGCCGCTCGAGCACCGCGCGGGCCTCGATCAGCGCCAGATGGTCGAAGGGATTGACCTCGGTGATGACCAGGCCCTTACCGGCCTGGACCCGGATCAGGCCCTGCGCGGCCAGGCGCTGGACCGCCTCGCGGGTCGGGGTGCGGCCGATCTCGATCATCTCGACCAGCGCCGGCTCGGTGACCGCTTCGCCCGGCTTGAGGCGCAGCGAGACGATCATTTCCTCCAGGCGCCGAAAGGCTTCGTCGGCCAAGCGCTTCTGCCCGTCACCTGGTCTCATTGGCTCCTCCGCCGCGTTTCGGCGTAAAATTACCCAGGAATTTCAACGACTCACGTCACAAATATATTGCTAGCATATTTCCCCTGTGGAAGACTAAGAAAACTTCAGGCTGAGCCGACCCACCCGAGAAAAAAGGACACCGAGATGACGATCGCCTGGTCGGGCGTCTTCCCCGCCCTGATGACCGAGTTCAAGCAGGACGAGAGCCTCGACTTGGAAGCGACGGCGCAGCACATCGAGTCCTGCCTTGCGGCGGGCTGCGAAGGCCTGGTCATGCTCGGCACTCTGGGCGAGAACAGCTCCCTCGCGCCTGAGGAGAAGGAGGCGGTGCTGCGCTGCGCGGTCGAGGCCGCGGCGGGCCGGGTGCCGGTGCTCTCGGGCGTCGCCGAGTACACCACCGAGCTGGGCATTGCCCACGCCAAGCGTGCCGAGCGCGCCGGCTGTGCGGGCCTGATGGCGCTGCCCTGCATGGTCTACGAGCAGGACGAGCGCGAGGCCCTGGCCCACTTCGAGGGCCTGGCCGCGGCCAGCGACCTGCCGATCATGATCTACAACAACCCGGTCAGCTATAAGGTCGACCTCAGCCCCGAGGCCTTCCTGAAGCTGGCCGGCAGCGAGACCATCGTCGCGGTCAAGGAATCCTCCCACGACAGCCGTCGGGTCACCGACATGATCAACGTCTGCGGCGACCGCTACGTCCTGTTCTGCGGGGTCGACGACCTGGTCCTGGAAAACCTGCTGTTCGGCGCCGTCGGCTGGGTCGCGGGCCTGGTCAACGCCTTCCCGAGGGAGGCGGTGATGCTCTACCGGCTTGCCGTGGAGGGACGGGTCGAGGAGGCCCTGGCCCTCTACCGTTGGTTCATGCCGTTGCTGCACCTCGACGTCGACAAGAAGCTGGTGCAGTTCATCAAGCTGGCCAACCAGATCGCCGGCGAGGGCGCGGAGTGGGTCCGGCGGCCAAGGATGCCGCTGATCGGCGCGGAACGCGAGCGAGTCGCCGCGATCGTGGAGACCGCGATCGCGAACCGGCCTTCGGTCTGATCGGCGCTATTCGGTCGCGGTGGCGAGCTCTTCGTAGAAGCGCTCGGCGCCAGGGTGCAGGGGAATTCCGATGCCCTGCAGGGCGGTTTCCTGGGTGATCAGCTTGCCGGTCGGGTGGCCGCGCGCCAGCAGGCTGGCCGTGTTCTCGTGCCACAGCGCCCGGGTGATCTCGTAAACCGTCTCTTCCTCGACATCGGCGCCGACCAGCCACTGGGCGCCGACGCTGAGGGTCTCGGTCGCCGGCACATTGAGATAGGCCCCGGCCTGGATCGTGTAGCTGCCGAAGAAGGGATACTTCTTGATCAAGGAATCGGCCTCCTTGCCCTTGATCGGCAGGAGGGTGATCGAGGTGTCCTCGGCCAGCGCACTCACCGCCTTGGCCGGTGCCCCGGCGATCCAGAAGAATGCATCGAGTTCGCCGGCGCGCAGCTTGTCGATCGACAGCCCGGCCGGGACGTAATGCGGCTCGATGTCCTTTTCTGTCAGCCCGTAGGCACGCAGGATCAGTTCGGCGTCGACCTTGGTCCCCGAGCCCTCCTTATCGAGCGAGACGCGCAGGCCCTTGAGGTCGCGCGGCGAAGTGAGCCGGGCGTCACGGCGGACCACGATATGAACCGCCTCCGGATAGAGGTTGGAGATGGCTCGGAGGCTGGTGACGGGACCCTTCTTCGCATAGGGCCCCTTGCCGTTGTAGGCCCAGTAGGCGATGTCGGCCTGGCTGAAACCCGATTCGACGCGGCCACTGGCAATGGCGTCGACATTGTCGACCGAGCCGCTGGTCGACTGGGCCACCGCGATCAGGCCGGGCACGCCGCAGGAGCCGCCCACCTCGCAGGCGCGGCTGCCGGGCGGACTGCTGATCGCGGTCGCGATGATGCCGCCTATGGGGAAATAGGTGCCGGATGTGGAGCCGGTGCCGATCCGGAAGAAGCGGATGTCCTCGGCAGAGGCGCCCGGCGCATCCGGAAGCAGGATCGCCCCCGCTGCCAGACCCAGAGCGATGGCGACGCCTCCAAGGGCGGCCGCAAGCTGCCGCCAGCGCCGATGCAGTCGCCAGTCCTGTCTTTGATGTCCTGCCTGCGGGTCTTGCCGCACGGCTTGGGTCCGATCCTTCAGCGCGCCATCCTTCATGGATAGCTTCTCCTAGAAAACATAGCGACTCGGCATAGTGTCTGCCAGGGCCAGACCCAGGAGAACGCCCGGTCCAGGCAAATTCACCATAGGTCCCGCCCTATGATTTAATTACGTTCGGAATAATCCCGGACATCCCCGCAAATAGTGGCATTGCCGGTTTCCGGCCCGCTGCGCGCCCTTCCCGGTGTCGGCGAGAGCGCGGTCGCTACCTATGCCACGAAGAAGGGATCGAGAAGGATGAAGGAGAAGACAGATGGAGACCTAAGCCAAGGACGAGGCGACCCAAAGGATAAAAAGATAGCGCACCAGCTTTCCGATCGTGACCAGCAGCAAGAAGGGCAGGAACCCGACCCGAAAGGCGCCCGCGATGACCGTCAGCGGATCGCCGACGACCGGGGCCCAGGCGAAGAGCAGCGACCAGACGCCGTAGCGTTCGAACCAGCCGGCCGCCTGCGCGTAGCGGCGCGGCGACACCGGGAACCACTTGCGGTCGCGGAAGGCCGCGAGGAAGCGGCCGCAGATCCAGTTGACCAGGGAGCCGAGGACGTTGCCGATGACCGCCGCGGCCAGGAGCAACCAGGGCTCGCCCCGCCCCGAGACCACAAGCCCGGTCAGCAGGGCCTCCGAAGAGCCCGGCAGCAGGGTCGCCGAAAGGAAGGCGCTGAGGAAGAGACCGCCATAGACGGCGAAATCCGCCATCGCCGCTCAATCCAGCGACGCGGTGGCGCGGCCTTCGACAACTGCGCGCGGGGCCAAATTCAACGAATCTTCCAGGCACTGACGGAGACAAGACACGCACCAAGCTAGTCGCTGGCGGTATCTCCCGGCAGATAGCATCATGGCGCGACCACGGCGCAAGACCAGAAGGACCAGAACTGACACGATGAACCTTTCCCAGCTCCTCCTTCGCACCGCCCGGACCGCGCCGCAGGCGCCGGCACTGGCGCTGGGGACGCGGGTCGTCGCCGACTACGGCGGGCTGGCCCGGCGGGCGTCCGTGCTGGCCGGAGCCCTGCGGGGGCGCTTTGGGCTGGCGCCCGGCGCGCGGGTCGCGCTGATCATGCGCAACTGCCCGCAGTTCGTCGAGTTGCTCTACGGCTGCTGGTTCGCCGGGATCGGCGCGGTGCCGGTCAATGCCAAGCTACACCCCAGGGAGTTTCACTACATCCTTGCCGACAGCGGCGCCCGGCTGGTCTTCGCGACGGCGAGACTGGCGGAGACCCTTGGCAGGCTCAGCGACCTGCCGGAGCTCATGGAGATCGTCGACGTCGAGGGGCCCGCCTACCCGGCCCTCTTCGATGCGCCGCCGCTGGATCCCGCCGAGCTGTCGGCGGACGACCTGGCCTGGCTGTTCTACACCAGCGGCACCACCGGCCAGCCCAAGGGCGCGATGCTGTCGCACCGCAACCTCCTGACCATGACGCTGTGCTACTTCGCCGACGTCGACCGCATCGATCCCGGCGATTGCATCCTGCACGCGGCACCGATCTCCCACGGCTCCGGCATCTACATCCTGCCGCACGTGGCGGCCGGCGCCCTGCAGGTGATCCCCGAGAGCGGCGGCTTCGATCCCGAGGAAGTCTTCGCGCTGCTCGGCCACCATCCCGGCACCACGATGTTCGCCGCGCCGACCATGGCCAAGCGCCTGATCGAGCATCCCGCGGCCGGCGGCCCCGCGAGCCGCAACCTCAAGACCATCGTCTACGGCGGCGGGCCGATGTACGTCGACGACC
>JAAUYK010045605.1_pt1 | contig 10049 bp, 5 predicted proteins | sample 7278021 | NCBI WGS metagenome assembly JAAUYK01 (sample SAMN14350223, study PRJNA611818) | marine sediment metagenome | isolation source: surface marine sediment (1.8m) | place: French Polynesia: Moorea | collected 2018-08
CCGAAGGTCGAGATTGTCCGCGGCGCCGTTGGTCAAGAGCTGGATGAAGGCCATGTTCTTCTTCTTCAGGATGGGCTTTGGCGGCGGTTTCGCCTCATTAAACGCGGCAATTGGACGGTCCTCAGGACTTTGCTTCTTATGAACTTGGCTGGGATTAAACGAACTTTAAGAGTAGTCGGAGGACTATAGCTGAATGCAATCAACTTACATGTTCACAACGGGCCTTTTTGACGGCAGCCCGATCCGTCTGTCTCCTCTCGCCTTCAGCCTCAAGTAGATGGCCTCCGGCGGCGCCAGCCCCCTCCGCCGCCTCCTTGCGGCCAAGTCGACGGAGGAATCGCGGTTATTGACGTCTCTCGAGGTTGCCCGTCTCTTATCCTCTGCCCGACGAAGGAATTTCTTGTTCAATATACCGCTCAGCGTCGGCCGCTCCTCCGGCTTCTTCTTGAGCAGGCCGGCTATCAAGTTGCGCAAGTCGTACGAGTATCGCGACGACGGCGGTGGGTACGAGCCGCGAATTATTTTCAGGATGAGGCTCTTCATACAACCTATGAAATAGAAAGATATATATGGCAATTGATGAGGTCAAATGTCCGTACCGGCCTCGAAAGCGTGTCTGAGAGTAGTCATCTCGTAGAGAACGCATCCCATGGCCCACAGGTCGGACTTGCTGTTGTACGGCTTGCTCTCCCAGACCTCGGGACTGAGGTAGTACGGGGTGCCGATGCACGTGCGGGCGTAGTCGTGCGTACCGTTCAGGATGCGGGCGATACCGAAGTCGCCCAGTTTGAGCAGGCCGTGCCTTAATTGTTTAACAATACCTTGAAACAAGATTATTTAGCTTAACGCGATTGTCTCATACCTGGATAGGAAAATGTTCTGCGACTTGATGTCCCTGTGTAAAATCTTCCTGTCGTGTATGTACTGGACAGCCCTGCACAACTGGGCAAAGTAGGCCAGCACGACTGACTCGGGCAGGAGGCGACCGCGCTGCCGGCCGATCTTGGAGTAGAGGTCGCCGCCCTCGCAGTGCTCCATCACGATGCAGAACGTCCTTCAATTAACAGGACCTTACCACAGTTACACGGAAGACTTTATCGATTATGATGACTCACTCGGTCCTCGGGTCGGCGAACGAGTCCCTGTACTCGACGATGTTCCTGTGCCTGAGCTGAGAGAGCACCTTCACCTCCTGGGTGACGTCCGATCTCTCTCTCGCGCTCATCCCCGCCGTCTTGATCGCCTTGACGACGACGGCGCGGCCGGTGGCGCGGTGCGAGGCCAGGTAGACGCTGCCGTACGCCCCGGCGCCGAGCTTGCGGCGAACTTCGTACGAGTCCATGACGCGTCCTTTGTGTGCCCAATCGACCGACCGGCCGACCGACCTTCTCCTACGTATTGTCCTCCCCCTCTCGTCTGGCTTGGAATGGTAAATGGTAGAGATAGCCTCGCCGGCCGGCCCGTTAGTTGCCATGGATACGCGGACGATTGGTAGATAAGTGGAAAAGTTTGCTTCGTGCGCAAAGCCACTCAAGTGATTCATTGATCTAGCAGAGTTCCTTTCCAGGGACCTTTCACTTACGTATATATTTCTTTTAATTTCACTTACGAAGCCGAGTACGCGTATATTTCTCTGCTTATACAACGAACGGCTGACAAATTGTATAAGATTTGCACGCATTCTTTATGATCGCTTTGCTGCTTTCTCCGTTCCCAGAAGCATGATCTTGTCAATGCCAAACGGATTCGTGTCCTTTTGCCGGCCGGCCGCCCCGGTCCCCGAGGAGGAGTCCTTCTTCGTGGTGTTCTCAGCGGGGAGCGAATTGGGGGCCTTGGGTCGTCGCTTTCGTCTCCTAGTGAATAAACAATTGAAAGAACTTCTATCTTGTAGTTTAATCGGAATTAACTACCTGTAATTTCCGTGCTCAAACATATCGACGGCGTTGACGTCCAGACTCCAGAAGCTGCCCTTGCCGGGCCTCTTCTTGTCTCTCGGCAGCTTGACAAAACAATCGTTGAGGCTCAGATTGTGCCTGATTGAGTTCTGCCACCCCTGCTTGTTGTGCAGGTAGTAGGGGAAGCGGTCCATGATGAAGGCATAGATCTGGCTGAGGGTCATCTTGCGCTCGGGACTCGCAGAGATGGCCATGGCGATTAAGGCGATGTACGAGTAGGGAGGCTTTTGCCACGGCTCTGTAGGAAACATTGCTTTAACTTGTACTATTATAGAATTCTTTATATCCGTACCATTGTATAAGTTTGGTCTGTGGAAAATGGGATCTAGTAGTGAAGTAGCCCTGGCAATGAGAGGCCGGCCTGGTAAGCAGCAGCCGCACCCGAGGTCCCAGCCGGCGGCGAATCCCGGCCCTCTGTGGAAGAGGCCGCCTCCAGCGTCCATCTTTGACTGCTTGACTGTAGCTGCTTCTCCAGGTCTGGCTGCGTTGCGTTTCGAAAGGTGATGTGCCCACCGGGAAATGTTTTCGAGCGGCGGCGGCGGCGACTGCGGACGGACGGACGGACGATTCGGGCTAACTAACTACCTACTCAGCAGCCGGGTTTGTGTGCGTCCAATGTTCTCCATCGGCCGGCCGCCCAAGTTGTTTCCTCTCGAGGGCGGCACGGCGGCGAAAGATTGCAACAAGCAGGTACGTGCTGACGACGACCAGGGGTCCGTGATAACTGGATTTAGGATAATTGTCAGAACTGGAAGAAAAGCTTCAATGGCTGTGGTTTAAGGCCAATACTTGGCATAATTAACAATTCGAAACCTTGCAACGCCTGGCATTCCGTTTGGAATCCCGCGGAGCAGGCATAAATAGCGCCAAATGACGTGTGTCAGAGCACAGAGGGGCATTTAGTAAGGAGGGCGCGGCCCGGGCCGGCCAATTCGATCGGCTGGATGCCGCCACCGCCGCCGCCAATTGACGAGACCCATATCTAATGAGAGAGGGAGACAGGGAGGGGGAAAGGGCGAGAACGCTAAACTCGCGTGTTTATCCTTTCCGTTTGCGCGTTCGATCGTTTTGTTTAAACTCCACCACTTCGGGAGTGTACAAAAGAAACATTTAGACGACTCACTCGAGAGCTCGAGCGAAGTCACGTCGATCAGAGCCTGTCTGTCTCTCCGAGCATCGATCAGCCGACGCCAAAGAAGCCGGGGGCGGGGATTGAACGTTCATTAACTGGGAAATCAGGGCCCTGACTTTATTGCCACCTAGGTCCAATTATAGTTTCCAGTAACACTGGTGTCGTTCCCCGACTTGCAGAACTTGTAGATGACGAACACGATGCTTCCGAATATGGCGGAACCCAGGATCGTGTACAGCGCGATGGCCCAAACTGAAAAAAATCAACATTAATGAGCAGCTAACTCTCGGCTTTACCAAACCTGGTAGGCTTCCGCCGCCATTGTGTATGGATCCGTGGCCGATGATCCCGATTCCGCCGCCACGGCTGCCGCCGCCACCACCTCCTCCCCGACCCTTGGACTCTACGGCAGAAAGAAACGAAAGCGCGAATAAGAACAGAAGGCAAGAAATTCTCGACATCTTGTTGCGTAGTATGTTGTGTCGTCTTATCGTACGCAGCCGAGCTTCCTGTCGCGCTCGAACGCGCGGCACGTGACGAACGTACGCGAAGGTACGAGTTCTAAATAAATTCCCACCGGCGTCGTGTTTGGCATCGCGTTAAAACATTGGCCCCGCTCGTCCGTCACTCGATCTCTGTTCACCCTTCAAATAAACTGGCCGGATGGAATCGAGGCGAGGGGCCGATTGATCCAGCACTGATCATCATTAGTGGCAGCCGATAGCTGGGACGTCTGGCAACCTGACGTACCAATAATGAACTCATGCTTGACTTACGAACAGCTACATATATTGACTTCAGCTTTCACTTTTATCTAGCTGACAAAAAGTTTCAATTTTATCGTCGCCCGCTGGAGTCATGCCGAGGTTGAGGAGCCGACTGCCGTAAACACAGCTCGAGGGGTGCATGACTGGAAGAAGCTCTTTAATTCCTGACTAGAGGAAAGTCTTTAATCTCTGTGCTCCTATTGCGCATACGACTTTCTGTGCCTGACCTTTTTTTCGCCACCCTAAACGTTCACATGTACGCTCGCACAGAGATTGGCTTTTTGCGGGAATTTACGTACACGTAACATAACTTGATTCACGCTGCGTTCGATCGCCGAGTTCAAAGAGAGCAAGAACGTCGACCGCTGTTAGGAACGTCCTTGCAACGTCAAGGTAATTTTTGAAACGCTCTTCCACTTTTCTCCGTTCAAAGCTCTAGTATACTATACGCATACCAAATGTTCGCGTGCCTTCCGTTTCGGGAAGCAGGTCTATACTTTTGGAGGTAGCTCGAGACTTGCCTGAAAAATTTGCCCTACGTAGAAACGAGCAATAACTTGCTCAAGTGAGCAGCCAGCTCTAGTTGGACCTGTCGCTCGCTCGCTCGCTCGTTGACCGCAGCCGAGCGAGAAGGATTAAGTCTCGCACGAGCTCTGAGTCTTGTCTGTCTGTCTGTGTCGAGGTCAAAGGGTCGAACGAACAGGCAGGAGGAATTTAAGCCGGTCATTCCCTCGAAAATCGATCACTTGGTGTGTTAAATGGAGCCATGGACACACCAACTATGTTGAAACTTCAATCGTCTCCGAATCTACGTCTCAAAAAAATTATTTTTATCCCAATTCGCCAGGCCGCCTCAGATCGATCAGATGGAAAATGGATGAAGACATCTCAGTTAGCCGCGCCCTTAGCTTCGTCGTCTCTGCTGCTAATGCACAATTGAAGGAGAAGGAGAAGAAGATTTGGGGAAAATACTACAATGGGCGAATATCCAGTCACGCCCCACCCGATCGAAGCTATAGCCGTGAAATGAAAATCCGCCGAGAGCAAAACAGGCATTTAATTTCCGTTCAGCTCCTATAGCTTCTTATCGGACTCCGCTTTGTAAACAGATGCGTGTTTACCTTATCTTTTTGGAAAATATTGCATCGAACTCTTGCCCTCTCTCTGCCCGCCGCCCTTCCTCCGCCGTTTGGCCGCCGCCGACGCCGCCATCGGTCCTTCGCCGCGTCGATCGCCGCCAAAGGAAATTAGCGGAGGAGGAGGAAAGGCGGCGGCGACGGCGATGACAGCTCGGCAAATATTGAGACGTATTTTAATTTCGGCGGCGTGATGTTGCATTTGCGTTGAAAGTTTATTTCGTAGCAATTCGCATCCGTAGGTGATTCGATCACTCAAGGAAAATAAACGCTGTGTGAAAGTGATATCAATGTCGTAGGAATGCGAGCAATTCGCTTTCACCCCCTCTCCTCTGTGTTGGAATATAATTCGATCGCAATCCCCTCCGACAATGGGACGACTCAGAATACGTCCGTCCGCGTCCGCAATTCAAATCTGATCTCTAGCTCTTCCTTCCATTTTGCCTGCGGCGACAGCTCGGACTACGTAGACTAAAAGGATTGGCGAGCTTATTTCTGCACTCATTGTTATTCAATTAGGATATTCGCATGCATGCGAAAATCGATATGAATGTCGTATGGAGATAACTATTGAACTTTGGCGTGCTGCGCGGGTGGCCAGAAATGGGAGGAATCTGGACGACTGACGAGAGTTATTGGCTCGTCTGTCAGCGTTTAAATGGCCGCGTAATCCGATTTCATTGTCGCGAGCTGCACAATTGGGCAGAAAAATTCCGATCGAGCCGATTCTTTCTTCCCTTCAGAGATGCGCGCGCATTGATCGAGATAAATGGCTCCGTTATGTAAACCAGAACAGGTTCAATTTTTGGAAGAGAGGCGAGCGAAATGGAATGTACGTAGGGCTAAGTTTAGAATTAAGGTGAGAGCGCTCTTTTGCATCTCACATACTGCATTCTGCCGGCCGTCTGTCTGCACGCCTCGACGGCTGCTGTCAACTCGGCTCATCCCTAGCTAGCTCTCCCCTCCCCTTCCATATGATGAGGGTGATGCGATGGGAAATGTCATATTCTCGCCCGCGCGTTATGAGCTGTTGTGAAACTCGAACGAGGGAGAAATTGAGTGGGGAAGAAGACGCTGTCTACAGCTAGGCGCAGAATGAATTTGAGCAATTTCTGGACAAATTTGCTGCTCGTTCGTTCGTCGCGGCGAACGAATTCCGGCGATTCCAAGGCGACGGGCCGACAAATTGGCCGACGACGGGAGCCGGGCTTTCGAAAGAGACTTTTTTAAACGTGCGCCACAAGAAGCTTAATCATATAAGGCTTAATATTCCTTCCGTCTTTAGTTCCGTTTCGTCCGTAGCTAGGAGCCGTCCGCTGCGCGTTTTCCCATCGTTTCGGCTCCATCCAGTAGCGAGTAAGTTGCAGCGAGCTGGAGCGGCGCGAGTTTATCTTGGCACGGAGGAAGCGGGCGGGAAGACGAAAGAACGGACGGACGGACGGACAGACGGGCAGCCCCATTTATAAAGACGGCTGAGAGAGATTCCTATAGAAAAAGAAAGAGCCGGCCGGCGCGGCATTTCTATCCAGGGGGATTCGGGCGAGTTACAACATTCACGCTAGCGAAGGGTTCCTGCTTTAGTGAAGGTGGCAATTTACAAAAACGTTGGGCATTAATAGACCCCACATTCTGAAACGCCCCGTACGGGTTGAACTTTTTGGCTATCGAACAAGTTGACACCCCCGCACAAACTAGCAGCAATTATAAATTGTTCCAAATCCGTCGGGTTAATGCCGGGACCAAAAAAGAAGCTTAGATCCTCGCTAAGCCTGCGCATTTCTCCTCTTGCGTACACACCACTAATTAACGGGACGTGAGCTAGACGTCACTTTTGGCCTCGTCCGTCGCCGCCGCCGCTTTTTCCCCCGCCTCGACCGTTTTCGTCGCCTTTTGACTGAATGGATTTCCATTGGCGGGGCTTTTTTGCCCCCCTTCCTCTCTCCCTACTTCGAAAGACGCTAGCGAACTCCTTTGATGCAGTTTTGTCTCTCTTGTAGCATCGTGCCTTGAACTAAATGCTAGGTTAGAGTAGTGAGTGAGTGCACATGCAGTTTTGTCCGTTCGCCTTTCCCGCGTCAGTCACACGTCTTTAGTCGGTGTTGATTTCACTCTGCGCGTCCGGCCGCAAGAGCTAGGGACAAGAAAATCTCCTTTTTCCGCTCATACGCTAGAAATTTGGGGTTGACTAATGTCATGCGTGAAATGCAGATTCGTCGTAAGTTTTATACCATCGTCACCTACTAAGTTCGTTTCCTCAACAGAACGACACCCTGTCGGGCGGGAACCCTTATACTGCTCGTCCAGGGGAATAATCGCTGACAAATCGTGCGAGGAAAACGGACGGAGAGAGAGAGAGAGATAGAAGGAGAGACGTCTTCTTCTTCTTGAAATGCGATCCAAGGTCGAGCTGGGAGAGAGCGAGCGAGCGAGAAAGCCGAGTCGAATGGAAAGAGGAGACAAATGGCGTCAACATTAGTCGGCAGGCAGAAAATGGACGCATATTAGGCAACTGCGTATTCATTAATTTTCCAGCCCTTTATAAGGAGAGCTTCAGTGCCGTTTCAATTAGCGTTAGCGTACTACATGCTCTACTCATGCAATGAAATGGGCAATTTTCAAATATGACGACTGCTTCGATTCGCCTGTCTGGCTAATGAAACGTGCTCGCTCGCTCGCGTCTGGCAAAGTCGTCAATGTTCGCTGACTGGCATCCAAAAGTGAAGACGGACGGAGGCAGCTGTGAACTGACGGCCGTGCGGGCGGAGCTTCCTCTCGCTCTCGCAAAAACGAGCTGCCGGATGATATTTTATTTCCTATGGCTGACGGCCGGCTTCCTTCCTTACCTTACCTCTCAGGATATTAGCTAGGATACGAACTAGAAAAGAGCAGAGTGCCGAATTCTCCAACCGCTAAGAACAACACGTACAGGGACCACTGGCGGCTTATTTCAACGTCTCTTTGCATAATCCTCGTACGTGCTGCCACCTCGCCGTCGTGCATGTGCACCCGTAAGTCACCTTTGGGATACCGGCTATGAAACAGTATTTAACCGTTAAAGTTTGGCTTGGTGGTGGCCTTTGAATCGAATTTTAGAATATTTTTAGTTCTCCGCTTCGTCAACCCCATCGGAAACCGCAGCGGGGATGGTGTGGCGTCGTGTCGTCGAATGAGCGCCACGTGCCGCACTTCAAATATTCTGCCAAGATGGATTAGCCACGGAAAGAGAGAAAGAGAGAGGAGTGAACGTTCGTTTCAATATGGATGGATCGACAGAGAGGCAGGAAAGAGTGAAACCTTCAACACCTCACTCCCTTGGGACTTAATGAAACCTATTCGAAAAGTTACCTTTTGGTCTGAGTTTTTGCGAGTCCGAGTTCGTTCGACGCGTTCACGACGATCTGTGTACTGTGTAGGTCATTGTCAGAGTCAGACTGAACAAATAAACGGATGACTGGCTGGAGGCGTAGAGTACCTAGAGTACGCGGAAGAGACACGCTTGGACGCTCGAGTCGTGACGGGCATTTAACAAGACTACAAGAGTCGGCTACGGCTACGTTCCTGTTGTTTTAAGCATTCTGACGCAAACCGTCAAAGTCAGCGAACCCTTCGTATCACTTAAAGGATTGTTGTGCTTATTTCCAAATTTGAGCGTTTGGAGTCTTCATCTCTGGCAGTTTAAGCGAGGCTAATATGCTCCAAGATCAGTCGGTCGCCGAAATGTAAACTGTGAACGGATGGATGGCCAGCTAGCTAGCTAGCTTTCCTCAATACACGCATGCTCACTTTGGAAATTGCATATGTACGTATGCCGCTGTCAAGGGAGTTATACGAGGTTTTACATAGATGTTTCCTTGGCATGTCTCTCTAACTACGTAATTAGTATTGTTTGCCATTGGTTTATAATTCATTATGTTAGCACTAATCAGTGACCCTGGTCACGTACTACTGTTCCAAATATTGACGCATTGCCGTCATGAACGTCGTCTTCGGTGGAAATCATTAGATCTGAGCCGCCGCCGCCTCTGCCGCTGTAGTGCCAACTGAAAGACGACAGTTATGGCTTCAAAGCGTCCGTACGAATTTCGCAGAAGTTTTTGCTCGTCTGATCGCTGCAGCTAGGACGTCGCCAAATATTTGACTGATCAGGAACACTTTAATTACGCCGGCAAAGTGGAAATTTGTTAGTCTGGAGACAGCTTGCTCGAGCCTCCAGGATATGTACGTACGTATATGTGTATTCTTAAGGATCTTGATGCATATGTGTATACGTGCGTATATGTACAACTAGGTTAGCGTGTATCAGTCCTGCCTTAGATTTTAAGCTTTACCCAGCCTGCTTTATGTGGAGTACACAACACAACAAAACAGAAGCACGTGATGAGGTTGTATAGTCCACGGCTTCAGAGCACATGACATCTTTTGAAATGTCGGCGGCCCTACCGTGCCCCCTTTGCGAGGCCGAAGACGACGACCAGACGAGGCTGGAGTCGCACATCGACGCTGTGCACGCTCCGAGGTCGAGCCACGGCTGCGCCACCTGCTTCAAGAGGTTCAGCACCGCCAGCAAACTCCACGAGCACGCGACGGAGGCGCATAGGAGGGGCGGCGGCGGCTTCGTGTGCGGCCAGTGCGACGCCGTCGAGGCCGACGCGGCGGGCATGTTGGCGCACCTGAGGAGTCGGCACAGCCGAGAGATTGGAGATTGCGGCAATGATGAAGAAGAGGACGCTAATGTAGAGTCGGCCAACGAAGCGGACGATCCAGTTGAGTTGGCGTTTGAGGACGATGACAACGTCGATGAACATGTTGACGAAGCTTCTGTCGAATCTGTAACCTTGCTGCAGGATGGTTTCAAAGCCTATTATCTCAACCAGACGTACACGGTGGAAAGGGATGCAAATCAGGAAATGATGGATGAATCAGGTGAAGAGGAGTTCGACTCTGTCAAAGAAGAGCCTGAGTGTGCGTCGTCAGTGTTAAGCGACGACGATATTGAAATCATTGACGAAGGCGACGCGTTCATTGATGGTGAGCCGGAGGAGGACAAGCAAGAGCTAGA
>JAAUYK010073037.1_pt1 | contig 10046 bp, 9 predicted proteins | sample 7278021 | NCBI WGS metagenome assembly JAAUYK01 (sample SAMN14350223, study PRJNA611818) | marine sediment metagenome | isolation source: surface marine sediment (1.8m) | place: French Polynesia: Moorea | collected 2018-08
CGGCGGGCTACCGCTTCTACTCCTTCGGCGACGCCTGCCTCCTGCACCGCGGCGAGCCGGACGAGGCCGTTCGGAGGCCGCCCCGTGCCGAAACAGCGTTCACGTCCCCGGCTCAAGAAGCGGCGCCCACGGCGGCGCCGAGCCCGGGGGGCGGGCGGTTCGGCCTCGAAGTGCTGGCCCAGGACGGCCTGGCGCGCCGCGGCCGGGTCACGACCGCTCATGGCAGCTTCGAGACCCCGGCCTTCATGCCGGTCGGCACGGTCGGAACGGTCAAGGGCCTGCAGCCCGAACAGGTCCGCGCAACCGGCGCCGAGATCGTTCTCGGCAACACCTACCATCTCATGCTGCGGCCTGGCGCCGACCGGGTGGCGCGGCTCGGCGGCCTGCACCGATTCATCAACTGGCCGGGGCCGATCCTGACCGACTCCGGCGGGTTCCAGGTCATGTCGCTGGCCGAGCTGCGCAAGATCACCGACGAGGGCGTCACCTTTCAGTCCCATATCGACGGCAGCAGCCACGAGCTCACGCCGGAGCGGGCGGTCGAGATCCAGGATCAGCTCGATGCGGACATCACCATGGTCCTGGACGAATGCACGCCTTTTCCGGCAAGCGCCGAGGAGGCCGCCCGCTCGATGCGCCGTTCGCTGGCCTGGGCCGAGCGCTGCCGGGCGGCCTTTCGGGAGCGGTCGGGCTACGCCCTGTTCGGCATCGTGCAGGGCAGCACCTTCGAAGACCTGCGCCACGAGTCGGCCGAGGGCCTCCAGGCGATCGGCTTCGACGGCTACGCGGTCGGCGGGCTGGCGGTCGGTGAAGGCCAGCAGACCATGCTGGGCGTCCTGGAGACCACCGTGCCCTGGCTGCCTGGCGGAAAGCCGCGCTACCTCATGGGCGTCGGACGGCCGGCCGACATCGTCGAGGCGGTGCGGCGCGGCATCGACATGTTCGATTGCGTGCTGCCGACGCGCTCGGGCCGGACCGGCCAAGGCTTCACCCGGCGCGGCCAGATCAACATGAGGAACGCCCGCCATCAGGACGACCCGCGGCCGATCGACCCGGACTGCCCCTGCCCCGCCTGCCGCGGCTACAGCCGCGCCTACATCCATCACCTCTTCCGTGCCGGCGAGATGCTCGGGCCGATCCTCCTGACCACCCACAACCTCAGCTTCTACCAGTCGGTTATGGAGGGTCTGCGTCGAGCCATCGAGGGGGAGCGGTTGGACAGCTTCGTCGAACAGTTCTACAAAGACCTGGCCGAAGGCGATCTGCCAGAGATTTAATCAAATTCCAGATAATTTTAATCTGAATAAATAAAACCTTCTCTTATTTCGAATTTCTCAAACCTATTCATTTAGAACGAGACAAGAAATACGCCTATTGATTTGATATTTTTACAATTTCATTTCACACGCCACAAAATTGCTTCATGACAACTTTAACGCCAAACTGCATAGTTGGCCGTATCGCCTCACGCAGCCCTGTTGGCAGTGCCGGATTGGACATGAATCGTACAGCCGTGTTTCGCAAACAGCAGGAGGACATCCTCGGCCTGGTCGGCAGGATTTCGGCCAAGCTGGACGAGGGTCCTCTGTCCGCGCAGATCGACGAGATCCTGTTCCTGCTGGCCGCACTGCAGGACAAGATCGCGATCCATCTGGTCGGCGAGGATGAGCTGCTCTATACGACCCTGGTGCGCGGCTCGACGGAAGAGGTCGCCGTGATGGCGCGGGAGCTGCGCAAGGAGCTCGACGAGCTCTCCAAGCAGGTCGCCTCCTTCGCCAGCCGCTGGGAAGACCGCGACGTCGTCCTGTGCCAGCCGCACCGCTTTCTGCGCGAGGCCGGCGGCGTCTTCGCGGTGCTCGACCGCTGCATCCAGCGGGAGCACCAGCACCTCTACCCGCTGATGGACCAGGCGGCCGCCCAGCCCGCCTAAACCACTAGGACGCGGCCCGCGCGGTCGCGACCAGCGTCGCTCCCCGCGCCGCCGCCGGCGGCCGCATCGCCTGCAGCATACCCGACACGATCCAGGAACAGGCTTTCCGCGCCCGGTGGCGCGCCCCGAAGCGCGCGCCCTCGCCGCGGCCGAGAGCGCGGGCCACCCGCGCCATCCACCAGAGGCGCCGCTCCCAGGGCTCGACTTCGGGCCGGTAGAATGCCGGGTTCTCCAGCCCGTGCCGCCGGAGCAGCGCGGCGACCGCCGGCTCGTTCCACCAGGTGAGGTGATGCGGCGGCGCGTTGAGCACGAAATCCGGCAAGTCGCCCAGGTAGCTGTCGTTGTCCGGGAGCCCCAGGATCACCTGCCCGCCTGGCGCCAGGCAGCGCAGCCCCTCGGAGAGGAAGGCGTCCGGCTCGGCCAGGTGTTCGAGAACCTGGAACGCGGCAAGAACGGTGAAGGGCGGCCGCCTCCCGCCGGCGACCTCGGCGGCCAGGCTCGCGAGGCCCCGGCCGCTGACGTCGCGGCCCAGGGCCCGCGCCCGCCGAACGCAGTCGAGGTCCAGCTCCAGACCCTGGTAGGCCACGCCCCTCAAGCGGCCGGCGAAGGCGCCGTCGCCGGCACCGATCTCGAGCACCCGCTCTCCCGGCCCGATCAGGGTCGCCGCCAGGCGGTGTTCGGCCTTGTCCTCGGGATGGTACCAGGGGAAGGCCCGCATCCGGCTGTAGAAGGATCCCGTGCCGGCCCGCGGGGGATCGAAGTAGCGGTGGCCAGTCTCCAGGTCGCGGTACAGCCTCAACGTGGAGAGGCCGTCGAAGTGGTCCGCGACGTCGATGCCGAAGTCCTGCCGCCAGCTCTCCACCAGATCGGCCACGACGACAATCTGCAGGAGCTCCGGCCGCGGCTTCGCGCGCCCCACCTCGGAAACTGCGGCTGCGTCAGGCATCGGGCCGCAGTTTCATGGGGGTGGCGGCCGCCGTCCAGGGATTCCGCAGGTTGCGACCGACCAAGCGCCCGCAGAGCAGGTTGCACGACGAGGCTCGCGAGCAGGCCTCGACGGCGCGCCGGTCGATCCCGTCCAGGATCTCGTCCAGGTCCTGCCGGCGCAGGTTGCCGGCGAAGGGCATCGCCAGACAGGGTGCGACGTTGCCGGAGGCGTCGATCGCCAGGCTGTAGCGCCCCGCGTCGCAGCGGCCGAGCCGGCGGCCGCGCAGCCAGTCGACGCTGTCGCCGGCGAAGGCGCGGTAGTAGCCCGGGGGCAGCAGCCCGCTTTCGAGCATGGCCTCGAAGGTCTGCGCCGCCTGCTCCCGGGCGATCGCGAGCCGCGGGTCGGCCTTGCCGTACTTGCCGACGTCCCAGTGGTAGGCCCCCAGGACGGGCGCGAAGCCCCGCGCCCGGGCGAAGCGGCAGACCGCCTCGACGTCGCCGCGGTTCCGCTCGGTCACGATGCAGGCGATGAACTTCGGATGGGGATAGCCGTCCAGAGTCTCCAACCCGCGTAGCACGCGCGGCAGCTGGTCGGCGCCGCGAACCTGGTGATAGGTCTCCCGGTCCAGGCTGTCGAGGCTGACCGAGACCGAGACCGACAGCCGGGCGAGGCGCTCGACCACCTCGGGAGTGAGCTTGGTTCCGTTGGTGACCAGGCAGAGGCCGTAGCCGATCCCCGAGAGGTCCTCCAGGACCTCCAGCGTGTCGCGACGGACCAGGGGCTCGCCGCCCTGGACGAAGAGATAGCGCAGGCCCTGGCGGTAGAGGGCCGTAAAGATCGCGCGGATTTCCGCCCGAGTCATCTCGTCGCGCCCTTGGTTGAGCGGCAGGTCGCAATAGCCGCAGCGTGAATTGCAGCGCAGGCAGATCTCGAAGACCGCCATGACCGGGCGCCCGCGCAGAAGCGACCAGATCGGCGTCCAGCGGTCACGAAGGCTCATGACATCTCCTTACAATCCCGTGAGCGGCCGGGCCGCGGCGTTGAACCGGCGCCGCGCCCGTCCCCACTTCTTCGGTGGTTGCGCCGGGTCCGCGGCTTCCCGGTAGATGGCGACCGCCGGCCGCCGGAACAGCGGCGATGCCGCGAACGTGATGGCGCGATCGCCAGGAAGCGATCAAACAATCGAGAGGAGCCTTGCGATGTATCGGGTAAATCGGCGGCGCGCCGCCCTGTCGATCGGAGGCCTCGCCGCGGTCCTCGCGCTCGGCGCCTGCTCCCAGGCCAAGGTCGAGGCCAACTTCGTGCCCGCCTCGGATCCCTGGCCGCGCTGGGAGGCGCACGACGCCGCGGCGACCAGCCGGATCGATCACGGCCCCTGGGACGATTTCCTGGCGCGCCACGTGACCACCGACGAGAGCGGGCTGAACCGGATCGCCTATGGCCGGGTCACGCCGACCGACAAGGCCACGCTGGAGGCCTACATCGCATCGCTCGAGGCGATTGAGATCAGCACCCACAACCGGCCCGAACAGTTCGCATTCTGGGTCAACCTCTACAACGCGGTGACCGTGCGCACCGTGCTCGAGAACTATCCCGTCGACTCGATCCGGGATATCAACGACGGCCTGCTTTCGCCCGGCCCGTGGGACCGCCCGCTGGTCGAGGTCGAGGGCGAGAGCCTGACCCTGAACGACATCGAGAGCCGTATCCTGCGCCCGCTCTGGCAGGATCCGCGCGTGCACTATGTCCTCAACTGCGCGTCGGTGGGCTGTCCCAACCTCGGCGCGACCGCCTACCAGGGGGCGTCCCTGGAGACGCGGCTCGATCAGGCCGCGCGCAGCTACATCAACAACCCGCGCGGCGTCCGCATCGAGGACGGCGAGCTTGTCGTCTCGAGCATCTACGCCTGGTTCGAAGGCGACTTCGGCGGATCCGAAGAAGCCGTGCTGGCGCACCTCGAGCGCTATGCCGACCCGGAGCTGAAGCAGGCCCTGTCGGACCGTGGATCGGTCGACGGCTATGCCTACGACTGGGCGCTCAACGAGGGGCGCTGACGCCATGGCCTCGCTGGCCGCGCGCGGACTTCTCCTGCTGGCCGCCCTGGCGGCGACCGCGCCCGCCGTCTCCGCCCGTGGGGAGCAGGGCCGCGCGGGCGACGCGCCGGCAATCGACGCCGACCTGACAGCGCAGGGCTGGCGTCTCTACCAGGATTCCCGGTGGGCGCCGGCGCACTTTCGACTCCTGCCGGACGGCGCCATCGAAGTCAGCAGCGACAACAGCACTTCGCTGATCTGGCGGAAGCTCGCGGGCGCGGAGGCCCGCAAGAGGCGCCTCAGCTGGGAGTGGCGGGTCGACGACATCATGCCGCCCACGGACATCACGGTGAAGGGCGGCGACGACCGGCCCCTGGCGCTGCACGTCTGGTTCATGAAGCCGCGCGAAGAGCTCGGCCTCTTCGAGCGCCTGAAGGCCGACATCACCGAGGCGCTGATCGGCCTGCCGGTCCACGGCCGTCTGCTGACCTACGTCTGGGGCGGCCGCGGCCGGATCGGCGACGCGCAGCCCAACCCCCATGTCGGCGAGAGCAGCTGGATGATCGTGCTCAGGACCGGGCGGGAGGAACTCGGACGCTGGCGGCGCGAGAGCCGCGACTTGGAAGCCGATTACCGCGCCGCCTTCGGCGAGGACCCGCCGGCGCGCGGCATCATCGCGCTGGCCGCCGATTCCGAGGACACGGCGACGCGCAGTCTCGCCAGGCTGAGGGGCCTCCGCTTCGAGCCATGACCGCCGCGAGTGGTCGGGGTCACATCACCGCGCCGATCTGCCAAGGCACGAACTCGTCCTCGCCGAAGCCGAGCACCTCGCTATTGGTCGGGCTGCCCGAGGCGACCTCCAGGATGCGCGCGAAGATCTGCTCGCCCATCTCGGCGATCGGCACGCCCTGGTCCAGCACGACGCCGCAGTCGATGTCCATGTCCTCGTCCATGCGCCGGTACATGGCGCTGTTGGTCGCCAGCTTCAGGCTGGGCGACGGCTTGCAGCCGTAGACCGAGCCCCGCCCCGTGGTGAAGCAGACAATATTTGCACCGCTCGCCACCTGGCCGGTGATCGAGCAGGGGTCGTAGCCCGGGGAGTCCATGAAGACGAAGCCCTTGGCGTCGATCGGCTCGCCGTAGCGGTAGACGCCGCAGAGGTTGGTCGTGCCCCCCTTGGCAGCCGCCCCCAGGGACTTCTCAAGGATTGTGGTCAGGCCGCCCGCCTTGTTGCCCGGGCTGGGATTGTTGTCCATCTTGCCGCCGTTCCGGGCGGTGTAGTCCTCCCACCAGCGGATCCGCTCGATCAGCTTGTCGGCGACCTCCTCCGAGACCGCGCGCCGGGTCAGGAGGTGCTCGGCGCCGTAGATCTCCGGCGTCTCACTCAGGATCGCGGTCCCGCCGTGGCGCACCAGCAGGTCGACTGCCGCTCCCAGGGAAGGATTGGCCGTGATACCGGAGTAGGCATCGGAGCCGCCGCACTGCAGCGCCAGGGTGATCTCGCTGGCCGGCAGCGACTCGCGCGCCACCGCGTCGACCTCCGGCAACATCTCCTCGAGCACCGAGACGCCCTTCTCGACCGCGCGGCGGGTGCCGCCGGCGTCCTGGATCGTCATGGTTCGGAAGCGCGGACCGCGCTCAATCCCGTAGGCCTCCAAGAGGAAATCGATCTGGTTGACCTCGCAGCCGAGACCGGCCAGCAGCACGCCGCCGAAGTTGGGGTGGCGGGCGAAGCCCCAGAGCGTGCGCTGCAGGTTGGCGTAGCCCTCGCCGGCGCCGGCCATGCCGCAGCCGGTGCCGTGGACCAGCGCCACCACGCCGTCGACGTTGGGATAGTCGGCGAGCCTCTCCTGGTCGAAGGTGCGCGCGATGTAGCGCGCCACCGTGGCCGAGCAGTTCACGGTGGTCAGGACGCCCAGGTAATTGCGCGTGCCGACCCGCCCGCCGGGCCTGCGGAAGCCCTGGAAGGTCGAGCGCTCGGCCTCGTTGAAGAAGGCGGTGGGCCGCCGGTCCGAGCAGGCCGCGTAGTCGCGCTCGAAGGTCCGGAACTCCATGTTGTGGGTATGGACGTGGTCGCCAGGCTCGAGCGTCTCCTTGGCGAAGCCAATGATCTGGCCGTACTTGCGCAGCGCCTCGCCAGCCGGGACCGGCCCGGTTGCGATCTTGTGGCCGGCCGGCACCGCCGCGCCGGTGACGACCCCTTCCCCGGGGACCTCGGTCCCCGGCAGTATTTCGGCCCGTGCGACCACGACGTTGTCGGTTTCGTGCAGGCGGATGGTCAGCGAGGCAGGATCGGCCATAACGGCTTCCAAGCTTTGAGGGTGGAAAAGATGTCAGCTTATCCGCGGACGTTGAATTGGACCAGTCGTCTGGAGAAAACCGACCCGCGTCACGGCCGTTTCGCGATGAAGTCGATCTCCACCAGGGCGTCGCGGGCCAGGCCGGTGACGCCGATGCAGGTCCGGGCGGGGCGGCGGTCGCCGGGGAAATAGTCGGCGTAGACCCGGTTCATCTCCTCGTAGTCGCGCTGGAAATGGGTCAGGAAGACGCGGCCCGCGACCACGTCGGCCAGAGAGAGATCGAGTTCCGCCAGGACGATCTTGAGGTTTTCCATGACCCGCTCGGTCTGCGCCTCGATGCCCTCGGGCAGGGGCCGGGAGTCGTCGCCCGGGTCGTTGGGGATCTGTCCGGTCAGGAAGACCCAGCCCTCGGCCTCGACGGCGTGGCTGTAGGGCGCCACGGGGCTCGCCGCGGCGGCGAGCATGTGAAAGATCGGCGCGGTCATGACGGCTCCTCCACGTGCAAAGGGCGGAAAGCCAGGATGGGACCGGGGCCCATCTTGAGCAAGTTTGAAGACCTTTCACCGCAGTCTTATGATCGACGCGACCTCCGAGGGAAGGCGAATGCGGAACGGCGCGGCCGATAGCGAGAAGGAGCCAAAGGCCCTGATCCGGGAGCGCGCCCTCGCCCTCGGGTTCGATGCGGTCGGCTTCGCGCCGGCCGAGCTCGGCGCGACCGTGCGCCAGGACCTGGCCGGCTTCCTCGAACGCGGCTATCACGGCGACATGGGCTGGCTGGCGGAGCCTGGACGGCTGGCGCGCCGGGGCGACCCCAAGACCCTCTGGCCCGGGGCGCGCTCCATCGTGGCCCTGGGGCTCAGCTACGGGCCGGCCGGCGACCCGCTCGGCCTTCTGGGCGCGCCCGAGCGCGGCAGCATTTCGGTCTATGCCCGAGGCCGCGACTACCACGACGTCGTCAAGAAGAAGCTGAAGGCGCTCGGCCGCTGGATGGCCGAGGCGCTCGGCTGCGAGGTCAAGGTCTTCGTTGACACAGCGCCGGTGATGGAGAAGCCCCTGGCTGAACAGGGCGGGCTCGGCTGGCAGGGCAAGCACACCAACCTGGTCTCGCGCGCACACGGCTCCTGGCTCTTCCTGGGCGAGATCTACTGCAGTCTCGACCTCGCGCCCGACGATGCCGAGGCCGACCACTGCGGCTCTTGCCGACAATGCCTCGAGGCCTGCCCGACCGACGCCTTCCCGGCGCCCTACCGGCTCGACGCCCGGCGCTGCATCTCCTACCTGACCATCGAGCACCAGGGCCACATCGGCCGCGAGTTTCGCGCCGCTATGGGCAATCGGATCTACGGCTGCGACGACTGCCTCGCGGTCTGTCCCTGGAACAAGTTCGCCGCGGCCGCACCGGAGCCCGCCTTCCTGCCCCGTGCCGAGCTGACCGCGCCGCGCCTCGCCGATCTCGCGGCGCTGGACGAGGCCGCCTTTCGCCAGCTCTTCTCGGGCTCGCCGATCAAGCGCCTCGGCCGCGATCGCTTTCTGCGCAACGTGCTGATCGCTGTCGGCAACAGCGGCGAGCCGGCCCTGGCGGGGGTCGCCCGCCAGCACCTCGAGGACGCCTCGCCCCTGGTGCGGGCCATGGCGGTCTGGGCCCTGTCCCGCCTCGCCACAGAGCCGCAGTTTCTAGACGCCCGGCGCGACCATCTTCCGCAGGAAACCGACCGCGACGTTCGGGACGAGTGGAATCAAGACGCGGGGTCCCGGCCGTCCCGAGCCCAGCGCCACGCTGGATGACCCGGCGCCGCTACTCTCCCGACTTGGCCGGCAGCCCGGCGCGTTCCGGCTCCGGACCGGGGAAGCAGACGAAGCTGGCCCGGATCGGCTGCATCAGGGCGCAGCCGTTCCAGAAGGCGTCCTGATTCACCCTCTCGAGGCGCCCGCCGTTCGGGCAGAGCCTCTGGGCCTCGGCCATCACCTGCTTGGGCCGATTGAAGAACGAGCCGTAGCAGACCGCGACCGCCCGCGGTCGGGGATCATAGTCGAAGGGCCCCAGAACGATCTTCTGCGAGGCCTCGGGGGGCAGGGCCGCGCGCGCGTCGGACGAAGGCGCCACTGGAAAGGGCTGATTGGCGCACCCGGCCAGCAGGACCGAGATCGCGGCTGCCCCGAGGATCGACGATGCCCTATTCATGGCCCGAGTCTTAGCACAGCGGGACCAGCGCGGCACTCGTGAAAGACCGGGCCCGATCTGCTAAGATCTGGCTGCCGCCAGTCCATTGGAAGCCGCGCCAATGTTCGCCACACCGCCTCTCCGCCGATCCTTGCTGGTCATTCTGATGACATGCTTCGCGATGGCCGCGACGGCGCAGCGCGCGCTGGGCGAAGATCTGACCGGCCAGCTCCTCGTCGCCACGCCCGAACTGGGTGACAGCAACTTCAAGCACACGGTGATCTTCATGGTCAGCCACGGCGAGAACGGCGCCTTGGGGCTGGTGGTGAACGAGCCGATCGGGAAGCTGCCGCTGACGCGCCTGATCAAGTCCCAGGAGGACACGAAGGCCGACACGGCACGGACGGACTCTGAGCCGCTCATCACTGTCCACTACGGCGGTCCCGTCGAGCCGCGCCGGCCCTTCATCCTGCACAGCGCGGAGATCATGCTGGCCGGCAGCGTCAAGATCGGCGACGAGGTGGCCTTCAGCAACCGGCGCGAGACCCTGGAGAGCCTGGCCGATTCGGAGCGACCGCGCCATCTGGTCCTGACCCTGGGCTACGCCGGCTGGGCGCCGGGCCAGCTCGAGGCCGAGATCGAGCGCGGCAGCTGGTACGTCGCCCAGTGGGACGAGCTCCTGGTGTTCGGCACG
>JAAUYK010125099.1_pt1 | contig 10042 bp, 7 predicted proteins | sample 7278021 | NCBI WGS metagenome assembly JAAUYK01 (sample SAMN14350223, study PRJNA611818) | marine sediment metagenome | isolation source: surface marine sediment (1.8m) | place: French Polynesia: Moorea | collected 2018-08
GACGAGATACATCATGCAAAGGAGGGCGGCGCGGCGGGCGGATTGGCTGGCCGACTGAGTCAGTAGTCAGTCAGTCCGTCCGTCAGTTTGTGGCGCCCTTCTATGCTATTCTATTCTTCTCTCTAGTGAGGAAAATTTATTCCTCAGCGATCGACGTACGAAGCTGGGGAAAGATCGGGAACGGCGAGCTAGGGACCGCTCTTCTTTCTGAATCGGGCCACCATCTCTCAGCAGGCCAGCACGGCTTCAGTTCAGCTCCTGCTGCACACTTATTTCCGCGTCGTTGAAAATTCGGCACTCGCTTGCAATTTCCTCGAAAGAATAATAAATACGTACATAGTAGATCAATGCGCCAATATACCAACTCCTACGCTGTATGCATATCCGTAGCATAGGGCCCCTAGCAGAAATAAGTTTGCGTCAGCGCGTTCGTGTTGTCGCGTGTCTAGCTTTGTGGCATTTTCGGCAATTTGAATTCCACCCTGCAGCGATCTACCCAGCTGCTGATACATCAGATTCAAAAGCAAATGCCGCTGCTGGCTGGCTGCGGGAAGAGAAAGCTGGCTGGCCGGCCGACGCACGAACAGTCGGCGATGATTATTCTACTCGGCATCAGCGCGCGCGCGCGTGCCAGTCAGTTCGTTCGTTCGTCCGTATCTGGAGCGGAACGCTAGCGATCTCGCTCTTCCTTCGTCCACCCCATCCCCTTCCTTATACGTTCCGGTCTCCCGGGATAACAAAGACATTCTGCGGCTCAGATTCGTTTGTTCCAATGAAATAGGGAAATTAATTAAAACTTGCCTTTCGCGGCGCGGCGACGAGGCGCTTTCGAATGGTGGCGATGCGGACGCGGACGCACGCGCACGCACGCACAAAAGCTGACGTCGACGTCGTTTAAAGGAATGTGTTTGGGCGCGCGCCAGCCCCCTCGATAATCCTTGTACTCGTGCACGAATGGACGGAAGGACGATCGAGACCCGCCAGGGATCATAATTGGACGATCATATACGGCGACACAGGTTGGTGCAGGCCGTGTAGTGCCTAACAATGCTCTATTCATTCGCGAAGAAAGGGACTTTACAATGTGTCCCTTGCTAGTGAATCGAATCGATCGGAGTTAAGCAGAGTAAGTCCTCGGTTAGGTAAGTCGTCAGACATTCTATTTCATGTACGTCTACCCTGACCGACCAAATGAATTAATGACAATGACTCCGTCCGGGCAGGGACGTACGGCCATTCAAGGTTTTTTTCTCCGCTCCTCTTCCCGAGGACCCTATTTGCCTCTAGCTCTACGTACTCTCGTTCTCGTCGTAAGGGAGGGAGGAAGGAAGGCCGTTTCTCCGTCCAGACGTCAGTTGGTCGATTAACTACAAGAAGTCGGAAGGTAGCTAGGCAGGTCGGCCGGCCGGCGGCAGACTTCTTTGCTAGGCATGCGACGGACGCGGACGGACGGAGGGACGCAGAAAGTTATACCGGGTGGACGCGCGCGGCGGACGGACGGACGCGGACGGACGGAGCCAGTCTCACGAATGCAACAACGACTCGACTCCTGACAGACGGAGAGAAAAAGTCATATCGGCCAGGGTATTAATACCTATTTACTATACGTAATAGTCTCCGTTCATTGGACTATCGGGTACGAGGGTAAATCTGCCCGGAATTAACTTGCAGGGCACCATACTTCCAATTTGGGAACAAGATACGTAGCTGGGCGGGTGTGCTGGCGAGACAGTTGGAAAGAGGAGAGGGAGGGAAGGAGACTGAGAGCTGGGCGAGATAAGCTCAACTTTCGGTGTCGCGGTCGGCGCTATTTTTAACACGCAGCTTGCTGGACGAAAGTAAGGAGAATCCCGGCCACAAAACTACGGAGTGTAGTTATGCGTTTAATCGCACAACAACAAAAAGGAGCAATTTTAGATCCTGGCACCACTCTTTCTTCCCCTGTATGTCCAGTGGGTTGGTGGGAGGGGAGTCCTTATAGAAGGACAAGAATCCTTCGTTCCCATCAGACGGACCCAACCAACTTGAGGGCGCGGACGGAGCTAGGAGGAGACAGAGCTGGAAAGAGGGAGCTATATCTTTCCAGATCAAAGCCCATTCTGTAGTAGTACGTACGTTTCTTCCCGGCCTGTCTCCCTTCCTTTTCCGTACCCGCGATTGTCCGTTCGTCTGTCCGTCCGTCCGTCCGTTAGACTGTCTGTCGCATAGTCTGCTCATTTCCAACCGTGTCAGTCACTCTTCGAACCCCTTTCCTTCTCTTCCCCTCCCTCTCTCTTCCTGCAAGAGTGGGTCAACAAGCTCAGTTGGAAGAAATGTCGGTCGGTTTTACGCGGGCGATTAGACCGGCCGGCCGGCTGCCGGCTAACTTGTGTACTCCTAGCTAGCTCGAACTGCATGACAGTAAGTTCAGTGGCAGTGCCGCGCCGTCGGTCGGTTTGCGACTGGCCGGGTTAGCCAATGGCTTATCTCTCCCAAACTGGGCAAGAAGATTAGTGCCCTGCCATTAAAATTGTGCAGAGAAAGAAAGAAAGAACGAAAGAATAAAGGAGGCGCGAAGTCAGTCTCGCCCCTCCTTCCTAGACTTCCTCGGCTGGCTCTGGCCGGCCGGCTGAACGTACGCGTACGTACTACTAGTGTACGTACGAGTATATGCACGGCGCGGCGGCCTCGTGCTATACTTATACGTACGTCTTACTGGAAGGAGAAAAACTATTTGTCGCAAGACTCTGCCCGCCCGCCCGCACGCGCTCAGAACTGGGTCATGCTAGAAAAGACGTCGCGTTGTATAGTAATGGCGCACGTACGCGTACGTAGTACACATACGGCGAAAGTTTCCTCTTCCGGCCGGTCGGCTGGCGCGCAAGCGTCAGAAGAATGGCAAAAATCTGCTGTTATGTTCGTTCGCTAATTTACGAGACTGCGAACGAGTTCTGGATCGATCGATCCATCGATCTATCGTTGCCGGCGGCGGCGGCAGACAGAGCCGCAGACATACAGTCTGCGCGAGGATGGAATGGGCTGAGAACGTGCGCACTGCGGCGGCGCCACGACGACCGACGTTTTTGCAACAAACACGTCGGGAAGACGTAGGCGATTTTCGACCATGCCTCCACAAATCAAGACGTGCCACCTTCAGAACAGCTAGCAACGACGCGGCGGCGATCGACCGGACGCGGACGACCGACTAGCCTTGTCCTGTATCGAAACGAGCATCGGATCGATTGTCTCGATCGAGTGGCGCGCGCGTCGAGCCCGACTAGACGGACTGACTGACGGCCATTCGAGCGAGCGAGCGAGCGAGTATCGTTATGACGCCTAGCTGCCTAGCTCCCCCTTTACTACCTCGTCCTCTGCCTGCGGTCGCGGCCGCGGCCGGCCGGTGTACGTCTATCTGCGGCATAATGCGTCCATTGCATTGGACGCACGAGAGGAGGCTGGACCGGCCGGCCGGCAGCCCTTTGCTGTCGCCGCCGCCGCCGCCGCCGCCGCAGACGGCGATCGACCCAATAAATCAGTCTGATCGAGGCTTGCCTTCCTTTGCCTTTGTGCGCGCTGCACGTGGCCTTTAGCGGAGGATACGTAGACAAAACTGAGAGAACGAGCGGTTCAAAGGTGGAGATTCCAGATCGGCCTATTTCGGTCGAGCGCTTTTCGCACACAAGTGGACTCCGCGAGCTCGATTGAATAAGTCGATGCCAACTTGGGATTCTATAGCAATCGAACCCCCAAGGCGACCTTGGAACACCTGAAACGCCTTCCCCGGCCACGTTGGTTGGCGAGGGTGCAATCTGATTCCGGCGCACCCATCCCTTTGCAGACGGCAGGCAGGTTTCAGCTCATTTCTGGGAAAATTGCTCTTTGTCGCATTGTGAACTGAGGAACACTTGTAGCCAGCTAGACAACCGTGATTGTTCTCAGCCTATATGTACGTACACATCGCACATCTCTTACAACAGGCTGAAAAGTCTGGTATGCATACGCACTAGCTGTACTGAATACGAACACTACTAACTGCAACATCTGTGAGCCAACTACGCGCGTAGTACAACACATACTACGTACTACTGCGAGTACGCAAACATGTAGTAGTATACTTACTATATGCCTTGACTTAGAAACATTGTCACATGCGCGTACGTACGCGTGTAGTAGAACGATTTCGACGAGCAACATTCGTGAATGGATAAATACGTACACAGATACTTAAATACATATTTATCGCAAGAAATATATACCCCCCTCATATATTACTACTACGTCATTACATCCGGCAGCAGCTAGCAGCATCTGATTCGGCTATAAGGCGACGGGCGGCCGAGGCAAAGGCCGACTGACCGACCGACCGACCGACCGACCGACACATATGCCGGCTGGCTTTCGTTCTAGACGAGACGAGAGACGAAACTGCCTAGCCGGGCTCTCTTTCACTTAAGCTAATACATTTACATTACATGTACATATATTTTTAGTGTAACTACATCTACGTAAACGCCGCGAGTCGTATCCAAAATGTAAATCATGCTAACGGCATATGTCTCATGGCAGAGATAATTGATCAAATATAAAGCTCGTAAACTATGATTACGCACGGCCTTCAATCTTCAGTCTCGCATGCTGCTATTACTTCCGGTTCGCTAAAGCCGCGCCGGACACTGTACGCACTACACACATGTTGTAATGGTAATTCATGCAAATGTGTTCGCTCGCGCACGCGCGTGGGCTTGTTCGACGTCCAGACTGCTACACGACCGACCGAACGACCTTAAGCGATCTCGACTCGTGCAGCAGCAGTCGGATGATTGAACTGTCATTCAATCAAACTCAACTGTTTTTCTCGATCCGTTCGTCCGCTCCCCCTCTACACCTTTTCTCTTCCCCTTTCTTTCTTTCGATGTGTGTGGCAGCAGCAGCAGCGGTAATTTTTCACTCTTCGTGCAATATTGCCGCCGAGCCGAGGGAGTAGGAAGGAAGGACGTAGTGAAAAGGAGATCCAAGTTATTTATAGCCTCAAAAAGTTTCGCCCCGAATCGAATGCAAGTTAAGATCTAAGGGCGAATACGACGTCCCCTGTGTTGGCTTGCTTTATATGGAAACATGTTTTCTATTCCCCGGACGCGACACTTATGTACAATATCAACCCTTACCTTGCACTAGCTGAGACCGAATTGGAGCGAGCGCGCGAGCAAGCGAGGCTGACAAACTTTTTACCTCGATGGATGGAGCAGCTAGACCGGAAGCAGAAACGCAGCCATGCAGTCCCGCCTCACTTAGTACACGTTGGAGCATAAAAAGAAAAAAAACTGCAATACGTATAGGTCTGCCGGGCTGGAGCCACAATAAAAAGTAGGCCACGCTGACTACATAGACGTACATTCCCCAGCTGCTGTGGTCCGTCTTTTCTCTTTTGTCGTCCGATTGCAAAAAGAGACCGCAGCATGAGGACAAGATCCGGACACGCACGCGGTTCGCGGTCTGTCCGGCCGGCCGTCAATGGTAGGCCGCGAAAACGACGCGGACCGCCGCCGCCGCTTCCTGACTGATAAGCAAGATGGATTATGATGGTCGGCCGGCCGGTCGGCCGGCTGGCCAGCTGTCTTGTCTTCCGCGTTCCTTTTGCGCACAAAGCAAGAAATGCATGAAAACGACGTGCGCGCGTGCGCTGATTCGAGCAGAAATTGATGGCCCGAGTGGATGAATGAATGGCTTAAGGTCACTCACTCACTGCATGCTGTCGTCTTCATGACCGCCTGAGAGGTACGTCCTTGGTTCATTCGCGAGCGGATGCTTGAAATGGTCTCTGCACGTGGGAAAACGAGCGAGCAGGCCAACGAGTAGGCAAGGCACTTTTTCGGAGAGCAAATCCAGCTAGTGGCCAGGCCACCACCGACTATAGAAAAGGAAAGTCTGGGAATAGTATGTACGTAGTAGTACTACAAAGGAAGGTCCGGTCGAGGAATCAAACTTGCCGACTTGCGGACAGACAGACATCAGCTGGCCGACCTTGCAGACAGACTCAAAGGGAATCCTTTAGACTCAATCTACCGATCGATCCAAGTTGGCGAAACTGAACCCGTCCTCAGTCTTTTATCCTACCATGTGCCCTGCCATACGTCGTGCGTGTGATGGTTCCTCGGCAAATAAATCCGCGGCAAGAGAGAAAGAGCAAGAGCAAGAGATCGGCCCTCGCTCGAATCCCTTTTCTCCATTTAGCACGGCCTTGCCAGATGTGGGCATCTAGCTCGGCTTCTAGCGCGTACGTACGTGCATTGTGGCTCTCTCGATCTCACCGCGTCCTTTGCCTGCGGAATACAATAAATAGCGCAAAGACAGAAGCAGTGTTGCCAACTTTGGAGCTCGAAACAATGTACCCAAACCAAATTAAGAGTATACAGATGACTTTCCACTCCCGCGTTTCCCTCACCTCGCGGTCTCGACCTTATTTCGTTGCGGGAAGAGAGATGGCTTTTAATCAGCTTTGAATATAGACGTAAAGGATAGCTGCGTACACGTGTTCAGGACAGGGGCGCTCGAAATTAAGTTCATGCACCGTTAGTGTGTAGTATACTACGTACATAGCCTTTTGAAATGACAACCCTGATGTGGGTGGGCACTACGTAGTACATGGATGGAATAGCCTCCCGGGTCTTGCTGGCTGTTTCTCTTTTTCTCCCTCCCTCCCTCCCTTTCTCCCATGCAGGCTGGATGATCCTGATTTAGAGGCCAATTTATCCATCCCGGCCACGGCCATCTCGGACTCGATCCCGACGCCATTAATACATTACAGCGCTCTTGGTCTCTCCTTTTCTCGATTTCCCTTTCCGACCACCTTTCCCGGCCCGGCCCTCTTTCCGGCCTTACGCACTTGTCCAGATCAGACTGCCGACCGACCGACCGACCGTTCGACCGACAGCCATACCTGTGGTAAAGGCCCAAATTACGGCCACCTGCCTATCCTTAATGCCTAGATGTCGACGTTTATAACGGTTGTTGTATAGTTCTTGTAAGTGATTATTATTTTGTTGCCGAACGGACAGTATAATGAAGTCGATGCCTCAAATCTTTTCCCGTCTCTGCTCTCTCTCTCTCTCTCTCTCTCTCTCTCTCTTCTCTCTGTCTGTCTTTCTATCTGTACAGGATGACCATTGGTTCGCGTCTGTCCGTCTGTCCGTCCGTTCGCCCTTCGCCAATATTACGAGCCCTTTACGCGATCCGAATACGGAATCGTCCTTCGATCGGCCGACTGCAGACCGGATTTTGGCACAAGGTCGGTCAGCCGGATGTACGTTCTAAGATAGGATTACAAACGTTCACAGCTCGGCCGGATTCTTTTTGTCTATTTTCATCCCCTTCGGCCAGCCAGTGGGCTCAATCTTGATGGTCAGTCCATCCGTCCGTCCGTCCGTCCGTCCGTCCGTCCATCCGTCCGCGGCCTGGTGAAAGGATGATTAATGTTGTAGGCTGGAATCGACTTCGGCGGGCGAGGCGGCCGTTAGACGTGGCGGCCGGCGCGGCGCGATCGATGTGTCTGGCAGGTACGTCTCGATCGAATCTGATCTGTAGGAATAGGATGTTTTGCACTGACCCTGCCCTGTCTGTGTGGAAAAGCTGACTGGATGGGCGCTTGAGCGGCTTGAGAGAGGAAGGTGAGTGAGGTAGGCATGCCCACTGCCTAGTCGGCTAGGCCAGCAAGCTGCTGACAGATAGCTACTCGATCGCGAGCGAGCGGTGTTGATCAAGAAAGGAAAACAACTTTTTCCCTCTCTCCCTCCTCTCTCAGCCTTATCCAATCAATTTAGATCGAAAGCAAGGAAAAGAGGAAGATGGAAACAGACAGATGCAGGCGGGCAAGACGCCATATTTAGTGGCGAGGCTGAGAGATGAGGCTCCTGTGCACAAATCTGGTCGTCTTTGCGCGCCCTTCCGTGCACGTGCTTAGCTAGTGTACATACAGTACGCGCATTCTCCCCTTTCCCCATGCCTAATCCACCCAATCGATCTCGGCCACTTTAGCCGGCATTCAATGCACGTAATGTACGCGTTGCTTTCTCTTCCGCGATCGAGGAGAGGCGGGCAGGCATTTATCACGCGGCAAATGACAGCTAGGTCGGTCGTTTGGTCCATCGCCTCCTTCAATCACTCGATAGGTTCTTATCGGGGCAAGAAAGCCTCATGATCGCCTACAGTAGCTGCAAGCAGTGTGCCCACCTCGCGGGCCAAGAATACATAAGAGCTGGATGAATGATGCGATCGAGTCTGCATAGTCTCTGTGTTCAGCCAGCGCATACTCGATCTTTCCTTCCTCATGGGGTCTCTACAAGGCGCCCTTTCTCTCCCCTTTCCTCCCCTTATGTGCAGATCCGATTTCCGACGGCAATGGGCATAATATCATCGGGTCTAGCTCCGGCCGGCCGGGCCCTCTTTTAGGCCCGCTCGAGTTTGTCTAGCGGAGGCTGGCTAGGGAGGCGGGAACGGCTGGCTAGCTGTTTGCCAAAAATGGATATTGCCGCGCGCGTCAACGACTCTGTCCCTGCCAAAGAGAGAGAGAGAGGGAGAGGGAGAGCGGCGTCTGCAACGCCATTTTTGCTAAGTTGACAGCAAGGTCGCAGTGAGCGAGCGAGCGAACGCGGAGATAAGTGTGAGAAACTGCCGCTCGCTCGCTCGCTCGCTTGCTCGACGCGACGAAGCTCGTAGCTAGCTAGCTACTCGCTCGCCTGCTCGATGCGCAGCGCAGCGCCGTTTGTTCGTTCCTTCGAGATGGCTCAAAGATAGAGGAGGAGGAGGAAACCAAACGCAGCTAGGCCGGCGGCATGTTTGCCAACCGTTGCTCACTCTGCCGAGAGAATTTTTTGCGGTGCGGTGTTTGGTCATACACTGAAAACTTATACCGAGATTCGGCTAGCTAGGCGAAAATATGTGCGTTATTTCCATGGGTGAGGATTTCGTTGCGGGCAGAACTACAGGGCATACTACGTACATCCGTATGTGCACGAAAAAAATGGAAGAAGTCACGACGAACCCCTTAACATAGAACAAGAGGAAATGGCTCTATAAACCTACGGCGAAGACAATTGTATAATATGGTGTATAAGAAATAGGCGACTCCTAAAGTAAGGTAGTTAGAAGCTTAAAATTTGGTGTGAATAGGCACCAACCCTAGGTGCATAAGCCTATAATTTTTTAAGAATATCAGCTGAAATTTATAGTGGCAGTGCTCAGAGAGATGAAAACACTCAAGATTTTATTAAAAACAGGGTAAAAATCATTGTTTTTAATTTTTGTTTTTCTGGACTGTTCTATAGTCTATCATATGTAAAATTTTGCGCTGATTCTAAGCCTGGTAATCTGGTTGAGATTTTGCTCTAGCACAAGTATTAAGGAAGTTACGAATGCATTATCGCAGCATTAATTGCATTCCTGCCAGCTAATGAATTTCTGGCAACCCTAACTGGATGAACTGCTACTCTGAAGTGGTTGCACCAAATGTCCTCAAAAAGTATAGGCTTATAGGTGAAGTATTTTGCAATTTTCGCATATTTCTTATGGACCACACGGTACAGGTTTTGGACGTGAGAGAGTCCAGCAAAGGCATGGGGTCCACCATGGGTATGGGGTCCACCATGGGTATGGGGTCCACCATGGCTGCATAGTAAAAGTGCCAATAATAATATAGGTCCCATGGGAGTAAATGACACAACGAGAACAAGAAGAAGAAGAAGAAGAAGGAGAAAATGTCGAGCTTATAACCTACGGCTTCGCCGTAAGTAAAAACATCAAGCCTTTCATTGAGTACTCTTTAACAATTATCCTCAACTACTAACATGTATAAACTTTATTTCGTGTGACGCAACGTCTAAATTCTACATTAGCTTTTAAATGTTCGCATTGTCCGACGTCTTTCCTTCGCGGTCTGTCGATCTGTCTCTAGAGTTTGCTTCAATCGGACGGACACGGACCGGACGGAAATCGGAGAAAGGGATGAATGAATGGTCAAAAGGAAGGGAGCAAGACGTAACTTGGGATGCCCACACGAAAGGCCCAAATA